>Ga0208492_1002159_pt1 | contig 10215 bp, 6 predicted proteins | sample Subbioar_CSW14AB_FD_184820 | JGI IMG/M metagenome (GOLD analysis project Ga0208492, IMG submission 184820) | Serpentinite rock and fluid subsurface biosphere microbial communities from McLaughlin Reserve, California, USA - CR12Mar_CSW14AB (SPAdes) | ecosystem: Environmental > Terrestrial > Deep...
CCCCGCCGTTATGGCGGGGCCTCCGCAGAGGAGCGTGCCGAGGAACGGCGCCAGCGCCTGATGACCGCGGCCTTCGAGGTCTTCGGTCAGCAGGGTTACCGACAGACCACAATGAGGCTGATCTGCGCGCAAGCGCGACTGGCCGACCGCTATTTCTACGAGCACTTCGGCAGCACCCACGACTGTTACGTGGCGGTGCACACCCAGGCTTGCCTGGAAGCCGCGCAAGTGGTTGAGATGGCGATCCGCAGCCTGCCAGGCGATCTGCTGCTTCGGGCTCGAGGCGGCCTCACCGCCTTTTTTGAACACATCCGCTCCGACCCGCGTCGCGCGCGCATCCTGATCCTTGACTCATCTGCCAGCGGGCTGAACGCCCAACAGCGCATCGACGAGCAATATGCATTTGTCATCGAGCTCCTGAAATCCAGGTTCAGGCAGCGCTACCCCCACGCTTACAACAAACCCAACATGGAATATGTTGTGCTGGGCTGCATGGGCATGATCATCAACACCGCCATGCGCTGGATCGAGCGCGATTTTTCAGACCCGATTCAGACGGTGGTGGATCACACCCATTATGCATGGATGGGGCTGGACAGCTGGATGACGCAACTGAATGCCGCGGCAGGGTAAAAACCACGAAATCCGGCTGAAAACACCATCAAAAAGGCCGCCCCTGGTGACAGGAGGCGGCCTTTTCGCGTGTGACCGAGATCAGCGAGGGGCGGCGGGCACCCCGGCTGAACCAGCGATCAGGGGGCCTTGGGGAAGCCCAGCAGCACGGCGAACGTGTTGTACAGGGGGCGGCCGTAGGTGTTCCACTCGTTCTTGTGGATGGCGTCGATCAGGGCGATGCCCGTGCGCTTGAACAGACCCAGCTCAGGGTCCAGGGCGCCACCGCTGACTTGCTTGATTTCTTGCGTGTTCAGGATTTTCATGATTTTTCCTATATCGGTTTGAGATGTGGATATTGATGAACCCACCTACGAATTTTCGTATCGCATCGCATTTACCGTAACGGGAATAACCCACACAACTTCATTCATCGGTCAAACCAGAAAGACAGATTGAACGAAACATCACCATAAATGGTTAACCACCGGGTTATCGCGCCATTTGAATGCGGGTCAACGCCTCAAAAATTCGCAATTGATTCCCGGTGACGGCAAGCAAATGAATCAAGAGGCCAATACCGGACCAACGCGCCAAGGAAAATGAAAACTCGTCTTCTCCGCCCGCATCCATTGGCCGACTTCCCGTGCCCCATGAGCTTCACCCCGGCCGGCTCGGCGCCCCGCTTCGGTTGTGCCTGGCCCTGGTCATGGCCTCGGCCGGCTGGCCTGCCGCCCACGCCCTGACCCTCAGCCAGCACCTGAGCTGGCCCACGGCTGCCCCCGCTGTCAAGGAACCCCCTCCGCCACCTCCGACCGAAGGCGCGGCCGCCACCAGCTGGGTGACCCTGCTCGGGCAACTCGATCAGGCCCACGGCGTGACGCAAGCCCGTGCGCGGGCCGATGCCAGCGAAGCCCTTCGCCAACAAGGCCAGGCCCGTGCCTGGCTGCCCCGACTGGACGCCAGCCTGCGCACCGACGAGCAACGCCAACGCTACAACGGCATCGCCTCGCGCACCCCCAGTTCGGCGGCCTCCCTGCAGGCCACCCTGCCCCTGTGGCGGCCGGCGGAACGCGCCGAGGCGCGCGCCCAAGGCGCCTTGGCCGAGCAGGCCCAGTGGCAACTCGGCCTGCGTCGGCAAACGCTGGCGCGCGAGCTCAGCCAGAACTACCTGGCCGCCGTCGAGGCCGCCGAGCACACCCGGCTGACCCTCACCCACCTCAGCGCCCTCGACCAACAAGCCCTCGCCCACGACAAACGGTTGCGGGCTGGACTGGGCACGGTGCTCGACACACTGGAGACACAAGCCAGGCAGGCGCAAGCACTGGCTCAGCGCGACCAACTGCGCTCGCGGCTGCGCACCCACACCTTGACCTTGGAACGGCTCAGCGGCCTGAGCGTGGTCCCACCCGAGGGCCTGAACCCGCAGGCCTCCAACGCCGTCGCCCTGGCCTTGCCCAGCCTGCCCGACGCGCTGGCGCAAGCCCTGGCCCAACACCCCGAGGTGCTGGACGCGCGAGCGGGCGTGCGCGCCAGCCTGGAGACGCTGCGCTCGCGCGACGCCGAGCGATGGCAACCGACGCTGGACGCCACCGCCAGCCGCGGCCGCACCCGCCAGACCCAGCGCTTCGAGGGCCAGAGCGACCGCCAGGACGTCCGCACCGACGCCGTGGGCCTGGTGCTGAACTGGCCACTGTTCACCTCGGGCCTGCAAGACGCCCGCCAGCGCGAAGCCGCCGCCCTGCTCAGCGCCGCACAGGCCCAGCTCGACGAAGCCGAGTCGCGTGTGAGCACCGAACTGCAGGACGCCTACCAGCGTCATGAGCAGGCGCTGCGCCACCAGGCTCGCCAGGAATCCGTGGTGGCGAGCTCGCAGGCCACGCTGGATGCCATCCAGAAGGCCTGGCTGGCGGGCCTGCGCAGCACGACCGACCTGCTCGACGCCCAGCAACGGGTCCACGACGCACGCATGGCCTGGGCCAGCGCCCGGGTGGCCTACCTCCAGGCTGGCTGCGATGCCCTGGCCCTGCTGGGGCAGCTCGACGCCGTCCACGTGGCGCCATGGCAGGGCCTGTTTGACGCCTCCCCTTCTCCCCTCGCCCCCCCATCACCATGAGCGAGCCACAAGACGACACCCCCCTCTTTCGCCCCGAGGTGCTGCAGGCGCGCAGCCACACCGCCGATGGCGCGCCCCTGCACATCCAGCCCGTCGGTGGTGGCGCGCTCACGCTGTTCGCCGCCACCCTGTGCCTGGCCGTCGTGCTGGTGCTGGCGTTCGGGCAACACACCAAGAAGGAACGCGTCTCGGGCAGCCTGCAGCCGCGCAACGGCGTGGCCTTGCTCACCTCCGACCAGACCGCGGTGCTGCACCGCCTGCGGGTTCAGGAAGGACAGCACGTGCGCGCCGGAGACGTCGTCGCGGAGTTGCGCCAGGAGCGCTTCACCGATGGCGGCAGCGCTTCAGGACAGATCGAATCGAGCCTGCAAGGTCAGCGCGAGCGGATTGCCGACCAGGCCGAAGCGCAAACCCTGGCCCTGCGCGCGCGCCTCGACGCCCTCAACCAGCAGACCTTGCGCCACCAGCAGGACGCCCAGTCGCTGCAGACCGACATGGCCTTGCAACAGGAGCAAATCGCCTCGGTGCGCAAGGTGCTCGACCAGATGGCCCCGCTGCTGCAAGAGCGCATCGTCTCGCAACTGCAGTACGAGCAACAACGCCAGTCGCTGCTGGACCACACCGCGCGGCTGCAAAGTCTGCAGAGGCAACTCAGCGCGGCCCGCAGCGAGTGGGCCCAGGCGCGGGAAGAACAATCGCGGCTGCAGGCCGAACACCGCGTCAGCCAGGCCAGCCTCGAGCGCGACCGCCTCTCGCTTCAGCGTGAATCGGCCCAACAACGCAGTCAGCAGATGAGCTGGCTGAAAGCGCCCGTGAGCGGCACCGTCACCGGGCTGCAAGCCGGCGTCGGGCAGACCGTGGGCCCCACCACCCCGATGCTGAGCATCGTCCCCGACGACTCACCGCTCGAAGCGGTGCTGCACGTGCCCAGCACCGCCATGGGCTTCATCCGCGCCGGCCAGGTGGTGCGCATCGCCTACGACGCCTTCCCCTACCAGCGCTTCGGCCAACACCGCGGCGTGGTGCGCTCGGTGTCGCAGTCCGATGTGCCCGTGCCGCAGGGTGCCCGCGAGCAGGGCGATCGCCGCGCCATCTTCCTGGTGCGCGTGACGCTGGAGCGCAGCACCGTGCGCGCCTACGACACCGACATCCCCCTGCGCCCGGGCCACACGCTGAGCGCCGACATCGAGCTCGACCGCCGCTCGCTGCTGCGCTGGATGCTCGACCCCCTTTTCGCCTTCAGCGGCCGCCTCTGATCCCCACCCACCATGGCAGCCTCGTCATCGTCATCGCCCCAAGCGCCCGCCACCTTCAGCCCCTTCAAGCTGTGGCCCCGCCAGCGCGTGCCCCTGATCCTTCAGTCGGAAGCCGCCGAGTGCGGCCTGGCCTGCCTGGCCATGGTGGCCGGTGCCCACGGCCTCGACACCGACCTGGCCAGCCTGCGCCAGCGTTTCGAGCTGTCGTCGCGCGGGGCCACGCTGGCGCAGCTCATGGACATCGCCGAACAAATGGGCCTGTCCAACCGCGCGTTGCGCCTGGAGCTCGAAGAGCTGCCCGAGCTGCGCACGCCCTGCCTGCTGCACTGGGACCTCAACCACTTCGTGGTGCTGGTGCGCGCCGACGCCAGAAGCATCACCATTCACGATCCGGCCATGGGCGAGCGCAAGCTCACACTCAAGGAGGCCAGCCCGCACTTCACTGGCGTGGCGCTGGAGCTGGCGCCGGCACCTGGCTTTCGCCCGCGCAAGGAGCGCAGCAACTGGAAGCTGCGCTCGCTCTTCAAGGGCCAGCCCGGCCTGTGGCGGGCGTTCTCGCAGATGGCCGTGCTCTCGTTGGTGCTGGAGGTCTTTGCCATCCTCATGCCCATGCTCAGCCAGTGGGTCATCGACGATGTCATCGTCAGCCGCGACGCGCCCCTGCTGGCGGTGCTGGCGACCTCGCTGGGCCTGCTGGCGCTGATGTCGCTGCTGACGCGGCTGATGCGCAGCTGGGTCGTGCTGGGCACCAGCCTGAGCTGGAAGCTCAACAGCAGCACGCAGGTCTTTCGCCACCTCATCCGCCTGCCGCTGTCCTACTTCGACAAGCGCCACACGGGCGACGTCATGTCGCGCTTCGCCTCGGTTGACACCATCCAGGACACGCTCACGAGCGAGCTGGTCGAAGCCGTGCTCGACGGCATGGTCAGCCTGGTGACGCTGGGCCTGATGTTCGCCTACAGCCCGAAGCTGGCGGCCATCGTCCTGGGCGTGGCCACGCTGTACCTGCTGGTGCGGCTGGCCGTGTTCGGGCCCTTCCGGCGGGCCTCGGAAGAGCTCATCGTGCGCGAGGCGCAGGCGCAGACCTTCCTGATGGAGACGCTGCGCGGCATGAACGCCATCAAGTTCTTCTCGCGACCCGGCTGGCGCGTCGCGGGCTGGATGAACCAGCAAGCCAGCATGGTCAACGCCCGCGTCAAGCAAGAGCGCATCAACCTGCTGCACCAGGGCGTCAACGGCATGATCGGCGCCATCGAGCAGGCGCTGGTGCTCTACCTGGCCGCGCAGATGATCATCGCCGAGCAGTTCTCCATCGGCATGCTGGTGGCCTTCATGGCCTACAAGGGGCAGTTCCTGCAGCGCGCCAACGACCTGATCGAGCGCGTCATCAGCCTGCGCCTGCTGCGCCTGCAGGGCGACCGGCTGGCCGACATCGTGCTCACGCCGACCGAGCCGGCTTCGCCCCCGCAGGCGGGGCACCGGGCGGGGCTGCAGGCCGGCTCACCTTCGGGATCGCCCTCCAGCCAAGCCGCCGATCAGGCGCCCATGACCCTGAGCCTCCGCGACGTCGTCTTCCGCTACGCGCGCGACGAGGCCCCGGTGCTCGACCATGTCAACCTCACGCTGCACACCGGGCAGGCGCTGGCCGTGCTCGGCCCTTCAGGTTGCGGCAAGTCCACGCTGATGAAGATCCTGTGCGGGCAGGTCACGCCCGAGTCGGGCGAGGTGCTGCTCAACGGCGTGCCCATGGCCTCGCTGGGCGCCGAAGCCTTCCGCTCGGTGCTGGGCACCGTCTTCCAGGACGACCAGCTGTTCTCGTGCAGCATCCACGACAACATCGCCATGAACGACGCCGAGGCCAGCGCGGAGAAGGTCGAAGCCGCCGCCGCCCTGGCCTGCGTGCACGAGGACATCGCGCGCATGCCCATGGGCTACCAGACGCTGGTGGGCAGCATGGGCGCGACGCTCTCGGGCGGGCAAAAGCAGCGCATCCTGCTGGCGCGTGCGCTCTACAAACGGCCGCGCTTCCTGCTGCTCGACGAGTACACCAGCCACCTCGACTTCGCCACCGAAAAGCGCGTGCAGGACGCCATCAACGCGCTGGGCTGCGGGCGCTTCATCATCACGCACCGCGAGCATTCGCTGCGCGAGGGCGACGCGGTGCGCGTGCTGTGGCAAGGCAAGCTGATCGACCCGGCTGACATGCCAGCGCAAAGGGAAGGCTGAACGACACGCCGTCGCACGCGAACGCACACACCCCGGGGATGGCCGGATTCCCGGGTTGCACGCAAAATGACACGATCTGTTTTCAGATAGATTCTCGTCTTTTCTTTCGGAAGCGTGTCATGACGAACGTCAAACCCTGGTTGCAGCAGTACGGTCAAGGCGTCCCGGCCGAGGTCAACCCCGACGCCTACCCCTCGCTGGTCGAATTGCTGGAAGAGGCCTTTCGCACCCACGCCAAGGCCGACTCGATGGCCTACCTGGGTTCGCGCTGGACGTTCGCCGACGTCGATCGCCAGTCGCTGCAGCTGGCCGCCTGGCTGCAGGCGCAGAAGCTGCCCAAGGGCAGCCGCGTCGCGGTGATGATGCCCAACGTGCCGCACTACGCCGTGGCGATTGCCGGCGTGCTGCGCGCCGGCCACGTGGTCGTCAACGTCAACCCGATGTACACACCGCGCGAGCTCGAGCATCAGCTGGTCGACTCGGGCGCCGAGGTCATCATCGTGCTCGAGTACTTCGGCCCCACGGTGCAGGAGGTCATCGAGCGCACGCCGGTCAAGCACATCCTGCTGGCCTCGCTGGGCGATGTGTTCGGCGCCATCAAGGGCCCCTGGGTCACCTACAAGTCGCGCAACGTCGACAAGCACGTCATCGACTTCAAGCTGCCCGACAACGGCCGCTGCCGCGTCACGCCGTTCAAGGCCGCGCTCAAGCAGGGCAAGTCCCTGCCCTTCCAGCGCCCCGCACTCAAGGGCAGCGACGTCGCCTTCCTGCAGTACACCGGCGGCACCACCGGCGTCTCCAAGGGCGCCACGCTCACGCACCGCAACCTGGTGGCCAACATCCTGCAGTGCGAGGCCTGGTTCAAGCCCGAGCTCTCGAAGGTCGAGGGCCAGCTGGTCAACGTGGTGGCCTTGCCGCTGTACCACGTGTTCGCGCTGACGGTGTGCTTCTTCCTGAGCGCGCGCATGGGCACGCTCAACGTCATGATCGACAACGCCCGCAACATCGGCAAGCTCATCGAGACGCTCAAGAAGTTCCAGATCACGCAGTTCCCGGCGGTCAACACGCTCTACAACGCGCTGGTGGAAGAGCCCGATTTCGAGCAGCTCGACTTCTCGCGCCTGAAGGTGTGCAACGGCGGCGGCATGGCGGTTCAGCAGTCAACCGCCGAGGCCTGGCACCGCATCACCGGCGTGCCCATCGTCGAAGGCTACGGCCTGTCCGAGACCTCGCCCGTGGTGACGGTCAACCGCCTGGACAACATGGGCTACAACGCCGCCATTGGCTACCCGCTGCCCTCCACCGAGGTGGTGCTGCTCGACGACAACGGCCAGCCCGTGGCCCAGGGCGAGCCCGGCGAGATCGCGGTGCGTGGCCCGCAGGTGATGGCCGGCTACTGGCAGCGCCCGGAAGAGACCGCCAAGGTCATGACGGCCGATGGCTTCTTCCGCACTGGCGACGTGGGCGTGATGTCGGCCGACGGCCTGTTCAAGATCGTCGACCGCAAGAAGGACATGATCCTGGTCTCGGGCTTCAACGTGTACCCCAACGAGATCGAGCAGGTGGTGAGCCTGCACCCGGGCGTGACCGAGTGCTGCGCCATTGGGGTGCCGGACGAGAAGTCGGGCGAGGCGGTCAAGCTGTTCGTGGTGCGCAAGGACTACAGCTTGTCCGAGGCCGACATCGCCGAGTACTGCAAGGAGCAGCTCACGGGCTACAAGCGGCCCCGCCACATCGAGTTCCGCGAGGACCTGCCGATGAGCAACGTGGGCAAGATCCTGCGCAAGGATTTGCGTGACGAGGAGTTGGCGCGGCTGGCGGCTCAGGCGCGCAAGAAGGCGGCTTGATGGGCTGAGGCCTGGTCGCCTGCTGCGAGGCGCGATTCGGAAGCCATCCCCTGGGGTGGCTTTTTTGTTGGTGCGTGAGGGGGGTGGTTTTGGGGGGTGGGCTTGCCACGGGTGAGCAACGGGATGGGGGCCAGGCGAAGAAAGAAAAGGGAGGGCGACGCAAAGCGTCGCCCTCCCTTTTCAACCACCCACGCCGCGCGCGGTGGTTCGGGTTCGGTGGGTGAGGGGCCACGCACAAACCGCCGCACAAAAATCAAGAACCCCAATGCTGCTTCATGAACGCAGCCTGCCGCTCAAGCGCCTTCGTCGCGCTCGGCATCAAGCCAGCATGGATCTGAAACACATGCCAGCGGTCCTTGTAGACCTCCAACTCCACGTGCCGGTCAAAGCGCTTGGAAGCGTGCAGCAGCCACACCGAGTCGTCGTGCAGCACCTCGATCTCGCCGACCTGCACCAGCGTGGGCGGCAAGGTGCTCAGGTCCTGGCGCTTCGGAAAGGCCAGCGTGTGGTCGTGGCGCGGGCGGTACCAGGCGAAGCCCTGCATGCCCCACTCGATGTTGATCATCGGGTCGAGCTTCTTGTACTTCTTGACGCTGTCGCTGTTGAGCTTGGCATCAAAAGCGGGCGACATCATCACCAGGCACTTGGGCGTGGGCAGGCCTTCGAGCTCCAGCGCCTTGAACACCAGCAGCGTCAGCGTGCCACCCGCCGAGTCGCCGCCCACGGCGATGTTCTCGGGCTTGTAGCCTCGCTTGAGCAGGTCCTTGAAACCCTCGACCGAATCCTCGATCTGCGCCGGGAAGGGGTGCTCGGGCACGCGGCGGTAGTGGATGGCCAGCACCTCGCAGTTGGCCAGGCGGCTCAGGCGCGTGGTGATGCTGCGGTGGCTGCGCGGGCTGCCAGCGCAAAAGGCGCCACCGTGCAGGTACAGCATGGCGTGCTTCGGCCGGGGCGTCGCCTTGGGCGTGATGCGCTCGGCCGTCATGTTGCCCACCTTCACGTGCTCGACCTTCACGCCACCACCGGGCGGCATCGACACCGACAGCGTGTGCAGCACGGCGCGCTGCAGCCCCACCGGCATCGGCGGCTTGATCACCGGCTTGAACAGAAAGCGCAGGCTGGCGCGCATCAAGGTCGAGACGATGCTTTCCCGCAGGCCGGGCACCGGCTCGTAGGTGCGCTGGATGGGCGCAGTCGATGGCGAAGAAGTGGATTCGTTGTTCATGACGGCAGACATGGGGCGGTCCTTGCTGTGCAGTGGCGAGCGCCAGGCAACGAGGTGCCCGCTCAACCCTTCAAATCACGTTTGGCAAACAGCGTGGTCAGCGGCTGATACCACGAGCCCAGCACACGCACCAGCTTGTCGAGGAACTTGGCATCGAGCCCGACCAGCACGCGGCGCTGGTTGCCCTCGACGGCGCGCAGGATCTGCAGCGCAGCGCTTTCAGCGGTGGTGGTGTTGAGCAGCTTGTCGAAGTTGGCGCGGGCCTGCTCCGTCTTGCCACCGGTGGCACGGTCGATGCTCTCGTCCATCTTCGCCGTGCGCGCGATGTTGGTGCGGATGCCGCCCGGGTGCACGCAGGTGGCGCTGACGCCGCAAGCGGCCATGTCGAGTTCCTGGCGCAGCGCCTCGGTGTAGCCGCGCACCGCGAACTTGCTGGCGTTGTAAGTGCCGTTGGTGGGCACCGACAGCAAACCGAACAGGCTCGAGGTGTTGATGATGTGGCCCTCCCCGGCCTTCTTCAGGTGCGGCAGGAAGGCTTGCGTTCCCCACACCACGCCCCAGAAGTTGATGCCCATGATCCACTCGAAGTCCGAAGCCTTGACGGTTTCGAGGAAGGCTCCGAGCGCCACGCCGGCGTTGTTGAAGATCAGGTTGACCTTGCCGTGGTCGCGCACGACCTGATCGGCCCAGGCGTACACCTCGTCGCGACTGGCCACGTTGACCTTGGTGGTCGTGACCTTGACGCCAAACTTGCCCGCCAGGGCGGCGGTTTCGGCCAGGCCCTTTTCATTGACGTCGCTGAGCGCGAGGTGGCAGCCACGGCGGGCGAGTTCGAGGGCCAGGGTGCGGCCCATGCCGGATGCGGCGCCGGTGATGGCCGCGACCTTGTTCTTGAAGTCTTTCATCGTGCTCTCTGATGGCCCCAAAAAACGG
>Ga0208492_1002160_pt1 | contig 10215 bp, 11 predicted proteins | sample Subbioar_CSW14AB_FD_184820 | JGI IMG/M metagenome (GOLD analysis project Ga0208492, IMG submission 184820) | Serpentinite rock and fluid subsurface biosphere microbial communities from McLaughlin Reserve, California, USA - CR12Mar_CSW14AB (SPAdes) | ecosystem: Environmental > Terrestrial > Deep...
TCCGATCTCGTGGGCGCGAGCGCGACGCGCGGTCCGAGCTGACCGACACATTTCACCCGTCCCTCGTGCAAGAGGCAGGTGCGATGGATCGCGGCGGCGATGGTCTGCCGCGTGATGGCGACCGGCCTCTGCACCGTCACGCGATGACGGCGGCAGGCAGGGACCAGCGCGACGATCGCGGCGAGCGCGAGCGCCGTGGCAACGCGCATGGACTCACGTCGCCGAGAGGAGGAGGGGGGCAATGCTGCGCATCGCCGCCGAGCATATCAGCCTCCGCCTGGTGACAAAAAGACGAAGCGCGCGGCGGGCCGAAACCCGCCGCGCGCATTCGAGTGTTAGCGATCAGTAACGGTCGCGACGACCGCCACCACCACCACCGCCGCCACCACCACCACGCGCGGGGCGCTCTTCGGCCTCGTTGACGCGGAGGGGGCGACCGTCGAGGACGGCGCCGTTCATCTCGGCGATGGCGTTACGCGCCATCTCCGCAGTCGCCAGCGTCACGAAGCCGAAGCCGCGCGACTGACCGGTCTCACGGTCGCTGACGAGGTGGACGTCGGTCACCTCGCGGCCGTTGGCCGAGAAGGCGTCCTGGAGGGACATCTTGTTGGTGTTGAACGAGAGGTTGCCGACGTAAAGACGAGTGCTCATGTGTCTCTTCCTGATTCAAGGCTCTAGAACGCACATGCGCGGTTCACACCGCGTATGCGCTGGATGAAGCCTCCGACCGATCGAACCTACTTCGGGCGAGGGGCCCGGCGGCACTGAACACCTGAGTGTGTGCCCGCCGGCCACGAGAGTCTGAGGAGCCCGACCCAGTCCGCGATCCCGAAAGAGAGAGCGTGCGTTGCCGAATGCCAGTGACGTCGTAGCGGGAGGAAGCCTAGCTCACAGGGGCGACTTCGCAAGGATTCATTTCGTTCAACGTTTAAGTGAACGAATTCATCTCGATCACGCAGGTCGAGCGCGAACCTGTTTGCGAATCTTCTTCACGAAGGTCGTCGTGCAGCGTCCGTGGCTCGCCTCGTGATCCATGATTTCCTGGATCAAACGCGTCTTCGAATCCGCGGAGACGAGGCCGCTGTCGCGCACCTCGCCTGCGAGGACGGAGCCTTCGGCGGTGGTCGGCCACGTCTGCTTCACGTTGGCCAATAGGGGCTTCTGATGATGCGACGGCTTGGTCTTGGTGACGTCGCGGTAGCCGCCCTCGTCCGAGCGACGCCCCGAGCCGTGACAGCTCGGACAGGTCGTCAGGTTGCCGAACGAGTTGGAGATCCGCCCGTCTCCCATGCAAATCCCACAGGTTTCGCTGGCCATCGCCCGGCACCGTACCACGCACACCTGCACGCGACCGTGACCGGTCTCGGCGTGTTGGAACTGTGACACTCAGCGTGCGGCCCCGTCGCAATCACGTTAAGTGCACCCGATGCGCTGGCTCGCCCTTGCTTCGGTCTTCGCGTTCGGCTGCTCCGCCAGCTCGACCGACCTTCCCTCCTCGTTCGACGCGTCCACCCAAGACACGCGGGTCGACACGGGGAGCGACGTCGCGGCGTCGACCGACACGGGCACCAAGACCGACACGTCCGTGAGCCCCGTCGAGGACACGAGCCCCGTCGACTCGGCTCCGGCAGAGACAGCCGCCGACGTCGGCGCCTGCGACGGCTCGGTCTGTTCGGGCACGTGTGTCGACCTCAAGACCGATCCGAAGAACTGCGGCGCTTGCGGAAACAACTGCGGAGCGGGCTCGTGCGCCGCAGGCACGTGCGTGTGCGAGGCCGGCTCCAGCCTGTGCAGCGGCACGTGCGTCGAGCTCACGAGCAGCCACGACAACTGCGGGGTGTGCGGGAAGAAGTGCGCCGTCGACGAGGCGTGCGTGTTCGCCGCGTGCGACAAGATCTGCTCCTCGCCCACCACCAAGTGCTTCGGCGCGTGCGTCGATCTGACCAAGGACTCGGCCAACTGCGGCGCGTGTGGAAAGACCTGCAGCTCCGGTTCGACCTGTGTCTCCGGTGCCTGCGTGTGCACCGGTTCGGCCAAGACCTGCGGCGGAGTGTGCGTCGACGTCACCTCCGACCCGCTCAATTGCGGGGACTGCGGGACGACTTGCCCGAGCGGCTCGACGTGCGTCTCGGGCGCGTGCGTGTGCACCGCGCCGCGGAAGAAGTGTGGCAGCAGCTGCATCGACATCACCAAAGACGTCGCCAACTGCGGCGACTGCGGCGTGGCCTGCGCCTCGTTCGGCGTCTGTACCTCCGGCGTCTGCGGCTGCCCGTCCGGCACGACCAAGTGCGGCAGCGCGTGCGTCGACACGAGCAAGGACGTGTCGAACTGCGGCATGTGCGGCAAGTCGTGTGGCACGGGCGAGGTTTGCTCGAGTGGAACCTGCACCTGCGCCCTCACCAAGTGCGGCGCGGCCTGCATCGACACCAGCTCGGATTCGGCGAACTGCGGCACGTGCGGCAACGCATGCGCGAGCGGCACGGTCTGCAAGGCGGGCGCGTGCTCGTCACCGTTGCTCGAGGACTTCGATCGAAGCGGTTGGGTGTGGGCGCCGTGGGCCGCTGGACCAAGCGTGAGCGAGGGCTCGGGGACCGTGTCCTCGACGTGCATGCACGACGGCATCAACGGCATCTCGGACCCGGACTGGATCCTCCGCACCGACGTGAGCATCGGGAACCCCGGCGACAAGCTCTCCATCTGGGCCAAGCCGGGATCGGGCGGTCGCCTCTACCTCGGGTTCGGTGCGACGAGCGCCGGCGCCTTTTCGTTGGTGATGGCGCCGAACACCAACGAGCTACGGTGGCAGAACAACGCCGGATGGGGCTATTCCGAGCTCACGACCGTGCCGTTCTCGTACGTGGCCAAGTGGTACAAGTTGGAGGTCACGTTCGCCGGCGGCGGCTCGGTGACCGGCCGGTTGTACGACTCCGACGGCGTCGCGGTGCTCGCCACCACGACCACCACGCTCACCGGCTTCACCCCGGGCGGCGTAGCGCTCCGCTCGTTCGGTTCGTTCTGCTCGGACTCGATCGCGCGTTGAACCGATCAGGTCCGGGTAAGTCAGGTCCGGACCAGCGCCGAGCCCCAGTGCAGGCCGGCCCCGAGGGCGAGGAAGCAGATCAACATGTCGGGCTTCAGGCGGCCCTGCTCGTTGAGCTCGTCGAGCAGGATCGGGATGGTGCCGGCCGAGGTGTTTCCGAGCTTGGCGATGTTGCTCGGCACCTTCTCGGCGGGGATGCCGAGCGCGTCGCGCACCGCAGCGTTGATTCGATCGTTGGCCTGGTGGGCGACGAACAAATCGACGTCCTCGAGCTTCGTACCCGTGCGCTCGCAGAGGTTGCGCACGCTCTGGGGCAAGCGGGTGACCGCCTGCTTGAACAGCTCCTTGCCTCGCATGCGGGGGATGTGGAGATCCTTGTCGATGTCGTCGCGGCGCGCGTACGGGCGCTTGGTGAACCCGCTCGGGATGTGGATGTAGTCGACGTACCGGCCGTCGCTGTGCACGTCGATTCCGACCACGCCGCGCGCGTCGTCGGTCTTCTGCACGACCACCGCCCCGCCGCCGTCGCCGAAGAGGATGGCGAGACCGCGGTGCCGGTTGGCCCGATCCCACGCGTCCTTGGACGGAGCCTCTCCGCCACGGCCGTGCAGGTAGTCCCAGTCCTCCCACGGCATGAATCCGGCGTGCGCCTCGGCGCCGACCAGCAAGATGCGATTGGCCTCGCCCGAGAGGATCAGCGCGTGCGCCAACTGGAGCTGGTAGATGAAGGACGCGCACTGCTGGCGCACGTCGAGGCAGGGGACGCCGGGGATGCCGAGCTTGGCCGCGACCATGGCGGCAGGGCCCGGAAAGTGGAAATCCGGCGTCATCGTCGACATCACGACGTAGTCGATGTCCTCGGGCGACAGTCCCGCCCGGGCGATGGCGTGCGCGGCCGCGGCGGCGCCCAGATCGCTCGCTCCCTCGCCCTCGGCGGCGAAGTGTCGTTCGGTGATCCCGGTACGCTGGTGGATCCACTCGGCCGTGGTGTCCATCACGCGGGTGAGGTCCTCGTTGGTGACCACGTCCTTCGGGAGGTGGCGGCCGGTACCGATGATCGTGAGTCCCATCGCGCGGGGCTCGTAGCACGGGTACACTGCGCCTCGTGAGTGGATCCGGTGGTGATTACGACGTCGACGACATCCAGACCGTCCGCGTCAGCCGTGAGCCAGAGGTAAGACCACTCGGCGTCCGCGTGACGATCACGGCCGGACCCGAGGCGGGGCAGTCTTTCCCGCTGGCGCGGCGAACCGCGGTCGTCGGCCGCAGCCCCGCCGCGGACGTCCGTCTCACCGATCCGACGGTCTCGTCCTTCCACTTCGAGATCGCGGCGGCCCCCGGCGGAGTGCACGTGGTCGACCTCGAGAGCGCCAACGGCACCTGGTACGCGGGAGCTCGGGTCGAACGCGCCACCCTGCCTTCCGGGGCGATGGTCGGCATCGGCCAATCCATCCTCCGGGTCGACGTCGACGCGCCGTTCGCCGCCGAGGCGAGCGAGGTGCCCGCGTTCGGCGCGCTCCTCGGCCAGAGCCGCTCGATGCGCGAGCTCTTTTCGATGCTCGAGCGCCTGTGCCGCACCGACCTCAGCGTGCTCATCGAGGGGCAGACCGGCACCGGCAAGGAGCTCGTCGCCCGCGCGCTGCACGATCACGGGCGCACGCCGCAGGGCCCGTTCATGGTCCTCGACTGCACGGCCATTCCGGCCACGCTCGCCGAGTCGATGTTGTTCGGTCACGAGCGCGGTGCGTTCACCGGCGCGGTCGATCGGCGCATCGGCATCTTCGAGGCCGCGCAGGGCGGCACCATCTTCCTCGACGAGATCGGCGAGCTACCGCTCGAGCTGCAGCCCAAGCTGCTCCGCGTGCTCGAGCGTCGCGAGGTGCAGCGCGTCGGAGGGAGCAAGCCCATCCCCATCCAGGTGCGGGTCATCTGCGCCACGTGGCGCGAGGTCCGCGCGATGATCAACCAGGGGAAGTTCCGCGAGGACCTGTACTTCCGCCTGGCGCAGGCGCGCATCTCGGTGCCCGCGTTGCGCGAGCGTCCGAGCGACATCCCGCTGCTCGTGAACCACTTCCTCGGGAAGATCCCGCGCGACATGCAGGCCGCGCGGGCGATCACCGATGGCGCGCTGCAAGAGCTCGTTCGCCGCGATTACCCGGGCAACGTGCGTGAGCTGAAGAGCACCGTCGAGCGCGCGTCGATGACCGCCGCCGCGGACGTGATCACCGAGACCGACCTCGCGTTCGAGCGCATGCTCACCGGCCAGCGCCTCCACACGCCGGCCACCCCCACGCCGACGTTGCCGCCCGCTTCGGGTCCGGGTGGAGAGCTCGGTCGGTTCAAGGACGTGAAGCGCACCCTCATCGACGAGTTCGAGCGCGACTACCTCCAGCGCTTGCTGGCCAAGACCGGAAACAACCTCTCGCGCGCGGCGCAGATCGCCGGTGTCGAGCGCCACCACCTTCGCGACCTGTTCAAGAAGCACGGGCTGCGCGGCGACGATTGACCCTGTCTCTCGTGCCTCTCGTGCAGTGAGGTCGAGGCGAGTCACGTCCGGGTGACTTTGCAGGGGGCACTCGGGCTCCTACCATGCGGGGCGTGAGCTGCCTGTTCTGCAAGATCATTGCTGGCGAGATCCCGTCCACCCGCATCTACGAGGATGCGACGACCATCGCCTTCATGGACATCAATCCCGGTACGCGCGGGCATGCGTTGGTCATCCCCAAGGCGCACGCGACCGACATCCACGACGTGCCGGCGGACGTGCTCGCCGACATGGCGAAGACCGCACAGCGCGTGGCCGGGGCGGCCAAGGCGCAGCTCGGGTGTGCGGGCGTCAACCTGGTGCAGTCGAGCGGTTCGGCGGCGTTCCAGAGCGTGTTCCACATCCACTTCCACGTGATCCCCCGCTACGAGGGTGATGGCGTGCGTCTTCCGTGGACCCCCACGCCGGGGAACAAAGAAGACATTGCCAAGACCGCGGACAAGCTCCGCGCCTCGCTCGCCGGATGACACGGTCGGTCGTTCTCGCGTTCGCGTTCGTGCTCTTCGGGTGCGCGAGCGAAGAGAGCGAGGACGAGTGCGCGCGCGTGCGGGTCGAGTGCCCGAACGAGCCGCCGCTGGTCGACGAGTGCCGCGCGGTGGCCGCGAGCTGTCCGGCGACCGCGCGGGCGCTGTTCCTCTGCATCGCCGGGCGTCAGGTCTGCGATGGTCGTGGTCGCCTCGATCGCGTCGCCTCGGCGGCACGGTGCCCCGACGAGCAGGCCGAGAACGACCGGTGCCTGCATCAGGACGCCGCGACCGACGCGACGAGCGACACCGGTCGAGACACGGGCGTGGAAGACACCACGGTCGAAGACACGAGCGATGCAGCGCCCGAGGCGTCGAGCGACACGAAATCGGACGGAAAGCCGGGATGATCACGCGCTGGATCGTCACGGTCGCCGCGGTGCTGGCGCTCTCGTTGGTCGGGCGCGCGGCGCACGCGGGCTACACACACACCTGGACGTGGAAGCAGAAGCCGGACGACGCCGAGGTCACGCGGTGCATCGGGGACATCCAGAGGCTCGTGCTGCGTCGCCCCGATCTGGTCGCGGTGCTGGAGCCGAAGGCACCCGGCGAGCTGCGCCTCAACGGCAAGGGCGACTTCGCGCAGGAGGAGCTCGTCTTCCCCGGTCGCGTCGGTGCCAACGCGGTGTGGACCGAGCGCAAGCCCTACGACGAGGTGGTGACCGCGGCGCTCCTGGTCGCGCGCGATCACTTCCCGCGCGAGGTCCTCGAGATCAAGAGCGACGGCACCTGGCTGCAGTGGCAGGACGGCATCCTCCTCTACACCGAGACCTTCGGTCACCCGCCGAAGAACCCGGGCATCCGCGAAGCCCTCGGATTCCGGCCCGCCGGCCGCATCGAGATGCCCGAGGGCATGCCACGGGATCGATGGTCGAGCGCGAAGACCCGACCGTGGGGCATCGTCATCGCGCTCTGCTTCGCCGGCCTGCTCGTCCTGCTGTTGGTGCCTACCAAGCAGTCCTGAGACCCGAGAAGAGAATCACAGGGAGGCACGGAGGCGCGGAGCCGTGATTTGTGCTGCCGCGGGCTTCGCGCACACGCAGCCGCGACAAGCTTCATGCCGAGATGGTGAACTTCACGTCGATGCTTGGATCGGCAGACCAATCTCGACCTCCGTGCCTTCGTGCCTCCCTGTGAATCTCGGAGGCGTGGGTCACGGAGTGGCGGCGACGCGCTGGGCGAGGATCTCGGTGCGGGTGAGCAGGCGGTCTTCGGTCGCGGGCTCGCCGCGGCGGATGCGGGCCTCGGCCTCGTCGAGCACCTCGAGACAGCCCGCGAGCGAGTCGGTGGTGTTCAGCTTCTGACGGAGCGCGGCGGCGCCGTGGATGCCCTTGAGGTAGCCGCTGAGGTGACGGCGGGTGCACATCACCCCGTGCGGTTCGTCGCGTTCGGCGACGTTGGCGAGGAGGTGCTCGCGGCAGAGGGTGATGCGCTCGAGAGGGGTCGGCATCGCCAGGAGCTCGCCGCGATCGAGGAGTGCGCGGCACTCGTCGAAGATCCACGGGTGCTCGATGGCGCGGCGGCCGACCATCACGCCCTCGCAGCCGGTCGACTCGATGGCGTTCTTCGAATCTTCGGCGCTCTTGATGTCGCCGTTGACGATGATCGGGAACGAGACCTTCTCGCGGGCCTTCTGCGCCCAGGTCCAGTCGGCGGCGCCGGAGTGGCCCATCTTGGCGGTGCGGCAGTGGATGGTGAGCGCGCGCACGCCGACGTCCTCGAGGCGACGGGCGAGGTCGACGATCGGCATGTGGGACTCGGGGCCCCAGCCGATGCGGGTCTTGACGGTGACCGGGAGCGAGACCGAATCGACGACCATCTTGGCCATCTCGACCATCGCATCCGGCTCACGGAGCCACGCCGCGCCGGCACCGCGGCCGGCGACCTTGGGCACCCAGCAGCCGCAGTTGACGTCGAGGTAGACCGGCTGCGCGGCCTCGGCCACGCGTGCGGCCTCGGCCAGGCGATCCGCGTCGGAGCCGTAGATTTGGATGGCGGTGGGCGTGTCGTGCGGCTCGAGCGTGATCTTGCGCGTGGCGATCTTGCAGCCGCGGAGCAGTCCCTCGACGTTGACGAATTCGGTGACGCACAGGTCGGCGCCGTGCGCGCGGCACAGCTTGCGGAACACTGCGTCGGTCACGTCCTCCATCGGCGCGAGAATGACCGGCCGATTCGCAAAGAGCGACCGGAACCGAGCATCGACGGCGGCGGGGATGGAGCCCATGGAGAGGGCCGCCGATCTAGCACAACACGCCCGGCTGTCGACCCGAGCGGCTCCGGGAGCTCTAGGTGACTGGTGTGAAACACACGACTGGCGGCGTCGGCCCACGCCGGTGCCGGCCTGGGGAGCGGGACGTTTAGGCGCGGTTCGGCGTTAAGGTAGCCGTGAAGGCGCGAGCGGTGGACCGGTCGCCCGGGATGCGTGGCAACGCCGGGCGTGCCGACGAGTGGCCGATCGCCCGCTAGGCGTTCTCATCCGGCCTGAGGCCGGATGAGAACGCCCAACAGCGCGAGTCGGCGCAGGTTCACCGCGGCGCTGAGCAAGGCGAAGTCGGCAGCGATTCGGTCGCGGCCTCGAACGCGGGCTCGACGCCCGCCATGACGCCGAAACATCAGGTGCGCGAGTTTGCGTTCGACTTTCGGGCGCGTCCCGCGATAGCGCGCCTTCCACGCTGGATCGCGCTGCTTCTTGCGCTCTCTGGCGAGCGTTCGTTCGTGGCGGTGGATGCTCACGAGTCGTCCCTGGGCGCTCTTGGTGCACGCCGAGCGAAGCGGGCACTCGCCGCAGAAGGATGCGAACGAAGCGACGCCTGCCCCATCGGGCTTGAGGCGGATCTGAACCAGCTTGCCCGCAGGGCACTGGACGGTCTTGGCATCGAGATCGATTTCGAATCGGTCCTTGGTGTAGAGCCCGCTCGTGTTGACGGGCGGCTGTACCTTCACGACGGCCTCGCCACCGGCGGCTTCGACCTTCTCGATGATCGGCCCGGTTCCATAGGAGGCGTCGCCGTAGACCTCGAGCCCTGGTTTGCTCGGAGGTCCCGCGGCGGCGCTTGACGGCTCAATGAGCGCGTCGGCGAGGAGCGTCTCGGCGACAACGCCGTCAGCAACGTTGCCAGCGGTCACGGTCGTCGAGGTGACCAACTCGGAGTCCGGATCCATCGCCACGTGGCCCTTGTAGCCATCGAAGCCGCGCGCCACCGTCTTGTGACCGTGCCGCGCCTCGGGATCGACCGTAGAGATCACCCGGTCGGGAGCGACGCGGAACGCGATGCGAAATCGGCCGTCTTCACCCTCCTCAATGTCCTGAGCGACGACCGTTGCCAGCAGCATCGCGGCGGCCCGCTCGTCGTCGAGCAGTTGCCGATCATGGACTGCCAGGAGCAGCACGTTTGCGTCTCGCGTGAGGGCATCCACCAGCGACGCGCGTGCGACCGCGTCGTCCCACTCGCACACGGGCTTGCACGGCTTGTCGTACGGATCGTCACGTCGCAGCAGCGGCCGCAACTCCGAGGCGAGCTCGGGGCGTGCGACCCGAAGCAATCCGCAGATCGCGCTCTGGATCATCGTGACCGTGTCTTGCGTCGCAACCGCGTCGTAGATCGGGGTCGAATCGAGCACGCGACGGCGACCGATGAGTCCTGCGGACTTCGCGACCTCGAGCACCGCATCGAAAATCCGCTGGGGCTTGTCGCTTCGCGCGAGTCGGGCACGCATGTCGACCAAAACGGTGTGGGCGAACGAGGGAAACTCCATCGGCAGCCCACCGGCCGCGTACTTCCACCGTGCGTCGAACGTGAACCGATCCACGGCCTCGCGATCGGAGAGACCTTCGAGTCGCTGCAGCACCATGACGACCGCGACGATGCGCGGCGAGATGCTGCGGCGCCCCCGATGGGTGAACAAGTCGGCGAACGACTCGTCCGGGAACAGCCGGTGACACTCGCGGTGCAGCAGCGTGAACACGGACGTCGGTGACAGACGGGTTGCGCAGAGCTCGGTCGTCGAGCCGAAGATCTCGCCGGTGTCGGGGGCGCGGCCGAGTGTCATTGCATAATCATATTATGCAATGACTTGGCGCACCACGAAAAACACCAGTCACCTAG
>Ga0208492_1002161_pt1 | contig 10214 bp, 6 predicted proteins | sample Subbioar_CSW14AB_FD_184820 | JGI IMG/M metagenome (GOLD analysis project Ga0208492, IMG submission 184820) | Serpentinite rock and fluid subsurface biosphere microbial communities from McLaughlin Reserve, California, USA - CR12Mar_CSW14AB (SPAdes) | ecosystem: Environmental > Terrestrial > Deep...
GTTGAAAAACGGTCCGGGAGGCACAGTAGTGTCGGCAACAACGGTGATGGTGGATGTGTAATCAATGCTATAAAGGCTGGGCCATGTATTGTAATACCAGTTCGGATAAACGCTCGCCTCATGAAAGTCATAATTGTTGTCATAGCCGGGTCCATAACCATAGCTTACCACAGTGTACCAGCCTGCGGGAACTGTCGCGCAATTAGGAAGAGAATACCCATAATAACCACTGTTATAACAACCACCAGCGTGATAAGGAGCAATGGAGAGACCGTCGATGCCGACATCAGAGACCCGTCCGCTGAAAACACGGAACTGATTATATGGATAACTCGTATTTCCCTGTTCAGTTACAGTAAGGCGACATTCCTCGCTCAGGTAGAATTCACGGTAGAGCAATTTTGTATAGCCGGAACATGGCAATAGTCCTGCGATGGTATCCGGATTTTCCCTGCAGGAGAATGTATCCACCTCACTTATTACCGTCATACCCTGTGCTATGATATCACCGAGGGTATCCGGATTTGCCGGATTCCAGAACCGGGTCGTGTTCTTGTGAAACGTAAACTTCGGAGCCATCACTGCTCCGTTCTCTGTGCTGTCTCCAACATTTGCGAGGGTATACGTTCCGGGAGTTACACAAAATTTCTGAAGGTTGTAGGGAATGTTATATGGCCACCAGGGCGATATGAATGCATTATACATATTGCAGCCCTCATAAGGATCCAGCCCGGTAATTTCTCCCGGCCACGTATATGAACTTTGAGCGGCAGCGAGCGCACTTGCATCGCCTGCATAGAACACAGACTTCACAGCCTGGTCGGAAACAGCATCATAAAAATTATAATTCTCTATGAGCACCATTCCACTATCAGGAATGGCATCATTGTCTGCATCTCCAATAATGAGCTCACGGTACATCGCCCTGTCCACCACTGCACAGATGGCCGTATCGGGCACAACTGTTTTTTCGCAAGAAAAGGATGCAGAATCTGCTATGTATGTTATGTTGTCCTGCAGTGGAAGTCCACCATTTATCCAGTCAACGTCTCCTGCTGTCTGTAATCCATATTCTGTGGCGGGAACACCACTAAGCGTTACGGTGAGGTCAATGCGCCTCCCGAATTGTGAGCCGGTGCATGAATATGGATTTCCCATCCCGCTTCTGCCAAGAAGCTGGATACTGTAATCCCCGGCAGGCAGGCAATTGAGTATGATCGCACCGTTGACACTGAATGTGCCTTCAAAATAAAGACTTCCGGGAAGCGTAAAATTGTTGCAGTCATTATCCGGTGTTTGCATGAAGATCCGGATATACATGTAATGATCGAACACGTTGTAATTGCAGAATGAGGAGAACACACTCGCACGTACCAGCGCATTGCCTGCGCCTGTTGTCGAAAATGTGAACCACGTTGTAAGATCATAGTTGGTGCTGTTTGCAGTCACGAAATCCGGTGGATTCACTACGCCACATTGAATGGAGTCATCACTTAATTGTGCATCACATGAAAAGTAATCGGTGCGCGTAACCGCTGTCCCCGGAGTTGGGGTGGCTACTATTGATCCGAATTCGTTCAGCGGATTAAATGCAACCTGAGGATATGCACCCGTCGTTTCTCCTTCTCCAAGATGCTGCAGGTAAAAGAGCGATGTTCCTGAATAATCTTTTCTTCCGACTATCTGAACGGTATAGGTTGTATTGGGTAATAATAAGCAGGGAACCGAGGTGAAGGTTGAATATAGTTGGTTGATGGTGCTATATATCACGGCAGAAGTATCGAGCGCATTCACGTCGACATTCCCTTCCCAGATCCTCAGGGAGACAGGCAGGTTATTAAATGTCCAGTTGGGTGATGAAACGTAATAGGAGAGAAGATCAATGTGGCTGTCTGTTGTAAAGGTGTACCAGATGCTTTTTGTAAAATTGACCGAATCAGCTCCAAGACCTGAGACATATTCCTCTTTGGTCTCAAGACTAAGGCAATCCCACGAAAAATAATTGTAAGCAGTATTGCCGAGCGTGCCGAGATTCATGCCGGTCCCTGCCTGGTCGTTGGCCTGCGAGGTAGAAGTGGGATAGGTGTAATCAATGTTGATCTCAACATACACATCACTGTTCGCAGCATTTTTTGCGATTAGCTGGATGTAATATTCTCCCGGATCGAGGCATACATTTTCCGAGTAGCTGGCGAAGCTGAACATCGGTGTAAAGGTTGCGAGGTCTGTAACAGCGGGAATTCCAGGTGTAGAATTGTAAACGAAAAATCCTGCATCCGTACTCTGCAACACTTCGGTGGGTTGTAAAACCTTGATGCGGACAACTCGGTGTGTCGGTATGGAAAATTTATACCACGCAGTTTTATTGTAGGTTGGGTTTTGCAGATATTCTCCCGGCTGGTTCCCCGCGCCGGTCATATTCACCATAGTGCCCTGGAAAATACCTGTAGAGAAATTGTCGGGGCCAATCGGGACAGTGATCGCATTTGCCCAATTGTTATTCGGCGGTTGTGCATAGCTATCCAGTGCAAAAGCGAAAAGCAAGAGGCACAATGCAAGCACGCGGATCGCCGGAGAGGTCTTGTGATGATTCATTTTGTAAAAATCATTACGGCTTACTGTATGATCGTCGCGAAAGTGCATTTGGTCGCTTAGCTGTGCTGTTGTGGCACATAAACAGACGGATAATTTCTAATCAAGAAATTGTAAATCAGTCAGTTTACGATGTGTTCTAGTGTTGCGAAAGATACAATTTCCCCGATTTTTCCCGGTGAAAAAGCCTCCCCAATTAGGGGGATATCGAACGAAAGACCTAAATGTGAACGTCGCCTTTAATTTTTCAGAAGAATGCCGGATGCTGAAGTGCCCTTATTTCGAATGCAGATCCGATAAGTTCCATCCTGTAGATTATGGGGAGAAATCGAAAACGAAATTTTTCCCTGGCAACAAGCAATAGTAGAGAATTCGATCGGCGTATTTCAATTTGCGGGTTGGATAATGCCACAACAAATTTTTACAGCTCATAAATCTGTTTATCTAGAAAAGAAAAAGCCCCGCGCTTGGCACAGGGCTTTTCAAAATTTTTATGGGAGGCGATCAGTTATTCTCAATCTTCAACTCTTCACGTCTCACAGCGTGCTGTTTATCATTGAGATTGATCTTGCCTTTGCTGCGGAAAATGAAGTAGTACTTCGAAAATCCGTCATATGGCTGCGGCGCGGCAAAGATCGGGATGAAATTGTGCTCTTTGCAGAATTGTACAAGCTGCGGCCTGTTGTGTTCGTCAATGGTACCGATCTCATCGATGAACAATGCGATCTTATTGTCCTCACTCGAGATGGCCAGTCGATTGATAATCGCCATTACGATCACCAGGCGGATCATCCTGTCAGTACCATCTGACTCTACCTGCTCTTTCAGGTCGACACGCTTCATCTGGCCTTTTACATCCAGCACAAGCTCAATGTCGAAAAGGTCTTCAAAATCGACTGTCTTACCTGTATCAAGATAGTGGTTAAGTATCTTCAGATCTTCAGCGTTCTCGAACTCGAAAGTGAGTTGTGCATTCAGGTTCTCTATGGATGCAATACGCTCAAGCTCGTACAATACTTTTTTATTGTCCACCAACTCAATCTTGAGGGATTCAATGTTGGAGATCCTTGTTTTTGCGAGGCTTTCATTGAAGCGATTATAGACAAATGTCTTGAACTCCTCATAGCGCTTACGCAGGTTATAGGCAGGATTTGCAAACTGCGTTGAAATGCTTCCAAGAAGTCCGTCAATGGATTTCTCTTTATCTGTAATGCATGCAATCTCATCCTCGATGAACTTGATGTATTCCGCCTCATCAGCAAGGGCGCTGTTTGTCTTGAAGCGAAGCTGGTCAAATGCACGATCCTTTTTCACCTTTAATACTTCGCGATCACCATTGGCGTGAACCAATTTGCCAAATATCTCATCGAGCGACTCTGTGGTTTCGAACTCTGTAGGCGTGATGCCGAACGCCTCGATCTCCTGCTTGCGGCTGCGCAAAGTGATAAGGCGCTCTTCGCTCTTACGCACATCTTCGCGTAATGAATCCAGCAGCACAGATTTCTCACTGATCTCTTTCTTCAACTTTGAAAGCTCGTCTTCAAACTTTTCCTTTTCGCCTTTGATCGTGCGAAGGTCAGTTCCCAACTCGCCGCTTAATTTTTCAAGTTTCGGTTTTTCGTCCAGTCGGCGAAGTTTTTCCTTAACGGCTTCTATATCGCTGAAAACCTTGTCAAGCTCCTTTTTCGTTTTGTCAATGTGAAGTGCAACTGCCCATAATTTTTCGAGATCAGATTTTTCTTTCTGCACTTCTTTCAGCTCGTCCTTCAACATTTTCACGGAAGGAATGTCACGCAGCTCCATCTTCTTCGGCAATTCTATTTCGCCGTCGAAAATTTTCATCAGGCTGCCGCTTTTGGTGATCTTCTTTTTCACATGCTTGTCCGGCATTGCAGCAAACTCGGGTGAAAAAATGGTGTTGAGCACCTTGCGCGTGTCCTCGTCATCAGCTATTTTTTGGATCAGCTGGTTATCGTAGTTCTTGATCTGTGCCTCAAGCCTCGCACACTCATGATCAAATTTTGAAAGTTTCGCCTCGATGTGTTTGGAATCCAGCTTCTGGTTCTCCACCATTGTGATGCGCACTTCTATGTCACGGCGTTTTTGGTCGAGATTCAATAAAGATTCATTAAGGAATTTTTTATCCTCGAATGAAGCGATCTGCTCCAGTTGTGTTTGCAGCTGTATGAATTCTTTTTCCTTCATTTCCACCTCGGTTTCCTTTTTACCGATCTCGCGGTTAAGGTCTTCCTGGCGTGGTTTCAGCTTTTCATTTACAACTACAAGCGTGGTCTGGAATGTTTTTTCCTTCTCAAGCCTTGTTGCATCAATTTCCTGCGCTGCTCCATTGTATTGCTTTTCGAATGCATACACGAGGTCGCTCACAATGCGGGATTTTGCTTTGTAAAGGTTTACCACCTCACGGAATTCCTCGAAATCTTTCTGCACTGATTTTACAACACGAATCTCATCGTTGATCCGCAGGAGGTCTGTAATGTCCTTCTTGTTCTTCTGTGAAAAGTTGATGCCTTCATGCTCGCGGTTATCCGCTACGATCAACGACTCTTTTAAAGTCTTGTTGGTGATGAGCTTCGAATTGATGAGGTAACGATAAACTTTGGAAAAATTATTGCTCAAACCATCAGTACGCACACTTTCCTCCAGCCATACCACGGCATCGTTTTTCTTTCCGCGTTGGTAAACTGCATTAAAGACCTCACTCTTGCTTTTGAACATATAAAGTTCAACACCTTCAGTAGTGAGCAGATCCTGTACTTCATCCCAGCGGCGGATACGCTGCTGTGTTCCGTCGCGCTTGAAAAAATGCTCGTGATTGTATTCTCCGGTGATGCGGTAATATTCCAATTCACCTTCGCTATCCCGTTTTACAAGGATGCAATAAGGATTTCCCTTTTTCACCTCAAAAATGATATAGCTCTGGTTGTGCGTCGGGAAATAGTGGTGAATCGTTTCCTTGTCGCCACGGCGCTGACCGGAGAAGCTCATCTTTGAGCCATCTACAACGAAGAGGAAGTTCAGCGTATATATAAGTGTAGACTTTCCGACGTTGTTAGGTCCTACGAGCTGCAGGGAATCACAGTCGTCAAGACGCATTTCTGCATTTACGTAGGTGGCGGTGTTGATACCGATAATGCGTGTAATCATAGAAGCAAGATTTGCGATATGCGATATGAGATTTGAGAATGAACTCAATGCTCACATGACATCACGTTTAATTCGTTTGGTAATAAAGCTTTTTAAAATGCTGTAATCCTGTTTAGGAAAACGGCTATTTGGCTAAGCCTGATTGACAAAGCTATTTTCACACCTGCGTGTAGCCAAGGATTGTTGATGCTTTGGGGAAAACTCGGTGGTTTATCAACACCGTGCGCTTTTTTTTACATCAATCCCCTTTTTAGCAGGTATTTACCTCGTTTGATTTCCAACTACTTAAAGGTATGATCCAATCTATGACGATCTCTTCGAAGCTGCCTTTTTTGAAGATCCTTTTTTGGGTCCTGGTTTAGACGAAGAGGATTTTTTTGATGCGGACTTTTTTGGTGCTGCTTTTTTCGAAGTTGCTTTTTTCGGAGCTGATTTTTTTGAAGCCGATTTTTTTGAAGCCGATTTCTTAGTGGCTGATTTTTTCGAAGCGGATTTTTTCTCCGGAACTTTTGCTCCTTCTTTTCTGGCTTCCGAGAGTCCGATCGCGATCGCTTGTTTCCTGCTCGTCACCTTTTTTCCGGAACCTGATTTAAGGGTGCCTTCCTTTTTTTCGTGCATCACCTTTTCGACTTTGTCGCTTGCTTTTTTACTGTACTTAGCCATGATCTTAGGGTTTGTTTTTTTAAAGAACACAGTTGACAAAAAAAAGTTTTCAATTTATGATGAAGTGATTTTCACAGATGTCATCGTAAGCGATCCTGCAACTGCAAGATCATTAAAAAATGACACATAGTCCTTTTCATCCTGCAAGCCGAGCGTATATAAAAGTGGATAGTAATGATCGGGCGTCGGAATGGCAAGCTTTGCGGCTGCGTTTAACCTTTCATAATTGATAAGCGCATTGTGATCGCCGGCGGAGATCTTTGTCTTGAAAATATCATTCATCTCAAGCGCCCAGTCGAATCCAAAACCAGGTACATCCATTTTCGAAAAATCAACCATGCGCAGGTTGTGCACCATATTGCCACTGCCGATGATGAGCACGCCTTTCTTACGCAACTGTGCCAGTTGCCTGGCGAGGTCATAATGGTATTGTGGAGGCTTGTTATAATCAATGCTCAGCTGGAGAATGGGAATGTTCGCCGCAGGGTACATGTGGCGTAAAACGGTCCATGCTCCATGATCGAGACCCCATTCATGATCAAGCCCGATGGCTGGCTCGGTAATGAGTTTTGTGGTCTCTGCCGCAACTTCCGGGCTTCCGGGCGCAGGATAACTTACATCAAACAGTGCCTGTGGAAATCCTCCAAAATCGTGAATCGTTTCGGGCGCTGCCATGGCAGTTACAAATGTTCCTTTAGTAAGCCAGTGAGCGGAAATGCAAAGTACCGCCTTCGGAACAGGGAGCTCTTTTCCCATTTGTTTCCAGCGGTTGCTGAAGTCATTGTCTTCGATGCCATTCATCGGTGAGCCGTGACCAATAAATAGTACGGGCATCTTTACATCTTCTTCCGTGAATAGCTCGTTGAGTTTTGTTAATGGGCTCATTGCTGCAAGGCCGGCTCCACCGGCCAATAGGGTTAAGAAACTTTTTCTCTCCATGTTTTATTTCACAACAAATGTGGGCACATATCACCATAATTCTGAATGATACAGGCTAATGAAAAAAGGGAACGCACTTTCATGCATTCCCTTCCTCTTTTGACCTTTTAACTGAAATCAATCACGGCGTGACTTGATCTCAACTCCTCCTGATCTGATGACAACGCTGTCATCCGTTACCCGGATATCAGGATGTACACTGATCTCTATTTTTTCATGCCGACTCTCGTGATTATCACTTCCTTCCTCACTCTCCAGTCCATCATCCGACATTCGCATTACCTTATCTTCATCTGCATCCCAGGTGAGCATATTTACATTTTTGCCCATGTGGACATATTTTCCGACTGGTATATAAATGATCACGTCTACTTCCTGCGCCCTGTACATGTCTGTTTTTGGTGTGGTGAAATAGGATCCTACAAAGAGGCTGTCACCTGATGACCGATGCGCATATTCAATATTCCTTGCAAGGGTGCCGGCTTGTTCCATATTCCTGCCCTGGCTATACCGTTGAACTTCTATCTTGAATTTGTCATTGTGCGAGGGTTCGAACTTTACCTCAATGTCTTCACCATAGTAGATCTTGTCATCCGCGATCTTGATCATGTCGTGAAATTCATTGTGCCGTGAGCTTCTCCCGATGAAGACATCATCCGGAATTACTTCTAGCTTCAGCGTATCACTTTGAACATCATTCAGGACCACTGAATTCATAACTTCGGCATGACGGCTGAATTGTTTGCCGGTTTTTATTCCTCCATAGATGCACATGATAGTGCCTATAATGAAAAGTGAAAGCAGGGAAAGAGCTAATCCGCGGATGCGGCGTGGAGTGCGGGTAATAATCTTGATTCCAGAATAGATCAGTGCTATGGCAGGCGCACCAATAGCGAAAATTGTTCCTATTACAAGCACCCAGAAGGTTCCTGTATCTCCAAAAATGAGCGTGTTCAGGGTGTCCCAGTTCGTACTGTCAAATCCAAAGACATTAAACTCGGAAAATGCTGCCATCGAAAATAGGCCGGCCAACATAGCGAATCCCAGAAACATGATGAATGCACCGAAGACAACTGCAATGGCGCGCAGCAAGCCGCGGAAAAAATCCGTTGATCCTGTCCGGAGGTGTTGCGCTGCACCGCGCCCCGCTTTGCCCAGCCTGTCAGCAGCAGAGCGTGCCTCCTCATTGACGAATTTCCCGATGTTCTCAACGTTCACCGGCTCACCTCTCATCTGGAGCTTTTCCGCCGTTGTAATAGCTGCAGGTGTCAATGCCCAGAACAAAATATAGCCGAACACACCCGTGCCGAATGAAACAAAGCAGATGATTACCACGAGCAGGCGCACTACAATAGGATCCCATCCGACGTAGTGGCTGAGCCCTGCACACACGCCACCAAGGATCGCGTCATCATTGTCGCGATAGATGCGACGACGCCTGTTGCGGGTTGTTGCAGAAGTGAAGGATTCATTTTGTGCCGAACCGGATTTGTCATCGTCCATCTTGTAGTCTTCAGGTTGTCCCATGATGGAGATCATCTGGTTGACATCTTCCAGTACAACGGCATTTTTCTTGTCGCTGTTTTTATCATGAAATATTTCCGCGATGCGTGCTTCAATATCGCTCATGATCTCGAGCGCCGCAGGATCCCCGGAAAAATTTGATTTGATATTCTCCAGGTAGGTCCTTAGCACATTGTACGCATCTTCCTCTATGTTGAAGACACTGCCACCCAGGTTGATTGATATGGTTTTATTCATGATAAAAGGTTATTGCGTTTTTTGAGTTTGTTTCACCGCGTAAGAGAGTTCGTCCCATGTTTTGGCGAGCTCCGAATGGAATTTTTTGCCTTCACGGGTAATGCTGTAATATTTACGCGGTGGTCCCTGCACACTTTCTTCCCAGCGATAGGTGAGCAGTTCGTCATTTTTAAGCCGCGTGAGCAATGGGTATAATGTGCCTTCCACAACTATGAGCCTTGCCTCCTTCAATGCTGCCAGGATATCAGATGGATATGCCTCGCCACGTTGAAGCACACCAAGTATGCAGAACTCAAGCACTCCCTTGCGCATCTGGGCTTTTGTATTTTCTATGTCCATATTCTTGTTTGAATTTTTGGATTGATCTGCGCCTGCTTAGCTTATCCTGCGGAAGCGGATAGCAAAATGAAAGTCCTTCCCCGATTCGGATGACTTATACATCTTTCCCTCAAGATTCTTTTTTACATAAGATACCAGTTTGGGATTAACACCAAGCAGGTTCTTAATTGCTACGCTGCCATCCTCATTAATGTGTATCCATAGCTCCACGCGGTTGTTGGCATCATCCGCGTTTAAAAATTCAGGGCAGTCGAGTACGTGCTCTATCCAATTATATACGGTCTCGGGTTTTTTTCCTTCTTCCGCATCTGGTTGCGATGGATTAAGGGTAATCACATGATGCTCATTTCCTGCTGCCAGAGTGAGCGCTCCCCCGGAAGCCAATAAGGCCAAGATGAAGGCGGCTTTGATCATTGTTGTTTTCATGGTAATAATGGTAAATGGATTGTCGTGTCTTGTTTTTTTGTCCTCTAGGGTGCTTTACCTACTAAAAGACGATGCAAAGATGTGGTGTTTGCACTGAACTATGCAATACATAGTACCATGTATTTTGTTAAAATTCATAAAAGCTGTATTGCCCTTGATGAATTATTGAGTGTCGGCACGGGTTCTAGCGAAATGCCTACTTTCGCATCATTCAATCAATTATCCTGGTCGAAGAAGAAAAATACATCGAACGCTGCCTCCAGTTGGCACAAAAAGGCCTTGGATACGTGGCCCCGAACCCGCTTGTTGGCTGTGTGATTGTGCATGAC
>Ga0208492_1002163_pt1 | contig 10208 bp, 6 predicted proteins | sample Subbioar_CSW14AB_FD_184820 | JGI IMG/M metagenome (GOLD analysis project Ga0208492, IMG submission 184820) | Serpentinite rock and fluid subsurface biosphere microbial communities from McLaughlin Reserve, California, USA - CR12Mar_CSW14AB (SPAdes) | ecosystem: Environmental > Terrestrial > Deep...
GGGCGGGAGAAGGGGAAAGTTTGGGGATAGGAATGTAATAAAGCCCGGTCGCGGGCGTGGGGTGCGGGAGAGGCCTTTGAGGTGCATGAGGTCCCGGCAAGCCCCGGAGGGGTCATTGAGCTTGCGTCACAGCCAGTGGCGGCGGCTGGGAGCATGGGCAACGCGAAGAGGCAGACGGGAGTCAAAAACAATCGCACCGGCACGTGATTGGCGTGCCGGTGCGAGCTGGTTGCAAGTGGATTCAGCGGTGTCGGTTCAGCAGGGGAGGCCTGCGATGACGCGGAAGAACGCCTCGATGTCCTGGTCGGTGCCGAAGTCGCCGTCACCGTTGTAGTCAGAGGTGGCGCAGGCGGGGCAGCACTGGCCGGCTAAGCAACTGAAGAACGCCTCGATGTCCTGGTCGGTGCCGAAGTCGGTGTCGCGGTTGAAGTCGGAACTGAGGCGGTAGAAGAGTGTGACGGTGTTGGAGGAGATCTGAACCTCGAAGTTGCCGGGGAGATTGGGGGGCTGCTCGATGGCCGCGAAGTTGCCGGAGATGGATCCCCCGGTGATGAGGGGGTAGGCCATGCAGCCGGGCGGGGTGTATCCATCCAGGAGACGGATGCGGAGGATTCCATCGAGTTGAACGACGGCGCCGTTGTTGACGTTGATCTTGTCGCGCTGTGCGGCGGCCGGGCCTCCGAGGTCAACGTCGAGGACGGCGGAGGGTTCCATATTGAGCGGGTTGGTAGCGAGGGTGAGGGCGCCGATGCTGCCGGGGTTGCCTGGCGCGAGGGTGCCTTGGAAAACAAGGTTGCCGGAGATCTGGCCGCGGCCCTGCACAAGTGCGTCGGCGGCGAAGGTGGCCTGATCGAGGTTGTTGTTGCTGGTGGTGACCTGGGCGGTGCGGACATCGGCGGTGGACCGCAGGGTGAGCGGGCCGGGGCCATTGAACACGGCGCCGGCGTTGAGCTGAACGATGGCCCAGTTGCCGTTGAGCCCGTCGTTCACGGTGAGGGTGCCGGAGGGCCCATTCACGAAGGAACCGGAGATGTACGTGGTGAAGTCGGGGTAGGCGCGCATGCGGCCCAGGTTGGTAACGTCAGTCACCGTGCCGCCGACGCCGTCGATGACCCCGTTGCCCAGGGTTTCGAGCGTGCCGCGGAGGACGTTGCCCCCTGCGTCGATGGCGACGGCCTCTCCCACGCCGGCGGTCTCTCCGGCGAAGATGCGGCCCACGGCCTGCTCGCCTGCGACCTGTTGGACGACCGGGCCGCGGATGCGCATGCCGATCGCCGTGGAACCGCCGCGGATGGTGCCCTTGTTGCGGAGGTTGGCGTCGATGACGCCGGCCCCCTGCACCGTGGTGCCGATGTCGATGATCGCCTGGTCCGAGTTGTTGTTGCTCGAGGTGATCTGCGCGGTGCGGGGATCGAGTGTGGACCGGAGGATGAAGCGCCCGCCGCCGGTGAGCGTCGCGCCGGCGTTGAGCTGGAGGTATGCCCAGTTGCCGTTGGCGCCGTCGTTGACGTACACGGTGCCTGTGGGGCTCGCGGTGAGCGCGCCGTTGACATACAGGGTGTTGTTGGGGTAGACGAAGAGGTTGCCGTGCAAGGTGACGTCGGTCACGGCGCCACCGGTCCCGTAGATCAGCCCGCTGCTGGAGGTCTCGAGGGTTCCGCGGATGATGTTCCCGCCGGCGTCGATTGCGACGCCCTCGGGGAGGTTCGCGCTCACGCCAGCGAAGATGCGGCCGATTCCGGGTTCGCCGGTCACCTGCTGAGTGATGGGGCCGCGGATGCGCATCAACGCGCCGGAGCCGCCGCGGATGGTGCCGCTGCTGCGGAGGTTAGCGTAGATGGTGCCATTTCCGAGGATGGTGGAGTCGGGCGCGAGGAAAGCCTGGTCGCCGTTGTTATTGGTGGACGTGACCTGCGCCGAGCGGGGTTCACTGGTGGACTTGAGGGTGTAGTTGGGACCGGTCAGGGTTGCGCCGGCGGCGAGTTGCAGGTACGCCCAGTTACCGTTCACGCCATCGTTGACCGAGAGGATGCCGGCCGGTGCGTTGGCCATGCCGGCGCTTCCGATCGTGCAGGTGCTGTTGCCGTAGACCAGGACGTTGCCGGTGTTGGTGACGCCGGCCAGGGTGCCGTTAAAGACGCCGATGAAACCGGCGCCGCTGGATTCGAGGATGCCATTGGTGACACTGCCGTTAGCGTCGATAAACACAGGGGCGCCGTTGGCGCTGACCTTGCCGTCGTTGAACTGGACGAGGTTGGCGCGGATGTTGGGGCCGAAGCCGATGTCTGAAGTGCCGAGGATGGTGCCGTAGTTGTCGAAGCGGCCGTAGATGGAACCGCGGCCTTCGACGATGGTCCCAGCTTCGAGGATGGCCTTACCGCCGCCCTCTGTCAGGAGCTGGGCGGAGCGGACCTCGCTCGTGCTGTTGAGGGTGATTCGTCCATTGGGTCCGGTGGTGCGGATGCGGGTGTTGTTGACTGGGAAGCGGAGGTACGTCCAGTTTCCACTGAAGCCGTCGTGGACGATGACTTGCCCGAGGCTGTTCAGGCTTGGGGGGTTGGTCGCGGTGCCGATGATGTTGAAGGTCCGGTTCTCCCAGATCTGAAGGACGGCATCGGGGTTGGTGATCGACAGTGACCGGAGGGTTACGGACTGATCGCCGTCCGCCGTGTAGGAAGAGCTCGTTCCCAGGAGTCCCAGCACGGCGTCAACTGTTGTGCCGTTGGGGACGCTCGCGGGGCTCCAGTTGGCGGGATTGCTCCAGCGCGAGTTGGTGCTCGGTCCGACCCACTGGGACTGGGCGTTCGCTGCGCCGTGGAGGGCGAGCAGCGTGCCAGCCACGGCGAGGAGCGTCACCGGGCGTGTGAACTCGGACGAGGGCGTTGCGTGGGCGTGAGGCTTCGCGGCGTTGCGAGGGGTCATCGGCGTCTCCTGGTGATTGGACTCTTTGAGGGGGTTGCCCCGGGGAGTAAGCGGAGTGGCGGGCGGGCCGCGGGGGAACGGGCGCGGATTTTCTCGGGCGCGGGGACCGACGGGGCGGTGGCGCGGAGCGTAAGTCGTTCTGTTCAAGCACGTTGCGCGGCTATGGCGCGCCGGCTGAATTTTTCCATTCGGCGTACTTCTGACGCCAACCGGCCGAGGCCCAGGCGGTCGCGGGCGCGAGCGCCCGCTCGTGCTTGATCTGGTGGAGGCGGATCAGCCCCCGGTAGAGCCTTTCCTGGACCCGGGCGGGGGCCTTTGCGCTGTCCAGGAGAACTGCTCCCGCGGTCAAGGATGACTCCGCGGACTGGATGTCTCCAAGGTTCAGGTGGCAGCATCCGAGGCTTGTGGAGGCGATGGCGGCGAGTGAGGGCTCGGACTGCGACTGAAAAATGCGGAGGGAGCGCTGGAGGAGAGGGAGTGCTTCGGCATGGCGCCCCCGCTCGTCGATGCAACGGCCCAGGTTGTGGAGGGACTTGGCGTAGTTGACGTCGGAGTTGCTGACCGGTTCGCGCATCGCCAGGGCTTCGCGATAGAGGCGTTCGGCATCGTCTCCACGCCCGAGGTCGAGCCACGTGCGGGCGAGGGTGTCCATGGTGCCGGCGAGGTCGGACTGCCAACGGGGATCCGTCTGGAGGCGAAAAACCCGGAGTGCTTCCACCAGGAGCGGCTCGGCGTCGGCGGGCCGTCGGAGGAAGTTGTTGTAGAGGTACGCGAGGTTGGAGTTCGAGACGGCGACGTCGGGGTGATCGGGGCCGAACTGGCGGAGGCGGATGGTCAGCACGCGTTTGAGCAGCGTCTCCGCCTGGTCGTACTTCTTCACGTCGCGGTAGAAGTTGGCCGCGGCGTTGGCCTGGGCGGCGTACGGCTCGTAGAGCTCTGGGGCGTCCCACGTGCCGGCGACGGAGGGCGTCACCACGACCTCGTCGACGACGTCCCTCGCGTTGTGCGCGGTGGAACGGTCGTTCAGGATCTCCTGCAGGCGGTCGACCTGAATATTCTCGAGCATGAGGGCGGGGGTTTCAAAGATCTCCCAGCGTGCCTTTTCGTTGGCCTGGGCGATTCGTGCGAACTCTTTTCTGGCAATCTCAGCGGCCGCCTCGGCCTGCTTGGCGAGTCCGAGGGCCCAGAGCGAGGCGGCAAGACCCAGGATGAGCGCGCCCAGGGTGGCGAGCACGCCGCCGACCAGCACCTTGTTGCGGCGGGCGAAGACGGCGAGCAGGTACGCGGTACTGGGAGGGCGGGCGAGGATGGGCTCGCGGGAGATGTATCGGCGGATGTCGCCGGCGAAGTCCGCGGCGGAGAGGTATCTGCGGGCGGGGTCCTTCTCGAGGCACTTGCCCAGGATGGTCTCAATGTCGCCGGACAGCTCGCGCCTGATGAGCCCTGCGCGGAGCGGGGTGACCTGCGTGACGACGTGGGCGACGCTCGAGATCGACCTCGCCTCGACGGGGTAGGGCATCTGCCCGGTCATCAGCATGAATCCGAGCAGGCCGAGTGAGTACACATCCGAGCTTGGCGTTGCTGGGCGTGACTCGAACAGTTCGGGGGCCATGAACTCGGGGGTGCCAACAACCGCTCCCGCGAGCGTCGCCCCGTGGTCCTCCGTGGAGGTGAGTTTCGCGACTCCAAAGTCGAGGATGGCGGGCTGGCCTTCGGCTGTGACGAGGATATTGCTGGGCTTGAGGTCTCGGTGGATGACGCCGCGACCGTGGGCGTAGTGCAGCGCGTCGGCCACCTGAGCGAGCAGGTTCAGCCGGGCGTTGATCGACAGCGCTCCTGCACCTTCGAGCATGGGCTTGCCCCGCACGAGTTGCATGGAGAAAGCGCGGTGACGGCGGCGGCCTTCGTTCCATTCGACGGCCTCGTAGAACCGGGCGATGCCGGGGTGCTCGAGGCTCGCGAGCGTCCTGATCTCCCGCTCGAACCTCTGGGAGTCGTCACTGGTCGGGATTGCCGAGCGGACGAGCTTCAGCGCGACCCTGCGGCCCACGGCATCCTCGGCCTCGTACACGACGCCCATGCCCCCTTCGCCGAGCAGGCCGAAGAGGCGGAACGACCCGATGCGCGCACCGGCGGGAAAGTCGTGGGCGAGGTCATCGGGGTCTGGCTTGGCCTCGAACTCGGCGCAGGCGAGGTCGTGATCGAGCAGGGACAGAAGCTGTCGCTGCAACTCGGGGTCATCGGCGAAGATTGAGGCCGCGTATTCCCTGGCGCGATCGGGCTGGAGATCGCAGGCGTGGAGAAAGGCGTCCTGGACTCGTGTACTGCGGTCAGGCGTCATGCTGGGCTCCGATCGGGGGGCTCTCCCCGTAAGCGGAATCCGCGGGCGACTCGGTGAGGAACTTCCGGATGAAAGCGGAGGCAAACCTGTAAAGCTTGGCGGTGTCGGATTCGGGAATACCAAGGGCCCCTGCTGTCTGGGCGTAGGTCAGCCCGACGATCGCACGGAGCACGAAGGCCGAGTGAGCGCGGTGGCCGTGCGTCTCCACGAGGGCGTTGAAGGCTCTTTGGATCTGCTCGACGTCGATCGATGAGGGCGGGAGTGAGGGACCGAAGACATCGAGCGGGAGCGGCACGAAAGTCTTGCCGGCGCCGCGCTTGATCGTGTTCTCGGTCCGCAAGCGGTCGATGATGACCTGGTTCAGGTGGTTGCAGAAGAGGGCGGTGACGTGCTGGCCGTCCTTCGGCGTGGGTGGATTCTTCAGCCACTTCAGCAGCGCCTCGTGGGTCATAGTTGTCACGGTCATGTCCGTGCGGCCCTTGCTCCGGATCATGAGCTTGGCCACGTGCTTGAAGACCGCGTACCACTTCTGGATGAGCTCTTCCGGCGGAAGTCTTGCGTCATCACCTTCACCGATGGGAGGGAAGTGCTGGCGGTCCATATCAGCCTCCGGTTGCGCCACCTGACCGTAGGGACCAACTGAAACACGAGACATGCAGGTCGCCATTTCTTGCATGCCTCGAAGGTGTGTTCCGAACGGGTTTGGGTGCGCTCAGCCGACGTCAGCCAGGCCCAGTTCCTTGCCGAACGCCTTGATCAGGCGGCGGAACAGGAGCTGATCGTGCGGCTGGTCCATGGCGGGGGAGGCGGTGACCCAGGCGGCGGCGTCGCGTTTGGCCATGGCGAGGAGTTCGCGGTCGCGCATGAGGTCGGCGACTTTGAAGGGGGGGAGGCCGGATTGGCGGGCGCCGAACATTTCGCCGGGGCCGCGGAGTTCGAGGTCTTTCTCGGCGAGGGCGAAGCCGTCGGTGACGTTCTCGAGGATGGCGAGGCGGGCGGAGGACTCGGGGGTGGGTGAGGTGGACTCGCCGGAGATGAGGTAGCAGGCGGACTCTTTGCTGCCGCGGCCTACGCGGCCGCGGAGCTGGTGGAGCTGGGCGAGGCCGAAGCGGTCGGCGTTGTCAACGACCATGAGCGTGGCGTTGGGGACGTCGACGCCGACTTCAATGACGGTGGTGGCGACGAGGATGTTGATCTTGCCGGAACGGAAGCGCTCCATGACGGGCTCGCGGGAGGCGCGGGAGAGCTGGCCGTGGACGGCGGCGATGCGGGCCTTGGGGAAGCGGGTTTCGAGGTCGCGCATGGCGGTGCGGACATCGCGGAGGGGGGCGGGCGCGGCGGCTGTCTCCCCCCCCACTCCCACCGCCGCGGGCATGTAGTCGCCCTCGTCCTGGTGGGTGGGGTCGATGGCTGGGACGACGTAGTAAGCCTGCTCGCTGCGGGCGAGGCGCTGCTCGATCTCCGCGTAGGCGAGCTCGCGGTGCTCGGGGGGGATGACTTTGGTTTTGATGGGGGTGCGGCCGGGGGGCAGGCCGTGGATGGAGGAGATGTCGAGGTCGCCGAAGAGCGTGATGGCCATGGTGCGCGGGATGGGCGTGGCGGTCATCACGAGGACGTGGGGCGTGCTGGCTTCGCCGGTGGCTTTTTCGCGGAGCTTGGAGCGCTGGTGGACGCCGAAGCGGTGCTGCTCGTCGATGACGGCGATCGCGAGGGACCTGAACTGGACGCTCTCGGTGAGCAGGGCGTGGGTGCCGATGAGGATGTTGATCTCGCCTTCGGCGAGGCGCTTGAGGAGCGAGTCGCGCTCGGGCTTGGGCGTGCTGCCGGTCAGGAGCTCGACCTTGACGCGGGAGCCCTCGAGCATGCGGGAGATGCTGGCGAAGTGCTGCTCGGCGAGGAGCTCGGTGGGGGCCATGAGGCTGGCCTGGCGCTGCGACGCCACGGCGAGGAGCATCGCGTAGAGGGCGACGAGGGTCTTGCCGCTGCCCACGTCGCCCTGGATGAGGCGGTTGGTGGGCGTGGGCGTGCTGAGGTCCTTGGCGATGTCCTTGACGACGTCTTCCTGGCCGGGGGTGAGGGCGAAGGGGAGTCGCTCGCGGATGTGCTTGTCGATCGCGGGGTTGAACTTGAGGGCGGGGGCCTTGAGGGTCTTGCGGAGGTGGGCGCGCTTGATGTGGACGCCGACCTGGAGCATGAGGAGCTCGTCGTAGGCGAGGCGGCGGCGGGACTGCTTGGTTTCTTCGAGCGACTCGGGGCGGTGCTGCATGCGGTACGCCTCGGCGAGGCTGGGCAGGCCGCGTTGGGAGCGGAACTCCTCGGGGAGGTGGTCTTCGAGGAGCAGCAGCGCTGCGTCGAGCACCTTCTGGATGACCTTGTCGATCTCGAAGGACTTGAGGTCTTCGGTGGCGGGGTAGACGGGGCGGACGCGGGCCCCTTGCAGCTCGGGGTCTTCGGTGCCCTCCTTGAGCACGTCGATTTTGGGGTTGGCCATTTGCAGGCCGGGGCCGCGGGTCTTGGGGGTGCCGGTCACGCGGACGCGGGTGCCGGGGTGGAGCTGCTCGATGCGCCAGCGGGGGGCGTTGAAGATGACGACATCGAGGCGGCCGGTCTCGTCGAGGACTGCGAGCTCCAGGCGCGGGAGCTTGCCGGCGCGAACGGGGCGGGTGGCGGTGATGGTGCCGCGGGCGGAAACGAGCTGGCCGGCGACAAGGTCGCCCAGAGGGGTCTCGGCCTCAATCTGCTCGTGGCGGCTGGGGAGGTGGGCGATGAGGTGGCCCAGGCGCGTGATGCCCATGGCCTTGAGGAGCGCGACCTGGCGGTCGGTGATCGCGCGGATCTCGGCGAGGGGGGTGGTGAGCAGGAATGGCGAAGAAGAATCGGGCACAGCAGAAGCGTAACGGGTGCGAAACACCCGCGTGAGATCGAGGACGAACGCTGAACGGTGGAGAATACTGAACTCACGCCTACGTTGTGGCAGGTTCGGGTGGAGAGTCCCCGGCCATGATGCAAGCCCTAACGCGCGGAGGCTGTGATGATGCGTGCGGCAGTCATTGGGTTGAGTGTGATGATCGGGCAGGGTGCCATGGCGCAGTCGGTCAATCTGCACTTTGGTCCAGAGGACGCCGCGCTGCCGGACGCGAGCTATGGGGCGGTCGGGCCGGTGGGGGTGTGGAACCGCGTGAATGCGGCGGAGCCCGTCACTCTGGTCGGGCTTGATGGGTCGCCGACGGGAGTCCAGAACTTTGCCACAGGGTGGGGAATGCCGGTGGCGACCCCACCAGCGGGTCCGGTGGGGAATGATGCCGTGATGTTGAGCTGGTCCTACCAGTTCATCGACGTGGCGGCGCCGGTGACCATTACGGGCCTCCAGAACGGCGGCTACAACGCGATTTTCTACGGCCTAAATGTCGGGCCGCGGAGCACGCTGATCATCGCGGGTGATAACGGCGAGTTCTTCACCGGCCCTTGGACGGGGCAGCACGCGCAGGGGACGTCGTACGTGACGCTGCCGATCACGGTGACGAACGGCACGATGACGTTCTCCGTGGTTGGGTCGATCTTCGGCCCGGCGAATCTCTCGGCCATTCAAATCGTGCAGGTTTCGGGGCCCGGGTGCACCGCGGACGCGAACGGCGACGGGGACTTCGGGACCGACGCCGACATCGAGGCGTTCTTCGCCTGCCTTGCGGGGTCATGCTGCACCCGGTGCAGTCCGTCTGACTTCAACGGCGACGGCGACTCCGGAACGGATGCGGATATCGAGAGCTTCTTCCGGGTTCTCGCCGGGCACCCCTGCTGAAGTCCATCACTCGACGGCGTCTTTGGGCCTGTGTTCCTGGGCCGCGGGGTCGATTTCGCGCAGGTACTTCCAGGAGAAGAGGCCGGTGGCGTGACCGTCGGAGAAGGTGATCTTGATCGCGTAGTTGCCGACGAGCTCGGCGTCGAGGGCGACGAGGGGGCCCTGGGACTTGCTGGAGGGGAGCACTGTAAGCGGGTTCTTGGTGAGCTTCTCTCGGATGTCGCGGGCGTCGGCGCTGGGGGACATGCGGCGAAGGAACGCAATTGAGTAATAGCTGGTGGTCCCGTCCTGCCACTCGATGGTGAGGCCTTTGTCCTTCTTGAGGTCGAGGTGGCGCGGGGAGTCCATGGGGGAGGATACGGTTGAGGAGCGGAAGAGACGAAGAGACAGAGAGACGAAGAGACGGAGTGCGGCATGACGATGCATCCGGCGGAGCGACTGATCGCGGCGATTGAGAAGTGTGGTTCGCCGGTGTGCGTGGGGCTGGACCCGGTGCTGGAGTCATTGCCGACGGAGGTGCGGGCGCGGCATCATGAGCCGGTCGCGGCCATCGCGGAGTTCTGCGGCGGGGTGCTGCGGGCGTGCGCGGGGGTGGCGCCGGCGGTGAAGTTCCAGTCGGCGTGCTTTGAGCGGTACGGATCGCACGGGTTCGCGGTGCTGGAAGCGGCGTGCGCGGAGGCGGTGCGGCTGGGGCTCATCGTGGTGTGGGATGCGAAGCGGGGGGATATCTCGACGACGGGGGCGCACTACGCGGCCGCGGCGCAGCGGCTGGGGGCGCACTGGGTCACGGTGAGCCCGTACCTTGGGGCGAGCGGGATCACGCCGTTCCTGGATGTGGGGCTGGGTGTGTTCTCGCTGGTGCGGACGAGCAATCCGGACAGTGACGCCGTGCAGCGGCAGCCGCTGATCGACGGACGGACGGTGGGCGAGATGGTGGCGTCGTTCGTGCAGGGGGTGGGGTTCAAGTACAAGTCGGGGCGGGAGCTGAGTGCGTTGGGAGCGGTGGTGGGCGCAACGAAGAGCGCGGAGGCCGCGGCGATGCGGGCGCGGATGCCGGATCAGGTGTTCCTGATTCCCGGGTATGGGGCGCAGGGTGGGACGGCGGAGGACATCCGCGCGATGGTGCGGCCGGGGAAGGGGATGGCG
>Ga0208492_1002166_pt1 | contig 10193 bp, 5 predicted proteins | sample Subbioar_CSW14AB_FD_184820 | JGI IMG/M metagenome (GOLD analysis project Ga0208492, IMG submission 184820) | Serpentinite rock and fluid subsurface biosphere microbial communities from McLaughlin Reserve, California, USA - CR12Mar_CSW14AB (SPAdes) | ecosystem: Environmental > Terrestrial > Deep...
GGCTGAGGAGGTGCCCATAGAAATGCCGCGCTTCGGCAATGTCGCGCACCGGAATCGCCACATGAAAGGGGGTGAGTTTCATCTGTCGTTTGTTCGCCCTTCGTTTACGACCCAGGCCGCCGGCGATGATGGCATCGCCACACTCGTAATGACGATGGTTACATCGCCACACGCATGATCATGACATCGTCGCACCCATCAGGCAACCAGGGGGCGGCACCGATTTTGCGCCAAATGAAGGCGAGCCTTTGGCCTGAACCGCAAGCCTCTTCCTTTGGGCCTCGGGAATCGGGCTGAAATGGGAAGTTCGCAAAGATGAAAAAATACAAATTTTTCGCCGCGGCTGAACCAAAGAATCCACACGCGCGTGGAAAGATGGACGGCCGGTGCGCGTTATTCCGGATCTAGGATCTGGAATAAGCTTGTTAGTTTAGGAGGTTTGGGTGGGCCTTGGCGAATTTGGAGGCGGCGGGAAAAAAAGGCCGACTTTCGCGCAAGCTCAATCGTCAGAGTTATTAGGAAAAAGGCCGAAAAGCAACGTGGAAGTCCCTTCCCTGGCACGGTTTTGTAGACCGGTGCCCGGGCGTCGATCCGAAAGGGTTCAAGATCATGAGTGCCAATCATCGCGGGTGGATGAATCGTTGGATCAACGCGATTTTTCGTGGGGATTCTAAGTCTACGAAAAAAGTCCTGCATAAAAGACTTGCGCTGGAAGGCTTAGAAGTGCGGGAAAATCCCGCGTTCAACCTGACGATTGGCGGTGGCGTTCTTACAGGGGTGACGCAAACCAATGTCGGCGGCACACTCACGCTGACCGCGAGCGCGACGGGAGCCAATATCCCGGTCGATGTCATCACGAATTTCCTGTCGTTTACAGGCAATACCACGGTGACGATCAGCAACGGCGCCACGGGTACCGAAGTAGGCAATATCACCTGGGTCACCAACCCGCTTGACTGCGCGGGCAACAAATTTGGTCCGCTTGGGCTGTTTAACACCTTGAATATCGGCTTCGACGCCACCACGACCACCGGGCAAATGAATATCGCCGACAACATGATCGTCGGCGATGCCTTCAACGCCTTGAGGCTCAACCTCGATACCTCGAAGGCTTCCTCGACTCCCGTAAGCGGCGGCGGCGGACTCTTCAATTCGCAGCTTGTTCTTGGCGCGATCGACAACGGCGTCATCACCTTGAACACCACTGCGGGCACCACGTCCGAGATCAATCGCATCTCGGTGCAGCAATCGATCAATCTTTCGGGCCAGGCCTTCTTCCTTTTCGATCACCTCTTCGCCGGTTCCAGCCCGCTGCAACCGGGCAACATTAACATCGGAAGCGCGCAGTTCATCCCCAGCGTGCAGCTCGAATTGAACAGCGACGCGCAGTACGCCTTCCAGGCGACCGGAACGATGGCAATCAACGCGAATATGCTGTCCTCCAACAGCGTACCGGTGCTTTTCCAATCAAACCTCGGAACCCAAGTTTCCGGTCAGATCGGCATCGTCACACCGAACTTGCTCGCTCCGCTTGGACCGATCACTCTATCCGGCCCTGGACCGATAGGAATTAACGGTAAGATCACGGCCGACTCCCTGTTGATCGATCCGGTTAACCCCAACTTTAACCTGACCTTGGCCGGCGGCGCCAACCTCCTCAACCAGATCAACACCGAACCGACTACGCTCAACAACAACGGCACGCTTTCGATCGGTTCGGCCCCATCGGATTACTACCTATTTGGCAGTGGCTTCCAGTCGAACTCCCTGGAAACCCCAATCAATGTGATCGGTACGATTGGCTCCAACGCGGCGCCGATCAGCATCGGCAACCTGACGATCCAGGGCAACTCGGGCATCGACACCACCGCGAAAAATGTATTCCCCCTCGGCGCCAACATCGCGCTAGGTACCGCCAAGGGTCAGATCATCGGCGGCGGGACCACGCCGACCGTTAGCCTGACCTTGAACGCGGGTACCACCGGCAACATCTCCGTGGTTCCGGTGCTGCAAAACATTGCTCAAGTGACCATCAACAACGCCAACCAGGCAAACTTCACCGCCGCGGCCAACTTGGGTACCTTGACGGTCAATAACCTGACCGCCGGCAACAACGTGACCTTCGCGTCGACCGCCACGATCAGCACCATCAACCTGGGCACGCTCGGCGCGAACTCCGCGGTGGTCTTCTCCAAGACCGCCACGATCGGCCAAATCACCTCGAAGTCGGCCGCCAACTACTCCGTGAAGTTCAATGCCGCGGGCACGGTGGCCGGTCCGCTTTCGGGCAACGTGAGCATCGTCAAGGGTGGCGCTACCGGCACGCTCTTGAAGGTCGCCGGCGCCACCGGAACCTACACCGGTACGCTTATCATCAACAGCGGCACGATGGCGATCAACTCGAACTTCTCTGCCAACCCGCTGATCATGAACGGTGGGGCGCTGATCGGCTCCGGTTCCGTCGGGGTGGTGACCACGGCCGGATCGACCCCCAAGACGATTCAACCGGGCAACCCGATCGGCAACTTCACCGTCAACACGGTGACCCTCGGCACTTCGACCCAGTTGGTCATCAATCTGCAAAGCGCCAACCAGAACGCAAACGGCAGATTGACCTCGACGAACGGGGTGACCCTGTCGGGCGCCTCGCTCGATGTCAACCTGGTCAACACCTTCTTCCCGGCCAACGGCTCGACTTACACGATCATCAACAATCAAAGCACTCTGCCGACCAGTGGCACCTTCTTCGGCTTGCCCGAAGGCGGTTTGATCACGATCGGCGGAGCCACCTTCTCGATCACCTATGCCGGCGGTGACGGCAACGATGTGATCTTGACCACGGTGAGGACAGGCAACGGCAATCAGGGCTATGTTCAGTACCTCTACTCCTCGATCTTGAACCGCGCTGCTGACGCAGGCGGCCTTGCGAGCAATGTGGCACTGCTCAACGCCGGGGTTTCCCGCATCACCGTCGTCAACGGACTTTGGACTTCGGCCGAACACCGCGCTCTGCAGGTCCGTTCCTACTACACCCAGTTCCTCGGCCGCGCCGCCGATTCAGTCGGTCTTGCTTTCTATACCAACGCGTTCCTGGCAGGCGCCAAGGAAGAAACGATCATGACCTACTTCCTCACGAGCGGGGAGTATCAGGTCGCCAACCCGCCGGTGAACTCCTACATCACCGGACTGTTCAACGATCTGCTCGGCCGCAACCCCTCCACCGCGGAACTGAACAACTGGAGAGGGGTCATGTACTCGGGCGTCTCGCGCGCCAATGTGGTTCAGGCGTTCCTCTTCAGTAACGAGTACCTGAATCGCACCATCAACGGATTTTACAACAGCTACCTTGGTCATCCCGGCAACGCCAGCGGGTTGGGATACTGGGTCGCCGTGGCCCAGGCCAACCGGTCCCAGGGTCTGGTCGCGGTCGCCTTCCTCAGCAGCTCCGAAGCGTTCACCGCGTCGACCGGCATCGGTTAATCCTCGCCACCAGGCACTAGCGACAAAAAACGAAGGAAGGGAGAGATATCTCCCTTCCTTCGTTTTATTCACCTGGCTAGCCTGTTATTTGCCCGGTCTTGCGGCCTGGTCCATTCCTCCGCCCACACCCGGCTTACCCGCAATGCAGGCGGATCGATTCGCCCCTTGCGGCTACTCATGCGAATTGGCGCGAACTTCCTAAAACGCTGTTAAGCCATTTTTCACATGGGAAACTGGTCGGGCCGAGTCGAAGGAGTTTTGCGTGGCGGAACACGGGGTCAATCCAGGGTCCCAGGCCTGGACCAAGAAGCACTTGCTCGGTTTGGAGGATTTGGAAGGCTGGGAAATTGAAAAGATTCTGGATGTGGCCGGCGAGATGATGCCTTTCAGCCGCCCCGGCGCTCCCAAAAAACCCGATCTTGCCGGAAAATTGGTCGTCAATCTCTTTTATGAAGCCTCCACGCGCACCCGCGTCAGCTTTGGCCAGGCCGCGCGCCGCCTGGGCGCCGATGTGATCGATTTCGCCGCCTCTGGCTCCAGTTTGAGCAAGGGCGAATCGTTCATCGATACGGCCCGTAATATTGAAGCCCTGGGCATGGATCTGGCCGTGGTGCGCCATTCGGTGCCGGGCACCCCTCATCTGCTGACGCACCACCTCAATGCCGGCATTGTCAACGCCGGCGACGGTGCCCATGAGCACCCGACTCAGGCCCTGCTCGATATCTTCACCGTGCGCAACCGGCTGGGTAAAATCAAAGGCCTGACCGTGGGCCTGGTGGGCGACATCGCTCATAGCCGCGTGGCCCGCTCCAACATTCAAGGATTCAAGAAGCTGGGGGCGCGGGTCATCGTTTGTGGACCGCCCACGCTCATTCCGCGGCAAGTTGCCGAACTGGGGGTGGAGGTCAGCTATTCGCTCGATGAAGTGATCGGGGAGCTGGATGTGGTCAATGTGCTGCGGATTCAGTTCGAAAGGCAAACCGGCGGGCTTTTCCCGTCCATACGCGAGTATTTCCGGCTTTTTGGCATGACCAAGGAACGCTTGCGCAAGTCGCGCCCGAATTTACTCCTGCTGGCGCCGGGGCCAATCAACCGGGGCGTCGAACTGACCCCTGAAGTGGCGGATGGTCCCCACTCGACGATTTTGGATCAGGTGCGCAATGGCCTGGGGGTGCGCATGGCGGTTCTTTCGCTTTTGGCCGGTATCGGGAGCTAGTAGGCCATGGCTTATGTCTTGCCCGACGAGGCGCTCGATCCCCTGGTGCTCACCCTCGATTTCGGCACCAGCTCGATCCGCGCCATGGTTTACGACGGCAAGGCTCGATTGATCCACCCCGAACGCGTGCTTGGCAAGGCCACGTTGCACCTGACCACCGGCCGCGACGGGGAAGCCAGTTTCAAACCGGCGCAACTGCTTGAGGCGGCCTGCACCGTCATCGACCATGTTCTGGAAACCCTTGGGCCCTTGGGTCAGCGGATCAGGGCGGTCGCCTGCGATTCGTTCGCGTCGAGCATGCTCGTGCTCGATCCCCGTTCGCAACCGATCAGCGAGGCCTTCACTTATGCCGACAACCGCTGTTCGGCCTTCGCCTCGAAACTGAAAGAGGAATATCCCCAGACCGCCGATCACGACCGCAATGGCTGCATGACGCATAGCAGCTACTGGCCGGCGCGTCTGGCCTGGCTCAAGGAAACGCGGCCCGAGGTTTTTGGCAAAGCCAGGTTGTTTTGCTCCTGGACCGACTGGATTTACCGCGAGTTCTTCGGGCAGGCGAACACGAGCCTGTCGCTGGCCTCGTGGACGGGCATGCTCAACCGCCGGACGCTGGTTTGGGACCGAGAATGGCTCGACCGTTTGGGCATCGACGGCAATCGACTTTCTCCCATCGCCGACTTTGCCGACGCGCAATGCGGGCTCTTGACCAAGTGGGCAAGGCGCTGGCCAGTACTCGCTGATATCCCCTGGTATTTGCCGATTTCCGATGGCGCCGCGGCCAATGTCGGCAGCGGCGCGCACAAGCCGGGGAAGATCGCCCTGACGATCGGTACCACGGCCGCGATGCGCGCTGTTCCGAGCCGCATTCCCGAACAGTTGCCCCTGGGACTTTGGAATTACCGCATTGACGGCAAACGCCCGCTTGTTGGCGGCGCGACCACCGAAGGCGGCAATATTTTCGCCTGGATGCGCCAAAATCTGCCCGAAATCACCCATCTGGAAGAAAGACTCAACGCGCGCGATGTCGGCTGTCATGGTTTGACGATTCTGCCGTTTTGGGCAGGCGAACGGGCGCCCAACTGGAACGACAATGCGCGCGGCGTCATCGCCGGGATTTCACTCGATACCACTCCGGTCGATCTGGTGCAGGCGGCGCTCGAATCGGTGGCATGTCGATTGGGCATCATTTTGCGACGTGCCTCGAGCCTGCTGGGGCCGGTGCAAGACGACATCGTTGCCGGCGGCGGATTTCTTTCGAGCCCATTTTGGATGAGCCGCGTGGCCGATGCCTTTGCCCGGCCGCTCTTGCCATGTCTCGAATCGGAAACGACGAGCCGTGGCGTGGCGATCCTGGCCCTGGAAGCGCTTGGCGAGTTCAAGGCAACGGGCGAAATTCCCGACCCGGAATTCGCGCCCAGGGTACTGCCCGACAAGGAGCGCTCGGCTGTTTTCAATCGGCTCATTGCCGAACAGCAAGAGCTCTATCAGGTGATTTATGGCACCGGGCAAGAGCCTTTCCGGGGCGCCCGCCCCCGTTAGTCAGCCGAGTCATATGCGAGTCAGCCGAGTCCTATGCGAGTCGGCCGAGTCATCAGCGCAATAGGAGGAGAATTTGATTTACCTGGTGCTATCCCTGATCTGGCTGGCGGCCAGCGGCCTGCTGTTTACCAAAACCACGCCCGAGGGATTGCCGGTTTTTACGATACCCCTTGGAAATCCGCCACTTAACGGCGCCTGGCTGGCGGTGGCCTTCGCCGTTTACAACGCCGTCCGGTTCTATCAATACATCAATCAAAAGAACGAAAAGAACCAAAGGGACCAAACCGACCCAGGGAATCAAAAAAAAATTCCCTAGCGTTTTGGGCGGCTTGCTGGCTGCCAAGTTTTGGGTTCCGACAGCCCGCATCCCCGGCGGGATCGAGTGACAAGCCCGTTTGGTTTCAGCCTGCCCGCGATGGGTGCGTCTTGTTTGAGGTGATCATGATCTCTCTCCTGGTTGGCGTGATGCTCGTTGGCGGTTGGCCCGAGGCGGGACTTCCCCTGGGAACGAATCCTCGGATCGCCTGGGCCGGTTGCACCTGGGTCGAGCGCGAACAGGAAAGCTCTCACTTCGAAACGGCCCTGCACCGCTTGCGGCCCGGCTCGCGCATCACGGTGCGCAATCTTGGCTGGTCGGGCGACACCGTCTTTGGCGAGGCTCGCGCGGGTTTTGGCAGCGTCGAAGACGGGTATAAGGCGCTCATCACGCAGGTGCGCGATGTCAAACCGACCGTCATCCTGCTTAGCTACGGTTTCAATGAATCGTTCGAAGGTCCCAAGGGATTGCCCGCCTTCAAGGCGCAATACAACCGTCTCCTTCGCGATCTGAAACCGCTGGGAGCGGCCATTTTCCTCACCGGCGTTCCTCCCGCGATCGATCACCCGCCCGAACTCGTTGCCGCCGGACCCCTCAATGCAAACGGCCAATTGTATACTCAGGCGATCCAGGAAGTGGCCAAAGACCAGGGTGTTGGTTTCATCGGCGTCGACGCGTTGCGGCCCGCGCAAGCCGACCTATCTTCCAATGGCATCCACTTGCGCCCAGGCGGCTACAAGGCCCTGGCCGGCTCCTGGTTAAGCGCGCTGGGTTATGCCGATCAGGCCAAACCGTTCAAGGCAACGATTGATGCCGCGAACCGGCAAGCCGATGGGGCCGTGATCGACGAATTCACCGCCAATGCCTCAGGCGGCTGGGATTTCACCCTGCGCGCGGGTCTCCTACCTTTGGCGGCGCAGCCTTCTGGAGTGATCGCGATTGGCCAGTTGCGCGAGGGCGACTGGGAACTGCGCGAGGGGGACAAGGTGGTCGGCAAGGGAACGGCCGCCGAATGGGGCAAAGGGTGCGCGGTCACCTTGCCAGGCGACGTCGAACGTGCCGAAAAGTTGCGCAAGGAAGTCGCCCGCAAGAACCGGGAGTTCTTCTATCGCTGGCGCCCGCAGAACGAAACCTACCTGTTTGGCTTTCGCAAGCATGAGCAGGGGCAAAATGCTCGCGAAATTCCGCAGTTTGATCCCATCATCGAAGAAGCGGAAAAGCGCATGGCCGCGCTCTCCCAACCCGAGGCCCACAAGCTGACGCTGGTGCCCGCCAGGTAAGCCCCGCCGTTGTGGACGGTACTTGCCGTTGTTTTCTACAAAAAAGATCTTTGATGGGAATCCTTTTTTTTTCTCTTTTCCCTCTTATTGGTTTTCTCTCCTCCAAAAAACGCCCGGATCTGCTGGAGTCACAATCATGTCGATGGCCCCGAAAGCCCTGCCTGTCGCCACGCGTTTATTGGTTCTCCTGGTGGCGGTCGCGCTCTCTCCTCGGGTTCAGGCCCAGCGTAATGCGCCCTTGGCGGTCGAAACCGATCCCGAAAAAGAAAAGGCGACGTTTCAGGTCGACCCCGCCTTCGAGGTCAACCTTTTCGCGGGCGACCCCATGCTCGCCAAGCCCATTCAAATGGCCTGGGATAGCAAGGGCCGTCTTTGGGTCGCCTGCTCGGAGACTTATCCGCAGATCAAGCCGGGCGATAAGGCCAACGACAAGATCCTGATCCTCGAAGACACCGATGGCGATGGCAAAGCCGACAAGACGACCGTCTTTGCCGAAGGCCTGCTCATTCCGACGGGAGTCGAACCCGATCTCAACGGCGTTTACGTGGCCGACAGTACCGAGCTCGTTTACCTGCAAGACACGAATGGCGATGGCAAGGCGGACAAGCGCACCGTCGTCCTCTCAGGATTTGGCACCGAAGACACGCATCACCTGCTCCACACGATCAGGTTCGGGCCCGATGCCCGGCTCTACTTCAATCAGTCGATCTACATTCATAGCCATCTGGAAACGCCGCACGGTCCCAAGCGCCTGGGTGGCGGCGGCACCTGGGCGATGCGCACGAAGAGTTTGGAACTCGACATCATCATGCGCGGCCTGGTCAATCCCTGGGGCCTTTCCTGGGACCGCAACGGTCAGGTGTTTGAAACCGACGGCGCCGGCGGGGAAGGGATTAATTTGATTATTCCCGGCGGCTGGTATTTCACCGCGGTGGGGGCGCGGCGCATTTTCCCCGGGCTGAATCCTGGTTCTCCCAAGGATTGCGGCCTGGAATGGATCTCGGGCAATCACCTGCCCAAGGGCTGGGACGGCAACCTGATCACCAATGACTTCCGCGGCCACCGCGTTTGCCGCTACCAGCTCTCCGACGATGGCGCCGGCTTTCAAGCGCGCGAAATGCCCGAGCTGATTCGCAGCAACCACCCCGCGTTTCGGCCGATCGATGTCCGCCAGGGGCCCGACGGCGCCATCTACATTGCCGACTGGTTCAACCCGATCATTCAGCACGGCGAAGTCGATTTCCGCGATCCGCGCCGTGACAAAACCCACGGGCGCATCTGGAGGTTGACCCCCAAGGGCAAGCCGGCGCCAACTCGGCCCAAGTTGGTGGACGCTTCCGATGCCGATCTGGTAGCGGCCTTAAAATCCGATCTGGGCTGGACGCGCCATCATGCCAAGCTGGTGATGCGTGAACGCAAGGCCGACGTGCTCCTGCCGCTGCTCAATGACCTCGCTGCCTCGGCGCCCGATGCCGAACTTATGGAAATCCTCTGGGCCAAGCTGGCCCTGGAGGCGCCCGATTTCGCGCTGACGGCTCGACTGGCGAAATCGGAAAATCCCTCCATTCGCGCCGGCGCGCTTCGGGCGCTTTCCTGGTCCAAGGCCGATGCCTCACAGCGTGGAGCCATCGTCGAACTGGCCAAAAACGATCCGCACCCGCGCGTGCGCCTGGAAGTCATTCGCCTGCTCGCGCTGGACCCCACGGTCGCCCACTTGCAGCAGGCCCTTTCATATCTCGCCAATCCGCTCGATCGGTTTGAAGAGTATGCCCTGTGGCTCACGGTCAACGATCTGCGTTCGCTTTGGAGTGAAGTGCTCCGATCGAATTCCCTGGATCAGTGGAATGGTCGGGCGCTCGTTTATGCCGCTCGTGCGACGGACGATCCGCAACTGGGCAAGGCCCTGCGTGACCTGGCGACCCGCGCCAAGGATGCTTCCTCGCTTCCGTTGCTTGAAGCGCTGCTTGAAATGGGCACTGCCGATGGCCTGCAACTGGTCTGGTCGAAACTACCGCTGTTCAGCGATGACGGCAGTGCGAGCAACCGTTTGCTCACAGGTGTCATCGGCGCGGCCGCCAAACTTGGCGGCAAGTTTCCTCCGCTTGATGCGGCGATTTTGAAGCCGTACCTGGATAAGCCGGCGACGCTTGGAAGCGCCGCGCGCGTTGCGGGAGCTTTGCGCTTGCAGGTGCTGGCGCCCACGCTCGCCGCCGTGCTTGCCGACGAAAAGCGCAGCCTGCCTGAACGGGCCGCCGCGCTGGAAGGTCTCAGCCGCATCGGTGGACCTGACACCGAGGCGATCTTCTATCAACTTGCCGACAAAAGCGTTGACCCGCTTGCAAACGGCGCGCTCATGGCGGCC
>Ga0208492_1002167_pt1 | contig 10193 bp, 6 predicted proteins | sample Subbioar_CSW14AB_FD_184820 | JGI IMG/M metagenome (GOLD analysis project Ga0208492, IMG submission 184820) | Serpentinite rock and fluid subsurface biosphere microbial communities from McLaughlin Reserve, California, USA - CR12Mar_CSW14AB (SPAdes) | ecosystem: Environmental > Terrestrial > Deep...
GGGCTGCGCCACCGCTGCCCTGATCATGGGCACAATGACTGCCAGCTCCACGGCCCTGGCCGATACATCCTACCTCAAGCCGAACGTCTTCACGACGGCGAATGCCGACATCGTGACGGTGCAGTCCTCCTTCACCGAAGACTTCCCGAACCCGAGCGTTGGCGTAAAGTCCGACGCGTGGACCGTCATCGGTCCCGATGGCCAGCCCGCGAAGTTCGACACGGTGCAGCCCTTCACGCAGGTGACGATTCTCGAAGCGGCGACGAAGGCCAGCGGCACCTATCGCCTCTCCACCGGCGAACGCCTCGGCCGCGTTGGTCCGCAGATCCTGGTCGATGGCGTGTGGCAGCCCTTTGCGCCCGGCCACGAGATTCCCGCTGGCGCACAGACGCGCCAGAGCCAGACAGCCACCGTCGCCGATGTCTACGTCACGCGTGGCGCGCCGACGAAGGCGCCGGTCGAGACGCGCATCGGCGCGCTCGAGCTGAAGCCCGTCACCCATCCCAACGACGTCTACATGGACACGGGCTTTGCTTTCAAAGTCCTGCTCAACGGCAAGCCCGTCGCGAACCAGCAGGTCGAGATCTGGCGCGAAGGCGGCGCCTATGAAGAGCCCGCGTTCCGCAAGCAGGTCGCCTCAGCTGCCGATGGCGGCGTGAAGCTCACCTTCGACAAGCCCGGCGTCTACCTGATCTGGACGCGACTGTCGGCCGACGCCCCCGCCGGCGCCGCCACGCCGGTGCGCAGCTACACCACCTCCCTCACCCTCGAAGTCCAGCCCTAGGCGGTCGGCAAGCCCATTTCCCGCCCTTCAGGGCGACCCCGCTTCATACTTGCGACTGCAACGCATTCGCTATACTCAAAGGGACTATTGATGCGCATTCGTCCGATGGCCGGCACGGTCTTTTCCACGCTCACCCTCGCTCTTGGCGCTGGCAGCGCCATCGCACAGTCGGCCCCCGCGCCCAGCGATGAAGTCGCCGCCGACGACACCGGCCCCCGCAACGAAGTCACCGTCACCGCGACGCGCATCGAACAGCGCACCGACGAAGTGCCCGCCACCGTCTCGGTCATCACGGACAAGGACATCGAGGATGAGCTGGTCACCGATATCAAGGACCTGATGCGCTTCGAGCCCGGCGTCTCCGTCCGCAACTCGCCGCAACGCTTCGGCGCCGCCCTCGGCGCCACGGGCCGCGACCGCAATGCCGGCTTCAACATCCGCGGCCTTGAAGGCAACCGCGTGCTGATCCAGACCGACGGCATCCGCATTCCCGACAGCTACGCTTTCGGTCCCACGGTCAACGGCCGTGGCGACTATGTCGATCTCGACCTCCTGAAATCCGTCGAGATCCTGCGCGGTCCCGCCTCCGCCCTGTACGGGTCGGATGGCGTGGCCGGCGCGGTCAGCTTCATCACACGCGACCCGGACGACCTCGTGCAGGAAGGCCGCGCCTTCGGCATCCGCGCCCGCTCGGCCTACGCTTCCGCCGATAAGAGCATCGCCAATTCGGTGATCGGCGCCACGAAGTTCGGCGACGTCTCCGCCATGCTCGCCTACACGCGCCGCGAGGCGAGCGAGACCGAGAACATGGGAGAGAATTCGACCCCCACCTCAGCGCGCACCACGCCGAACCCGTCGGAATTCGAATCCGGTGCCTGGCTCGGCAAGATCGTGTGGGCGCCGGGCGACATGCACCGCTTCCGCCTCACCTACGACCGCAACGAATCCGTCTCGACGGCGGACGTGCTCTCGGGCCGCTCTGCCACCGTCCTGCAGGTGCTCGCCGAAGACACCTCCGAGCGCACGCGCGTCAGCTTCGATCACGAGATGGATTTTGGCGATGCGGGCCTGTTCCGCTCGGCCAGGTGGGCGCTCTACACCCAGGACTCCAAGACCCGCCAGTTCACCTTCGAAGACCGCACGCCGGCCGTGGACCGCACGCGCGACAACTTCTTCAACAACGAAGTCTGGGGTCTCAGCGGCCAGACCGACCTCGCCTTCGACACCGGCTGGGCCAGGCACCATGTCATCGTCGGCGGCGATTACTCGGAGCTGGAACAGGACGGCATCCGGTCTGGCGCCGTGCCGACCCCGCCGGACGTCTTCCCGACCCGCGCCTTCCCGCTCACCACCTACACGCTCACCGGCGGTTTCGTGCAGGACCAGATCAGCCTGCTTGATGGCACGCTGATGGTCTATCCCGCCCTGCGCTACGACGCCTACGAGCTGACGCCGAAACGCGATGCACTGTTCCCCGCCGGCGTCACCCTATCGTCCTCTGACGACAGCCACATCTCGCCCAAGCTCGGTATCGTCGCGTGGCCGTCCGACCGGCTCGGCGCGTTCGCCAACCTCGGCACGGGCTACAAGGCGCCCGAGCCCAGCCAGGTCAACAACGGCTTCTCCAACGTCGCCCAGAGCTACACGTCGATCCCGAACCCGAACCTCAAGCCGGAAACCAGCGAGAGCTCCGAGGTCGGCCTGCGCTTCCGCAATATCGGCCTGTTCGGCGCACAGCTGAACGGCGAAGTCGTCGGCTTCGTCGCCGACTACAAGGACTTCATCACGCAGGTGCAGGTCTCGGGCGAGTTCTTCAACCCGGCCAACCCCGCCATCTTCCAGTACGTCAACTTCAGCAATGTCAGCGTCAACGGCGCCGAGGCGAAACTGAATGCGACATGGGACAACGGCTTCGGCATCCGCATGGCCGCTTCGATGGCCGATGGCGAAGTGCGCGGCACGCCGAACACCGCGCTCGACTCGATCGACCCGGCCAAGTTCGTCGCCGGCCTCACCTATGACGATCCCTCGGGCGTCTTTGGCGGCCAGCTGATCGCAACCTTCGCGGACGGCAAGCAGGTGCAGGACGTTTCGGCAGCCACCCTCTTCCGCCCGCCGGGCTTCTCGATCGTCGACATCACGGCGTACTGGAACATCACCGACTGGGCCGCGCTGCGCGCCGGCGCCTTCAACGTGACCGACGAAAAATACTGGTGGTGGAGCGACGTTCGCGGCACGACCAACGCCTCGACCGTCAAGGACGCCTTCACCCAGCCGGGCTCGAACTACTCGGTCTCGCTGACGCTGAAATACTAGGACGCAATGACAGCGCCGGGGCTGCTAGACAGCCTCGGCGCTTTTCCGTCCGCGTGTCACGGCGAACCAGGCGCACGCCAGTGCACACGCCACCAGCGCCGCCATCACCTGCACGCCCCACCAGGCGAGCCCTACGCCGGCTGCAACCGCGGCCTGCGTCCCGAACAGTCCGAACGCCAGCACGAACGCGCCTTCGCGCACGCCAAACCCGCCCACCGATACCGGCAGCAGCGACACCAGGATCGCCGCAGGTCCGCCCAGCAGCGCCACCGCGACCGGATCCGCCGCGCCCATCGCGCCGAGCAGGATCGCCACCAGCGTCACCGTTCCGAGATGGATGATCAGCGAGAGCAGCACGGTGCTCGCAAACGGCACGCGCGCCAGCACGCCTGCGAGATCGTCCACCTTCTGCTCCGGCACGCGCATCATCCGCGCACCCCGTCGCGCCAGCGCCATGAAACCGGCGCGGAACACATAGATCGAACCGAGCACGCCAAACGCCGCGACGGATCCCGCTGTCACCAGCGCAGCCAGCGGATGTCCCAACCGCCACGCTGCCACGGGCGCCGTCGCCAGCACCAGCAACCCCAGCGCAATCGTCGCAGCCATGCGTTCGATCGCCAGCACGCCGATCACGCGCACCGGGTTCGGCGTCACGCGCAGCAGGAAGCCACCCTTCACCACCTCATTCCCGATCGATGTCGGCAGCACGAGCCCGGCGAGGTGCGCCACGCTCCAGATCGACATTGCCGCCCGTGTCGCCAGCGGCGCGCCCATTGCCCGCGCCAGCAGCGCCAGCCGCACGCCCGCCACCGCCAGTTCGGCGACAACGATCGCCACGCAAACCGCCACCGCCCACAGCGGCGTCGCCAGCGCAATACCGGCCACCTCGCTCCAGTCGATGGCATAGCCAACCCACGCCACTGCCCCGATGGTCGCCACCACCGGCAAGGCGACGCGCGCGATCTTCCAGAAAGCGCTCATCAGACCGGCCTGCAGATGTAGATCACGTGCGGATAGGGCAGCACGTCGATCATCTGGTGCGCGTGCACCGAGAACCCTGCCCGCTCCAGCTTGGCGCGCAGCTCATCCATCGGCCAGTAGTGAACCGGCGTTTTGGGATCCATCGCCTTGTCGAGCGCCCAGGTGAACGCCGTCTTGAACCACGGCCTGGAGTTCACGTCCTTGATCACGACGATGCCGGTCGGGCTCACCAGCTGGCGCAGCTGGCCGATCAGCCCGTCCACCGCCTCGCGCGGAATGTGATGGATGATGTCGAGCATGTAGGCCGCGTCGAACTTCTCCGCGCCCTTCCACTTCGTCGCGTCCTCGGCATGGAAGGACGCGTTCGTCAGCCCCAGCTTCTCGGCGCTCTTCTTCGCCGTAGCGATGCGCTTGCCGTTGAGATCGAAGCCGTGCACCTGCCGGCCCGGATGCTTCTGCGAGAAATAGAGGCTGAACAGGCCGAAGCCACAGCCGATGTCGAGGATCTTGCCGTTCGCCGGAAGATACTGCCCGACCTCGTCGAGGAAGCGCTTGTGCAGGATCTGGAAGCGGCCCCAGCAATAGGCCCGGATGATCGCCGACTCGTAAGAGCCGATGATGCTACCCAGCTGGCGCGAATAGTCGGTAGCCATATCGACCTCTGCGCCCCTCGGAAACCAGCGTGTATCGCTGATCGAGCATGCCCTGAAATTCCTTAAACTCCCGCATACGGGCAAAACCCGTATCCACGTCCGGCCAGCCCTGGTTGGTCATCAGGATCGCCGTGTCCGGCTTTCCAGCCGCCGCCAGCACGGCCGCCCGCGCCTTCGCCTTTCCGGCATCCGATCCCGTAAACAGCATGAAATCGTACATCACCGGGGAAGCCGGGGCCCGCTGCGCCTCCAGCATCGCCTGCAAGGCGCCATCGGTCGTATCCAGCGCCTGGACCTTCAGGCCCGCAGGCAAGGCCTCCAGCGCCGTCGTCATCTCGCCGACAAACGCCACCCGCTCCTGTTGCCGCGCGGCATAGGCCGGCGAAAGCTGTTCCCGCACCCCGCCGAACGACAGGACGCACACCACGCTCACGCCCGCCGCCATTGCCCAGCCCTGAGCTCGTGAAATCGTGCGCAGCGACGCGGCCGCCATCCCGGCCGCCGCAAGACCCGTCACCACCACAGGCGCGGTCTGGTAGACCCAGCCCTTGCCCTGCAGCACGTACATCACCGCCGAAAATGCCGCGAATGTCACCGCCATCGCCAGCGCCGCAATCTCCTCGCGCCCTGCTCCCGCACGCAGCCGCATGCGCAGGGCCCAGCCGCCCGCTACGCTCGCCGCAAAGGCAAACAGCACCGCTGGCTCCATCAGCAGCACGCCCACCGGCTGCCGCGCGATCTTCATGTAGCCGGCATTGTATCCGGTCATGATCGACCACCAGGCGCCGATGCTGCCGGTGTCGATCAGCCATTCGAACCACACCGCGCCGCCCGCCACGCCGCCCAGCACCAACCACATCGTGCGCCGGAACTTCCGTCCCTCGCCAAGATCGATCAGCAGTGCGCCGCCGAACGCCGCCAGGCCGAATGGCGCCGCCGTCGGCTTCACGCCCACCGCCAGTCCGATCAGCACGCCCGCCGCCGCCCAGCGCCACATCCGCGCGCCCGGCTGCGTCGCCAGCGCCAGCGCACATACCGCGCATCCGGCGATCATCATGTCCCGCTGCATCAGGAAGTCCGGACCATGCCCGGCAATCCACGCCAGCAACGCAACCCCGATCCCGAACCCAAGCCAGCTGCGCCCGCCACGCGCCGCGATCATCGCGACACACGCCACGCAGGCGCCGGTCAGAACCGTCATCAGCAACGCAACGGACGCTGACGGCGTCAGTGGCAGGCCGAGCATGACCTGATGCGCCATGTAGGTGGCGGGACCGTTCATGTCCCAGATGTCCGCGTAGGGCATGTCGCCCGCGCCCACGCGCCAGGCGATGAAATGCATCAGGGGCAAGTCATGCAGGAAGGGCGTCCGTGCGAACACGAACCATGACGCCACGCACAGCACCGCCAGCAACAGCCACGGCGCACGCGGGCCGGCCCACGCGGCAAGCCCGGCAGCGCCGCCGCCAGCCACCTGCCCAACTGCAGCCGTGCCCGCCACGTTTCCATCCCGTAAATGCGCCGCCCCAGCACGACGCGCTCCGGCACCGTGGCACACCCGGCTTACGGTCACGCTAACGCGAGGCGCCGGTAGCTCATGTCTTAGCGGGCATTAACGCCTGCGCAGGTCAGCCCTGCGCCATCGGCAGGACGACACCGAAGGCGGAGCCACGGCCGGGCTCGCTTTCCACCAGCAATTCGCCGCGATGGCGCTGCACCACGTGCTTCACGATGGCGAGCCCGAGGCCTGTGCCCGGCCGCAATCCCCGGCCCGGATCGACGCGATAGAAGCGTTCCGACAGCCTTGGCAGGTATTGCCGCTCGATTCCCGGCCCCGCGTCCGTCACGCGCAGCATGGCGCGCGCGCCACGCGCCCCGCCGGGTCCGGTGACGATGGACATGTGCCCCGCCTCCTCCCAGCGCCGCCCCGCGCTGGCCGAGGCTGCATCGCCCGACAAGCCCGCGGCCAGCTCCACCTCGACCACGCCCTTGTCCTCGGAATATTTCACCGCGTTATCGATCAAGTTCTGCGCCACCTGCGCCAGCTCGTCGCGAATGCCTGTAACCAGGATCGGCTGGTCCGCGCCCTTGATCCGCACGGTCACGCCGCGATCAGCCGCCACCGGCGCCAGCGCTGCCGCCACTTCCTTCACAACGCCCGCGAGGTCCGCCTCGCCTTCCGGTAGGCGATGCTCCACCAGCTCGATGCGCGACAGGGACAGCAGGTCGCTGATCAGCCGCTTCATGCGATCCGCCTGCACCTGCATGATCTCGAGGAAACGGTCGCGCGCCTCAGCATCATCACGCGCCGGCCCGCGCAACGTCTCGATGAAGCCCGACAGCGAGGTCAGCGGCGTGCGCAGCTCGTGGCTAGCATTTGCAAGAAAATCGACGCGCGCGAACTCGGCCCGCTTGATGTCCGTAAAGTCGTGCATGCTCACCAGCACGCCCGCGCCCAACGGTGCTGCCGCGCACGCCAGGTAACGGTCCGTCTCGTCGCGTTCGACGATCTCGAAATGCTGCGGCTCGTTCGTCCGCCGCGCAGCGGCCACCGCATCCAGCAATTCCGGACGCCTGACCACCGCCGTCAGCTGCGGCTCCGCCACGACAAACCGGAAGGCCTTGCGCGCCTGCGCGTTCGCCGCCTCCACCTTGCCCTGTGCGTCGATATACATGGCGGGCTCCGGCAGCGCCTCGACCAGCCGCACGCGGAACTGTTTCTCCTGCTCCGCCTTGCGCCGGGTCTCGAGAATCGCCGCATCCGGATATTCCGCCGTCGCGGGCGGGGCCGTGCCGTGGAAGACCAGCGCCGCGAAGATCACCATCGCCGCTCCGCCCGCGATCGCCGCGATCCAGCCGACCTGCCCGATCACCGCCAGGATGATCAGGATCACCACCTCCGCCCCGGCCAGCGTCCGGAAATCCCGCGCCCGCATCGCGGTGGACTCGGGGCTTTCGGCGGTCGGCATAACGGGTCGGGACGTGTTCTCGGTCATGGGGTCAACCTAGAGCCAATCGCCTGATCTGTCGTGATTTTCGTGGCGGATCCATGAAGGATCATATTGTTTTACGATAAATTCCGTTGACACTCTTCCGGCGCTGGGACAAATCGTGCCGACCGCCGCCAGTGCCGGCGAAGACCATCTCCAGAGGTGTCCTTCATGAGAATGTCCCTGCTACTCGCCGCCTCCGCGGCCGCGCTCCTTGCCGCCTGCTCGCCCGAGCCGGCCAAGCCGACGCCGGTCGTCGAAGCTCCCAAGGCCGCGCTCGGCGCCTGGGGTGTCGACCTCACCAACCGCGATGAAACGGTGAAGCCCGGCGATGACTTCTTCAAATATGCCAACGGCCACTGGCTCGCGACGTTCAAGATGCCGGAAGACAAGGCCCGCTACGGCTCGTTCGACGCGCTCGGCGAGAAGTCCGAGAACGACATCAAGGCGATCATCGACGGCTTCGCCACGAGCGCGCCGCCCGCCGGCAGCAACGTCGCCAAGGCCGCTGATTTCTACGCCTCGTGGATGGACGAAGCCACGCTCGAGACGCGCAGCACGGAACCGCTGAAGCCCTATCTCGCCACCATCGACGGCATCAAGACGAAGGCGGACCTGCTGAAAGTCCTCGCCACCGTCGGCTACGCCGCGCCGTTCGGGCTGGGCATCGAAGCCGACGTCGCCGATCCGACGCGCTATGCCGTGTGGGGCGCGCAGGGCGGCCTCGGCATGCCGGACCGCGACTACTATCTCGGCAAGAAGGAATCGCAGGTCAAATACCGTGCCGCCTACAAGACCTACGTGACCAAGATCTTCGAACTGCTCGGCGACGCCACGCCGGCCGCCTCGGCCGACACGGTCATCAAGTTCGAGACCGAGATCGCCAAGGGTCACTGGGCCCAGGAAGAGCTGCGCAAGACCGACAAGGCCTTCAAGGCCATGGACGCGGCCGCCTTCCAGAAGCTGGTCCCGAACATCGACCTCGCCAAGTTCGCCACCGATGCCGGCCTGCCGGCGCTGAGCAACATGGTGGCCTACGGCGACACCTCGATCACCGCCGGCGCCAAGCTGGTCGACAGCCAGCCGATCGCCGCGTGGAAGAAGTATCTCACCTTCCACATCGCCTCCGACAACGCGACCTTCCTCACCAAGGCGTTTGACGATGCGAACTTCGCCTTCACCTCCTCGATCTCCGGCGTCACCGCCAAGCGCGATCGCTGGAAGCGCGGCGTGAACCTGCTCGACAACAATATCGGCGAAGCCCTTGGCGAAGCCTATGCCCAGAAGTTCTTCCCGGCCGAGAACAAGGCGAAGATGGAAGCCCTCGTCGGCAACCTGAACACCGCCCTGAAGTCGCGCATCGAGAAGCTGGAGTGGATGGACGAGCCGACCCGCGCGGCCGCCCTCAAGAAACTCGCCAACTTCGAAGTCCGCGTCGGCTATCCCAACAAGTGGCGCGACTACTCCGCTATGCAGGTCGACAAGGCCAAGCTGTTCGAGAACGTGATGGCCGCTCGCCAGTTCGAGTGGAACCGCACCGTCGCCGAACTCGGCAAGCCGGTTGACCGCGAAGAGTGGGACATGAACGCGCAGACCGTGAACGCGTCCTACAATCCGCTGATGAACCAGATCACCTTCCCGGCCGGCATCCTGCAGCCGCCCTTCTTCGACGTGAACGCCGACCCGGCGGTCAACTACGGCGCCATCGGCGCCGTGATCGGCCACGAGATCGGTCACGGCTTCGACGACCAAGGCTCGGCGTTCGACGACAAGGGCGTGCAGCGCGACTGGTGGACGAAGGAAACCAAAGCCAAGTTCCTCGCCGCCACCAAGCAACTCAACGCCCAGTACGACGCGTACTGCCCGTTCCCGGACCAGTGCATCAAGGGCGAGCTGACCACCGGCGAGAACATCGGCGACCTCGGCGGCATGATCATGGCCTACACCGCTTACCGCCAGTCGCTCGATGGCAAGGAAGCCCCGGTGCTCGACGGTCTCACCGGCGACCAGCGCTTCTTCCTGTCGTGGGCCCAGGTCTGGAAAGCGGTTGCGCGCGAAGACACCGCCCGCCGACTGCTGACGCTCGACCCGCACTCGCCGCCGGCCTACCGCGTCAACGGCGTGGTGCCGAACATCGACGCCTGGTACACGGCGTTCGACGTCAAGGAAGGCGACAAGATGTACATCGCGCCCGAGAAGCGCGTCCGCATCTGGTAACGACCCAGCCCCCATCCTCCTTGGGATGAGGCTGACCTGAAACGAAGCCCGCGGCCTTCCGGTCGCGGGCTTTTCTTTTACCTATTTCCGCGCCCGCCCTGCAGCCCCGCGCTTGCCTTTGGCGCCCACACCATCAAGACTTCCCCGCATGCCGCATCACGCGCCCGCACGGGGATTTGCTTGACCGCCAGCCTGCTGAAACGCCTTGGCTTCGCAGTTGCCGCGGCGAGCCTCACGCTCGCCTCCTGC
>Ga0208492_1002168_pt1 | contig 10190 bp, 9 predicted proteins | sample Subbioar_CSW14AB_FD_184820 | JGI IMG/M metagenome (GOLD analysis project Ga0208492, IMG submission 184820) | Serpentinite rock and fluid subsurface biosphere microbial communities from McLaughlin Reserve, California, USA - CR12Mar_CSW14AB (SPAdes) | ecosystem: Environmental > Terrestrial > Deep...
CGCACCTTTCCCGCCACCCCGGTGCGTGCGAGCACGCACCCTACGAAAGACTATCATGCCGCTGCTTCGCTCATGGGTCGGAAGCGCCAACACGCCGGACCATCCGTTTCCGTTGAACAACCTGCCCTGCGGGGTGTTCTCCCTGCCTGGGAAGGAGCCTCGTTGCGGCGTCGCGATTGGGGATTTCCTGCTCGACGTGGCGACACTGGAGGAGGCCGGGGTCTTGGATCTGCCTGGCGGGCCCTTTCTGGACGTGCCGTTCTGGAACGACCTGATGGAGGCGGGGCCGGCGGTCTGGGCTGCACTGCGGTCGCGACTGACGTCGCTTCTCGCCGAAGGTTCGGCCGAGCGCGCCGAGGTCGAGCCGCATCTGGTGCCACTGGCACAGCCGGAACTGCATCTGCCCTTCCTCGTCAGCGAATACACCGACTTCTATGCCGGGCGACACCACGCCATCAACGTGGGCACCATGTTCCGGGGGGCAGAGAATGCGCTGCCGCCGAACTGGCTGCATATCCCGATCGGCTACAACGGGCGGGCGTCTTCGGTCGTGGTCTCGGGCACTCCGGTCCGGCGGCCCTGGGGGCAGGTGAAGGGGCCGGATCAGGCGGTGCCTGCCTTCCAGCCCTCGCGCCGGTTCGACATCGAGCTGGAACTGGGCGCGGTGGTGGGGGTGCCCTCGGACGGGCCGGTCACGGTGGCCGAGGCGGATGCAATGATCTTCGGCTATGTCCTTCTGAACGACTGGTCGGCGCGGGACATCCAGGCTTGGGAGTATCAGCCTCTGGGGCCGTTCCAGTCCAAGGCGACGGCAACGACGATCTCCCCCTGGATCGTGACGCGCGCCGCCCTGGAACCCTTCCGCACCTCAACGCCCCCGCGCGACGTGCCGCTCTTGCCGCATCTGCAGGAGCCGGGGCCGATGCTCTATGACATCGCGCTGGAGGTCGGGCTGACGCCGGAGGGGGGACGCGAGACGGTGATCGCGCGCACGAATTACCGCGAGATGTACTACTCTGCGGCCCAGCAGCTGGCGCATCACACGACGAGCGGCTGCCCGATGAACACGGGCGATCTCTTGGGGTCGGGCACCATCTCCGGCCCGACAAAGGACAGCCGGGGGAGCCTTCTGGAACTATCTTGGGGCGGCAAGGAACCCGTCGCCATCGACGGCGGGACACGCAGCTTCATCGAGGACGGCGATACACTGACCCTGCGCGGCCACGCCCAAGGCGACGGCTACCGGATTGGCTTCGGCGACTGCATCGGCGCACTTCAAGCAGCACTTGAAGACCCTTACGCAAGGACATGAAATGACAAAGGCTTTTGCATCGCAGGGTGATCTCGCGGACAAGACCATCAGCTTCACCGAAATCGGCGAGGGCCTTTATGCGTTCACCGCCGAGGGCGACCCCAACAGCGGAGTCATCATCGGGGATGAGTCGGTGATGGTGGTCGAGGCGCAGGCCACGCCGCGACTTGCACAAAAGGTGATCGACTGCATCCGGGGGGTGACGGACAAGCCGATTTCCCATGTCGTGCTGACGCATTACCATGCGGTGCGGGTGCTGGGGGCAAGCGCGTTCAACGCCCCGCAGGTGATCATGTCGGAAGCCGCCCGCAACATGGTCGCCGAGCGCGGCCAGGAAGATTGGGACAGCGAATTCCAACGTTTCCCGCGTCTGTTCCAGGGGCATGAGTCGATCCCCGGGCTGACCTGGCCGACCACCACCTTCAACGGAAAGATGACGGTCTGGCTGGGCAAGCGGCGGGTTGACATTCTTCAACTTGGCCGCGCGCACACGTCAGGCGATGCGGTGATCCATGTTCCCGACCAGAACGTGATGTTCACCGGCGATATCGTCGAGGCGCATTCGGCCTGCTACTGCGGTGACGGTCATTTCGCCGACTGGGGGCCGACGCTTGAGGCGATCCGGGCCTATGATCTGGATGCCATCGCTCCGGGCCGGGGCGATGCGGTGATCGGCTCCATGGCGGTGAACGGGGCGCTGGACCGGACGAAGGATTTTGTGACGTCAACTTACAAGCCTGTCGCCCGTGTCGCGGCGCGCAATGGTTCGATGAAGGAGGCCTGGGAGGCCTGTCGCGCCGAATGCGACCCGAAGTTCAAGGACTACGCGATCTACGAACACTGCCTGCCCTTCAACGTCGCCCGCGCCTATGACGAGGCGCGCGGCATCGCCCACCCCCGCATCTGGACCGCCCAGCGCGATCTAGAGATGTGGGCGGCGTTGCAGGGATAATCGGATGCCTTACGACTACCGCCCCTTCCCCTATGTCGCCCCGCCCGGCCTCACAGCGCCCGAGCCGCGCCACAAGGTCGTGATTGTCGGGGCCGGACCCATCGGCCTGGCGCTTGCCATCGACCTTGCGCAATACGGCGTGGCGTCGGTGGTTCTGGACGACAACAACGTCGTCTCGATCGGCAGCCGCGCGATCTGCTGGTCCAAACGGTCTCTGGAGATCCTCGACCGTCTTGGTGTGGGCCAGAAATGCGTGGACAAGGGCGTGATCTGGAAGGTCGGTCGGACCCTGCACCGCGAGGACGAGGTCTGGACCTTCGACCTGCAGCCCGATCCCGGCCACAAGATGCCAGCCTTCGTGAACCTGCAGCAGTACTACGTCGAAGAGTATCTGGTCGCCCGCGCGATGGAGTTTCCGGACCTGATCGATCTGCGCTGGAAGAACCGGGTTACGGGAGTTGAGCGGTCGGATCATGCTACGCTGACGGTCGCTACGCCGGACGGAACCTATCGGCTTGAGGCGGACCACCTGGTTGCTTGCGATGGGGCGCGGAGTGAAATCCGGGGGATGCTTGGCCTTGATTTCGATGGCGAGCTGTTCGAGGAACGCTTCCTGATCGCTGACATCGAGATGACCGGGGATTTCCCGTCCGAGCGGCGCTTCTGGTTCGAGCCGACGTTCCATGCCGGGCAATCGGCGCTGCTGCACAAACAACCGGACAACATCTACCGGATCGATCTGCAACTTGGCTGGGATGCGGACCCCGAGGCCGAGCGGCAGCCGGAGCGGGTGATCCCCCGGATCGAGAAGGCCGTGGGGCACACCGATTTCCGGCTGGACTGGGTGTCGGTCTACACCTTCCAGTGCCGCAGGTTGGCGCAGTTCGTCCATGGGCCGGTGATCTTCTGCGGGGATTCGGCGCATGTCGTCAGCCCCTTCGGCGCACGCGGCGGGAACGGGGGGTTGCAGGATGTGGATGCGCTGGGATGGCGGCTGGCGGCTGTGGCGCAGGGGGCGGATGCCGCGGTGCTGAACGCCTACGACCGCGAAAGGCAGCATGGGGCGGATGAGAACCTCATGAATTCCTCGCGGACCACGCGGTTCATGTCTCCGGCCCCGGGGGCCGAGCGTCTGTTCCGCGATGCCGTGCTTGCGCTGGCCGGGAAGGCCAGTTTTGCGCGGCCTTTGGTGAACTCGGGCCGCTTGTCGCGGCCTTGCGTCTATCCGCTGGCGGGACCGGACGACCCTGCCCTGCCGGTCGAGGCCCGGCCCGGCGCGGTCGCCCCCGATGCGCCCCTGGCGGGCGGCTGGCTGATCGACCGGCTGGGGCGGGAGCCGGTGCTGCTTGCGATTGGCCAGCCTGCGCCGAAGCTGCCGGGGCTGAAGGTGCTGGAACTTTCGGTTACGCCAAAGCTGCAGGCGCGCTATCTGGGGAAGGCCACGCAGGCGATCTACCTGATCCGGCCCGACCAGATCGTCGCTGCGCGCTGGATGGCCGCCACGCCCGAGGCCATCGCAACGGCCGCTGCCGCGATCTGGAGAGACGCATGAGCCTGATCACCACGCCGAACCTGCGCGACCCGGACGCCGCCTATGCCGCCCTACTGGCCGCCCACAAGGGTCTTGGCGACGCCGAGAGCCAGGCCCTGAACGCCCGGCTGGTGCTGATCCTGATGAACCACCTGGGCGATGGGCCAGAGTTTGCGGACGCGCTGAAACTCGCGCGGGACGCAAGGTAGGGTGCGCTACAGCGCACCGCGCCTTACGACGCCTTCAGCACTCCGCGGTCGATCTGGTCCTGCTCGATCGATTCGAAAAGCGCACGGAAGTTGCCCTCGCCGAAGCCGTCGTCGCCCTTCCTCTGGATGAACTCGAAGAAGATCGGGCCGATCACGGTCTTCGAGAAGATCTGCAGCAGGATCCGCGTCTCGCCGCCGTCCAGAACACCCTCGCCATCGATCAGGATGCCGTGCTTTGCCAGTTTGTCGATCGGTTCCTCGTGTCCGACAACGCGGGTCTTCGACAGCTCGCAATAGGCCATCGGCGGTTTCGGCATGAACTTCAGCCCCGCCGCGGCAATCGCGTCGGTCGCGGCATATAGATCCTCCGAGCCCACGGCGATGTGCTGGATGCCTTCGCCCTTGTAGCGCTTGAGGTATTCGACGATCTGCCCGGTCTCGCCCCGGTCTTCGTTCACCGGAATGCGGATGCGGCCGCAGGGGCTGGTCAGAGCGCGGGAATGCAGGCCGGTGAACTTGCCTTCGATGTCGAAGAACCGGATCTGGCGGAAGTTGAAGAGCCGCTGGTAGAAGTCGAACCAGGTGTCCATGTTCCCGCGATGGACGTTGTGGGTCAGGTGGTCGAGGTAGTGGAAACCGACCCCCTTCGGCTTTGGCTGGGCGACCCAGTCGAAGTCCCCATCGTAGGGGTTGCTGTCGCCATAGCGGTCGGTGACATAGATGAGAGAGCCGCCGATGCCGACGATGGCCGGCAGATCGAGCGTCTTGTCGCTGCCCTCATACGGCTCGGCCCCAAGCGACACCGCATGCGCAAAGGCATGGGCCGCATCGACCACCCGCCAGCCCATCGACGGGGCGCAGGGGCCGTGGTCCTCGACAAAGCGGCGGGCGTGGCTGCCGGGTTCGTCGTTCAGGATGTAGGTGATGTCGCCCTGCTGCCAAAGCTCGATGGCTTTTCGTTTGTGCCGGGCGGTCAGAGCATAACCCATGCGGGTGAAAAGCGCGCGCAGCTCGTCCGGGTTGGGGTGGGCGAATTCAACAAACTCGAAGCCATCGGTCCCGGCCGGATTTTCAGGCGATACTTCTGCGCGGGGGGCGTCGTGCGGAAAGGGTCCCATGGCATTGTCCTTCAGACAGAGTGCGTCGGAGTAAGTCTGCCACGACCGACCCACCAGAAGTGCGCATTCTTCCGCTTGAAATTGCGGAATTTTGCGCGCAATTCTCGCAAAGTGCTGCCGTGACGCGAAGGAATCGCATGCTGGATGAAACCGATTCTCGCCTGCTTGCTGCGGTGCAAGCCGATGCCCAGATCACCGCGCAGGAACTGGGCGACCTTGTCGGACTGTCGGGCAGCCAGGCGGCCCGCCGCCGGGCTAGACTGGAAACCGACGGTCTGATCACCGGCTATACAGCCCGGCTGTCTGCCGCAAAGCTTGGCCTCACCGTCCAGGCATTCGTGCAGGTCCAGATGGCCGCCCATTCACCCGAAGCCGCGCGCGACTTTCTGCGCCTGGTCGCCACGCTGCCGGACATCACCGCCTGCTGGACCCTGACCGGGGAGGCGGACTACCTCTTGCGGGTCTGGTGTGCCGATCTTCCGGCGCTGAACACCCTGATCCACCACCGCCTTTTGCCAAACCCCGCCGTGGCGCGGGTGCAAAGCCAGATCGTGATGGATCAGCCCAAGCCGGACGCGGGACTGCCGGTCTAGACCGCAGCCCCCGGCAGGCAGCGCACCAGCACGGCTCTGATCAAGGCGTCCCGCTCTTGCGGGGTTTTTCCAAGCATCATCCGCAGCTTGCTGCCGGTGGCAAGGTCTGCGATCCCATGGCTGGTCGCCCATAGCGCCAGCACATCGGCATCGCCGCCGCCAAGGGTTTCGACCAGGTCGACAAGATGATCGTAGGCTCCGACCGCTGCTGCAACAAGGTCGGCAGAGGCGAAGTCCGGGCGGGCCGACGAGAAGATGAGCCGGAACAGCGCCGGTCGCGTCATGGCAAATTCCAGGTAGCCGAAGCCAGCCCGCACCGCCCTGTCCCGCGCATCGGTCGCGCCCACTTCGCGCGCGTCAAGCGTCTCTTTGAACCGCCGGAAGCCCTCGGTCGCCAGCGCGGTCAGCAGCCCTTTGGTATCGCCAAAATGATGCGCCGGGGCGGCATGACTGACGCCAGCCCGTTTGGCGACGGACCGCAGCGAGAACCCCTCGACCCCGCGTTCGGCAAGTTCGGCTTCGCCCGCCGCCAGAAGGGCAGCCCGCAAGTCGCCGTGGTGATAAGGTTTTTCATCCTTCATGGGAATAGCTTAGGCCTTTATCTTGTCAGTGTCAAAATTTTATCTTGACAGTGACAAGTCTTCGATCCATCTATCCTGACACCGTCAAGATAGAGGTTGCCATGCCCCCCGATGCCCTGTTTCAGATCGCGAACCCCCTGGCCATGCTTGGCTGGGTGGCGCTGATCTTTGCCCCCTTTGCCCCACGCATTGCCGACTGGACGGCCTTCGTCGTCATCCCGATTCTGATGTCGGTCGCCTATTCTGCGCTGATCCTGGCCTATTGGTCGGGTGCCACCGGCGGCTACAGCAGCCTGCCCGACGTCATGGCCCTGTTCACCGACCCGCATATCGCGCTGGCGGGCTGGGTGCATTACCTGGCTTTCGACCTGATGATCGGTGCCTGGGCCACCCGGAAAGCGCGCGAGGCCGGGATCCCGCACCTCCTCGTCCTGCCGCATCTGGTGCTGATCTTCCTCTTCGGCCCGGCTGGTTTCCTCACCTACTACGCCATGCATCTGGCCTTCCACCTCTCCGCCAAAGCCAAAGGAGCAACCGCATGACCGCCCTTCCCCACCCCTCGATCCAGAAGCGCATGTGGCACGACGCCCCTGTCTTCACCGGCCTTGCGCTGTTCATCGCGCTGACCGCCATACCCCTGCTCGCTGCCGCCATGATCGACCCACGCAGCTTTCTGGGCGCTCCGATCTGGCAGAAACCGCTGCAGTTCCACCTGGCCCTGTCGGTTTACATCGTCACCCTTGCCTTCTTTGCCCGCTTTCTTCCGCACAGCATGATCACCAGCCGACGCTGGCGCATCTACGCGGGCGTCGTCGCGTTCTGCATCATCGCCGAACTGGTCTGGGTCGGCGGGGCAGCCACCTATGGCATTGCCTCGCATTTCAACACCGACGACCCCGTCATGGGCACGATCTACGGCTTCATGGGCGCCTTCGCCGTGATCCTGACCTCGGCCAGCCTGGTCATGGGTATCGCCATCTGGCGCAACCCTGCCACCGGCCTGTCGCCCGCGATGCACCTCGCCATCGCGCTTGGCCTGATCCTGACTTTCGTGCTGACCGTCATCGCCGCCGGCACCATGTCTTCGATGCCCGGTCACCACGTCGGTATTCCGGTAACCGGTGCGCGGGTGCCCATCGTCGGCTGGTCGCGTGAGGTGGGCGATCTCCGCGTCGCGCATTTCCTTGCCACCCACGCGCTGCATGTCGTCCCGCTGGCGGGCTTCACCGGTTCCCGTCCGCTGGTCTGGGCCGCCGCCGCCGGTTTCACCGCCCTCACCACAGGCGTCTTTGTCCTCGGCCTGATGGGCCAGCCCTTGATCTGACGCTTTTCCTTTGCGGTCGCCCAAGGTAGAACCCGCGCGACCGCAAAGGACCAGATCAGATGCCGATGGAAAAGACCTTCAACGCCGCCGAAGCCGAGGCCCGCATCTCGAAGCTCTGGCTCGACGCCAAGGCGTTCCGCGCGGGCGCCAATGCCAAGCCCGGCCGCCCCGCCTTTTCCATCATGATCCCGCCGCCGAACGTCACCGGCTCCTTGCACATGGGCCACGCCTTCAACAACACGCTGCAGGACATCCTGACCCGCTGGCACCGGATGATGGGCGACGACACGCTCTGGCAGCCCGGCACCGACCATGCCGGGATCGCGACCCAGATGGTGACCGAACGCGAGATGGCGCTTGGCCAGGAACCCGACCGCCGCACGATGGGCCGCGAGAAATTCCTGGCCCGCGTCTGGCAGCAAAAGCAGAAATCGCGCGGGACGATCATCGGGCAGTTGCAGCGGCTGGGGGCATCCTGCGACTGGGACCGCGAGGCCTTCACCATGTCCGGCGCCCCCGGCGCGCCTGCGGGCGAGGAAGGCAACTTCCACGACGCCGTGATCAAGGTCTTCGTCGATCTCTACAACAAGGGCCTGATCTACCGCGGCAAACGTCTGGTGAACTGGGACCCGCATTTCGAAACCGCGATTTCCGACCTCGAGGTCGAGAACACCGAAGTCCCCGGCCACATGTGGCACTTCAAATACCCGCTCGCGGGCGGGGCGACCTATGAATATGTCGAGAAGGACGCCGAAGGTCGCGTGACCCTGCGCGAGACGCGGGACTACATCTCCATCGCCACCACCCGGCCCGAAACCATGCTGGGCGACGGCGCGGTGGCAGTTCATCCATCGGATGAACGTTACGCGCCAATCGTCGGGAAACTCTGTGAAATTCCGGTTGGGCCGGTGGAGCACCGCCGCCTGATCCCGATCATCACCGACGAATACCCAGACCCGACGTTCGGCTCCGGGGCCGTGAAGATCACCGGCGCGCATGACTTCAACGACTATGCGGTGGCCAAGCGCGCCGATATCCCCTGCTACCGCCTGATGGACACCCGCGCCCAGATGCGGGCCGATGGTGCGCCTTACGCTGAGGCCGCCGCCATCGCCCAGCGCATGTCCCGCGCCTGGCTCGTCGCCAAGGGCTACGCGACCCCCGGCTTTGCCGAGCAGCCCTTCACCCTCTCGGAATCCGAGATCGACGCGCTGAACCTCGTCCCCGACGACCTCCGCGGCCTCGACCGGTACGAGGCGCGGAGGCGCGTGGTCGAGCAGATCACCGCCGAGGGGTTGGCGGTGATGGTCCCGAACCCCGCCGCAAACGTGGGCGAATCGCCCACCCTACCAGGCATGCCCATCATGGGCGCGGCAATGAATGACGATGCCGATGGTAGGGTGGGCAATCTGCCCACGCATATTCCATTCGTCGAATCCAAACCGATCATGCAGCCCTTCGGCGACCGCTCGAAGGTGGTGATCGAGCCGATGCTGACCGACCAATGGTTCGTCGACACCGCGAAGATCGTCGAACCCGCGCTGGATGCGGTGCGGACCGGCCGCACGAAGATCATCCCGCAATCGGGCGAGAAGACCTATTACCACTGGCTGGAAAACATCGAACCCTGGTGCATCAGCCGCCAGCTGTGGTGGGGGCACCAGATTCCGGTGTGGTATGGGCTTGATCGAGACGATGCAGAAAAACTGCTCAATGTAATCGAGAAGCGGCGTGCCGGGATCGCGCCTGACAAGCCGTCTGCGAGCAAACCCATCAAACCGCGAAAAATGTTCTGTGCAGCGACTGATGAAGCCGCCCTGGAAATGGCGCGGCAGTACTATGCGGGTTTGGGCGAAATCACTACGAGCGACTTGTCATCCATGAAGCCGCCTATGCTTCCCGCGATTAGTGGAGGGAAACTCGCAATTTGGCGCGACCCCGACGTCCTCGACACCTGGTTCTCCTCCGGCCTCTGGCCCATCGGCACGCTTGGCTGGCCGGAACCCACTGAAGAACTAAAGAAATACTTCCCGACCTCGGTCCTCGTCACCGGGCAGGATATCCTCTTCTTCTGGGTCGCCCGGATGATGATGATGCAGCTGGCCGTGGTGAACGACGTGCCCTTCCGCACCGTCTACCTCCACGGCCTCGTCCGCGATGCCAAGGGCAAGAAGATGTCGAAGTCCCTCGGCAACGTCATCGACCCGTTGGAGATCATCGACGAATACGGCGCCGACGCGCTGCGGTTTGCCAATGCCGCGATGGCCTCCCTCGGCGGCGTCCTCAAACTCGACACCCAGCGCATCGCGGGCTACCGGAACTTCGGCACCAAGCTGTGGAACGCCTGCCGCTTTGCCGAGATGAACGGGGTCTGGGAGGGTCACGCGACCGGTCCGGCCCCCAGCCCCAAGGCCACCGCGAACAAGTGGATCATCGGCGAGACGGCGAAGACCCTGGCCGAGGTCAACCAGGCCCTCGAAGACTTCCGCTTCGACACCGCCGCCGATGCGCTTTACAGGTTCGTCTGGGGCAAGGTCTGCGACTGGTATGTCGAATTCGCCAAGCCCCTT
>Ga0208492_1002169_pt1 | contig 10179 bp, 14 predicted proteins | sample Subbioar_CSW14AB_FD_184820 | JGI IMG/M metagenome (GOLD analysis project Ga0208492, IMG submission 184820) | Serpentinite rock and fluid subsurface biosphere microbial communities from McLaughlin Reserve, California, USA - CR12Mar_CSW14AB (SPAdes) | ecosystem: Environmental > Terrestrial > Deep...
GCGGAGGAGGCCGCCGATTCGGTCGCGTCGGCGGACGTCGGCGTTCGCGACAGGCGCGTCTCGCGGGAAGGGGATGCGGTTGTCGAGGCCCTGGTGGTTTCGCTCCTCGTGGTAATGGTCGACGTACTCACGGATGAGCGAGCGGAGATGCGCCTCGCCGAGCGGGATCACCTTGGCGAGGCACTCGGTTTTGATCGAGCGCACGAAGCGTTCGGCGTGCGCGTTCAAGTTCGGCGACCGTGAGGGCAGCCGGAGGGGCTCGACACCCGAATTGCGCAGTAGCGAAAGGAATTGAGCAGTGTACAGCGGATCGCGATCGAGGATGAGATATCGAATGCCCGTGAGGAATCCATCGTAAGCATCAGTCAGGTTCCGCGCGACCTGCGCCATCGAGATGCTGTTCGGCGCGGGTGTGATGGAGGCGATGTGCACCCTGCGGCTGTGGAGGTGCATGACGAAAAAGACCAGGTACCGCACGAGCCCCGAGCGCGTGAGCACTTCGACGGAGAAGAAGTCGGCCGACGCGAGCGCTCCGGCGTGCGCGGCGAGGAACGTCTTCCATGACATCGTCCGTCCGCGTCGCGGTGCGGGTTCGATCCCGTTGGCCCTGAGCTCGCGCTCGATGGTGCCGCGTCCGAGTCGGAAGCCGACGTTGGCGAGGGCGCCGCGCAGGCGGGTGTAACCCCAGGTCGGGTTCTCGCGCGCCATCGCGAGCAACTGAGCCACCGCCTTCGGGTGTGCCCGCGGTCTGCCTGGTCCGCGTCGCTTGCCGGCGCCGTCGTACTTCTCAGCGATCAGCTTTCGGTACCACTCGAGGAGCGTGTCTGGCGTGGCGAGCACGGACAATCCATCGAGCAGCCGGCGGCCGAGTGGAAGCGCCTTCTCTGCGAGCCGCCGACGCTCGGGGTCGGTGAGGCGAAAGCGCTTGGGGCCGAGACGCTCGCGGAGCACGCGGTTCTCGGCGAGGAGGTACTCGATCTGGAGAGCCTGCGCGCGTTGGAACCATCCGGCGACGAGCAGGACGAGGAACTGCAACTGGGCCGGGACGCGGGAGGGCCGGGGCATTGGAGGGCCGGCGGCCATAGTCCGTGAGCCTGCAGGGAGGGATCGGTATCGGACATTGCTCCGCAGCAAGGCGTGAGCGCGGTGCCTCAGTGGAGGTCCAGACGCGCGATGTATCTGCGGAGGATGTCGCTCTTGTCGACTGGGGGCAGGGGGACGACGCCCTTGCGGCGAATTTGCGCGCGGAGCTCCTGCGCGCGAAGGCTGTGGACCAGGAAGGCATCGAACGGCCCCGTGATCATGAACCGCTTCGCCGAGCCGTGGAGCCATAGCTCCTCGCGCACGCGAGGGTGATCGGCGGGGACGTCGACTACGAGGACGTGCCCCTTTGGGCCCGCGGCGTATTCGAGCGCGGTGAACGGACAGTCGGTAAAGTCGTTGCCGTCTCCGGACAGCCGAGGGGTCCGCGTGGGGTCGTGGGGCTCCTTCAGGCCGCGGTAGAGGCGAACCGTGCTCCGAGCAGAGCGCGTCCGCACGCGGCTCGGCGACGGAGCGGCGACGGTCTTGTTCACGACTTCGCGTGCGAAGCGTGACAGACGCATCTCGTTGAGCCGTTCGGATGCTTCCCGATCGCCCCCCGGCTTGCGCTGTCGTTCCCGGAGCTGCTCGACCTCTTCGACGAGCCGCGCGACCTTCGGCTCCTCGAGGAACGCCCGGAAGAACTTCACCGAGCTGCGGGAGGACTTATTCAAGTACGCCGGCAGCATCTGCAGGACTCCGACACCCGCGTTGTGGTCGCGCGGCTCGACGTGGTCTCCGCGTGACTTGCTCCGGTTGCCGACGACGAGCCGATGGTCCTCGACAAGATGCTCTACCTCCTCGATGAGGCGGGGGGCGTGGAGGCCGACCCCTACCCGACGTTCATGAAGCTCGCGGGGCCGTACTGGATGTCGTGCGTGACGAAGAACGAGGCCGTGCCGATCTTCCCGCCCGATCACTACCGCTCGTACTTGGACTAACCGCGCGCTGCGACCACTCGGTCAGCTCGAGCTCGCGCGTGCCGGCTCGGTGAAGGCCGACACCACGTTGATCCGACGATCGTCGCCATGGTCGTGCGCCTCGGCCGCCATGACCACGCGACGATCCTGCGCGAAGTCGCGCCGTCGACTCGCGACGAGGTCCTCCACGATCGGGCCCAACTCGTCCGGCACGGCGCCGGTAGCGCCGCGGATCGTCTCGACGAGCTCCGCCGCGACCTCGGCTGCCGTTCGTTCCGGCGTCGTCGCGGCGTTCCAAATCAGCGCCGCCAACGACAACGCGTTGCGGAAGCTGCTGAGCGGCGCGTCCTCGAGCGGCTCGAGGAGCGGCGCCGCCCAGTCGGCGATGACGTCGCTCATCTTCGGCATGCCTGGAATGGCGCCGACGTGAAGCTTCGCGTTGGGCATGCCGTGCCGCGAGGCGAGCTCGCGCAGGCGATCGCCGGCCTCCAGTGACGGGCTCGCTTGGGCTTTCCGTGCTCTCTTGGTGAGCCGAGGTTGCCGTCGCGCCATGGGGCCGGGAAGGTACCATCGAGTGGACGACTTTGCTCTTCCGCGACGGGGACGATCGAGATGCGAGCCTTCAAGAGCCGCGCTCGTAGTTCGACCCGACGGCGCGCAGCAAGATGCCGCGATATTCGCTCGCAAGTCGCGCGGGCTCGTCGAGCCGTGCACCGAACGGCCGGCGCGCAACGAGAGTGTCCCCGTCGACGAACTGTCAGGCGTCGGGTAGATCGTTCATCCTGTTCTTCCATGTGGTCAGCTGCGAACGCGCCGCTGCCACGAGAAGGCAGCGCCAATCGGCCCCGCACATCGCGTGACCGCCCGCCGTGGTGTTGCCGCACCAGGCCACACAGGTTTACGTCGACGCGCGATGAGGAAGGGCAAGCCCATTCCCGAAATCGATCTCGTGAAGCTCCGCGCGATGCTCCGGCTCCAGTCCGACGAGCAGGTCTTCTACATGCTCGACGAGGCCATCGAGCTTCTGACGCCCGGTGCACGGGTTCAGCTTTTCGGCCAGTACCTTCCCCTCGAACAGCTTCGTCCCGATGCGCAGCGGGCGCCGACCACGCTGCTCGACGACGTGAAGGCCTTCGAGAGGGCGAGCAGGGCCGGCCGCTGCCTCGCGCAGTTCGCCGCTCCCGACGAGTACGCTCGCCGTGTCGTTGAGATCGTGGATGCCCTCGACGAAGGGTCGCGCGGACGCCACCTCGGGTCGGCCGAGCGGTTCGCGACCGAGGAGCAGCGGAAGGCTCTCGCCGACAACACACGCCGTTCTGGCCGCGCGCGGCGCTGAACCTCTCGTGGCTTCGCTCCTCGTGGCAAGGCTCGACGTACTTACGGACGAGGGAGCGGAGATGAGCCTCGCCGAGCGGATCACCTGGCGAGGTTAGCGAGGCCACTCGGTCTGGCAGGAGCACGGGGGCTGATCCGTGGAGGTCCAGCCTGCACGCAGTGATCGGACGGTGCGAACAGGTTCCGGCGGCGCATCGGTTCGGGCGACTCGGGCAATGGGCGGGGCCAACCTGGCGGTCCCACTGGAGCAGCGCGAGCGTCAGACAATGTCCGGGTCGGCTGTCCGAAGCTGGCGCGGCGCGGTAGGCTCCACGTCGTGGCTGGTGCCAGCACCTCCGAGCTCCTTGGTCCGCTGAACGCGGTCGAGCAGAAGTACGCACCGCCCATGCTCTGGACGCTGGGGGACGTCGGCCTGTTGCAACACCATCCGCGTGTTGCCGTCGTTGGGACCCGGCACCCCTCGCTCGAGGGCGAGCGTCGAGCGCGACGATTGGTGAAGGAGCTCGTCGGTCACGGCGCCATCGTCGTGAGTGGGCTCGCTGAGGGGATCGACACCATCGCGCACACGCAGACGATGGCGCTCGACGGGCGAACCATCGCGGTCATCGGGACGCCGATCGATGACGTGTTCCCGAAGGCCAACGCCGCGTTGCAGAGGCAAATTGGCGAAGGGCACCTCCTGGTGTCGGAATTCGCGCCGGGTAGCTCCGTCTCCAAGGGGAACTTTCCGCGGCGCAATCGGACGATGGCGCTCATCGCCGATGCGTCGGTCATCGTCGAAGCGGGGGAGGGGAGCGGCACCCTGTCGCAAGGATGGGAGGCTCTGCGTCTGGGGCGGCCGCTCTTCTTGCTGAAGTCGCTCGTCGAGTCGGGGCTGACCTGGCCGCGCGAGATGATCGATCACGGCGCGTTCGTGCTCGCCGGAATGGACGAACTGCTCCGCGTCCTTCCCACGGATGGCATCCGTGAAGCCGTTGCATTCTGACCTGCCTTTCGCCTCCGTCGCGGCGTATTGCCCACGTGGCGACTCGAGCGTCATCGTTCGGTCGCGCAACCTGATGCTCCAGGTGAAGGAGAACCGCGTCGTCACGTCGCCGGGGCGAGTCGAAACGGCAGCGGCGTTTGTCGCCCGGCGTCTTCGCGAGATGAGTCCACAATTCGTGGACGAGTTCCTGGGGCCGGAGGTCGCACTCGTTCCGGTGCCGAGGAGTGGACTGCAGAAGCCAGGAGCTCTCTGGCCGGCGAACGAGGTCGCGACCGCGCTCCGGCAGGAGGGTTTCGGGAGTCGCGTGTGGCCATGCCTTCGTCGCGCGCGAGCCGTGCCGAAAGCGGCCACTTCCGCGCCCAAGGATCGTCCCAAGGCCCGGGCCCACTTCGACAGCCTCGAGCTACAGGATCCGATCGATCTGCCCGACCGCATCACACTTGTCGACGACGTCGTCACCCGTGGCGCACAACTCTTCGGTGCCGCGTGGCGCATCTGGGCGGCACGTTCGGACGTCGTCGTCCGCGCGTTCGCGGTCATCAGAACCGTCAGCGATCCGAACGACTTCACCACAATCGGAGATCCGCGGACCGGCCACATCGCGTGGAGGCACGAGGAGTGCCGCCGAACGCCATGAACGAGGGTGCGACCGCGGTCGACACCATGGTCACGTGGCCAGATCCATCCGAAATGCCTGCGAAACCACGTGTCCCAGCGAGTGGAGCGCCCCCGCGCAACTACTCGCCGTACCACGCGACCTCGGTGAGAGGCGCGAGGAGACGGCAACCCATGAACCCTCCCGATGACGGAGGGTTCACGGCTTTTGCGGTTTGCGGCTGGCTCGGGCGGAACGGTCGCGCCGCTAGTGATTCAAGCTGAACGCGCGCGGCGTTTGGCCGACGGTGCGCTTGAACTCGCGTCCGAAGTGGGCCTGATCCGCGTAGCCGAGAGATGCCGCGAGCTCGGCCAGCGACGGCGGATGCGGGGCGCGGAGTTGAACTGCCGCTTCGTGGAGGCGGTAGCGCTGGATGACGGACTTCGGCGAAACGCCGACGTACTTGCGAAAGCAGCGTTGAAGCGCGCGTGTGTCGAGGTCGCTCGCGCGGACGATGTCGTCAACGCTCACGATGGAGCGATCGACGGCGATGAGCTCGACCAGATCGCGAATGCGTTCGAGGCGCGGCGATGGCGCAGCGAGGACCGACGTGAGCAGCGCTTCAGTGAGCGCGACTTTTTCTTCCGGTGCGTGCGCCGCGTCGATCGCGCCCGCCCAGGCGCGGGCGGACCCGCCGAGGACGTGCTCGAGCGGCACGACGCGATCGGTGATGCTCGCCATCGACCCGCCGAGCAGGGCTTGGAACATCACGGGCCGGAAACTGACGCCGAAGGTCTCGCCGTTCTTGGCGAGCGTTCGCGTGAGGGGCCCCGACCGAAGTCCGAGGACGACGGCGCTTCGCTCGACGGAGGTTGCGATGCGGAGGATCTGCGCCGCGGGGTGCGGGAGCACCTGCGCCTCGAAGGGACGGCGCAGGGACCAGCGGGTCGACCAGTAGTGATGAATGTACGGAACGAGCTGCGCTGACGGGCGGAGGCGCAGGCCGTCGATCACGCCGTCTGGTCTCGGTGCCCGCAGGATCCCCCGTGGCGGCGGTAGCGACGGCATCACCCGCGGAAGCCTACGACCTGGTGTCGCGTTCGTTCAATACGAGCGCGCGTGCCACGCGTACCCGTTAGAACATGCTGCAAGCCTTTGATGTTTCTGCCGGCGTCTTCGTGCGCGGGCTGACCAACCTGAAGACGCTCCTCATGAAGGGCGAGGCGCACGGAACGAAGGTCACGGCCGCCCTCGTCGAGGGAATGCAAGACCTCGCCGCGCAAGTCTACTGGGCGAGCGCGGGCTCGATACTCGCGTTCGACCGCGTTCTCGGCGTCTCCCGGGCACCGGCGCCCGCGCCCACGAGTGCGACGACCTTCGCCGATCTTGATGCGAGCATCCGCGGCGCGGTCGCATATCTCGAGGCGATTGACCCTTCCGCCCTCGAAGCGAACCTTGACCGAGTCATTGAGCTTCCAATGCGTGGGCGTGCAAAGTCGTATCGCGGCGATCGCTTCTTGCTCGAGTTCGCGGTGCCGAACTTCTTCTTTCACCTGACGCTCGCGTACGCGATCCTCCGCAAGGAAGGCGTGCCGCTGGAGAAGGGCGACTTCATGGGGCAATAGACCGGTCGCCGATAGCGCGGGCGTGCGCGGCTCGGGGCGGGTCCGCCGGTCTTCGCTGGTACGGCGGACGTAGCGCCCCCGCGCAACCAAGAGAAGGAGGCCCTGGTCACAAGCCGGGGTGTTCGTCGTTTTGTCGTTCGGATCCGAGAGGTCGAGCCCTCGCCACCGAACAGAGTACGCAACGCTTCACGCGCGCGTAGCGGCTCCTCGAGCGGCGACGGATCCCCACGGTGAGGGGCAACCACGAGCGTTGGGCTCTCGAACAGAAGGACCTCGGCGACGAGCTCTCTTGCCGGAGACCTGGCGTTTCCTCTGCGGATTGCCCCCTTCGCAGGCGCGAACGTTCGTGGGCGTCCGCGTCGCGATGTTCCACGGCTCGCCCGTTTCCGACATGGACGCCCTGTACGCAGGACGCTGCGGGCATCATGGATGTGCGACGCATCTTCCAAGCGGACGATTCATATTCGCCGTATATTCGAGCTCAACCGCAAAAGACTATTCGTTTGAACAAGAAGTCATTTACGAAGCTAATTTCGCAGCCCCAACAAAATGACCCCTCTTCAAGATAGATTGGACGATCTCAGGCTGACGTGGGTACGGCGCGACGCCTCGCTTGTGGCTGACTTCGAGGCGGGCTTGGCTGAAGTCGCAGCGTTCAATGATCCGATGTGCATCGGTCCTCTCTTGGAGTTGTTCGAGGACAGTTCGCCATTCGAGGAGCTTCTGTTTTCGGTTGTTCACACTATCGAGGCCTATGCCGATCACGTGTATGTACCGGAGCTGCTTCGTGCCACTGAGGCGCTCTTGCGGCGAAGCCCGCGGTGGGCTCGGATCCTGTACACGCGAGTGCTGAACGCCCCTGCTACGAGAGCCGAGCTTGCGTCTGCAATCTGGCGGGAACCGGGGCCGATTCGGGTAGCCGTGCGCACCGTGCTGGATGACATCGTGCGCAAGCGGCCGGAATTCGTCGACAAGGTCGACGACATCCGGAGTCGCTTGTAGTTGAACGAGGGCGTGGTGTCGTGACAATCGAGAGGCGAGCCTTCAGGGGCCGCGCTCGTAGTTCGAGACGATCGCGCGCGGCAAGGCGGCGCTCGCGTTTCCGCGTAGAGATCCCAAACAGCGCGCGGCCTCAACCCGTGCGCAGGTAGTCGGACGGTGCGAAGAGGTTGCGGCGGCGCATGGGCTCGGGCGACTCGAGCTCGAGGCGTTTGCGCAAACGTGGCCCGGCGCCGCGCAACAAGCAGAGCGGGGCATGGGCTGGGCCAACCTGCGCGGTCCATGCTGGGGCAGCCTGCCCGCTGCGCTCCGCCAGCAGCTCGACCAGCGCGGCGGCCAGCGCCAACTCGTCTTCGAGGAGGTCCGTCGGTCGAGGAACGAGCGTCCAGTCGACGCTGCGGGCGTCGAGCACCCACTGACGGGCTTCGAGCGCATCGCCGCTCAGCACGGCCTTTACGACGTCACGCAGGTCCACGAGTTTGCTCCCAGAGGTCTTCGAAGTTCTCGCGGGCGGCTCGTTGCTTACCGCGGATGAGGAACGGTTCGAGATTAACCCACGCGCTCTCGATGTCCATCGTCTGGGGCAGCGACGACAGCAAGAATCTCGCGTCCTCGATGTCGAGGTCGTCTCGGAAGGCGCAGAGTTTCATCGCGAGCAACTGCATCGGCGAGAGTGTGCGGACCGTCAGAGTCGGGGAGGTGAAGACTACGGCGCCGACTGACACAGGAGTACGTCGCTGCCTCCCCCGCGGATGCTCAAGACGTCGATGTCTCGGGTGGTCGCCCGAACGTGATGCTCCAGCGACATGGCGGCGCCACCGACGACGATGAGCTCGGCTGCGATTCCTCGCGCCTCCAGGCCGGTGGCGAGCTCGCCAAGAGCGGCGAGAATCTGCTCACGGGTCAGCAGGCGGGAGGCGCTCACGATCCCATTCTCTGCGACCGCTCGGCGGGGTGCCATAGCTTCCGCCTGCGCCGCGCTGGCGGGGCGCGCCAGAGCGCCCATGCTCGAAGACGAGGGTTCTCGAGCAGGGCGCGGACGGCGCGCGACACGTGAAGCTCCCTCAAACCGACCCAAGGCGTATCGCGTGATTCTGTCGGCGGCGACCACACCGAACGAACGTCGTGACGAACAATGTCCGCGAGGCCCTCGGCGACGATGATGGTCCGGCCCTTCACTGAAACGCTAGACTCGCGCGCCATGTCGAACCCGTGGTGCCGCGCGTTGGGCATCGACGTTCCACGTCTCGAATCCGTCGTCGGTCACCGCGAGGCGAACACATACTCGCTCATGTTGGTGGCGTTGCTCGAACGCGGCGAACCGATGACGCTCGCCCAGATCGCCGACCGGTTCGCCGAGGTCGGGGTGGACGACGCCGAAGGCGCGTTCCGCCGGTTCCGCCACCGGACGTTCCCCTCACGCTCGACGAGCTCGAGACCTTCTTGAAGCAGGGAGCCTACTCGGCGTGGTCCGAGACGCGCGTCGCGTTGTCGGTGCTCGATGCGGAGGGCGGGCCCCTCACGCTGCAGAGGGTCCAGCAACGCGTTCATGCGCACGTTCGTTGGGGCTTTCGCGAGACGCCCGTCGGATTCGGTCGGCGCGGGAGTCCGATCGCGGTGCTGCCCGACGGTCGCTGGGCCATCTCCGCCGAGGCCGGTCCAGCGCTCGCGTCGATGCGCAAGTTCGTCCGCGAGCGTGTCGCGCTCGCACGACGTCACGCAGTGCAGCGCCCCGCGCCCGACATGGGCGAGTTCTACCGTCATCGTGCCGCCCACGCCGCCGAGCTCGCGAAGCTCACCCACGCGCTCCTCGTCGCGTTTCCCAAACAGAAGCCGGAGATGGTCGTGCTCGTCGACGTGGCGACGCGCGCGCTGACCACGTTTCGACGTGCGGAGCTCGCCCAGCTCCGCGAGCGCCTCGCGGAGTACGACGTCATCGGTGCGCTCGACGTGCGCCGCTGTTGCGCGTTCTGGAATTCGATCCAGGCGAACGTCGTCTGGCCGAGCTCGGTCCCCCGCAGAAGTCGCTCCGGCTCAATCGCTCGGGCCGGACCCTGCAGATCACGCCGGCGCTGCTGGTCCAGGGCTCCTGCGGCATCTCGCAACCTTTCGGCGACGAGTCGAAGCTCGCGGCGTACGTCGCTACCGGCGACCTCGGCAAGTTGCAGCGTCGGCTCGAGTCGGACGCCAAATCGCTCTACGCGCTTTACCAATATGGGCGATTGCACGGCGGGGTTCGGCTGCGCTGGGGCTTCTTGAACCAGATGTTCCCTGCGCCTTGGTCCCCCCGCGACGAGCCCAAACTCCATGATCTGCTGGAGGCGGCGGCCGACGCCGACGTGCCCGTGGAGGTCGTCGTGGGCAGCGTCCCCGGCTGGTCCGATCCCTGGTCACGCGTGCGTCGGGTCGCCGTCGTGCGAGAGGGCTGGAACCTCCTGTTGATCGACGTCGATGGAAGCCTCATCGACTCGGAGCACGTGCAGCTCGCGCGATTGGTTCTCCCCGAACGGCACTGAAGATCTGTCGGAAAATCCCCCGGACTGAAGTCCGGGGCACCGACTGCAAGACGAAGCCCTTCGGGCTGGCGGAGTTACGTGTCGACGACGACCTCGTTGTCGGCAAGCGTTGCTTCGTTCTGCT
>Ga0208492_1002170_pt1 | contig 10167 bp, 10 predicted proteins | sample Subbioar_CSW14AB_FD_184820 | JGI IMG/M metagenome (GOLD analysis project Ga0208492, IMG submission 184820) | Serpentinite rock and fluid subsurface biosphere microbial communities from McLaughlin Reserve, California, USA - CR12Mar_CSW14AB (SPAdes) | ecosystem: Environmental > Terrestrial > Deep...
AACTCGTCCGTGTACTTGATCGGCATGACTGCCATCCTTCCAGCGCAACCCTCCCAGGATTACGCGGTCAAGGACTCAACCAAACCTTCAGCAGACCCCGATGCCCTCGGCGTCCGGGCCGGTCCAGCTGTTGAACGCAAGACCGAGCGCTGCCGGCACCAGGACCACTCCCGTGACGAGCAGGAGCGGTGCGATCCACCACCGCTCACGCGTGGCGGGGATCTTCTGCGGCGCCTCGAGGTTCGTCATGGCGCGACTGTATCGGGTGGCATGCCCGCCGGGCGAGGGCTACGATCTGCGCCCGCTCACAGGCTCACCCGGCCGGGCGCAGGCTCATCAGCCCCCGGGACGCGACCTGCGTCATATCCAGCCTGTGACCGGCTAGGCGCGCGCCCACGAAGCCGCGCGGAAAAGCAGACGGAGGGGCTGCGGCTCCCTGCACAGCAGCCCCTCCGCCCGTCTCAGTCGGCGATGGCGTACGCCTTCTCGCCGTGGACCGTGAGGTCGATGCCGGCCAGCTCGTCCTCGTTCTTCACGCGGAAGCCGATCGTCTTCTCGATCGCGAAGCCGATCACGAGCGTGATCAGGAACGAGTAGGCCGCGACCGAGAGGGAGCCGACGACCTGCACGATCAGCTGCTCGAAGCCGCCGCCGTAGATCATGCCGGTGCCGTTCGCGAAGAACCCGAGGAACCAGCAGCCCAGCAGGCCGCCGACGCCGTGCAGCGCGACGACGTCGAGCGAGTCGTCGAACCCGAGCAGGTACTTGAGCTCCACGGCGAGGCAGCACAGCACGCCCGCCAGAAGGCCCAGCACGATCGACCAGCCGGGCGTGAGCGAGTAGCAGGCCGGGGTGATCGCGACGAGGCCGGCGATCGCGCCCGATCCGGCGCCGATCGAGGTGGCCTTCTTCTCCTTGAGCTTCTCGACCACGATCCAGCCGAGGATGCCCGCCGAGGCCGCGACGAACGTGTTGAGGACGATCGTGCCGAGGCCGTCGAAGCCGACCGTCGCGGCGGCACCGGCGTTGAAGCCGAACCAGCCGGTCACCAGGATGGCGACGCCGATCAGCGCGAGCGGCACGTTGTGCGGCTCGTGCACGCCCTTCGCGAAGCCGACGCGCTTGCCCAGCACGATCGCCAGCGCGAGCGCCGCGGCGGCCGAGTTGATGTGCACTGCGGTGCCGCCGGCGTAGTCGATCGTCGTGGTCGAGAAGCCGAACGTGCTGCCCAGCGCGTAGATCCACCCGGTCGGCGTGCCCTCGGCGTCGAAGCCCCAGACCCAGCCCTGCACCGGGAAGTAGTTGAGCGTCGCCCACAGCGCCGCGAACAGCAGCCAGGGGCCGAAGCGGGCGCGGTCGGCGATCGCGCCCGAGATCAGGGCCGTGGTGGCGATGGCGAACGTCGCGCCGTAGAACGTCGCGAGCAGCGTGCCGTTGTCCCCGGACGCGGCCATCGCAGCGAGGCCGAAGTCGGAGAACGGGTTGCCGAGCACGCCGGGGATGAGGTTGCCCTCGCCCGGACTGACCGTGCCCATGTTGAAGCCGTACAGCACCCAGAGCACGCCGACGACGCCCATCGCGCCGAAGCTCATCATGAGCATGCTGACGACCGACTTGGCCTTGACCATGCCGCCGTAGAAGAAGGCGATGCCGGGGGTCATGAAGAGAACGATGGCGCCGGCGACGAGATACCAGGCGAGGTGACCGCTGTCCATGTGTGGGGATTCCTCTCGATTCGGGTGGGGAGATGGATCAGATCAGGGCGACGGCCGCCATGACCGCGAGCATGAGGGCCATGCTCGCGGCCTCGACGATCGCCGATCGTGGGGGGCCGGCGGCATGCGCACCGTCGGATGCACGCAGCATCCGGCGGATCAGCAGCGCCGTGCCGAGCGCATAGGCGGCGGCCGCCGCGATGGCGAGCGCGACGACCGCAGCGGCTGTGCCGCCGTGCGCGGCATGGCCGGCTGCGGCGCCGCCGTGGCCCAGGAGCATGGCGAGCATCGCGATCGCCATCGCGACGGCGCCCAGCAGCCGGTGCCACCACATCGCCGCCTGGCCGGGCAGCGCTCCGCCGGTCCGGACGGACCGCAGCACAGCGGACGTCAGGGCGGCCGCCGCCAGCAGCGCCGCGATGCCGAGCAGAGAGCTCGTCGTTCCGGGCGCGAGCGCGACGGCGAGCATCGCGCCGAGCATCAGAGCGGCGACCGAGACCGCCGCCGCCCGGGCGCGGCGCTCGCCGACCGTGCAGCACGCCGCGACCGTGGCGGGCACGACGGCCGCGGCGTGCAGGAGCTCCGGCATGGCCTCAGTGGCAGTGCGGGTGCTCGGGAGCCGCGGACTCGTGCTGCGGCGCGGACGTCGCGCACGCGCCGGACTCCGTCGGCAGGTTCAGCGTCGGGTTCTCGTCGAAGAAGCCGTACGGCTCGATGAAGAAGCCGGTCACCTGCTTCGGCATCACGGGCCAGTCCTCGATACGGACGACGTGGTTGAGGCCGAACGAGTGCCACATCACCAGGTCCTCGTTCACGATCGACTCGTCCGCCTCGATGTACTCGGGCAGGCCGCCGAAGCCGGTGGACTGGTTCGGGTACTCGCCGGCCGGGTAGCGCTCACCCTCCTCGAACTTCGACACCCAGATCGTGTTGGTCGAGAACTGGGCGCGCTTGGTGACCCAGTTGTCCGGATTCTTCTTCATCAGCACCGGGTTGGTCGGCATCAGGCGGTACGCCGTCTTCTCACCGACCTTGTTCGTGCGCGACTCGCTCTCGACGTACCACCAGCGGTGCGCGAGCGGGTCGGCCGGGCGGGCCGCGGCCTTCTCGGTCTCGAGCAGCGTGCGCTTGGCGTAGAACGGGCTCGTCACCGGGTCGTCCGTCTCCTCGGCGACGGTCTCGACCTCGTAGACCGAGTTGCTGTCGCCGTCGACGGCCCAGTCCAGGCGCGCCGCGAAGATGTGCTCGTGGATCGGCGCGTACAGGCCGTCCTTGTTCAGCAGCTGGCCGTAGCGGGTCGTCTCGCCGGGCGCGATGCCCGCCGTGGACAGGATGCCGGTCGCCTTGATCTCGAACTGGATCGTGCCGTCGAGGTGCAGGTACCAGTAGAACGCGTACTCGTAGTTCGCGACCGTGACCACGAACGAGATCACGAGGCGGCGGCTGCGGCGCGTCTGGGCGTCGTTCGTGCGGAAGTCCCAGTGCTTCCAGAGCAGCCCGTCGTCCTCCTCGTGCAGGCAGATCGCGTTCTGGATCGTGTACGGCTTGCCGACCGAGTTCACGAGCGTCGCATCGAAGTACTGGATGTCGCCGAGGCAGTCGCAGCCGAGCTGCAGCGAGTTGGTCATGTAGCCGAAGTTGTACTCGCCCGCGTCGAACGCGTTCTTCAGCTGCTGCGAGCGCCCGGGCGCACCGTAGGGCACGACCATCTCGGTCAGGCTCGCGCGGTGCAGGATCGGACGCAGCTCGCCCTTGTCGCGGAAGCCGACCCGGTGCAGCACGAGCCCCTCGCGCGGCGTGAACCCGATGTCGAACGACCAGTCGAGCCACTCGATGTGGTTGCCGTCGACCGTGAAGTTGCGCCCCTCGGGGAACGAGATCTCGATCGGCTTGATGTCCGTGCGGGCCGGGCCCACGAAGTCGGGGTGGTAGTTGTTCTTCTCCCGCGGCACGTGCAGGAAGCCGTCGTCCTCGATCCCGATGACCTCCTGCGTGTTGAGGTCGACGAGCACCGTGAAGTCCTCCATCGGGTGCGCGTACGGGTTGTCGTTGGGCTCGAGCCGCGTGTACATGAGCGCGCGCATGATGCGCTTGCCGGCCTGGTCCTCACCCCAGTAGCCGATCGACCAGGGCTCGGCGCAGACCAGCGACAGGTCGGTGATGCCGCGCTTGGCCAGTGCCTCCGCCACCAGAGGCGACGCGACGATCGCGGCCTCGCACTCGGCGAACTCGTCCATCATGATGGGCGGCTGCGTGCCGGCGGGCAGCTCGGTCCAGGACGTGACGGCCGACGCGGCCAGGTCGACCACGGCCTCGTAGGCGAGTCCGGTCGCGCGGTCGATCAGGACGGCCTCGGCCTCGCGCGTGGTGTCGCCGGAGCGCAGAGCGGCCTTGCTCGGCTCCTTGAGCGAGACGCTGCTGAACCGGAACGACTCCGCCGCGGCGGGACCGTCCTTCAGGAGCGCGACCGCCGTGGTCAGCTCGTCCCGCGTCAGGGGGGCCAGCGGCGCCAGCGCGATCGACGTGTCTTCTGTGATGCTCATCGGTGTGTTCCTCTCCGAGACCGCACGGGTGGGGAAGGAAGTGCGGGTGCTCGATGATCCCGAGGCGCCGTTTCACCGCGATCGCCTCCGACGCCCTCCGTCGTAACTCGTCGTGAGAAAGCCCGACGCGGGCCTTCTCAGCACGGTTTACGCGTCCGAAACACGGGCGTCGCCGGAGCACGCGCGCGCGGTGTGACAATCGCCCTGCCCGGCACTGCGCTCGCCGGGCGGGAAGGAGCCGCCGTGGCGACGATGCAGGTCGCGCGCATCGCCTCGCGCTCCCCCGTGCGGGGGCTCCGGAGGCGCCGGCTGCCGTTCGCGGATGTGCTCGCGCAGGCGGTCGCGGCCGTGGCGCCTGCCGGCGTGATGTCGACGATCCCCGCTCTCGTCCTGCGCGCGACGGGCGTGAACCTGCTCCTCGCCTTCTCGCTGGCTCTCGGGGTCGTCCTGCTGGTGGCCGCGTGCGTGCGCCCGATGACGCAGCGGATGTCGTCGGTCAGCGGCCTGTACGCCTACATCGCGAAGGGGCTGGGCCCGGTCCCGGCCGTGCTGGGCGGGTGGTCGGCGGTGTTCGGCTATGCGCTGATCGGCATGACCGGGGTGTTCGCGGTCGGCGTCTACACGGGTCGCGCGCTGCGGACGGTCGGCTGGGCCGCTCCCGGCGCCGTGGTCGCGCCCCTGACGATGCTCGCCGCGGCCGCCGTCATGGCGGCGCTCATGATCCGCGGCGTGCGCGTGGCCGCGCGCGTGGTGCTGGTCGTCGAGTGCGTGGCGATCGGATTCCTGCTCGCTCTCATGTGGTGGTACCTGGCGGCGGAAGGCGTTCCCGCGGCCGCTCCGGCGCCCGCGTCCGCCGCCGACCCCCGGCAGCTGGCCGTCGCGGTGATCCTCAGCATCGGCGCGTTCGTGGGCTTCGAGAGCGCGAGCACGCTCGGCGGCGAGGCGCGGCGCCCGCTCGCGACCGTGCCCCGCGCGATCCGATGGACGCCGCTCGCGACGGGCGCGCTGTACCTCGTGGCCGTCGCGTTCCAGGAGTACGTGCTGCGGCCGCGCCGCGGACCCGAGGACCAGGGCGCGCTGGTCGAGCTGCTGGCCACCTCGCCGTCGGTCGCGTTCGCGATCGACGTGTGCATCGCGACCTCGTTCTTCGCGTGCGCGCTCGCCTCGCTCACCGCCCTCGCGCGCGTGCTGTTCTGCATGGGCCGCGAGGGCGTGCTGCCCGGCCGGCTCGGCGCCGCCCACGTGAAGCGCCGCACGCCGCACGTGGCGATCCTGCTGGCGATGCCCCCGGTCGCGGCCGTGCCGGCCGCCCTCGCGCTCGCGGGCGTGCCCGGCGGCCAGGCGCTGACCGACCTGATCCTGCTGAGCGGGTTCGGGTACCTGGGGTCCTACCTGCTCGCGTGCGCCGCGATGCCCCTCCTGCTGCACCGGATCGGCGAGGCGCGCCGCCGGTCCTGGGCGCTCGCGGCCGTGGCCGTGACGACGCTCGCCGTCGTGGTGGTCGGCGCGACCGCGCTGCAGCTGGCGTGGGCGCCGCACCTGCCTGCGCTGTACGGCGCGGTCATGCTCGGCGCGGTCGCGCACGTGCTGTGGCTGCGCCGCCGGCGACCATGGGCGCTCGCGCGAGTCGGCGTGTACGACGAGACCGTGCCGGGCGACCTGCTGGATCCACGACCGGCCGGGGCGTGACATGAACGCGCCCGCCGCCCGCACTCCGACCGCCAACGCCATGGCGGTGGTGCGGGCGGTCGCCCTCCTGGGATTCGGCGCGACGGCCCGCGAGGTGTGCGCGTACCTGCGGATGCCGCCGGCCTCGGTCTACCGCATCCTGAACGGCCTGGTGGGTGACGAGTACCTCGTCCGCACGGGCGATCTGCACGGGTTCGGGCTGGGACGCGCCGCCGCCGAGCTCGTGCAGACCATCGCGCCTCCCGTGGTCACCACCGCCGCCCGCGACGCGATCGACGCCTTCCGCGTGCGCGTGCGCTTCGGCGTCCACGTGCTGGAGTTCCGCGACCTGTCCCTGCTGGTGGCAGACGAGGACGCGGATCATCCGATCCAGGCGCGCGTGGAGCTGACCCGCGCGCTGCACGCGTCGGCCCCGGGGAAGCTGCTGCTCGCGCAGACGCCGGACTGGCGCACCCGCCGCGCGGGGGCCCTCACGCAGCTCACACCCGGCACGATCACCGATCCCGACGCGCTCGAACGCGAGCTGGCCGGCATCCGCGCCGCGGGCATGGCGACCGACGTGGGCGAGCTCGTCGCGGGGCGGGCGTGCCTGGCGGCGCCGATCGGCGGCGACCGGGAGCGGGCCCACGGGGCGCTGTGCGTCACGGGACCCGCCGAGCGGGCGGACGTCCTGACGGGCCTCGCAGACGAGGCTCGTGCTGTCGCGCGCGCCCTCGCCCCGCTGCTGTACTGACCCGGCGCCTCAGAGCTCGCCGGGGCGCATCGCCTCTTCGTCGATCATGCGGATGATGCGCTGGCCGGCCGTCTCGGTACCGGGCTCGCGCTGCTTGCGCGGCGCGTAGACGACCAGCGAGTGGAACACGAAGCGGCCGACGAACGCGAGCGCCAGCGTGATCGCGGTGGCCAGCACGCTCGAGATCTGCCACGACTCGACCATGAGCGCGAGCACCGGGATCCGGATGGCCGCCTCGGCGTTGTTGAACGTGAACGACGCCAGGAAGCGGCGCGCGAGGCCGGCGGCGCGGCCGCGCATGTCCGCGAAGACGAAGCGCTCGGCGAGCAGGAAGTTGCCGATGATGGTGGCCTCGGCAGCGATGATCGCGGCCCAGATGTACCCCATGCCGAGCGAGGTCAGCAGCCACACGATCGCGATGTTCGCGACCGCGCCCGTGGCGCCGATCAGCGCGAACAGCGACATCTTGCCGAAGCGCAGCCGCGCGAGGTGCACGAGGAACGTGATGCCCTGTCGCAGGCTCGCCTTGGACTCGCCCTCGACCCGCTGGTGGAAGCGCATCGGCACCTCGGCCGCGCGCAGGTCGCCCCGCACCAGCAGCTCGAGCAGGATCTTGAAGCCGCTGGGACGCAGGGCCTCGAGGTCCACGCGCGAGCGGTCGACCAGGAAGAAGCCCGTCATGGGATCGCTCGTGCCGTGCAGCCGCAGGGGGAACATCGCCTTGGTCAGCAGGGTCGCGGCGCGCGAGACGCCGAAGCGCAGCGTCGTGCCGAGCCCGGTCGAGTCGCCGCCGCCGATGTAGCGCGAGGCCACCACGACGTCGGCGTCGCCGCGCGCGTGCCGGTCGACCAGCGCGGGCACGAGGGCGGGCGGATGCTGCAGGTCGCCGTCCATCACGACGCACACGTCCGCGGCGGCCGCCTTCATGCCGGCCACGACGGCACCGCCGAGCCCGCCGGCGCGCTGCCCCGCCGCGCGGTGGATGAACCGCACCGGGAGGGGCGCATCCTGCGCGACGCGCTCGATCTCGGCGGTCGTGCCGTCCTCGCTGTCGTCCACGAACAGGATCTCGGCCCGGCGTCCGGCGAGGGCGTCGCCGAGCTGCCGCACCATCTCCGCGACGTTCCCGCGCTCGTTGCGCGTGGGGACGATGACGGTGACGTCCACGCCGGCCCTCTCGTGTGTGCCTCCCCCGCGGCGCGCGGGCTGTCTCCATCGTGTCATGCCCGCGGATGCCGGCCGCCCGGAGCCTGCTGTGCATCACGGCCGTAGGCTGGATGCATGACCTCGCAGGACGCCCCCGCCCCCGGCATCACGATGTTCGGCGCCGAGTGGTGCCGCGACTGCCGCCGCACGAAGGCGCAGCTCGACGGCCTCGGCATCGACTACACCTACATCGACCTGGAAGCCGACCCGGCCGCCGCCGAGGTCGCGAAGGACATCTCGGGCCGCACGAACATCCCCGTCGTGGTCTACCCCGACGCCTCGCACCACGTCGAGCCGAGCAACGCCGACGTCGAGGCGAAGCTGCGCGAGCTGAACCTCATCTGACGCCTGCGCGACGCGCCCGTCAGAGCTGGTCGCCCGCGACCGCGAACGTGTCGCAGGCACGCACGCCGCCCTCGCGGCCCGTGTCGAACCACCGCTGGCGCTGCTCGCTCGAGCCGTGCGTCCAGCTCTCCGGGTTGACCTGGCCGCCCGACTCCCGCTGGATGTGGTCGTCGCCGACGGTCGCGGCGGCGTTCAGCGCATCCGCGATCTGCTGCTGAGTGGGCGGCTGCAGGTAGGGATCGCCGTCCGCGTCCTCCTGCTCCGTCATCGCCGCCACCCAGGCGCCCGCGAAGCAGTCGGCCTGCAGCTCGGTGCGCACGCCGTTGCTGTCCGGGCCGCTGCCGTTGTTCGGGTACTGCTGGAACACCCCGATCAGGTTCTGCACGTGGTGGCCGTACTCGTGGGCCAGCACGTAGAGCTGCGCGAGGGATCCGGCGGACGCGTCGAACCGCTCGCGCAGGAGCCCGAAGAACGTCGGGTCGATATAGACCGTCTCCTCGGGCGGGCAGTAGAAGGGCCCGGTGGCGTTGGACGCGGTGCCGCACTGGGACGACGTCGCCTGGTCGACGATGATGAGCTGCGGCTCGCGGTAGCCCTCGAGGTTCTCGGCCCAGAACTGGTCGATCGCCTCGGCGCCGAACACCATGCGGCAGGCGTCGTCCTCGTTCGCGTCGGCACCCGTCTGGCAGTCCTCGATGATCGCGCCGCCGCCCTGCTGCTGCTGCGACTGACCGCCACCCGTGACGCCGAGCAGCCCCGTGAGGTCCTGCCCGGTGAAGAGGCTGAACAGCAGCACCGCGATGCCGATGACGCCCACGCCGCCGCCTCCGGCGATCGCCGCGGTGCGGCCACGGCGCCGGGCGCGGGTGCTGCCGACATTCGCGTTCTCATTGAACGTCATGGCGACACGCTACTCGCCGGAGCGGCCGAACAGGCACAATTGACATGGGCACGGGGACGGATTAGGAGGCCGGTATGGCGGACATCGCGCACGACGCACACGCGGAGGCCACCGACACGGCCCCGCTGCACCTGCCGCACGCCGCCGTGGAGTGCCCGAAGTGCTTCACCGAGCTGCAGCGCGACCGCGACTGGTGGCTCGCCCGGCCGGCCGGCTCGCGTCTCGTGGGGCTGGTCGTCGCCCGCGACGACATGCCGTCCGTGGTGCAGCAGCGGGAGGACCTGACCCGCTTCGGCGTGCCGATCGAGGGGTTCCGCCATCCCGCCCCCGACATCCTCGAGTCGTGGGAGCACCGTCTGAACCGCCTGTTCGACACGTTCAAGCCGGGCGACGTGCTCGTCGTGACGAACGTGCAGGCGCTGGGCCGCGACGTCGACGAGGGCACCCGCACGGTCTCGGCGCTGTCGCGCCGCGGCATCGTGGTCAAGGTGCTGTCGCACGGCGCGCGTCACCTGGACGCCGCGCCGACCGTCTGACAGGCCGGGCTCAGCCGCCGCCCGCGCGGATCACTCGGGCGCGCAGATCGTGACGGGCGCGTTCGAGAACGTGCCGTCCTCGCGCACGAGCGTGACGTCGATGCAGACCTGGCTCTGCCCCTCGGTCGGCACCGTCACGCTCGGGACGTCGGTCTGCTCCGGACCGGCGGTGCCGTCGAGCGTCCGGCGCACCCACTGGTAGTAGTCGCCCTCCTCGGGCTCCGGATTCCGCCACGTGAAGACCGCGTTCTCGCCCTGGATGACGCCCTGCCCGTCCACGACCAGGGGCACGGCCTCGCCGCCGGTCGGATCCTGCGGGTCCGTGACGGAGGTGGACTCGGTCGGCTCCGGCTCCGGCGACAGGAAGGACTGGACCGTCGCCGCCGCGATGCCGACGAGCGCCAGCGCGACGATGGACGCCGCGACGATCCAGGGCCAGCGCCGCGGGCGCGCCTCCGGCTCGATCACGGTCTCGGGAGTGTGCGGCGCCGGCGCCGGC
>Ga0208492_1002171_pt1 | contig 10162 bp, 7 predicted proteins | sample Subbioar_CSW14AB_FD_184820 | JGI IMG/M metagenome (GOLD analysis project Ga0208492, IMG submission 184820) | Serpentinite rock and fluid subsurface biosphere microbial communities from McLaughlin Reserve, California, USA - CR12Mar_CSW14AB (SPAdes) | ecosystem: Environmental > Terrestrial > Deep...
GGGGTATTCGTGAAAGAAATGGGGGGGTTCATGTAAAAAGACAAAAACGCATTTAAAAAAGCAACAACTTTACCATGTTACAAACAGTATTTTAATATTTATCACGTAACAATTGGGGGGTAAGGAAGCTGCGTCATAAGATTGCAGCTTTCTTCATTTTTACCCGTATCCCATATTTTGCTTTTACTTTTGCTGAAATTATCGGTATGTCAGCAATTAAATTAACCCAATATTCACACGGTGCAGGCTGTGGCTGTAAAATTGCACCAGCAGTTTTAGACAGCATTCTGAGAACAGACATACAACCAATCAACTATCCCAATTTATTGGTAGGAAACTCCAGCAAAGACGATGCAGCCGTATACGATATGGGAAACGGTACAGGATTGATTAGCACTACCGACTTTTTCATGCCAATAGTAGATGATCCTTACCAATTTGGAAGAATCGCTGCAGCAAATGCCATCAGTGATATATATGCCATGGGTGGCCAACCGATTATGGCACTCGCAATATTAGGCTGGCCTATTGAGAAAATAGGTGCCGAAGTGGCCCAAAGGGTGATTGAAGGGGGTAGAAGTATATGTGCAGAAGCTGGAATTCCACTTGCAGGCGGTCATAGCGTAGATACCACAGAGCCCATTTTTGGTTTATCTGTAAATGGTACCATTTCAATTAGCCATTTAAAAAAGAACAATACGGCACAGGATGGAGATTTGTTGTATTTAACCAAACCACTCGGTGTGGGAATCTTATCGACTGCTCAGAAAAAAGAAGCATTAGAAGAATTAGATTTTGAATTGCTTTTGAAACAACTAAATAAGCTGAACAATATAGGGCAGCAATTAGGACCTCTGGAATCTGTTCATGCAATGACAGATGTTACCGGTTTTGGGTTGATAGGTCATCTGATGGAAATGGCAGAAGGCAGTAAACTTGGCGTAACCCTTTATTACAATCAAGTTCCGATCATTGAAGCAAGTAAAAAATACCTGGCAAAAAGAATAGTACCTGATGCAACTTACAGAAACTGGAATGCCTACAGCAGTCAGGTAAGTTTTGAGAAAGGAGTGGATGTGATGCAGGCCTTTTCGATTTTGCCGGATCCTCAAACCAATGGAGGACTGCTTATTGCTGTTGCACCCGATGCTAGAAATGAATTTGAATCAATTTTAAAAGACCAAAATCTGGGAGAATTTGCGAATCCAATCGGGCACTTTCATCCCGCAGGAGAAAAAAGAATTACAGTATCCTGATCGGAATTTTAAAAAACCATATTCCCTTTGTTTTTTATTTGCTCATTGGTTAATTCCGCTACCAGTTGTACGCCAGATAAATTACGTACGGTATTTTTAATCCAGTTGCATTTTTCATCATCTACCCAATCATATTTCATCAGCCACAGAAAGTCCATATGTTTGAATTCGGGAAGCAGATACTCCCCGTCATATTGATTTTGATATAAGTAATGTGTAAGTGGAGAATTGTATTCTTTAAACTGATAAATGGAGAAAAAATAATTACGGTTCTTTTTGAATAATTGAATTTCCAGTTCAGGATTTAATCTGAAATCATACCCAAGACTGGCGTTTAACTGCATACAGAACTGATAATTCTTTATGGTTGCAGTTATACCTAATAAACGGGTTTCCTCAAAGAAATCCTCATTTAATTCATCAACGTCCAGTTTTAATTTCATAGAAAAATTTAAAATTCTACTTCTACGGAAATTTCCTCTGTACCCCTTTTATAAATCAATCTTGTTTTGTCTCCCTTTTTAAATTTAGATAAAGATTGCATGTAGCTGTTTACATCTACAAACTTGTAGTCTCCCAGTTGCAATAAAACATCCCCCGCTTTTAATCCAATTTTTTCAGCTAGTTTACCAGCACTTGCTCCATCAATCCGCATTCCCGTTCCCGTATAACCGTAATCTGGAATTACCCCTAAACTAACTGTAAAACGGGTGCTTCTTCCCATTTGCTGCTCTCTTGTTTTGGTAAAATCGAGCTTGCCTTTACTATCGGCTGATTCCACTATTTTATAGATTAGCTGAACAATCTCAGTAATTCCCTGATAGTTGATTTTATCCCAATCATCCGTTGATTTGTGATAATCAGGATGGCTTCCGGTAAAGAAAAATAATACAGGTATATCCTTTCTGTAGAAACTGGCATGATCACTGGGACCTGTGCCGGCACTATCCAGTTTAAAAGCCAAATTTTTGGCAAGTTCAGGAACCATATTTCCCCATACAGGAGAAGTACCATATCCACCAATGGTTAGTTTTCTTGCAGTATCGTACCTGCCCACCATATCCATATTAATCATGTAGTTGGCCGAAGTTTGGATGGTTGGATTTTCCAACCAGTATTTACTTCCCATCAATCCAAGCTCTTCTCCTGAAAAATGCATCAGCAAATAATTATTTGCTTTAGGTGATTGGTTTTTCAGCTTTCTCGCCAGCTCAAGCAAGGCTGCAGTACCACTGGCATTATCATCTGCTCCGTTATGAACTGCATGTACAGCATCCAACGCATTTTTGTCTTCTCCATAGCCTAAATGATCATAATGCGCTCCTAATACTACTGTATTGCTTGCATTGTTATTGATGTATGCAATTATGTTTCTTGCTTTTCTGATTTTACTGCTAAGTGAAACCTGCAATTCAATTTGCAAACTCGCTGAAAGATCTGAAAAATATTTTTTTACAGCTGCCGGTTTTACATAGATAACAGGAATAGGCAGGAGCTGGGAGTTATCGTTTTTGTTAAACTGAACATTATCTACCTGTGTTCCAGAATTGTATATGATAAAGGCAGTTGCTTTTTTAGCTGCGGCTTCTTTTGCCAACTTCTTGATGGTTTCTTCTATGTCAAAATGAGGATTCTGTTTGTTTTCTTCCAGTAATTCTTTCAGGTCTTTGAACCATGGCTGTCCTGCTTCAGATAGAACAAGTGCAGGTTTACCCTTTGCAGCTATTCTGGCACTGAAGGCCATTGGAAAATACTCTTCCTGCAACTCAAGTGGGTGTCCGTTTATTTTAAATTCATTCTGTGCATCCAATTGCAGTCCCTCATTAATTTCAAATTCCTGAACAAAGCCATTGGATCCTTTAGGTTCAATGCTCAGGGTTTTATAATAACCAATTATATACTCCATGGCCAGCAACTCTCCTGCAGTTCCTGTTCTTCTTCCCTCCAGCTTATCATCAGCCAGGTACTGTACATGTTTTAGCAAGTTGGATTCTGTTATTGCTTTCTCTTTTTCTGCAGCAATTCGAAGTTTTCGTTTGCTTTGCGCTTCAGCAAAAACCGGTAATAACAACAATACAAGAATCCACTTTTTCATAATTCAGTTTACTTTATGCTACAAAAGTAAGCAGGGCAGGGTACAAATTCGCAATAGAAATGTTATCAAATGGATTCTGTTCCCAATCTCGTAACCAACTGAACAAACAGCCGCCTACTTTTGCAATCTTGAAACAAGACTATATTCATATTGCGTTGGTTGGAAACCCCAACAGTGGAAAAAGTTCTCTTTTTAATGCCTTTACAGGCCTTAATCAACAAGTTGGCAATTTCCCCGGGGTTACGGTTGATAAAAAAACAGGCACTTTTAATTTAGATGATACCCGTTCGGCTGAACTAATTGACTTACCGGGAACATATAGTTTATATCCGCGAAGAGCAGATGAATGGGTTTCCTATAAAGTCTTAATGGGCGCAGATACGGATATTCAGCCTGATTTGATTATACTGGTAGCAGATGCCAGCAACCTGAAAAGAAACCTATTGTTTTGTTCTCAGATCATTGATTTAAAAATTCCAGTTGTCATGGCGCTGACCATGAACGACCTGGCTGCAAAAAAAGATATAAAAATTGATATTGGCGGATTGGCTGCTGACCTCGGAATACCAGTTGTTGCCGTAAATCCAAGAAAAAATAAAGGGTTGAGTGAACTAAAAAAAGTGATCTCAAAAATACAGCTGGATACCAGCAACAAGTTTCGTGATTTTTTAGATACTGCCACTTTAGCTCCTTCTGCAGTAGCCAAAGTTAAAATTGCATTCCCCGACTGGAGCGATTATGCCTGTATTCACTATTTAATCAATCACGAGGAATTGCTATCAAAAAAGGAAGAGAAAGAAACATTGAATCGTATCATTTCTGAAGAACAATTCAATACCACCAAGACACAGGCAGAAGAAATTATGCAGCGGTATACCCGGATTCGTCAGATCATGCAGAAAAATGTGATTGAGACTGGACCGCTTGAGAAAAAACTATTCACAGAGAAACTGGATAATGTATTGCTACACAGAACCTGGGGATATTTGATTCTATTGACTGTACTTTTTCTATTGTTCCAAAGTATTTTTTGGCTGGCGACTTATCCGATGGATGGAATTGAATGGGCATTTGCAGCAATTGCAGGGTGGTTATCAGAAAATCTTCCGGAAATCTGGTGGAGCAACCTTCTTATTAATGGGTTTATTGCCGGATTGAGCGGGATTCTGGTTTTTGTTCCTCAAATCATGATTTTATTCGGATTAATTACTATTCTGGAAGATACGGGCTACATGGCAAGAATCAGTTTCCTTAGTGATAAGCTCATGAGGAAAGTTGGCCTAAATGGCAAAAGTGTTATGCCCATGATTAGCAGCTTCGCCTGCGCAGTTCCCGCTATTATGGGGGCAAGAAATATTGAAAATAAAAAAGAAAGATTGCTGACTATTCTTGTTACGCCTCTGATGAGTTGCAGTGCAAGGCTCCCCGTGTATACCATTTTAATTGCGCTGGTGATTGAAGAAAAATACTATTTAGGATTCCTGAGCTTACAAGGTCTGGTTATGATGGGACTCTATTTATTAGGCACTGTAATGGCTTTGCTGGTAAGCTATGTAATGAAATTTTTTATCCGCATTAAGGAGAAAAGTTTCTTCATCCTTGAACTTCCCATGTACCGAGCACCCCGCTGGAAAAATGCTGGAATCACAATGGTTGAAAAAGCCAGAATATTTGTAACGGATGCTGGTAAGGTTATCATGGTTATAAGTTTATTATTATGGTTTTTAAGTTCCTTCGGACCAAGTGAAAACATGGAACAAACCAATACTAAATACCAGGCCTTAATTCAAATGAATCCTGACCGGGAAGACTCATTGAAAAAACAATTGAATACAGAATTGCTTGCAAATTCATACGCTGGTGTTTTGGGCAAAACCATTGAGCCTGTTATTACTCCGTTGGGGTATGACTGGAAAATTGGTATTGCATTAATCACATCTTTTGCAGCAAGAGAAGTTTTTGTTGGAACCATGGCTACTTTATACAGCGTAGATGAAGAAGACGATCAAAGTCTTCGGGAAAAGTTACAGTCTGCAAACTATTCAAACGGAGATAAGGTATATACTCTTGCAACAGGGCTTTCCCTGATGGTATTCTATGTGCTGGCTATGCAATGTATGAGCACATTAGCAGTAGTGAAAAGGGAAACCAAATCATGGAAATGGCCGGTAATTCAACTAACCTATATGACCATTCTTGCTTACAGTATGAGCTGGATCGTATACAATCTGTTCAACTAGTTATTGAAATAAAGGTAAACAGATGTTCCTTTTCCTACAATAGATTCAACTTTAATGGTTCCACCCAGAATTTGAATAAAATCTTTCGTGAGAATTAAGCCCAATCCAGATCCTTTTTCATTTCCGGTACCAGTTGTGCTTTGATAGTGTTCTCCATCAAATAACTTTGATTGAATTTCTTCAGTCATTCCAACTCCGGTATCACTAACAGACATCATGATCTGGTTGTCTTCCTTATGCGCATATACCGTAATGACTCCTTCCTTGGTAAACTTATTGGCATTACTAATAAGGTTTCTTAGAATAAATCGCATGGAATTGATTTCAGATTTGAGGAATAAATCTTCGTCTACCAGGTTAACCATGATATTAGACTTAAGGGAAGCCATGATTTCGAAACTCTTGAACATATTACTCACGAGGGTTCTCATGTGTACTTTTTCTTTCTCAAATCCCTTTCCACGCATTTGCATGGAACCCCAGTCTACCAGATTGTTCAAAAGCTCAACTGTTCCGTCAATCTGTTTTCCTGCCATATTCATTAATTCTACGGAATCGTGCTGACTAAGTATTTTTTTAGCATTCAGTTCAATAATAGACTTTACTGCTCCTATTGGATTCCGAACGTCATGTGCAATAATTGACAGAATGCGATTCTGCATCTCCATTTGCTGCTGTAACTTTTCCTGCTGTTGCTCTAATTGCTTATTGAGTAAGTTCTGATCTAGCAACTTTACAACCTGACGAGCCAATGTCTGCAAAGTAAAAATCTGGACTTCATTTAAAATACGCGGCTGGGTGTCCATTACAGAGATAGTACCCACCTTGAAGCCATTATTATTGATTAATGGTATTCCAGTATAAAAACGAATATATGGCGACTCAACAACCAGTGGATTGTCCAGAAATCGTTCATCCTTTGTTGCATCAGACACTTCAAATACAGCTGTATCTGCATTGATAGTGTGTCCGCAAAAAGAGATGTCACGAGGAAATTCATTTGCCTCTATACCAAGCTTTGCTTTGAACCATTGTCTCTGTTGATCAATTAATGAAACTAGGGCTATGGGTGTATTGCAAATGGTTGCCGCAAGCTGAACAACGTCATTGAACTCGTCTTCATAAGAAGTGTCGAGTACCTCATAACGATACAACTCTTTCAAACGTCTGTTATCGTCTGATGGTATTGGGGGTGGTACCATAAACAAATTGATTTGTTTGAGCGGCTCTTTCTTTTTGGGCATCAAAAGCTGGTTTGTCCGTGCTTTTAACGCGGAAAAGTTGATTTTATTGGCTTAAAGATTGAAAATAACCCTTAAATCTCTTCCCATGCAGCCAAAACTTCAGCTGTATGATTCTTGGTATCGGGTTTTGCGATGATTTTCCTGATAACACCTTGCTCATCAATCAAGAAAGTGGTTCTGGTGGTTCCCATATAGGTTCTGCCCATGAACTTTTTCTCGCCCCATAAATTGTACTTATCTACAATCTTCTTTTCTTCATCGGAAATCAACGGAAAAGGCAATTCATATTTTTCCTCAAACTTTTTGTGACTTTTAACACTATCCACACTTACACCAACTACCTGGAACCCTTTGTCAATTAGAGTTTTATAGTTATCTTTTAAATTACATGCCTGGGCTGTACAACCAGGAGTATCGTCCTTTGGGTAAAAATACAGAATGACTTTTTTCCCCTTGAAATCAGAAAGGGAAACGATATTTCCGTTTTGATCTGGTGCCTTGAATGCTGGCGCCTTGCTTCCTTCTTTTAAAACTGCCATACTTTATGTAACATTTATATTTTTGAAAAGGTTTTATTTTTCTTCACTTTAACTGCATCTGTCTTACATTTGCACAATTTATCTATACAACTACTATGCCTAAAGATCAATCAATCAAAACGGTACTTATCATAGGTTCTGGGCCTATTATCATTGGACAAGCTTGTGAATTTGACTATTCGGGCTCTCAGGCAGCCAGAAGTCTCCGTGAAGAGGGCATAAAAGTAATACTTATTAATAGTAATCCTGCTACCATTATGACAGACCCCATGATGGCAGATAAGGTTTACTTACTACCGTTAACGGTCGAAAGCATTGAACAAATTCTGACTGAAAATCAAATTGATGCTGTTTTGCCTACTATGGGAGGTCAGACTGCACTAAATCTCTGCAAGGAAGCCGATGAACTGGGTATTTGGGAAAAATACAACTGCCGTTTAATTGGGGTTGATGTGGCTGCCATTGACACCGCCGAAGACAGAGAGCAATTCAGACAATTGATGGTTAAAATTGGCATGGCAGTAGCGCCAAGCCGTGTGGCCAATAGCTTTTTAGAAGGAAAGGAATTTGCCCAGGAAATAGGATTCCCGCTTGTTATTCGTCCTTCATTCACACTTGGAGGAACTGGTGGAGGCTTTGTTCATGGAAAAGAAGATTTAGATGCAGCTTTAGAAAAAGGATTGAAAGCGTCGCCTATACATGAGGTCCTGGTAGAAAAAGCAGTTTTGGGTTGGAAAGAATATGAATTAGAGCTTTTGAGAGACTGTAACGACAATGTGGTAATTATCTGTACAGTTGAAAACCTGGACCCGATGGGAGTTCATACTGGAGACTCTATCACAGTTGCGCCTGCTATGACACTGAGTGATACTGCATTCCAGGAAATGAGAAACAAAGCCATCCTGATGATGCGTTCTTTGGGCAATTTTGCTGGAGGTTGTAACGTACAGTTTGCCTTAAATCCGGCAACCGAAGAATTAATTGCAGTTGAAATCAATCCAAGAGTAAGCCGATCTTCTGCATTGGCTTCCAAAGCAACAGGATATCCCATTGCAAAGATTGCTGCAAAACTAGCTATCGGATACTCACTTGACGAATTAAAAAACCAGATTACCAAAACCACTTCTGCTTATTTTGAACCAGCCCTTGATTACGTAATTGTAAAAGTTCCCCGTTGGAATTTTGATAAATTCAAGGGAGCAAACGACACCCTGGGTCTGCAGATGAAGAGTGTAGGTGAAGTTATGGCCATTGGAAGAAGCTTCCCCGAAGCTTTACAGAAAGCCTGTCAGAGCCTGGAAAATGAGGCAGTTGGTCTTGGCTATTATGGCAAGAGCCTGATGAAGAGCGAAGAATTGGTGGAATACATTAAGACTCCGAAATGGGACAGAATATTCAGAATTAAGGATGCTTTAATGCAAGGATCTACCGTAAAATCAATTGCGCAAGCAACTGGTATTGACAGATGGTTCCTTTATCAGATTCAGGAAATCTGCAATTTAGAAAAAGCAATTTCTGCACATACTTTGGAAAGCTTACCTGCTGATTTATTGAAAGAAGCTAAAAAAATGGGATTTGGAGACCTTCAGATTGCCAGAATTCTTAGTGGAAATTGTCATGAAGATCAGGTGTACGAAAAAAGAAAAGAACTGGGCATTACAAGAGTATATAAGATGGTAGATACCTGTGCGGCAGAATTTGAAGCACAAACCCCTTATTTCTACAGTACTTTCGAAGGATAACTCTTTACCTTTTTGCTTAAAAATTTATACCAGCTGGTTGGTAGTACTACTGCCATTGAATGGTATTAACTTTGTATATACCAACTATTAATTTTTAAGCAATTCATGAGCAAGGCTTCAAATCAGGTTTTTCAAACCAATAATCCAAGCAGATGGCAACGGTTTAAGTGGTCGTTCCGCATTTTGCTTTTTTTATTGGTGCTTGCGCTGATTGCTGTAATTATTGCATTGCGGACTGCCTATACGCCAACTGTACCTATACTTCAAAGTACTGTTTTCAAAAAGATTTTAGCAGATGATAATAGCCCCGACTCCCTGGCAAAACAATACCAGGGTTTCAGAAAATTCATTGACGACAAGTGGGCTGCCGGAAATGGCTGTGGTCAAAACGATAGTGCCATCCGCCTATCTAATTCAAAACTCTTCAGTGACTCTCTGGGAATAAGGGCTGCCTTTTATGTAGATTGGGACCCACAGGCTTTCTTCTCTCTAAGAAGAAATATTCAAAAGTTAAACCTTGTTTTACCAGAATGGCTGTTTTTTGATCCCAAAGGTGATTCCATGGTCATTCGTAAGGAGAAAAGAGGTTATGACTTAATAAAAAAAGCAAAGGGACTTAGGGTAATGCCCATGCTTACCAATAACATAAATGGTAAATGGGATGGTGCTGTTGTTAGCAGAATAATCAACGATCCAGTAAAAAGTGAAAAGCTGATCAATGATCTTTATAAGTGGATAAAATCAGAAGGCTTTAATGGCGTTAATATTGATTTAGAGGAACTGATTGAAAAAGACAACAGAATACTGACGGGTTTCTTAAAAAAACTGTCTGCCAGGTTTCATCAGGGAGGTCTACTCACCTCAATAGATGTAATGCCTTTTAACGAAGATTATGATTATGAGGCACTGGCAGAAAATACAGACTATATTTTTTTAATGGCTTACGACCAGTATACGTCAAGTACAAAGCCAGGCCCCATCAGTAGCCAAAAATGGATTGAAGCCGCCGTAGATCAGATTGTAAAAAAAGTTCCCATACCCAAACT
>Ga0208492_1002172_pt1 | contig 10161 bp, 8 predicted proteins | sample Subbioar_CSW14AB_FD_184820 | JGI IMG/M metagenome (GOLD analysis project Ga0208492, IMG submission 184820) | Serpentinite rock and fluid subsurface biosphere microbial communities from McLaughlin Reserve, California, USA - CR12Mar_CSW14AB (SPAdes) | ecosystem: Environmental > Terrestrial > Deep...
CACGGCGGAGGCGTTCTGCTTGAGCTCGCGGATCCCGATCTCCGACATGTGCTTCATTGTAGAACATGCATGCTCGCTTCAGAAGGGGCTGAACCGTCGCGGCTGCACCGCGAGGTGGTTCGCGAGGCGACGCATCGGCGGGGTGATCACGCCGTGTGCTCCACGTGCGCTCAGTAGAGCGAGGCCTGCGAGCACGTCGGGGAGATCGTCGCGGGCGAGGGTCTCGCGACTGCGGTCGCCGACGAACTCGGCGTGCGGGTGCGTTCCCCGGGGTGCGTCGAGAGGAGAGAGGGCTTCGGCGAACAGGGAAGGGACGTCGGCCAGGCGCTCGCCGATCCCGTCGGCGATCGCGAGGAGTGCGAGCGCCGAGCCGGTCTCTCGCGACCCGGACCAGGGATCGCGAGCGGAGAGTCCGACGGCGTCCATGGCGATGTCGGCCTTGCTTCTGGCGCTGTTCAGCCGACCCCGGTTGGTCGTGAGGATCCGGCCGCGCAGCCGGCGCATCAGCCGATGCCGCCATGCGGCATCGATCAGCGCGCCCGCGTGCATGTGCTCCCAGCCCAGCGTTCCCGCGAGCTCCTCGGTGAATCCGGCCGTGAGACCGCCATCCGCGCCCTGCGGGATGCCGCCGCCGATCGCGTCGCCGAGTGCCGCGAATGCCCACGTCAGCTCCGTCGCCTCCCGGGCATCGAGGGGAGCGGGGTGCAGCAGTCCATGCTGTTCGAGGTGGGACTCCAATGCCACGCGGTCGATCGGCGGCAGGTGGGCGCACAGGTCTGCAAGAGGGGATCCGGGTGCCGGGCCGTCCGCGCGCCAGGGATCGACCAGGCGTGGCACGAACCCGAACTCGATGTCGAGGTCGCGTTGCAGAAGTGTCGGATCGATCGGCGTCGCTCGACCCCACCACGAGAACCTGGGCAGGTGTTCGGCGCCGCAGCGGAGCAGGAGAACGGTGGAGTCCCCGACCTCGGCCGGTTCGGACCCGGTGATGGTGACGCGGTACCCGGGGCCGAGCGGCTCGTCGCAGCCCGGTTCGTCGTCCTCCCCGCCCCACCCGCGTCGGCCGAGCTCGGCCAGCGACCAGTCGGACTCGGCTTCGTGCACCCAGCCGCTCTCGTCGCCGGTCGTGAGCTGCATGGCGCGCGCGAGAATGCGGATCGGCGCGTCGGCGAGCATCCGGAACACCCGCTCCGGTTCCGCGTCGCCGATGCGACGCACTTCGACGATCGAGAATCGAGGGCTCGACGTGATGCACATGCCGCGAACGTAGGCGTTCGATGCCGACGCGCGGGGGTGATCTCGTGTGATGAGGAAGGCATCGCCCGCGACCTGAGGCTGTGGACGAGCGAGCGTGTCCTGTTGCGGGGCGATCCGCTCGCATCCGGCCCCCGAACGGACCCTCGACTCTGATATCCTGAACTGTCACGCGTGTGCGCGTCATCCGGGTCCTCCCGCGACGGACCACCGCGTGATGAAAGAGAACAATCCAACTGCCGCGGTTCGAACCGTGGTCTCGCGCGTCCGGGGCACCGGAGGTCGGGACCGAGCCGCGGCCCGAGCAAACAATCCAACAAGGACAACCCACTACATGACTAACGCAACGACCGCCCCGGCCACCAAGCAGGTCGCGATCAACGACATCGGCTCTGCTGAGGACTTCCTGGCCGCGGTCGAGAAGACCCTCAAGTCCTTCAACGACGGCGACATCATCGAGGGCACGATCGTCAAGATCGACCGCGACGAGGTGCTGCTGGACGTGAGCTTCAAGACCGAGGGCGTCATCCCCTCGCGCGAGCTCTCCATCAAGCACGACGTCGACCCCAACGAGGTCGTCAGCGTCGGCGACGTCGTCGAGGCCCTGGTCCTCCAGAAGGAGGACAAGGAAGGCCGTCTGATCCTGTCGAAGAAGCGCGCGCAGTACGAGCGCGCCTGGGGCGACGTGGAGAAGATCAAGGAGAACGACGGCGTCGTCACCGGCACCGTCATCGAGGTCGTCAAGGGCGGTCTCATCGTCGACATCGGCCTGCGCGGCTTCCTGCCCGCGTCGCTCATCGAGCTGCGCCGCGTCCGCGACCTCACGCCGTACCTCGGCCAGGAGATCGAGGCCAAGATCCTCGAGCTCGACAAGAACCGCAACAACGTCGTGCTCTCGCGCCGCGCCCTCCTCGAGGAGACGCAGTCGGCCACGCGCACGCAGTTCCTGAACAACCTGCACAAGGGCCAGGTCCGCAAGGGCGTCGTCTCGTCGATCGTCAACTTCGGTGCGTTCGTCGACCTCGGCGGCGTGGACGGCCTCGTGCACGTCTCGGAGCTGTCGTGGAAGCACATCGAGCACGCCTCCGAGGTCGTCGAGGTCGGCCAGGAGGTCACCGTCGAGATCCTCGAGGTCGACCTGGACCGCGAGCGCGTCTCGCTGTCGCTCAAGGCGACCCAGGAGGACCCGTGGCAGGTCTTCGCCCGCACGCACGCGATCGGTCAGATCACGCCGGGCAAGGTCACCAAGCTGGTTCCGTTCGGTGCGTTCGTCCGCGTCGCCGACGGCATCGAGGGCCTCGTGCACATCTCGGAGCTGTCGTCGAAGCACGTCGAGCTGGCCGAGCAGGTCGTCTCGGTGGGCGAGGAGGTCTTCGTCCGCGTCATCGACATCGACCTCGACCGTCGCCGCATCTCGCTCTCGCTCAAGCAGGCGAACGAGATGGTCGACCCCAACGGCACCGAGTTCGACCCGGCGCTGTACGGCATGGTCACCGAGTACGACGAGAACGGCGAGTACAAGTACCCCGAGGGCTTCGACCCGGAGACCAACCAGTGGCTCGAGGGCTTCGACGAGGCCCGCGAGAAGTGGGAGCAGGAGTACGCCGCCGCCCAGGCCCGCTGGGAGCAGCACAAGGCTCAGGTGGCCAAGGCCGCCGAGGCCGAGGCCGAGGCCGGCGAGGACTTCGGCGGCCAGTCGTTCAGCTCGGAGTCGGCCGGTGCCGGCACCCTGGCCGACGACGAGGCCCTCGCGGCTCTGCGCGAGAAGCTGGCCGGCCGCTGATCCTCAGCAGCTGACGCACGCAAGACGGGGTCGGATCCTTCGGGATCCGACCCCGTCTTCCGTTTCCGCGGAGGCGAATTCCGGCGGATGTCGCGCGGTCCGCCCGAATGTGACGTCATATTGCGCCGGATTCGGACGACGGCGTCCGCGGCGTCAGCATGGGGGAGATGTCCCTCCCCACCCCAACGGTCGCCCCTGCGCGCGCCGGCGCCGTCACGCTGACCGGCGTCGGACGCACCTTCGCCGCGCCCGGCGGATCGCGCGAGGTGCTGCGCGACATCGACATCGATCTCGCGCCCGGCGAGATCCTCTCGGTGATCGGCCCGTCCGGGTGCGGCAAATCCACGCTTCTGCGCCTGATCGCGGGGCTGGACGCCCCGACCGCCGGGTCCATCACCCTGGACGGCACCGCACTGTCTGACACGGATGAGCGCACGGCCGTGGCGTTCCAGGAGCCGCGCCTGCTGCCGTGGCGCACGCTCGCGCAGAACGTCGAGCTCGGCCTGCCGCGCGGGACGCTGAGCAGCCGCGCCGGCCGCCGCGAGGGGCGCGAGCGCGTCCGCGAGCTGCTGCAGCTGGTCGGGCTCGAGCACGCCGCCGACCAGCGCCCGCGCGAGGTCTCGGGCGGCATGGCGCAGCGCGCCTCGCTCGCGCGTGCGCTGGCGCGGAACCCCGGTGTGCTGCTGCTCGACGAGCCGTTCGGCGCGCTCGACGCGCTCACGCGGCTGCGGATGCAGGACCTGCTGCTGGACATCCACGCGGCCGAGCCGACGACCATCCTGCTCGTGACGCACGACGTCGAGGAGGCCCTGTATCTGGGCGACCGCGTCCTGCTGCTGCGCTCGCTCCACGCCCCGGCCGTCGACCCGACCGAGGCGCCCGCAGCCCAGCGCGCGCGTGTCGTCGCCCTGGGCTCCGGCGCCGGCATCGGCGACGCCGGAGCTGCGGTGCCCGTCGCCGTGGAGCGCCACGAGCCCGCGACCGCGGCCGCCCCCGCCGCGCCCCGCTCCATCGCCCGGGTCGTCACCGTCCCGGGCTCCCGACCTCGCGACCGCGCCGATCGCGCGCTCGCGGATCTGCGCACGGGCCTGCTGGAAGGGCTCGGCGTGCACACCCACCATCACCCCACCACCCGCAAGGAGAACCGATGAGCACTCTCATCCGCCGCACCGTCCCGACGCTCGCTCTGGTCGGCGCCATGGCGATGGTCGCCACGGGCTGCGTCGCGGGCGAGAACGCGCCGGCTCCCGCGGCCGCGTCGGGAGAGGCCGAGTGGTCGACCGACACGGTCACGGTCGACTGGGCGACCTACAACCCGCTGAGCCTCGTGGTCCGCGACCAGGGCCTGATCGAGGCGGCGCTCGGCGACGGCGTCGAGGTCGAGTGGGTGCAGTCCGCCGGCTCGAACAAGGCCAACGAGCTGCTGCGCTCGGGCTCCGCCGACGTCGCGTCCACCGCCGGATCGGCGGCGCTGTTCGCGCGTGCCAACGGCTCGCCGATCAAGGTGATCGACATCTACTCGCAGCCCGAGTGGTCGGCCCTCGTGGTCGGCGCCGACAGCGAGATCACGTCGGTCGAGCAGCTCGAAGGCGCCTCGATCGCGGCCACGAAGGGCACCGACCCGTACTTCTTCCTGCTGCAGGCGCTCGAGACCGCGGGCCTGTCGCTGGACGACGTCGAGGTCCAGAACCTGCAGCACGCCGACGGGCGCGCGGCGCTCGAGGGCGGCTCGGTCGACGCGTGGGCGGGGCTGGACCCGATCATGGCGGCCGCCGAGGTCGAGTCGGGCGCGCAGCTCATCTACCGCAACGTCGACTTCAACACCTACGGCTTCCTCAACGCGACCGAGGACTTCATCGAGAACCACGCGGATGTCGCCCAGGTGATCGTCGACGCGTACGAGGAGGCCCGCGCGTGGGCTCTCGAGCACCCGGAGGAGACCGCGGCGCTGCTGGCCGAGGCCGCGGGCATCGACCCCGTCGTCGCGGCCACGGTGATCGAGGAGCGCTCGAACCTGGACGTCTCGGGGGTTCCCGGCGCCGACCAGCTCGCGGTGCTCGAGAAGATCGCGCCGGTGATCGTGGAGTCGGGCGACGTCGCGGGCGGCCAGGAGGCCGTCGACGCCGCCCTCGAGTCGATCATCGAGGACTCCTTCGCGAAGCAGGCCACGGGACAGTGACGCAGCCTTCCGGCACGCACGCCGCGACCGGCGCCCCCGCGGCGCCGGTCGCGGCGCGGCCGTGGTGGTCGCGCACGTCCGTCCGGGTCGTCGGAGGGCTCGCGCTGCCGGTCCTGCTGGTGACCGTATGGCAGATCGCCACGGCCTCCGGCGCGGTGCCCGTCTACCGCCTGCCGGCGCCGCTGTCCGTCGTGCAGGCGGCCGGGCAGCTCATCGGCGACGGCAGCCTGTGGCTCCACATCGCGATCTCGACGCAGCGCGTGGTGATCGGCTTCCTGGCCGGGGCGGTCATCGGGCTCGCGGCCGCCGCGATCGTCGGCCTGTCCCGCATCGGGGACATCCTGCTCAGCCCGACGCTCGTCGCGGTGCGGGCCGTGCCGTCGCTCGCCTGGGTGCCGCTGCTCATCCTGTGGCTGCAGATCGGCGAGGAGTCCAAGATCACGCTGATCGCGATCGGCGCGTTCTTCCCCGTCTACACGACCGTGGCCGCCGCGCTGCGCCGCGTCGACCCGCATCTGGTCGAGGCCGGCCGCTCCTTCGGGCTGCGCGGCTGGTCGCTCCTGCGCACGATCCAGCTGCCGGCCGTCGTGCCGTCCCTGGTGTCGGGCCTCCGCCTCGCTCTCGCGCAGGCGTGGCTCTTCCTGGTGGCGGCCGAGCTCATCGCGTCGTCGATGGGCCTCGGCTGGCTGCTCACCGACTCGCAGCAGACCGGTCGCGTCGACCGCATCCTGCTCGCGATCGTGCTGCTCGCCCTGCTGGGCACCCTGACCAACGCCCTGCTCGTCCTGTTCGAGCGGGCCGTGCTGAAGAGGTGGCTGTGATGACCGATGCGACCGAGCTGGCGCCCTCCGCCGAGGAGAGCCGCCTCGTGGAGACGCGCGCATACCCCGCGCCCGCCGCGTTCGCCGCGCAGGCGAACGTGGGCGCCGAGGCGTACGCGCGCGCCGCGGCGGACCCCATCGCATTCTGGGAGGAGGCGGCGCGCCGCCTCGACTGGGCCGAGCCGTGGCACACCGCGCACGAGTGGGAGCCGCCCGTCGCCGGGCCCGACGGCGAACTGAGCGTCCCGGCCGCACGCTGGTTCGTGGGCGGACGGCTGAACGTCGCCGCGAACTGCGTCGACCGGCACGTCGCCGCCGGCCGGGGCGACAAGGTCGCGCTGCACTTCGAGGGCGAGCCCGGCGATCGCGTCACCGTGACGTACGCCGACCTGCAGCGCCGCGTGTCGCAGGCCGCGAACGGCCTGCTCGCGCTCGGCATCGAGCCCGGCGACCGCGTGGTCGTGTACCTGCCGGTCCTCGTCGAGACCGTCGTGATCGCGCTCGCATGCGCGCGGATCGGCGCCGTCCACTCGCTCGTGTTCGGCGGCTTCTCCGCCGAGGCCGTGCGGTTCCGGATCGAGGACACGGGCGCCAAGCTGCTCGTCACAAGCGACGGCCAGTGGCGCCGTGGCAAGGCCGTGGAGGTCAAGTCCAACGCCGACGCCGCGGCGGCCGGCATCGCGCACCTCGAGCACGTGCTCGTGGTGCGCCGCACGGGTCAGGACGTGCCGTGGACCGAGGGCCGCGACGTCTGGTGGCACGACGTGGTCGAGACCGCGCCGGACGTGCACGAGCCGCAGCCGTTCGACGCCGAGCACCCGCTGTTCATCATCTACACGTCGGGCACGACCGGGAAGCCCAAGGGCCTCGTCCACACCTCGGGCGGCTACCTGACGCACGCGAGCTGGGCGCACTGGGCGCACTTCGACGCCAAGCCCGACGACGTGCACTGGTGCACCGCCGACCTCGCGTGGGTCACCGCGCACACGTACGAGCTGTATGGCCCGCTGTCCAACGGCCTCACCCAGGTGATCTACGAAGGAACGCCGGACACCCCCTCGCAGGAGCGGCACCTCGAGATCATCCAGCGCTACGGCGTGACCGTGTACTACACGGCCCCCACGCTCATCCGCACGTTCATGACGTGGTGGGGCGAGCGCATCCCCGAGGGGTACGACCTGTCGACCATCCGCCTGCTCGGCACGGTCGGCGAGGCCATCAACCCCGAGGCGTGGGTGTGGTTCCGCCGCAACCACGGCCGCGACGAGGTGCCCGTGGTCGACACGTGGTGGCAGTCCGAGACCGGCGCCGCGATGATCGCGCCCCTGCCGGGAGTGACCACGCTCAAGCCCGGATCGGCCACCGTGCCGCTGCCGGGCATCGACGCCGCGGTGGTCGACGAGCAGGGTGAGCCCGTCGCGCCCGGCCGCGCCGGGACCCTCGTGGTGCGCCGTCCCTGGCCCGGGATGGCCCGCACGGTGTGGGGGAACCCGCAGCGCTACCGCGACTCGTACTGGGCGCCCTACGCGGGCAAGGGGGAGCACGGGGCGTACTACGTCGCGGGCGACGGCGCGACGATCGACGCCGACGGCAACGTCTGGATCCTCGGCCGCCTCGACGACGTCGTGAACGTGTCGGGGCACCGCCTGTCGACCATCGAGATCGAGTCGTCGCTGGTCGCGCACCCCGCGGTCGGCGAGGCCGGCGTCGCCGGCGTCGCCGACCCGCTCACGGGCCAGGCGGTCGCGGCCTTCGTCGCGGCACGCGAGGACGTGGACGCGGACGAGCTGCGCGCGCAGGTCGCTCGCGACATCGGGCCCGTCGCCAAGCCCAAGCACATCGTGTTCGTGCCGGAGCTGCCCAAGACGCGCTCGGGCAAGATCCTGCGCCGCCTGCTCGCGCAGCTGTGGCAGGGTGACGAGTTGGGCGACACGACGTCGCTGCAGAACCCCTGGGCCGTCGACGGCGTGCGCGCCGCGGTGGAGTCCGCCCAGAAGCCCCACCAGAAGGAGAACCTGTGACCGAGGAGCACCGTTTCGGGTTCCGCACGCGCGCGCTGCACGCGGGCGGCACCCCCGACGCCGCCACGGGCGCCCGCGCGGTGCCGATCTACCAGACGACGTCGTTCGTCTTCGACGGGGCGCAGGACGCCGCGAACCTGTTCGCGCTGCAGAAGTACGGCAACATCTACTCGCGCATCGGCAACCCGACGGTCGCGGCGCTCGAGGAGCGCCTGGCGTCGCTCGAGGGCGGCATCGGAGCGGTCGCCACGTCGAGCGGCATGAGCGCGGAGTTCATCACGTTCGCCGCGCTGGTCGGCGCGGGCGACCACGTGGTCGCCTCGGCGCAGCTGTACGGCGGCACGATCACGCAGCTCGACGTGACGCTGCGCCGCTTCGGCGTCGACACCACGTTCGTCGCCTCGAGCGACCCGGCCGACTTCGCCGCCGCGATCCGCCCGAACACGAAGGTCGTCTACACCGAGGCGATCGGCAACCCCGGCGGCGAGATCGCGGACATCGCGGGCCTCGCCGAGGTCGCGCACGCCGCCGGTGTGCCGCTCGTGGTCGACGCGACGCTCGCGACGCCGTACCTGTCGCGCCCGCTCGAGCACGGCGCCGACATCGTGATCCACTCGGTCACCAAGTTCCTCGGCGGCCACGGCACGACGCTCGGCGGCATCGTGATCGAGTCCGGCAAGTTCGACTGGGGGAACGGGAAGTTCCCGACCATGACCGAGCCGGTGCCGTCGTACGGCGGCATCCGCTGGTGGGACAACTTCGGCGAGTACGGCTTCCTCACCAAGCTCCGCAGCGAGCAGCTGCGCGACATCGGCCCGGCCCTGACGCCGCAGGCGGCGTTCAACCTGCTGCAGGGCGTCGAGACGCTGCCGCAGCGGATCGACGCGCACGTCGCGAACGCGCGCGTGGTCGCCGAGTGGCTGTCGACCGACCCGCGAGTCTCGTTCGTGACGTGGGCCGGCCTCGAGGGGCACCCGCACCACGAGCGCGCGCAGAAGTACTTCCCCCTCGGGCCCGGCTCGGTCTTCGCGTTCGGCGTCAAGCCGGCCGGCGAGTTCGCGGACGACGCCGAGCGCGCCGCCGCGGCCCGTGCCGCGGGCGAGAGCTTCATCGACTCGGTCAAGCTGGCCTCGCACCTGGCGAACATCGGCGACGCGCGTACGCTGGTCATCCACCCGGCGTCCACCACGCACCAGCAGCTCACGCCCGAGCAGCTGGTCGCCGCGGGGGTCCCGGCCGACCTGATCCGCATCTCGGTCGGCCTGGAGGACGTCGAGGACATCATCTGGGACCTGGATCAGGCCCTCACCGAGGCGACGGGAGTCAACCGATGAGCGCAAGCGGCATCGTGGCCTGCGAGCTGCCCTGGGCCTCGGCCCCGGTCGCGGGCCGCACCTGGGTCGGCCCGGGAGCGCAGGACCGCTACGAGATCCTGCGCGCGACCAAGTCGATCGCGATCGTCGGCGCGTCCGACAACCCGGCGCGCGCGAGCTACTTCGTCGCGACGTACCTGCTGGGAAGCTCGCCGTACGACGTGTACTTCGTGAACCCGCGTGCCGAGTCGATCCTGGGGCGCCCGGCCTACAAGTCGCTCGCCGACCTGCCGGTCGTGCCCGACCTCGTCGACGTGTTCCGCCGCCACGAGGATCTGCCGGGCGTCGCGCAGGAGGCGATCGACGTGGGCGCCAAGACCCTGTGGCTGCAGCTCGGCTCCTGGAACGAGGAGGCCGCGGCGCTCGCGGAGGCCGCAGGCCTGTCCGTCGTGATGGACCGCTGCGTCAAGATCGAGCACGCCCGCTTCCACGGCGGCCTGCACCTGGCCGGGTTCGACACCGGCGTGATCAGCTCGAAGCGCCAGCTGCTGTCGCGCTGACCGACCGACCCGATCCGGGGCCGCACGGATGTCCGTGCGGCCCCGGCCCCGTCATGTCGTCACGTGATCACATCGATCCCTCGAACAGCCCGACCACGTTGCCGTCGGGGTCGCGGAACAGCGCCCACCAGCTGGTCTCGGTGATCGGCGTCCGCTCCTTGACGATCTCGCCGCCGCCGGCGACGGCCTTCGCGAGCGTGTCGTCGATCGAGTCGACCTCGACGATCGAG
>Ga0208492_1002174_pt1 | contig 10153 bp, 8 predicted proteins | sample Subbioar_CSW14AB_FD_184820 | JGI IMG/M metagenome (GOLD analysis project Ga0208492, IMG submission 184820) | Serpentinite rock and fluid subsurface biosphere microbial communities from McLaughlin Reserve, California, USA - CR12Mar_CSW14AB (SPAdes) | ecosystem: Environmental > Terrestrial > Deep...
CTGGTCGGCGCGGGCGCGCTGGCGGGTTTTGTTCTCTATTTCACGACCCGGCTGGCCTCCGGCATGTCGGCTTCGGGGGCGACCCCGCCCGAGGCGGCGGCCTGGTGTCCGCCCCTGTTTGCCCTGTTCGCTGTGCTGACCCTGCTGGCGCACCTCGAGGACGGCTAAGGCCCTGATTTCCCGCTTCCGGCTGTGGCTTCCGGGCCGCGCCGCCCACAGGATTTCCCCAATGCCAGTCGCCGCCTTTACGCCCCCCTGCCCATTGCGTATCGGTTCAAGGCTGGGAGTCGCTCGCAACTTGTCCGCGAGGGGAGAGTAATGTTTTTGCGACTAACCTGCCTGGCGTCGGTCGCAATCGCAGCCCTTGCGGCCAGTGGCCCCGCCTTTGCGCAACAATCCCAGACCCCCACCCCGGCGCCTGCCCCGCCCAGCGCCCCGGCCGACGACGAGGTCGTCCTGAAGGCCGACACGTTCGAGGAAAACCGCGACACGTCGGTGATCACCGCGTCCGGCAATGTGCAGATCCGTGTCGGTCCGCGCACGCTGATGGCCGACAAGGTGATCTATGATCGCGCGACCGAAACGGTCCGCGCGCAGGGCCATGTCCAGATCATGGACGAAAACGGCCAGGTCCAGTTCGCCGACGAGATCGAGGCGGACGAGGACTTCCGCAATGGTTTCGCGACCCGCTTCTCCGCCCGGCTGGGCGAGACCAACGGGACGCAGGGGCTCGTCACCGCTTCGTCGGCGATTCGCACCGACGGCACGCGCAACTCGCTGGAGCAGGTAGTCTTCACCAACTGCCCGGTGTGCGAGGAGAAAGGCATCGATCCGACCTGGGCCCTGCGTGCGCGCCGCGCGACGCTGGACCAGGAAGACCAGATGATCTCCTACCAGGACGCGGTGCTCGAGCTTGCGGGCATCCCCGTGCTGTACGTGCCGTGGTTCGCGCACCCCGATCCGAACTCCGAGCGCCGCTCCGGCCTGCTGATCCCGGACCTCGGCGTCTCGTCGAAGCTGGGCCCGTTCTACGAGCAGCCTTATCTCTTCGTGATCTCGCCGTCGGAAGACCTGGTGGTCGCGCCGATGGTTTCCACCAACGTGAACCCGCTGGTGAAGGTGGACTGGCGCCGCCGTTTCTTCTCGGGCTTCATCGAAGCCGAAGGCAGCTTCACGCACGAGCAGGATTTCAACTCCGACGGCGACAAGTTCGGCGACGACACGTGGCGCAGCCACCTCTACGCGGTCGGCAAGTTCGATATCAACAAGGACTGGCAATGGGGCTTCGGCATCGAGCGCCAGACCGACGACCTGTACGACCAGCGCTATGACATCGACGGCGAGGACGAGCTGCGCGGCCTCATCGCCAGCCAGCCGCGCCAGCTGCTGTCGCAGGTGTATGCGACTGGCCAGGAGCCTGATTTCTACTTTGAAGCCGGTGTTTTCGCGTTCCAGGGCCTGCGCGCCAGCGATAATGACGCCGCGATCCCGAAAGTCGCCCCGTCGCTGTTCGTGCAGAAGAACTTCGACTTCGGCCTCGGTGGGCAGCTTGCCACGGACTTCAGCGCGGTCGGCCTGTTCCGCGACGAGCAACAGACGCTGCCTGGCACCAGCCCGGCGGACATCGTGCTCGACACGGCGCGCGCCACGACATCGGCGCAGTGGGAAGCCCAGTACATCGTCGGCCCCGGCCTCGTGGTCGAGCCGTTCGCGTCGGGACGTGGCGACGTCTACCGCATCGACGATGGTGGCGCGGCCGGCGCGCAGGACCTTTCGCGCTTCCTCGGCATTGCCGGCGCGCAGGTCAGCTATCCGTTGATCAGCCGCCAGCCGGGCATGGACATCATCATCGAGCCGGTGGCCATGGTGGCCTACGGCACGCCGGATGCGAACGACCCGCTGATCCCCAACGAAGACTCGCTGGTGTTCGAGGCGGACGAGACCAACCTGTTCAAGCCCAACGCGGTCAGCAACTACGACCTCTGGGAAGGCGGCGCGCGCGGCGCGGTGGGCGTCAACGCCATCGCCCGGGTCGGCAGCGATGTCGAACTCTCCGCGACCGTTGGCCGCCGCTGGCGCGAGGAGGCCGATCCGGCCTTCAACAGCCTCAGCAACCTGTCCGGCGAAGAGTCCGACTACGTGGCGTCGGTTCGCGCGGACCTGGGCAAGATCGTGAATGTCGGCGCCCGCTTCCGCGTGGATGACGAGGCGTCGATCAAGCGCATCGACGTGGATGCGGGCCTCAATGCCTGGAACTTCCGCGGCAATGCCCGCTACTTCAAGGTTTCCGAGACGGTCCCGGGCGCGAATGACGAGGACGAGGGCGTGGTGTGGAACGGCACCCTCGACATCAACAATCGCTGGGCGGCCGTGGTCCAGCAGGCTCGCAATATCACCCAGGCCGAGGATATCCGCCTGACCCTGGGGATTCGCTATCAGGATGAGTGCTCGTTCTTCATGATCGCCTATGAGCGTTCAGGCGGGCGGGACCGGACCCTCGGCCCGTCCGAGTCGATCGGCATTACCTTCGCCCTGACGGGCCTCGGCAGCGCCACCCCCAGCGCATTCGACTGATTTTCCGCTTTTCCGGGCTGCTAGCAGAGGCTCGCATTTCGCCGGTCCAGCCGGTATATCCGCAGGCGGCCGCCCCTTGGGCGCGCCATGTTTTCGCCTTCACCCTGGATCAGGGTCGTGGGCTGCAGGGTGAGCTGATGAAACGACTTTTCGCGATTGCGCTGGCGGCCACGGTCGCTGCTTCCGGGCTGGCAGCCATTGCCCAGCAGACCACAACGCCGTCCCAGCCAACTGCGGCAGGATCGCGCGGACGCGCGATCGACGGCGTCTTTGCCAGCGTCAACGACCAGGTGATCTCGCATTCGGACGTGCGTAACCGCATGCGCTGGATGCTGCTCCGCTTCCCCGAGCCGCCGAAGGACGAGAAGATCCTGCTCGAACTCCAGAGCCAGGCGCTGGAAAGCCTGATCGACGAGAAGATCCAGATCCAGGAATTCAAGAAGCTGGTGAAGGACCAGGAGATCTCCGGTCCCGAGATCGACGAGGCCATCGACGATGTCGCCCGCCAGTACCGGATGAACCGCGAGCAGTTCACGCAGGCCGTCGCCGAAGCCGGCATCCCGATGGAGCACCTGCGCGACATGGAGAAGGCCTCCATCTCGTGGTCGGCGCTGATCCGTGGCCGTTACTACAAGACGGTCCGCGTGTCGGAGCTGCGCATCGACGAGATGCTCCACCGCCTCAAGACCAGCCTCGACAAGCCGCAATACCGCATCGCCGAGATCTTCCTCTACGCGCCGGACCAGGCGTCGCGCGATCTCGCCAAGACGCGTGCGGCGACGTTGATCCAGAACATCCAGCAGGGCGCCGACTTCCAGACGCTGGCCCAGCAGTTCTCGGCGGCCCCGTCGGCTTCGGCCGGCGGCGACCTCAACTGGCTCTCGCCCGGCGACATGCGCCCGGAAGTTGCCGAGGCCGTGCTGAAGGCGCCGGAACCGCCGCTGATCCTGCCGCCAATCGAAAGCGAAGGCGGCGTCTACGTCATCGCCCTTACCGGCAAGCGCGAGCCGCAAGACCCGTCCAAGTCGCTGATCCTCGACATGGAACAACTGGTCGCGCGGGGCGAAGGCTCCACCGCCAAGCTTGAAGCGGCGAAGGCCAACGCCAAGTCGTGCGAAAGCCTGACCAAGGCGCTGGAAGGCGTCGAAGGCGTGACGCGCACGCCGATGAAGAATCTCGGCCTCAGCCAGATCGCCCCGCAATTCCGTACGCCGCTGGAAGGCGTGCAGGCCAACCAGTCCACGTCGATCATCGACACGCCGGATGGCGGCAAGATGGTGTTCTTCGTCTGCCAGACGCGTTCGGGCGACGCCGACCTGCCGACCCGCGCGGAGATCAAGGACCGCCTGTTCAACCAGGAGCTGACCCTGGTCGCCGAGCGCTACCTGCGCGATCTCAAGCGCGAGGCCACGATCGTCCGCCGCTAGCCCCCGGGAGGGCCCGGGAAAGCTGATGGCTGCGCCAATACTGCCGCTTGCAATGACGATGGGCGACCCTGCCGGGGTCTGCCCATCGATCACGTGGCAGGCCTACCAGCATACGCTGAAGACGGGCGGGCGACCGTTCTACGTTATCGCGCCGCCGGAGGTGCTGGCGCGTGCGCCTAACGCCGGCAAGTTCGAGATCATTCCCGAAACCGGAAACGCGCTGACGACGTTTGCGCATGCGCTGCCGGTGTTTCCGATTGAGGGTGTCGCCGCTGCGGCGGGGAAGCCTGATCCAGCGACGGCGCCGGCGATCATCGAGTCTATCCGGCTAGCGGTCGAGCACACGCAGGGCGGCAAGGCGGCGGGCGTTGTCACCAACCCCATCGCCAAGGCGCTGCTCTATCGCGCCGGGTTCAGGCATCCGGGGCACACGGAATATCTCGCCGAGCTTGCGGCTCAGAACGGCGTGGCGCCGCGCCCGGTGATGATGCTGGTGGGCGGTGGGTTGCGTGTGGCGCTGGTGACGATCCACCGGCCGCTCGCGAGTGTCGTGCCGACGCTGACACCCGAACTGATCGTGGAAGTCGGCGGGATTGTCGGCGCAGCAATGAAGCGGGATTTTGGATTTGCCGCGCCGCGCATCGGCCTGTGCGGGGTCAATCCGCATGCGGGCGAAGAGGGCGAGATCGGCCGCGAGGAGATCGCGATCATCAATCCGGCGGCTGCAACTCTGCGTGCTGGAGGGATCGACGTTTCGGATGCGCGGCCCGGCGACACGATTTTCCACGAAGCACGCGCGGGCCGCTGGGACGCTGTGATCGCGATGTATCACGATCAGGGACTGATCCCTGTGAAGACGCTGGACATGTGGGGTGGGGTGAATGTGACGCTTGGCCTGCCCTTCATTCGTACGTCGCCAGACCACGGCGTGGCGTACGATGCGGCGGCGGGCGGACAGGCGCGGCCGGACAGCCTCATCGCGGCGCTGAAGCTGGCGGACAGCATGGCGCAGGCGCGCGCGGCATCATGAGCACGCCGCTGACGCCCGGGGCCGCGAAGAAATCGCTCGGCCAGCACTTCCTGTTCGATCCCAACGTGCTGAAGCGCGTGGCGACGGCCGGCGGCAGCGTCGAAGGCAAGACAGTGATCGAAGTCGGGCCGGGGCCGGGCGGCCTGACGCGCGCGTTGCTCGACAGCGGCGTGGCGAAGCTGATTGCGGTCGAGCTAGATGACAGGTTCGCCGAGGGGCTCTCTCTATGGCCGGAGGCGCGGGACGGGCGGCTGCACGTGCATCACGGCGATGCGCTGAAGGCCGACATTCCGGCGTTGATTGAAAAGACCGGCGGGACGAGCCCGGCGATGATCGTCGCCAACCTGCCCTACAATGTCGGCACGCCGATGCTGATCGAGTGGCTGAAGGCCGGGGACTGGCGCGGCACGATGGTGCTGATGTTCCAGAAGGAAGTGGCGCTGCGGATCTGTGCTGCCCCGGATGAGGATCATTACGGGCGGCTGGCCGTGCTGTCCCAGGCCGTGACGCGGCCGCGCCTTGCGATCACGCTACCCCCGGGCGCGTTCCGGCCGCCGCCGAAAGTGGATAGCGCGGTGGTGGTGTTGGAGCCGCTGGCGGCCACAGAGGCGTTCCTCCATCTCGATGCGCTGGAGAAGGTGACGGCTGCAGCATTCGGACAGCGGCGGAAGATGCTGCGCGCGGCGCTGAAGTCTCTGCCGGGCGCGGTGGAGGCGCTGGAAGCGTCGGGCATCGATCCGACGCGGCGCGCAGAGACGCTGACGCAGGCGGAGTTCAGGACGCTGACGGAGCAGTGGCGCAAGGCGCGCTGATCGGGCGGTGGGAAGCACGCGCTCGTGCTTCGACGGACGGCCTTCGGCCTGCTCAGCATGAGCGCTACTTTGCTGGCCCGCCTGTCGAGAGAGCGCTCATCCTGAGCAGCGACCAAAGGGAGCGTCCGTCGAAGGACGAGCGCGGGCTTACGTAACCTAGTGCCCCTCGCCCGTGGCGCTGCCGCTTTGCGTCTTCGTGGCGACGCGAGCATCCTTGAGCAGCTGGTCAACCGCGATGCCGAGCGACGCGCGGGCGCGTTTGTTGCGCTCCACATAGAGGATCGCGCGCAGTTCGGCGAAGGCGGTGTCGAGGTTGTCGTTGACGATGGCGTAGTCGTACTCGCCCCACCGGAGGATGTCCTGGCCGGCGCCATCGAGGCGACTCTGGACGGACTTCTCGTCGGCGCCCGGCCGGCCTTCCAGTCGCTGCTTCAGCTGGGCGAGCGAGGGCGGCAGGATGAAGACGGAGCACACGTCACCGGGGCGGATGGTCTTGAGCGCGCGGGCGCCCTGCCAGTCGACATCGAACACGACGTCGGTTCCGGCCACCAGCCGCGCTTCGACTTCGCTGCGGGGCGTGCCGTAGAAGTTCTTGAAGACCTTCGCCCATTCGAGAAACTCGTCACGGTCGATCATGCTTTCGAATTCTTCGACCGAGCGGAAGTGATAGTCTGCGCCATCGGCCTCGCCCGGACGCGGGGAGCGCGTGGTGGCGGAAACGGAGAGCTGGACGCCCGGCACTTCCGAGATCAGGCGGCGGCACAGCGTGGTTTTCCCCGCGCCCGACGGGCTGGAGATCACGAACATCACCCCGCGGCGCGGGCGATGCTGGTTCTGGCCGTCACTCGACATTCTGGACCTGCTCCCGGAACTGGTCGATCAGCGATTTCAGCGCGAGGCCCGTATTGGTCAGATCGAGGCTGGCCGATTTCGAACAAAGCGTGTTGGCCTCCCGGTTAAGCTCCTGACAGAGAAAGTCCAGCTTTCGTCCGACGGCTTCGCCGGAAGCGAGGATGGCACGCGCCGATTCCGTGTGGGCGGCCAGCCGGTCCAGCTCCTCGCGGACATCGGCCCGGGTCGCCATGGCGAGGACTTCCTGCGCCACCCGATCCTGGTCGATCGTGGCGTCGCGGGCGATTTCGGCGAGGCGCGCCTTGAATCGTTCGCGGACGAGGTCCGGCTGTTTCGCCGCGTGTTCGCCGGCCTGTTTCACAAGCTGCTCCAGCTGGACCAGCATGGCGTTGAACAGCGTCAGCAGGCCGTCGCCCTCCTTGGTGCGCGCCTCGTTCAGCATGTCGAGCGCGCGGTCGAGGCCGGCGATCAGTTCTTTCGTGGTCGCCTCGTCGATGGTCGAGCCGGTGCGGGAGGCGCCCCTGGTGACGCCCGGGGCGCTGAGCAGGTCTCCGAAGCGCGCCGGGGCGACGCCGGATTTCGTCCAGTTGCGCGAGAGGCGGGCGAGCCGCGCCAGTTCGCGCGCGTCGATGGCGTTGGCGCCGGGGTCCTTGGTCCAGTCGATGCGGAGCTGGAGCTGGAAGCTGCCGCGCTGGAAGCGTTCCTTCACGCGGCGGCGCGCCTCGAAATCGACGGCCTCGCAGCCGGGCGGAAAGTTCGTGCGGAGGTCCACCGACTTGCCGTTGACCGACCGCGCTTCCCAGACCCAGACGCCCCATGGCGCCTGGCCCTGAGCCCGGCCGAAACCTGTCATCCCCCGGATCATCGCCCCACCCACTTTCATCGCTGTGGTTTGACCGCGGGCGTGTTGACGCCCGCCGCCTCGTTGGCCTTGCGCAGCTTCCAGTAGGCGTCGACGTTCTTCTGGTGCTGGGCATAGGTCGCGGCGAACTGGTGGCCACCTGTGCCATCCGCCATCATGTAGATCGCATCCGTGTCGGCCGGGTTCAGCACGGCGCGGATGGCGCCAGCGCCGGGATTGCAGATCGGCGTCTTGGGCAGGCCGGGGATGGTGTAGGTGTTCCACGGCGTCGTTGCGTTGATCTCCGCCTTGGTGATCGAGCGGCCGAGCGGGCGGCCCTTGCCGAGGCCGTAGACGATGGTGGCGTCCGCCTGCAGCTGCATGCCGGTGCGCAGGCGGTTGAGATAGAGGCCGGCCACCGTCGTCTGCTCATCCGGGTTGCCGGTTTCCTTTTCGACGACGGAGGCGAGGATCAGCGCTTCTTCGCGCGTCTTGACGGGCAGGCCTTCCTTGCGCTTGTCCCAGATCTCGTCGAGCAGGGTCTTCTGCGCGTCCTTCATGCGCTCGATCACAGAGGCGACGGTGTCGCCGCGCGAGACGGCGTAGTCGCCCGGCAGCAGGCTGCCCTCGGCAATGTCCGTCGGGAGTTCGCCGGAGAGCTTGTAGGTCTTGGGCGAACCGCCTATGGCTTTCCATTCGCGTTCGCCCAGCAGGTCCGTGATCTGCACGACGCTCAGGCCCTCGGGGACGATGACGGCGTACTGGAGCGGCGAGCCGGTGCTCAGCTCCTTGACGATGGCTTCCATGCTGGCGCCGGAGGCGATCTCGTATTCGCCGGCCTTCATGACGGGCTTGTCGCCCATGAATTCGCGTGCGCGCAGGGCGAGGCGGAACTGGTCGGCGTCGGTGATGGCGCCGGCTTCCTTCAGCGCCGTGGCGATTGCAGGCGTGGCGGCGCCGCGCTCAATCACGACAGCACGGGCGGCGCCGTCTTCCGTTGCGGGGCCGGCAGCGGTGTAGACACCGTTGAGCCAATACCAGCCAGCGCCTGCGGCGCCGGCGGCGAGCACAACCAACAGAAAAAGGAATCCGACCAGCTTGCCCAAGCGCTACTCCCTGGATGCCCGCCAGTCTTAGCCTGCTTCGAACGGTTAGTCCGGCGCCTTCATCACAAGCGCCGCATTCGTTCCACCGAATCCGAACGAGTTCGACATCGCCGCGCGCACCTTCTTCTTCACGGCCGTATGCGGCGTGAGGTTGATGGGGCTGTCGAAGGACGGGTTGTCGAGGTTCAGGGTCGGCGGGATGATGCCATCGCGGATGGCGAGGGCACAGAAGATCGCCTCAACCGAACCGGCAGCGCCGAGCAGGTGGCCGATGGCGGACTTGGTCGACGACAGGTGCGTGGTCGCCGCCGCGTTGCCGAGCGCACGCGCCACGGCCCGGACTTCGATCTCGTCGCCCGCCGGCGTCGAGGTGCCGTGTGCGTTGACGTAATCGATCTCGGACATGTCGAGGCCGGAGCGTTGCAGCGCCGCGCGCATCGCACGCTCGCCGCCATCGCCGGTTTCGTCGGGCGTGGTGATGTGGAACGCGTCGCCCGTGAGGCCATAGCCCACGACTTCGGCGTAAATTTTCGCGCCGCGTTTCTTGGCGTGCTCGTATTCCTCGAGCACGACGATGCCAGCGCCTTCGCCCATCACGAAGCCGTCGCGATCCTTGTCATACGGACGCGAAGCCCTGGCCGGCGTGTCGTTGAAGCTGGTGGACATGGCGCGGCAGGCGATGAAGCCGGCATAGCCGATGCGGCAGATCGAGGCTTCGGAGCCGCCCGCGATCATCACGTCGGCATCGCCCCACTGGATCAGGCGCATGGAGTCGCCGATCGCATGCGCGCCCGTGGCGCAGGCCGTGACCACAGCGTGGTTCGGACCCTTGAAGCCGTATTTGATGGAGACCTGGCCCGACGCGAGGTTGATCAGCGCGCTCGGAATGAAGAACGGCGAGACCTTGCGCGGTCCCTTCTCGTGCAGCTCGATCGCGGTGTCGGCGATGGCCTTGAGGCCGCCGATGCCGGAGCCGATGAGGACGCCTGTGCGGACCTTGTCTTCGTAGTCTTCCGGGGTCCAGCCTGCGTCGGCGATGGCCTCGTCGGCCGCCGCCATTGCGTACAGGATGAACTCATCGACGCGCCGCTGTTCTTTTGGCGACATCGTCTTTTCGGGATTGAAGCTGTCCGGATCATCAGCCGAGCCGCCGCCGCGCCCGCTGACCCACGGCACCTGACCGCCGATCTTGCAGGCGAGGTCGCCGGTTTCGAACAGGTCAACGGTCTTGAGGCCGGACTCGCCGGCCACAAGTTTTTTCCATGACGCCTCTCGGCCATTGGCCAGAGGAGTCACGAGTCCCATGCCGGTGATGACGACGCGCCGCATCTCAGAACTCCGGACTAAGGCGCGCGCGACCTAGACGCGTTCCTTGATGAAGCGGACAGCATCGCCGACGGTGCCGATCTGCTCCTGGACGTCGTCCGGGATCTCGATGCCGAATTCTTCTTCGAACGCCATCACGAGCTCGACCAGGTCGAGCGAGTCGGCGCCCAGATCGTCGATGAACG
>Ga0208492_1002175_pt1 | contig 10151 bp, 10 predicted proteins | sample Subbioar_CSW14AB_FD_184820 | JGI IMG/M metagenome (GOLD analysis project Ga0208492, IMG submission 184820) | Serpentinite rock and fluid subsurface biosphere microbial communities from McLaughlin Reserve, California, USA - CR12Mar_CSW14AB (SPAdes) | ecosystem: Environmental > Terrestrial > Deep...
CGGCGTCATCCCGGACGGCGACGCCCCCTCCCCGCCCCGGCCCGCACGCTCGCCGTTCCCGCCCCCCGCGACAAAATCGCCCACCGGCCTCAAGCCGCCCCCGTGCGCGGCCGATTCACACAGGGACGGCCCCACCGCGGCGGCACACTCCGCCGCATCAAAGGGCCACGTTGGAGCACCATCCGCCATGAACATGCCCACCAAGAACAACCACGACCTCCGCACCTGGGCCCGGACGCATGCGCCGCTGTGGAATCAGGACCCTGCGTCGCTGGGCCTGTCGCCGCAGGCCGCGTTGGACTTTGCCGACGCCGTAGCGGACCTTGAGGCCGCGGCCGATGAGGCGGACACCGCGCGGCAGGCTGCGCTGGACGCGACGCTCAAGTACAACAACGCGCTCTCGCGCGTCAAAGTGCTCGGCAGCGCGGGCGTCAACACGATCAAGGCGTTCGCGCAGGCGACCGGCGACCCCACCGTCTTCGCGCGCTCGGGGGTCGAGCCCAACGCCCGCCCCGGCACGCTCCCGCTCCCCGTCCCGCCCGAGTCGATCTCCGCCAGCGTCCGCGGCGACGGCGCGCTGATCCTCACGTGGAAAGCCCGCCAGCCCCGCGGCCTGGAGAACGTCCACTACCGCATCCTCCGCCGTGACGCCGATGGCGCGTGGACCAACATCGGCACCGCCGGCAGCGAGAAGCGCTTCACCGACGACAACATCCCCCGCGGTAAGACCCGCCTCGAGTACCTGATCGAACCCTGGCGCGGCGGCGAATGCGGCCCCTCCAGCAACATCTTCACCTTCCAGATCGGCACGACCCGAGAGGCCCTCACACCCGCGAGCGTCCGCGCCGCGGCCTAGGCCGCAGGAAGAGCTACTTCTTGGTCCCCGGTGCGAAGCCCACTTTCTTGGGACCGGTGGGCTTGGGCGCGGCCCCCGCGGGCTTGGGCGCGGCGCCGGCGGGCTTGGGGGCGGCGGGCTTGGCCGGCGCGGGCTTGCCGGGGGCGGGCTTGGCCGCGGGCATCTTGGTGAGGCCGCTGATGAGGTTGTTGGTGGCGTTGGCGCGGGCCTGGCCGAGCTGTGGCGCGCCGGGCTTGGGCGCGGCCTTGGCGCCGGGCGAGGGTTTAACGCCGAAGGCCGACTTGGGCGCGGCAGCGGGGGCGGGGGCCTTCGCGGGCTTGGGCGGGGCCGCGGGCGGGAAGTTGCCCTTGGAGTTCGCCCCCAGGCCCTGCATGGTGGCGATGACCGGGTTCTTGGAGAGCGGGGTCTTGGGCCGGGCGGGCAGGGGCTTGTTGGGCGGTGTGGATCGGCTCATGGCGTGGCTCCTCGGCGATTGCCCCATTCCCCTCCGCGGCAGAGTGCATCGGACGAAGGAGCGGCGGGCGCCATGCTAACGGAACCAGGGGGGACGTCAATGTCAGAGTGCAGGGCCGGAGCGCCGCGGGCCACGCGCGTGCTCGCAAGGCCGTGCCCGTCTCCACTCTCCCCCTACAACTCCACCCGATGCCCACCACCCACGTCTTCATCGCCACCAGCCTCGACGGCTTCATCGCACGCCAGGACGGCGGCATCGACTGGCTCCTGCGCCGCGATGACCCCGCCGAGGATCACGGCTACGAGGCCTTCATCGCCGACAAGGACCTGATCGTGATGGGCCGGGGCAGCTACGAGAAGGTCCTGAGCTTCGAGGCCTGGCCGTACGACCGGCCCGTGCTGGTGCTGTCCAGTCAGCTGACGGACGCATCGGTCCCGGGGGCGCTGAGGGGAAGGGTCCGTTTCTCCAGCCGCTCGCCGAAGGAAGTGGTGAAGGAACTCGCCGAGCAGAACGTGCGCCGGGTCTACCTCGATGGCGGGCGGGTGGTGCAGGCCTTCCTGCGCGAGGGGCTCGTACACGAGATGGTGATCACGACGGTCCCCGTGCTGCTGGGGTCGGGGCGGCCGCTCTTTGGCGCACTGCCTCACGATGTCGATCTCACGCTCGTCGCCAGCCGCAGCTTCCCCTCGGGGCTCGTGCAATCTACGTATCGCGTGGGCCGGTAGCGGGGACGGGCGTTTCGCGTGCCGACTTAGCAGCCCCCGCCGCCGAGGACGCGGAAGAAGGCCTCGATGTCGGCGTCGGTGCCGAAGTCGCCGTCGCCGTTGAAGTCGGAGGAGCCGCAGGGGTCGGAAACGCCGAGGCCGACGGGGCGGGTGAAGACCTGGCCGCAGAGGTTGGAGACGGCGACGTCGTAGACGGCGAGGTGGTCGGCGAGGGTGGGGTTGAGGATGGTGAGGTTGGGCGTGTAGGCGCCGGAGTGGACGCTGTCGGTCTCGGGGAGTTGGACGCCGTCGCGGCGCCAGCGGTAGGAGAGGGTGGCGCCGGCGGTACCGGTGGCGGTGGCCACGACGGAGAGTGTCGCGGGCGTGCCGATGGTGGTGTCCGTGCGCTGGGGGAGCTGGGTGATGAGGGGGCCGCTGGTGGAGAGGTTGCGGAGCGAGGTGTAGACGGAGAAGTTGGGCTGGGTGGCGACGACGTCGGGGAGGCCGTCGCCGGTGAGGTCGCCGATCGAGAGGCCGCGGCTGCTGCCGTCGGAGAGGCCTTCGACCGAGACGGTGAAGAGGTGCGGGCTGCCGCCGTTGAGGAGCGTGGTGAGCTGGTTCGCGCCCAGGGCGATGATGTCGGGGCGGGTGTCGGCGTTCATGTCGGCGATCTTGATGGAGCCGACGCTGACGCCGTTGGTGCCGATGAGGCGGGAGCCGGCGGGGCCGAAGCCGCCCTCGGGCGTGCGGTAGATGACGGCGAGGTTGGGGTTGCCGGTGCCGCCGACGACGATGTCGGGGCGGCCGTCGGCGTCGAGGTCGCCCACGGCGATGTTGCGGGGCTGGGGGACGCCGGAGGTCATGGGGGCCTGGGGTGCGAAGGTCTGGCCGGCGGTGCGGTAGAGGAGCGTGAGGTTGTTGGTGCTGGAGTTGCAGATGACGAGGTCGGGGCGGCCGTCGGCGTTCATGTCTGCCGCGGCGATGCCGACGGGGATGCCGCCGGTGGCGAAGCCTTCGGGCGTACCGAACTGGCCGTTGCCCAGGCCCATCATGACCCAGACGCTGGCGGTGCCGGAGCTGGTCATGGCGAGGTCGAGGTGGCCGTCGGAGTTGAAGTCGGCGGTGGCGATGCCGAGGGGGTTCACGGCGGGGGTGGGGTGGACGCTGGTGGTGCTGGGGAGGCCGTTGGTGTTGAGGTAGACGCAGTAGCCGCCGGTGTGGCCGGTGCTGGCGAAGTCGGGGCGGCCGTCGTGGTTGAAGTCGCCGGTGCAGAGGTCGTAGGGGTTGGCGCCGGCGCCGAAGCCGGAGCCGTTGGCGAAGGTGGCGTTGCCGTTGCCGGGATAGAAAAGGACGGCGCCGGCGGAGTTGCAGGCGACCGCGATGTCGAGGCGGCCGTCGGCGTTGTAGTCCACCAGGACGCTGGCGGTCGGGCCGCCGGCGGTAGGAAAGTTGGGGAGTTGCTGGAGGTCGTAGCCGCACTGGGCGGAGGCGGCGGGGGTGAGGGTGAGGAGGGGGAGGGCGAGGAGGAGGACGCGAGCGGGGTGGGGGTTGGTGGGTTTGGTGTTCATGGCACTTGGAGAGGCGCGGGGGAGGGTGGGGCGCGGCCAGGAACTGTGTGAGTTTTTGGCGCGCAGAGGATCACCGCCTCGAGCTGGTGAGCTCGTGGTGTGGGCTCGATGCGGGGTGCTGGGTGGGTTAGCGGAAGAGCCGCTGAGTGAACCAGTAGAGGTCGTTCTTCCAGACTTTCCAGTCGTGGGCGGCGCCGGGGGTGAGGTGCCAGGTGTGGGGGAGGGCGCGGGCTTGGAGGGCGTCGTGGAAGTTCTGGCTGACGGGGAGGAGGTTGTCGTTGTCGCCGCAGGAGACCCAGAGCAGCTTGAGGTCGGTGGTTGCGGGGGAGGTCAGGAGTTCGTCGGCGGGGCGGAGGGTGGGTCCGGAGGAGAAGCCGCCGAGGTAGGCGAAGCGGCCGTGGGTGGTGAGGCCGATGTTGAGGGATTGGGCGCCGCCCATCGAGAGGCCGGCGAGGGCGCGGCGGTCGGGTGTGGTGGCGACGGGGTAGCGGGCTTCGATGAGGGGCATGATGTCGTTGAGGAGCTCTTCGCCGAAGCGGGGGCCGTCGGGGGGCGGGGCCTTGGGGTCGGCGCGGGTGCCGCCGGTGCCGACGTGGCCGTTGGGCATGACGACGATCATGGGGACCATGCGGGCGTCGGCGAGGAGGTTGTCGAAGATGGTTTCGGCCTGGCCTTTCTGGGACCAGCCGGTCTCGTCGTCGCCGCGGCCGTGGAGGAGGTAGAAGACGGGGTAGGTGACGCCCCTGGCGGGGAAGCCGGGGGGTGTGTAGACCATCAGGCGGCGGCGCTGGCCGGTGGCGGTGGAGTCGTAGTCGAGGGGGGTGAGGGTGCCGCGGGGGGAGTGTTCGCGGGGCTGGTCGAAGGCCTGGGGGGCTGCGGGCACGGGGACCACGGTGGGGTCTTCCATCGCAGGCTCTTGGGTCATGGCTGGGCGAGACGTGGTGTTGCACCCGCTGAGGCCGGGCAGCATGGAACACATGACTGTGGTGACGCACAGGGCGAGGATCGGGCCAACGCAGAGTTTCTGGGGCATGCCAGAGCGTAACGCGGCCGCGGGATGGGCGTGCTCAGATCCGCGACTGCTGGGACATGCGGCCGCTGGTGAGGCGGGTGAGCTTCATGTACTGCTGGAGGTTGCGGCCGGGGCAGGCGGTGGGCTTGAGTTCCTGGTGCGTGTAGACCTCGCGGATGGGCACGTTGAAGCGCTTCATCTGGGAGGCGACGAAGCCGTCGAGGGTTTCGAGGGCGGCGCTGGTGGGGCGATGCTCGTTGAAGTTGCCCAGGAGCATCACGCCGAGGTTGTGCGGGTTGGTCTGCGAAACGTGGGCGCCCTCGATGGTGGTGGGGCGGCCCTCCCACACGCGGCCGGCGGGGTCGATGATGTAGTGGTAGCCGATGTCAACCCAGTGGGCGCCTGTGTTGCCGTCGGTGCGGGACACGTGGTTGCGGCGGATGTTCTCGATCATCGCGGCGACCTGGCTTTTGCCGGTGAGGCCGTTGGAGTTCATGGCGCTGTGGTGAACGGTGATCCGGGAGACGCCGTTCATGGGCTTGCTCACCCGCATGTTGGGCTTGGCCTTGGTCCATGAGGCGCGCGAGACGATGCTGGGGGCTGGGCTGGGGCCCACGACGGGGCGGGTCTGGGGGGGCTGGATGGGGGCGTTGGGGTCGGGCCAGACGTCGGGGGGGAGGGATACCACGCCCTGGGGACGGGTGCCTGCGCAGCCGGCCAGGAAGCTGAGGGTGCCAAGGAGCAGCCCGGACTCGATGAGTTCACGCCGAGAGAGATTCCAGTTCACGGGGGTCTTCATCGGCAGCGTCCATGCGGGTGCGTGAAAGAGGCCAGCCTACCTAGGCCGTGGCGTCTTCGTCGGCTTCCGACAGGCTGCTCAGCGTGGGGGAGGGGCCGGTGTGGTTCTCGGCGAGGTGCATGGAGCTGGTGACGTGGCCGCAGCCGGGGCAGATGACGCCGTAATCGCCGTGGGGGAGGCCGGAGATGGAGGTGCCACAGCCGAGGCAGACCTCGCCGCGGAGGGAGCGGGTCATGCCGTTGAGGACGAGGGCGATGGTGGCGACGGCGGCACCGACGATGGGCCAGGCAGGGAGGGTGGTCATGGAAATGACGCCCAGCGTGGTGAGGCCGACGCCGACCACGATCCACATGACCCGACGACGCATGGAATGCAGGAAGGTCACCCTCAGCTCCTGGAGTCTGGCCCCGGTTTGCCCCGTCACGCGTCACCAGAATAGTCGGCGAAAATGGGGGGTGCAACTTGAGGCGGCTGGGGGAGATCGGCAGATTTCAGGTGGTCCACAAGCGTGGAAAGGTGGGGTGTTGAAGATTCAAAGTGGGCGGTAGAGGTCGATCACATCCCGAACGGCGGCGGGGTTGGGCATGTCGGCCATTTCGATGGGATCCTCGTTCTCACCGGAGCTTGAGAGTTTCAGGGTGCCGACGTTCCAGACGCGGTCCAGGAAGCTCTGCTCCACCTGGATGTTTTTGATGTCGACGTGGCGGACCTCGCTGGTCGCCTTGCTCAGGAGGCCCTTGGTTTCGATTACCCGCTTCGTGGTGATGCGGATGCCCTCGCCCAGTGTGTGGACCTTCCAGACGCCCATGCCCAGTATCGCAATGACTCCGACGACGACGGAGATAACGCCCATGGCGGGGTTGGCAGGATTCTGAACGTTGAGGAAGTAAATGGCTCCGGCAAATCCGGCGAGCACAGCAAGGATGAGGATGAGGAAGCGGAAGGGGTGGGCCCGGAGCATGGCGGGGTGAACGTTGAGGACCTCGGTCTCGGGGCCGTGGGCTGGGGGATGGCCGGCGGCGGCGGCGCGGTCGGGGCCGGAGCCGGTGCCGTTGGAGGCGGGGGCTGTGGTGGGGGGTGCGCCGACGGGGGTGCCGACGACGACCGCGCCGGGGATGACGTTGATGTCCCCGCAGGCGGGGCACGCCACCTTCTGGCCGGGTTGGCCGTTGTCTACCTCAAAGGGCTTGTCGCACCGGTCGCACGTGATCTGCACGCTGGAATCTCCCGACACTACACTCACCGCAGCATGCGGATCGTGCTCGTGAACTGGGCCAGAATAGCCGATGGGGCCTCCCATGGTGGGGGGGCGAACGTCTACGCACAACAGCTCGGGCTTGAGCTGGGTGCGTTGGGGCACGAGGTGCTGTGGCTTCACTCGGGGCTCACGTACATCCCGGACCCGGCGACGGGGCGGGTGGGGGCGAGCAAAGTCCGGCGGATGGAGGATTTTCACGGGATCCGGGTGTTTGAGGTGTTTAACTCGCCGGTGCTCGCGCCGGGGCCTTGTCAGGCTCGGGAGCCGCTGGGGGAGATTTCTGCGCCGACGCTGGAGGCGGAGGTCGGGCGGTTCTTCGAGCTGGTGCAACCGGATGTGGTGCACTTTCACAACATCGAGGGGTTCTCGTGCGGGTGCGTGGACGCGGCGAGGACGGCGCGGGGGCGGTGGGGGGGCGCGAAGGTCCTGTTCTCGCTGCACAACTACCACACGGTGTGTCCGCAGGTGTACCTGATGAAGCTGGGGCGGACGCCGTGCCATGACTTCGGCGGCGGGCACGACTGCGAGCGTTGTATGGCGGAGATGCGGGCGCCCGCGGAAGAGCGGGCGCATCGGGCGAGCTATCACGCGGTGCGGGTGGAGCCGGCGAAGGCGACGCCGGCGCTGGGGGAGCGGGTGGCGGCGGTGTTTTCGCCGCCGCGGCCTGTGGTGCCGCCCGCGATTGTGTTTCCGGGGCGGCCGGCGGAGGTGTTTACGGACATCCTGGAGGAAGAGCGGGTTGCGAAGGCGGGGGTGGCGTCGGCGTCTGCGATTTCACCGCCGGTCGTCGATCTCACGCCGCTTGAGAATGTCGCGAACCCGGACCCTTCGTTCACACCCGCGGCCGACACGGAGTTCGCACGCCGTCGGCGCGGGATGGTCGAGATGCTGAATCGGTGCGACCGGGTGCTCGCGGTGTCGAACTTCGTGAAGGCGAAGTTCGAGGCGATGGGTGTTGATCCGAGGGTGATCCACACGCAGCACATCGGGACGCGGATGCCGGACATCGCGCGGGCGAACCCTGAGAGTCTCACACCACCGCCGCCGTTCGCGAATGGCCGGCCGGTCCGCGCGGTCTTCTTAGGGTACAACAACTACTACAAGGGTCTTCCGATGCTCGCGGACACGCTCGAGCAGATGGACGCGGCGCTGCTTTCGCGGCTGCACCTGTGCGTGTACGCGAAGGCGGTAGAGGAGATTGAGGAGCGGCTGACGCGATTGGAGTCGCGGCTGGCGGGGCTCTCGCTCCGGAGCGGGTACAGCTACGAAGACATCCCGCGGCTGCTGCACAACAAGGACGTGGGGCTGGTGCCGAGTGTCTGGTGGGACAACGGGCCGCAGACGGTGATGGAGTTTTTCGCGTGCGGGATGCCGGTGATCGCGGCCAACCTGGGCGGCATCCCGGACATCGCGATCCATGAGCACAATGCGCTGCTCCACCGCGGCAATGACCGGGCTGACCTCGCCCGGATCCTCGCGCGGGTTCTTCTTAATCCCGACCTGCTTTTCCAGCTGCGTCGTAACGTCCGGCCACCAAAGAACATGAGAGACCATGCAGCGGAGGTGGAACGCGTGTATCTTGAAACGCTGAGTACCCCCCAAGGGAGAGGGGCCCGGGAGCGAGCCCCCGAGCCGAGCGCGGCCCACTGATCGCGGAACCGCCATGAACACCGAGGCCCATCCCCCGCTGCGAATCGGCCTCCTGGGCTGGGCTTGTCTTTCGCTCCAGGAGCGGGAGGGGACGGGGTACAACCTGCATGTGTCGGAGCTGGCGGCCGCGTTGGCGGAGCAGGGGCACCATGTCTCATACCTGCGGTCGGGGATGGACTACTCGCTGCGGCCGGGGATGTTCACGCGGGCGCGTGAGGTGTGGCGGGGGGTGCATTGCCATGATCTTGTGAACTCGCCGGTGCTGTCGCCTGGCTTCCTGAACTTTCGAGAGCCGCAGAATCAGATCGCGTGCCCGGCGATCACAGAGGTCGTGCTCGAGTGGCTTCAGGTGCAGGGCGTTCAGCTGGTTCATATCCACGCGCTGGAGGGGTTCGGGTTTGACCTGGTGGCGGCGATCCGCGCGGCGGGAGTTCCGGTGCTGGTGACGCCGCACAACTACTTCTTCCTGTGCCCGCAGGTGGACCTGCTGCACAAGGAGGTCGCGGTGTGCGAGGACTACCGCGGGGGCGAGCGGTGTTTGGACTGCCTGCGCACTGAGGACCCGCGGAAGGAGCGGTTCCGGCGGCGCGTGCGGGATGCGGGGCTGATCGGGAATGGGCTTGAGACGAGTGTGCGGCGCACGGTGCGGAGCATTGGGAGTGCGTTCGCTGGTTTGGCGCACGCCGAGCAGCCGGCGAAGACTGGGCGTGAGGCATCGCCCGTCCCAGCGCTGCGAACTCGGCCCGCAACGCCGGGGGACATGAACGCGCGGTTGCTGGCCGCGAATCACCATCTGCGTGCGCTGAATGTCTACGGGGACCGTCGGGCAGCGGGGGCGGGGGCGCTCAACGCGGCCAACGCGGTGCTGTGCCCGTCCATCTTCCTGATGAATCTGCACGCGGCGATGGGCGTCAACCGGCGCGTGCTGCGGCATGTGCCGCTGGGGCAGCCTCACTTTGATGCGTTGGCCGCGGCGGCGGCGTCGTCGCCGTACTACCACCAGCGGCCCTGGACGCCCGCGGCGCCGCGCCCGCTGCGGTTTGGCTTTTTCGGCAGCACACGGTACAACAAGGGGCTGGATGTGCTCTGCCGTGCGATCGCGATGCTGGATGATCGGGATCGCGCGCGGGCCCACTTCCACCTCCGCGCGGGGGGGGACACGAGCGCTCACCGGGCGTTCTTGCGCGATGTGCCGCAGGCGAGCTTCCTTGGCGGGTACACGCCCGCGGACCTGCCGTCGTCGCTCGGGGACTTCGACGTGGGCGTCGTGCCGACGACAGGGCTTGAGAATGCGCCGTTCGTGGTGCAGGAGCACCTGCACGCGGGGAAGTTCGTCATCGGGAGCAAGCTGGGGGGGCCGACGGACTTCATCCGCGAGCCGCTCAATGGGCTGCTTGTTCCCGCGTCAAATCCGGGGGCTCTGGCGCAGGCGATGACGGCGTTGATTCAGGGGCATGTGGCGATTCCGTCGCCGAGCGAGGTGCGGCGCGTGGCGCCGCTGCGGACGCATGTGGATTATCTCGCCGAGCTCAATGAGATTTACGCGGCGGTTTGCAACCCGGCATCCGCCGCGCACGCGATCGAGTCGTGAGACATCGGGCACCGAAGCATCGATTGCGCCGTCCAGAGCGACGGCGAATCGATGGCACCCGTTCGGGGACTGGGATGAAAAAACCCGCGCTCCTCTGAGCGCGGGTTCTTGTGGAACAGGTTCAGCGAGCGGTTCTTACCACTTGCGCTTCGGCTCGCCCGTGTACATGCTCAGCGGGCGGATGATGCGGTTGTTGGCGTGCTGCTCCATGATGTGGGCGCACCAGCCGCTGACGCGGGCGGCGACGAAGATGGGGAGA
>Ga0208492_1002176_pt1 | contig 10149 bp, 10 predicted proteins | sample Subbioar_CSW14AB_FD_184820 | JGI IMG/M metagenome (GOLD analysis project Ga0208492, IMG submission 184820) | Serpentinite rock and fluid subsurface biosphere microbial communities from McLaughlin Reserve, California, USA - CR12Mar_CSW14AB (SPAdes) | ecosystem: Environmental > Terrestrial > Deep...
GGTGATCGTGCGGCAGGCGGAACTGATCGGCGGCTGAGAGGGCGGGGTTGAACCCCACCCTACCTGCGGGTCAGGGCGTAGATGCCGGAGCCCACGACCAGCGCAGCACCGATCCATGTGGCAAGGTCGGGGCGTTCGCCGAACAGAGCGATGGCCAGTATCATTGCGAAGACAAGGCGGGTGTAGCGGAACGGCGTGACGGCCGACACGTCTCCGGTCCGCATGGCATAGGTCAAGGCATGGTAGCCGAGCGTGCCGAACACCGTGCCACCCGCAATATACACGAGGCCAAGGCCCGAAGGCGGTTTCACCCCGCCCGTGACCATCAGCAGGATCGCCCCCGCCGTCGCCAGCATGGCGAAGCCGAGCGCGCCCAGCTGGCGATTGGACAGGCCCTTGGGCGCGGCGCGGGTGGCAAGGTCGCGGCCGGCAAAGCCCAGCAGGCCGACGACGGCAAGAAGTGACAGGCCCGAGAAATCCGATCCCGGCCGGAGGATGACCAGAACGCCGACAAAGCCGATCAGGACGGCAAGCCAACGTTGCAGGCTGACTCTCTCGCCAAAGACCAGCGAGGCCCCCGCGACAACGACCAGCGGAGTTGCTTGCAGGATCGCCGAGGTGGTGGATAGCGCCGTCAGAGTGATCGCAAGGCCGTAGAACAGGCGGCCCGTAACCTCGAACCCGCAGCGGACCAGCATCGCGCGGGACAGGAAGGCGGGGGGCAGCAGCGCCTCGCCCTGTCGGGCGGCCATGGCGCTGAAGGCCAACATGCCCAGAAGGCCGATGGTCAGAAGGACCTGACCAAGGGGAATGCCCTTTGCCGCGGCCTTGACGAAGACGTCTTCGACGGCAAAGCCCGCCATTGATGCTGTCATGAACAGCGCGCCGCGCTGGTTGTCGGTCAAGATCATGCGGCGGCGGCCGTCATGCAGGCAAAGGGGCGATCGGACATCAGGATCCTCTGGCGGCACGTTGCGCGGGCGGTGCGGAAATGGCAAGCGCCCCGCCGGGAGAGCGTAGCAAAATCCTTCATGCAAAAGGATTTGTCAGAATTCCCAGGCAAGACCTGCGGGCGCTTCAGATCAGGCCGGCGTGCTTCATCGCGGCCTTGATCTTCGCCTTCGTCCCGTCAGTCAGACCGACCAAAGGCAGGCGCACTTCCTCCGAGCAGAGACCCAGCACCGACAGGGCGTATTTTGCGCCCACCAGACCCGGCTCGATGAAGATCGCCTCGTGCAGCGGCATCAGCTTGTCCTGATACTCCAGCGCCTTGGCGTAGTCGCCGTTCAGCGTGGCGGTCTGGAATTCGGCGCAAAGGCGCGGGGCGACGTTGGCTGTCACGCTGATGCAGCCGACCCCGCCGTGGGCGTTGAAGCCCAGCGCCGTCGCGTCCTCGCCCGAAAGCTGGATGAAGTCGGCCCCACAGGATGCACGCTGCATCGAGACGCGCTCGATCTTGCCGGTCGCATCCTTGACCCCGATGATCCGGGGCAGCTTGGCCAGCGTTCCCATCGTCTCGGGCGACATGTCCACCACGGAACGACCCGGGATGTTGTAGATCACGATCGGCAGATGGCAGCAGTCGTGCAGCGCGGTGTAATGCGCGATCAGCCCGGCTTGCGTCGGCTTGTTGTAATAGGGCGTCACGACCAGCGCCGCCGTGGCCCCCACCTTTTCGGCATGGCGCATCAGGCTGATGCCCTCGACCGTGTTGTTCGACCCCGCCCCTGCGACCACCGGCACGCGGCCCGCGACGATGGAGACAACCTCTTCGATCACCCGCTGATGCTCGGCATGGGACAGCGTCGGGCTTTCGCCGGTGGTCCCGACCGGAACGATCCCGTGCGACCCTTCGGCAATGTGCCAGTCCACCAGTTTCTTCAGCGTCACCAGATCCAGCTCGCCGTTCTTGAACGGCGTCACCAGGGCAGGAAGGGACCCTCTGATCATGACGCTTCTCCTATCATGGGCAGGATTGCCCGAAAGCGCGTTCCTCTTAGCGGCTGGCAGGCCCAAAGCCAAGTCTTGCGCGTTAACGGAACTGTGGGTTGTGGCCGGGCGCGGCGTCAGGCAAATTCACGTTATGACAGGCAGGAACAAGATGATCCGGGCGCTGGTTCTGGCTTTGGCCGTCCATGCGAACCCAGGGCTGGCAGACACGACCCAGGCGATGCGCACCGCGCTGGAGCTTGCTTCGGGCAAGGACTGGGAAGGTGCGCTTGCCGTAGCCCCGTCCGGCGTGGGCCGTGACGTGATCGAATGGCAGCGCCTGCGGGCGGGCGAAGGACGGCTTGGCGAGTATGAGGACTTCCTCGCCCGCCGCCCCGACTGGCCGGGCCTGCCGCTGCTGCGCGAAAAAGGCGAAGAGGCGGTGGCGCGGTCCGATGATCCGGCCCGGGTGATCGCGTGGTTCAAGGCGGGCCAGCCCGAAACGGGCGCTGGGGCCCTTGCCTATGTCCGTGCGCTGCTGGCCCAGGGGCGTGCCGCCGAAGCCGAGACCGAGGCGATGCGGGCCTGGGCAGAACTGCCGTTTTCGGCCGAAGACGAAAAGGCGCTGATCGGACTTCTGCCCGAAGCTGTCAGTTTCGTGCATGAGTTGCGGCTTGACACCCTGCTTTGGGAGGGCCGCACGGCAGAGGCCGAACGCATGTTGCCGCGCGTGGCGGAAGATCTGCGTGCCCTCGCTCGGGCGCGGATCGCGCTGCAGTCGGAAGGCAAAGGCGTCACCGGACTGATCGAGGCCGTTCCGAAATCGCGGGCTTCGGACCCCGGCCTTGCCTATGACCGCTTCGTCTGGCGAATGAAGAAAGACCTCTACGACGAGGCGCAGGGCCTGATCCTGGAACGATCGACCTCGGCCGAAACCCTTGGCCGCCCGGAAGCCTGGGCCGAACGCCGCGCGGTCCTGGCCCGCTATCTGATGCGCAACGGCAAGGCGTCCGAGGCCTACCAGGTGGCCGCGAACCACCACCTGCCGACCGACAGCGGGGCGACCGCCTATGCCGATCTGGAGTTTCTGTCCGGCTTCATCGCGCTCCGCCGGTTGAACGATCCGGCGACGGCGCTGAAGCATTTCCGGCAACTGCTTGCGGGGGTTTCGACCCCGATCAGCCTGGCCCGCGCGCAATACTGGATCGGTCGGGCTGAAGAGGCGGCAGGGCGGGACGGCAGCGCAAGCTACAAGGCCGCGGCGGTGCATCAGACGGCGTTCTACGGCCTTCTGGCCGCGGAACGGCTGGGACTTCCGCTCGATTCCGCCTTGCTTGCGACGCCGACAACGCCGGACTGGCGCGGTGCGGCCTTCACGCAGTCTTCGGTGCTGGCCGCCGCAGAGCTGCTGCTGAAAGCCGGAGACCGGACGCTTGCCAAGCGCTTCCTGCTGCAACTTGGGGAAAGCCAGGACGCGACCGGTCTGGCGCAGATGGCCGACATGGCACTGGCCTGGGGCGAGCCGCATCTTGCGCTTATTGTCGCAAAGGCTGCCGCCGAACGTGGGCTGATCCTGCCGCACGCCTATTATCCGGTTCCGGATTTCGTGCCGGACGGCTTGAGCGTCAGCCGGGCACTGGCGCTGTCGATTTCCCGCCGGGAAAGCGAATTCGACCCCGCTGCGCGGTCCAGCGCCGATGCGCGCGGGCTGATGCAGGTTCTGCCCGGCACCGCCAAGCTGATGGCGGGCAAGCTGGGAAAGACTTACGACGCGTCGAAGCTGATGACGGACCCGGCCTACAACGTCACGATGGGCGCCGCCTATCTGGCCGAGATGGCCAACGAGTTCGGTCCGTCCGTCGCGCTCATCGCCTCGGGCTATAACGCCGGGCCGGGACGCCCGCGCCGCTGGATCACCGAAATCGGCGACCCAAGGCGACCGGATGTCGATGTGATCGACTGGATCGAGACGATCCCCTTCGCCGAAACCCGGACCTATGTGATGCGGGTGGCCGAAGGCGTGGTGATCTACCGCGCGAAGTTGAAGGGTGCTGTCGGACCGGTGCGGATTACGGATGAACTGAAGGGATAAGGCGGGCCCACGATCTTGCGACGAAAGTTGGGCCCTTACGCCTTGTGCCGCATCTCAAGCTGCGCCAGCCGCACTTGCCGCAGGGCCTCGACCAGAAGGGCGGTCAGAAGTCCGAAGCTGAGAAATCCGTTCACCGCAGCCATCACCGACAGGATACGCCACTCCTGCGGGGCCACCACATCGCCAAGGCCCAGCGTCGTGAATGCGACCAGGCCGAAGTAGACCGCCTCTTCAAGCGTCTGGAAAGCGCCAAGGGCGTAAAGCGAACAGGCCCAGATCCAGACCCCTGCCGAGATGACCGCCAAGACCCAGAGGCAGACGCCCACCAGCATCAGGAGCAGCTTCGGGCGCTGTGGCGTCGAGATCAGCCAGGGATGCACCTGGCGGAAGGCCGCCTCCAGCAGAAACGCCGCGACGGCCATGACGAGGATGTTCAGGACCAGTAGCCCGGTGCCAAAGGCAATCTGGACGATCATTGCAACCCTTCTGGACTAAGCCTGACCCAGACCTTATCTGAAGCGCACCATGGTTGCCAAATCCGATCCCAATTCCAAGCTGATCGCCGAAAACCGGCGGGCGCGGTTCGACTACAGCATCGAGAGCGATCTTGAGGCCGGCATCATGTTGTTCGGTTCCGAGGTGAAAAGCCTGCGGCAAGGCGGGTCGAACATCGCTGAAAGCTATGCCTCGGTCGAAGGCGGCGAGTTGTGGCTGATCAACGGCTACATCGCGCCCTATCTGCAGGCCAAGACCTTCGGGCATGAAGAACGCCGTCGACGCAAGCTGTTGGTTTCCAAAAAGGAACTTTCTCGCCTCTGGTCTGCGGTCGGTCGTGAAGGCATGACCATCGTGCCGATGAAGATGTATTTCAACGACCGCGGTATCGTGAAGCTTAAGCTTGGCATCGCCAAGGGCAAGAAGCTGGCCGACAAGCGCGAGACATCCGCCAAGCGCGACTGGGAGCGCGACAAAGCCCGGCTGATGAAGCAGAACAGCCGCGGCTGAATTTGCACAAATCACACATTTCTTGCCGGATTCGCCCAATTCTGTCACTGTAAGAGCTACCGGACAGGAAGTTCGGGGAAAATAGCCGGGAAAACCCGGTCGGGAACCGGCTAAGAGGGAAAGGTAATCGGTATGGGTATGGACCTGATCATTCAGATCATAGCAGGGCTTCTGGGTGGCAACGCTGCCGGAGGGTTGCTGAAGAATCTCAGCCTCGGGACGGCAGGAAACTCGGTCGCGGGCGCAGTCGGCGGTGGCCTTGGTGGTGTGCTGATGGGCATGCTCGGCGGTGATGGTGCGGCGGTTGCGGGTGCTGCGGGTGCCGCCTCCGGCCTCGATATCGGTTCGATCATTCAGTCCGTCGCCGGTGGCGGCGTGGGCGGCGCGGTTCTGACCGCGATCCTTGGCCTCGTGAAGAAGGCTCTGGTCAAGTAACCGGATGAAACCATGGGTGCGGGGGAAGTCAGTCCCCCGCACCGCTTGCACGCCCCGCGCCCGCGTGGAAGTATCCCGACAACTTCGGGAGACCCACGATGACCCCTTCGCCGCAGGATGACCCCAGGACGCTGGTCTCGACCGACTGGCTGGCCCGCCATCTGCGCGACCCTGATCTGCGGGTGCTGGATGCCAGCTGGTATCTGCCTGCGCAGAACCGGGACGCCCGGGCCGAATACGAGGCGGCCCATATCCCTGGCGCACGGTTCTTCGATATCGACGAGATTTCTGACCAGCGGTCCACCCTTCCGCATATGGCCCCGCCGCCCGAAAAGTTCATCTCGCGTCTTCGCGCAATGGGCGTTGGCGACGGGCATCAGGTCGTGGTTTACGATGGCACGGGCATCTTCTCCGCCGCCCGCGTCTGGTGGACCTTCCGGCTGATGGGCAAGATGGACGTGGCCGTGCTGGATGGCGGCTTTCCGAAATGGCAGGCCGAGGGTCGCGAGATCGAGGACATGCCACCGGTGGTCCGCGACCGGCACATCACCGTCAGTCGTCAGAACCAGCTGGTCAAGGATGTGACGCAGGTCGCCCATGCGGCCAAGCTTGGCGAGGCAGAGATCCTTGACGCCCGCGGGGCCGCGCGTTTTCGCGGCGAGGCACCTGAACCCCGCGCAGGCCTGCGGTCGGGACATATTCCGGGGTCGAAGAACGTGCCCTTTGGCGACATGCTGAACCCGGACGGCACGATGAAGCCCCCGGTTCAGCTGAAACAGGTGTTCGAGGCCGCCGGTGCCGATCTGAAAAAGCCCGCAATCACCACCTGCGGTTCCGGTGTGACCGCGGCGATCCTGAGCCTTGCGCTGGAACGGATCGGCCACCGCAACCATGCGCTCTATGATGGCTCCTGGGCGGAATGGGGCATGTATGACGACCTGCGGGTGGCCACCGGGCCCTGAAGCCTGCCAACGAGAAGCGGGCACCGGTTTTCGCGCCCGGCAGGCGAACACGGCCCCTTCCCGGCTTGCCGTCCCCCGTCGCTTGTGGCACTCCGCAGCCGTCGCAAAACCCGGGAAATCCGATGCTCGAAACCCTGAACCCCCAGCCGCAGGACAAGATCCTGCAACTCATCGCGCTGTTCCGGGACGACCCCCGGTCCACGAAGATCGACCTTGGCGTTGGCGTCTACAAGGATGCGACCGGCCTGACCCCGGTGATGCGCGCGGTGAAGACAGCCGAAAAGCGGCTTTGGGAGGTCGAGACCTCGAAGACCTACACAGGTCTGGCCGGAGAGCCGGCCTACAACGCCGCATTGGTGACGATGATCCTCGGCCATGGCTTCGCCGACCGCGCGGCCTCGGTCGCAACCCCGGGCGGGACCGGTGCGATCCGGCAGGCGCTTGAGCTGATCAAGATGGCCAACCCGAAGGCGCGGGTCTGGATGTCCGCACCGACCTGGCCGAACCATCCGTCGATCGTGAAATACCTCGGCATGACCGGGGTGGAGTATCGCTATTTCGATGTCGCGACCTCGGGCATCGACTTTCCCGGCCTGATGGCTGACCTGGAGGGCGTGGCCGCGGGGGACGCCGTTCTGCTGCACGGCTGCTGCCACAACCCGACCGGGGCGAACTTGTCCGCCGACCAATGGGACCAGGTGATCGCGCTTCTGCAACGCAAGGCTGCGGTGCCGTTTGTCGACCTTGCCTATCAGGGCTTCGGCGATGGGTTGGACGAAGACGCAACCGCGACCCGGAAGATCGCCACCGCCTTCCCCGAGGTGCTGATCGCGGCCTCCTGCTCGAAGAACTTCGGCATCTATCGCGAGCGGACCGGCATCCTGATCGCCCTCACCTCGCCTGACCGCAAGGCGGTGGTGCAGGGCAACCTGAACTTCCTCAACCGGCAGAACTACAGCTTTCCGCCCGACCACGGCGCGCGGCTGGTCACGATGATCCTTGAGGATCAGGCGCTGACCGCCGAGTGGAAGGCCGAGTTGGAGGAAGTCCGACAGAACATGCTGGGCTTGCGCAAGTCGCTGGCAGACGAGCTGCGCCGGGCCACAAACTCCGACCGCTTCGACTTCGTGTCGCAGCATCGCGGCATGTTCAGCCGCCTTGGCCTGACCGAGGCGCAGGTCGGCCGACTGCGCGAGGAACACGGCATCTATATGGTCGGCGACAGCCGGATCAACATCGCGGGCCTGAATGCGACGACCGTGCCGATCCTGGCCGCCGCCATCGCGCAGGTGATCTGACCCGTCATGCTGGCCGTTGCCCTCTCGCTTGCCGCTGCGGCGGCCTTTGCGGCTGCGGCCATGTTCATTGACTCTGTGTCGGGTCGGGTCGGGCCGCTGCAGCTGTCACGCTGGCAGATGTGTCTGGCATTCCTGATGACTGCCGCAATCGTGCTGGTCACCGGCGGGTGGACGTCGCTTGATCTTGAGATGGTCCTCTGGCTTACGGCTTCGTCGGCCTCGGGGATCATGATCGGCTCGCTGACCTATATCGCGACGATCCAGTTCACCGGGCCGCGCATTTCCGCCCTTCTCTTCACCACGGCTTCGCCCTTCGCGCTGGCCATGGGTTTCGGCTTTCGGGGTGAGACCGTCACCCCAATTCAGGCCGCAGGCGTCGGCCTGATCGTCGCAGGAATCGCTTTGGCCGTGGCGGGTCCACGGCAAGAGGAAGGTGCCACGACGCCAAGGCCCCTGTGGATCGGGATCGGCCTTGGGCTTGTCACATCCATCGCGCAAGCGCTGGGAAGCCTGCTGGCCCGTCCGGCGATGCTGGCTGGTGCCGACCCCGTGGCCGCAATGGCGGTGCGTTCGGGAACCGGGGCGCTGTTCTTCATCCTGCTTCTCGCCCTTCCGTCCCTGCGTCCCGCCGCGCCGCCCCCGCTGCCCGCGATCCGGCAGATCGGCCTGTCGGCGGTGGCGGGGATGGTGGTCGGCATGTCCTTTCTGATGGCCGCGCTGGCGCACGGGGATGTGGGGATCGTGACCACGCTTTCCTCGACCACGCCGATCCTGATCCTGCCGATGGTCTGGGCTGCCTATGGCCGGATTCCAGGGCCGCTTGCCTGGGTCGGCGCGGTGCTGGCGGTGGTCGGAACCGGGATGATCAGCGCGACCACCTGAGGCTTGGCAGAACTTCCGCCCCGTGCTTGACTGCCGCAAAAATCGGGGGGTGGAAGGCATGAAGAAAGCGGCGCGCAGGATCACGGCCACAGAGGCGGCGGCGCTGGTCAAACCTGGCATGTGGCTGGACTACGGGGCGGTTCTGGGCCAGCCCGATACCTTTGACGAGGCGCTGGCGGCGCGGCTTGGCCCGCTGACGGACATCCGCTTCCGCTCGGTCCTGACTGCCCGCCCCCGCGCGGTCCTGGAAGCGGACCCGGAGGGCAAACATGTCCACTGGTTCTCGACACACTTCTCTGGCTACGACCGGCGCAAACATGATGCCGGGCTGGCGCATTACCTGCCGGTGAACCTGGGCGAGGTGCCGGACTACTACCGCCGCTTCATCGATCCGCCCGACATCGTGGTGTTCAAGACCGCGCCGATGGACGCGAAGGGGTTCTTCAACTTTGGGCCGAACACCCTGTGGATGCGGGCGCTGGTAGAGCGGGGGAAGGTGGTCATCGTCGAGGAGACCCCGACCTTGCCCTATGTGATGGGCGAGGGGACCGGGGTTCATGTTTCGGAAGTGGACTATGTCATCCCGGGCAACGACAAGCCGATGGCCGAGCTGCCGAAAGCCCCGGCGACCGAGGTCGACAAGGCCGTCGCCCGCCTGATCGCGGCCGAGGTCGAGGACGGGTCCTGCTTGCAGATCGGCATCGGGGGGATGCCGAACGCGGTCTGCTCGCTTTTGGCGGAAAGCCCGGTCAGGGACCTTGGCATTCACACCGAGATGATGACCGACGGGATCGTCGACCTCTACCGCGCCGGCCGGGTGACCGGGGCGCGAAAGCAGCTGAACCCGGGCCGCATGGTCTGCACCTTCGCTTTGGGCGCGCAGTATCTTTACGACTTCATCGACCGCAACCCGGAGGTCGAGTTCCACCCGGTCGAATACACCAACCTGCCCCACATCATCATGCAGAACGACCGGGTGGTGTCGATCAACAACACCACCCAGATCGACCTGCAGGGGCAGGCTGCATCCGAGACGGACGGGTTCCGGCATATCTCGGGCACCGGGGGGCAGTTGCAGTTCGTGCGGGGGGCCTATGGGTCGAAGGACGGGAAAAGCTTCATGTGCCTCGCCTCGACCTACGACAAGAAGGGCGAGCGGCGGAGCCGGATCGTGACGGCTCTGACGCGGGGCAACGTGGTGACGACACCTCGGACCGACATCATGTATGTGGTGACGGAATACGGGATGGTGAACCTGAAAGGCCGGTCGATTGCCGAGCGGGCGAAGCTGCTCATATCCATCGCGCACCCGGATTTCCGCGAGGAGCTTGAACGGGACGCCCACGAACACCGGTTGATCCCGCGGGGGTTCTTCTGAGGGCCGTCCACGCAGGACACAAACCGACTCTCAAACCATTTCAGCAGCTTGCCTGTGGGCGTTCAGGGTTTCTTGACGAATTGCGGGTCGGGACGCCTATTGAAATGAGCGCGTTCCGCGCGAAGACTTCTTGTCTCGCCGCTTTGCGTGCAGAACGCAAAGCGGCTC
>Ga0208492_1002178_pt1 | contig 10140 bp, 13 predicted proteins | sample Subbioar_CSW14AB_FD_184820 | JGI IMG/M metagenome (GOLD analysis project Ga0208492, IMG submission 184820) | Serpentinite rock and fluid subsurface biosphere microbial communities from McLaughlin Reserve, California, USA - CR12Mar_CSW14AB (SPAdes) | ecosystem: Environmental > Terrestrial > Deep...
GTAGTGGCTCACTTAATACATCGGGATCATCCCCCTCAGGCCCATATCTACCACTGCTTCCCCGGCATCCGGTTGAAACAGTCCGTCAACGGTATTTTCCTTCCATTCAAAACTTTTATTTGTAGAAAGTGAAACAGTGATGATGATATCCTGGCTTTCGTTCCCACTGATCACAAGTGGCTGAAGAGATGAAGCTCCGCTGTTAAAAAACGCTCCTGTCACAAGGCAGCTTCCCGCCGGGATAGGGCTGTTCGGATTCGGATTTACAACCGTGGTTTGCTGAGCCTGCCCCTCGGTTTTTACTTCTGTACCAAACACTTTTGTATAAAATCCCCAATAGCCCTGTAATTTATTCGTTCCCGGACTAATTGTCGGCGTCATGACTGCACTTTTCATTTTATATTTCGAAACATAGGTATTATAACCCACAAAGGAAGCAATGGTACCATCGATAGTTCCCGTTGAATTCGTCTTGATCTTAATATCATAATTCTGGTAAGCCAGTGAAACCCTCAGCCATTTATAGGTCCCCGCCATCACCTGGCTTAATGGGATTGAAAAAAACACATCGCCGTCCTTGCAAACAACAGATCTGCAAAACACAATCGCCTTTGACCCGCCACACTCTGTTTCCTCAGCTTTATATAAAACTGCACCCTGACCTATTTGTGTGAAATCGGTCTGCGCCATTTCTATATAGTGTGCGCTCATGCCGTTAAAACGCGGAGATTGACCTGCATTGCCGGCAGCAATACTTGCAGGGTTCCCCAGGTTATTGAGCCGTACCTGAGTACTGTCAAACTTAAATTTAAAGATGAGCTTCGGGCCAGTGGCGTTATCAACCCAAACAGTATCCGGGAAATCACAGGTCGGGCAGGGTTTTACAGGAGTGCCGGAACTTGCGGCAGTCTCCTCTGTTTTTGGATCCTCCTTTTTTTTGCAGGAAATTAAAACGGATAAAATCGCGATAAGCGTTATAAAACTCTTCATTTATTTCTAATTTTAGTGCAGTTAAAGGTATTAAATTATGCGATTGGTCATACAACGGGTTTCAGAGGCAAGCGTTAGAATTGAAGGACGGATCCATGCCGGCATTGGAGCGGGACTATTAGTTTTGCTGGGTATTGAAGAGGAGGATGACCAGGAGGACATCCAGTACCTGGCAAACAAATTATGCGCCATGCGTATTTTTTCCGACAGTGAAGGGAAGATGAACCTGGACCTGGGACAAATAAATGGTGAAATTCTGATCATCAGCCAGTTTACCCTGCATGCTTCAACAAAAAAGGGCAACCGCCCTTCCTTTATCAAGGCGGCAAAGCCGGAAAAAGCGGTTCCCCTGTACGAAAGTTTTTTGTCTAAAGTATCCTTCATTACAGGGAAAGAATGCAAATCGGGAATATTCGGCGCCGATATGAAAGTGAGCCTCCTAAATGACGGACCGGTGACAATTCTATTAGATAGCAGGAACAAAGAATAATATTTATATTTAACCTGAAAAAGATCCTTAACGTGCGACCAAAAATTTTATTAGAAAAGATACAATTCGACGTAACCATCAAACGCTTATGTCACCAATTGATTGAAGTGCACAATGACTTTAGCCAGACCGTGATCATTGGTCTGCAACCGCGCGGGATCTACCTCGCAAGGCGTATTCAGAAAGAACTGAAGAGTATTTTAAAAAATAAAACGATCCATTGCGGCGAACTGGATACAACATTCTACAGAGATGATTTCAGGAAAAAAGAGCTCATTCCAAACCGCACCAGTATTGATTTTATTATTGAAGACAAAAATGTAGTGCTGATCGACGACGTGCTTTTCACAGGGAGAACGATCCGCTCGGGCCTTGACGCCATGCTTGCCTTTGGCCGGCCAAAAGATGTGGAGTTGCTGGTGCTTGTAGACAGGAGGCTTTCGCGCAACGTGCCTATCCAGGCCAAATACATCGGTATAACGATTGATTCTATTTCCACCCAGAATGTAAAAGTAGAATGGAAAGAGACAGATGGAGTGGACAAAATAACTTTATTGGATAAATAAACGGATCGCCTGATTACAGAAATTTGATATTTTATAACACAGAGATTAAGGGACACTGGGGTCACAGAAAATAAAACAATCTCAGCGCCTCATAGGCTTGGTACCCTCCGTGTTTAAACTCAGGAGATGAAACTTTTGTAAAAATTCATGCAGTTCGTGTTAACTTATAAAAAATGAGACCTCACAAAGGAACCTACCCCGCTTATTACGACAACTACATTCCTCTGGTAAAACAAGAAGAAATTGTATTGGCGCTTACGCAAAACTGGAAAGAGCTGAAGGAATTTATTTCAACCATTCCTGAAGAAAAAGAAAATTTTGCTTACGCCGAAGGCAAATGGACAATTAAACAAGTCCTGGTACATCTTATAGATACCGAAAGGATTTTTTCTTACCGGGCGTTGCGCTTTGCCCGCAAAGACGAGCAGCAACCCTTGCCTTTTGAAGAAAACGACTACGCCGCCAATGCGGAAGTATCGAACAGAACACTAGAGGACATACTGGAAGAGTTTGAAAATGTGAGAAAAGCCAGCATCTCGCTGTTCAAAAGCTTTTCGCAAGCTACTTTATTGCTTTCGGGAAGAACCGCGATGGGTCCTGCCACTGTTGTTTCCATTGGCTTTACGATTTGCGGGCATGCCACACATCATGCCAATGTGATCAAGGAGCGGTATTTGAACTAGGAAATGGTAGATTCTGCGCCAGAGGATTGAGCCATTGTCTGAGCTCTTTTTTGAGAGCCGCTACGGATGTTTTGAACGACAAGGCGACCAAAAAAAGCGAGTGGCGAAAGCCCGGTTCTCTTGAAGCAAAAAACTTCCAAAGTACCAGGATGTTTTTTTTGCTTCAAGAGAAGGCGCCAAAAAAACACTTTTCTTTTTAGAACCCTTAAAAAAATAAATTCCGTAATTTAAAATATAAAAGCTACTTTTAGCTTTTGAAATTCACCCGTTGCGACGGATTCAAAAATTAAAATGAGCAATTTAAGCGTCAATCACCTCTTAGGAATAAAACAACTCACAAAGAACGACATTGAATTAATTTTAAGTACCGCTCAGAATTTCAAAGAAGTCATTAACCGTCCCATTAAAAAAGTCCCTTCGCTCCGTGACATAACCGTTGCGAATTTGTTTTTTGAAAACTCTACCCGTACACGCTTATCCTTCGAACTGGCGCAAAAACGCCTGAGCGCGGACGTTGTTAATTTTTCAGCATCCAATTCCTCGGTAAAAAAAGGAGAGACCCTGGTAGATACCGTGAATAACATCCTGGCCATGAAAGTGGACATGATCGTGATGCGCCACGCGAGCCCCGGAGCGGCCATTTTTTTAGCTAAAAAAGTAAACGCCAAAATAATCAATGCCGGAGACGGCGCTCACGAGCACCCTACGCAAGCCTTATTAGATGCATTTTCCATGCAGGAAAAGCTCGGCGACCTGAAGGGAAAAAAAATAGTGATCGTGGGAGATATCCTTCATTCACGCGTTGCGCTTTCCAACATATTCTGCCTGCAGAAATTAGGCGCCATTGTAAAAGTCTGCGGACCTTTGACCCTTATCCCGAAATATATTACCTCGCTGGGAGTTGAAGTAGAACCGAACCTTACAAAAGCCCTTGAATGGTGCGATGTAGCAAATATGCTACGCATTCAGCTGGAACGCCAGGACATAAAATATTTCCCCTCCTTACGCGAATATACCATGCTGTATGGCCTCGACAAGGAATTGCTCGACAGCCTCTCAAAAAAAATAATCGTGATGCACCCGGGACCTATTAATCGTGGTGTTGAAATTACCAGCGATGTAGCCGACAGTAAACAATCTATTATCCTGGAGCAGGTTGAGAACGGTGTTGCTGTGCGTATGGCGGCAATGTTCCTGCTTGCGGGCAGACAAGGAAACTAGAAGCCAAAAAAAAATATAAATTCTAATAGTAGTCCCCCATCATCAGATTGCATCCCCGCACATCGCTGTGATCATAGCGTCCCATGAGCTCCAGCGATTTATCCGCGTTTATTCTTCCCAGGTCTTTGGTGGCAATAAAAGAGCAGGAATACATGTTCGCCAGGTCAATTACATTAATGCCCCCTGTTTTGTGATCAGTTCTTATTTTTAAAGGGTCGTCCACTTCCCGCGTCATAAAACGCATCCAGGGTGGAAAACGAAAAAGTCCGTTCTGCCTGCTATAAGCCTGGCTTAAGAGTTCGGTCATTCCATACTCACTATGAATAGTTGATATTCCAAAACCTTTTTGCAGGTAGCTATGCAGCTCCTCTTTTAATAATTCCTTTCGTGTGCCTTTCATACCACCGGTTTCCATAACAATGAAATTCTTACCAAGTTCAATTCCCATATCGCACAGATCCATGAGCGCATAGGAAACTCCAATAAGCAGTACTTTTTGAGGTGTGCCATTAAGTTGTCTGATCTTTTTAATAAGCTCTTCTTTATTATCCAGGAAAAACCCGCTTGAGGGATGCCCCGAACGCCGGATGAGCTCTTTGCACATGTATACCAGTGAAGAGCCTCCCCTTTGTAAATAATTCGGCAGAAGCGCTAGAATACAGTATTCCTGAGCGTTTCCATAAAACAGCTCGAATGAAGCGAGAAAACTTTTTTCATACACGCGCACATTGTTTATATAATGTGTGGACGGCACCTGCGACGTGGTGGAACTGCTGGTAAATCTTACAGTTTCTGCTGTAACCGGTGTGGATACAACCTGGAACTTTTTAAAAAACTCAATGGGTAAAAAAGGGATCTGTTCCAGTTCTTTTACAGATCCGGGCTTGATCTTCAGCAGCTCCACCCATTTCCTGTAAACATCATTGTTTGTATACTGAAAATGAAAAATTCTCAAAGCCTGCTCTAAAAACACGGCGTCTGAGGCAATATTAAAGACTGTATTTTCGTTTTTTAACAAGCGGTGAAAGGCTGAAACTATTTAATTTTGTAAATTTAGATATTGATTTCCGAATGATGCGTTTTATTCTTCTTATATTTTTAATTGGCCTGCTGGGCTTTTCCTGCGTAAAGCCAAGAACAAAAAATCCGGTTCCTGTGATCGAGTACAAAGAAATGTACCACATGCAAAAATCAGAGCTGACAGGCCAGGACACAGCTGTAATGGTGATCGGTTACGAAGACGGGGATGGCGATATATTCGTGGACAATACTTCGCAGGGACCCAACCTGATCTTTATTCCGTTTTTTTATAATCCGGCAACAGACAAGTTCGAAATAGAAAGAGACCCGATCACGCTTGACACCTTCCGCATCACTAATACGATCAAACAACCTGACAATGGTTATTACAAGGGAAAGTCGATCAAAGGTGAGATCTATATTCCCTTAAGGGAATACAGGCTCAACGATCAGAAAAAGATCATCAAATTTACCGGCTTTGTATCGGATGTTAAAGGCCACAAATCCAACATAGTGGCAAGCCCTGTTTATACGCTCAATTATTAAAAGTAACAGTTGGCGGAAGTCAGAACAATCTGCCTGCTTATAACTTCAAACTGCCGCCGAAAACGCCGATCATCTTCTCCGCGATCATTTTGCTCATTTTATAATTACTTTCATGTGTCCAGCCCGCGATATGCGGACTTAAAATGACCTTGTCCGAACCAATAAGATACTGCAAGGGCGCCGGCGCCCGATAACTGCGAGGATCAGTAGCTGTAATCCCTTCAAAAGAAACTTTTTCATATTCCAGCACATCCAGACAGGCGCCTTTTATCTTACCGGATCTTAAAGCGGCAACAAGATCTTCCGTGTTTACATTTTTGCCACGGGACGTATTGATAAAATAAAGATCTTTTTTAAACCGGCCGATAAATTCCCGGTCCACCAGATTGGTAGTTTCCTCCGTTAATGGCAAATGAATACTAAGAATGTCCGACTCCTCAAACAATTCCTGCAGGTCGCATTCTTTTACATATTCATTTCCAAAATGTGTTTTGTATTTATCATAAGCCAGGATCCTGCACTCCAGGCCCGAAAGTTTTTTCGCAAAGGTGGAGCCCATGTGTCCGAAACCAATAATGCCAACCGTTTTGTCTTTTATTTCATAGCCCCTGTTCTCAGCGCGCAGCCAGATTCCTTCCCGCACTTCCGCATCGGCTTTTTTGAGATTATTCAGCAGCATCAGCAGCATGCCAAGAGCATGTTCTCCCACAGCATCCCTGTTCCCTTCGGGCACACATAAACAAGCAATGCCTTTGGAATCCGCATAAGGCACATCAATATTTTCCATCCCCGCCCCTACCCTGCCAATACACCTGAGTTGGGTTGCTTTGCTTAAAATTTCCTTTGTGAGTTTAAAACGGCTGCGGATCACCAGACCCTCATACTGCGGCAGAATTTTCAGAAGCTCCTCAACGGATTTATCCCAGTAAAGATCGCAGCTATGGCCCGCCGCGGTTAAAGTTTCATGAAGAATTGCGTGATTGGAATCGGCAAATAAAATGCGCATTCAGAACTTTGTTTTAAGATTTACTAAAAATACTGATAAATCAAACACTAATTTTCGCGGGAATGTTTAATTCACTGAGAATGAAGTCGGTTAAACAATTAACATTTACCTAACACAACCTTTGTTCAAAATTGACTTTTTCATCTTATTAACAGGGATATGAAGCCCTGAACCCCACTAATAATGGGCTTTGACATGGTAACAATACTTATCCACAACTTATGAAGAGGGCTGGAACTTCCGTAAATTTATTATGACTCATTTTTATTGCACATTTGCCGTCCACACACACTTTATGAATCAAGACAATCAAAATAAAACACGCAAACGCATTTTAACTTCACCCGCCCAAAGCACAAATGAAATCGGCAAATTACCCCCACAGGCTGTCGAACTTGAGGAGGCTGTTCTGGGCGCCATGTTGCTCGAAAGAGAAGCTTTAAGCACCGTTATTGATATTTTAAGCCCAGAAGCATTTTATAAAGAACAGAACGGACGTGTGTTCAGCGCGATGATTGCCTTGTTTAACCGCTCGGAACCTGTGGATATTCTAACAGTGACCCAGGAATTAAAACGCACCGGTGAACTGGAGTTTGTGGGAGGTTCTTATTATGTTTCCGCTCTTACGAACCGCATCGCTTCTTCCGCAAACATTGAGTTTCATGCGCGGATCGTGGCTCAGAAATATTTACAGCGCGAGCTCATCCGTTTGAGCACAGAAACCATTAAAGTTGCTTACGAGGACAGCACCGACGTGTTTGAACTGCTTGACGAAACAACCAAAAATATATTCGAGATCCTGGACTCCAACGTGCGTAAACAGCACGACAAAATGAGTACGCTGATCGCAAAAGCCATTACCGAAATTGAAAGCGCCGCCAACCAGAAAGACGGTCTCCTGGGCGTACCGAGTGGATTCACCGCAATGGACAGGATCACGGGCGGCTGGCAAAAGTCCGACCTGTTAATACTGGCTGCCCGTCCCGGTATGGGTAAAACCGCCTTCGTTGTTTCCATGGCAAAAAACGCGGCGGTGGAATTTAACAAGCCGGTCGCCATTTTCAGTTTGGAGATGAGTAGCTTACAATTGGTAAAACGTTTGATCTCCAGTGAAACGGAGATCGCGCAGGATAAGATCTTAAAAGGAAATTTAGACAACCATGAGTTTGTGCAACTGAATGAACGCATCAAAAAGCTAGCGGTAGCGCCTTTGTTCATTGACGATACTCCCGCGCTCTCGATCTTTGAATTGCGTGCCAAAGCCCGCCGTTTAAAAGAGAACCAGAAAATAGAGCTCATTATCATTGACTACTTACAACTCATGAGTGGCGGACCGGATGGCAAAGGGAACCGTGAGCAGGAAATTTCCCAGATCTCCCGTGGTTTAAAAAGTCTGGCAAAAGAGCTGGAGATCCCGATCATCGCGCTTTCCCAGCTAAGCCGCCAGGTGGAGAACAGGCCGGGAGGCAGCAAACGCCCGCAGCTGAGTGACTTACGTGAATCGGGTGCGATCGAGCAGGATGCCGACATGGTAATGTTTATTTACCGTCCCGAGTATTACGGTCTGGAGGTTGACGAAAACAACGAACCAACGCGTGGACGTGCCGAGGTGATCATTGCCAAGAACAGACATGGCGCATTGGAAACCGTAAAACTACGCTTCATTGGCCAGTACGCAAAATTTGCCGACCTGGATTATACCGAGGGGCAAGACCTGATCTATAACCAGAACAACCCAGGTGCATTACAACAAAACGATGACTTCTTAAACAGCGGCACCAAAACCGTTGCCTCTAAAAACTGGGACAGAATTGAGGATACCCCATCACCAGATATTATCAAGCGAAACGATATAGAAGATTTTAATGAGCCTCCGTTTTAGGCATTTTTAAACACTTACAAATGTTGACAAACGGAAAAGTGGCGCTTAGTGGGTAGTTACCGGCAATGCGTGACAGACCCCGACTTTAACAAATTCTGACAATTCTTTCCACAAAATTAATTTGGATATTGTTATCTAATTAGCTAACTTTGTTGCGTGGGACAAAACTTCGTTCGGGACATCCTATATTATCGCGACTACTACAAGGACTTCTTCAAAAAGCAGTCTTCTAAAGTTCAAAAGAAACTGGACTGGACTTTACAACTCGTTGCGACATTAGAGCAAATCCCGATCAAGTATTTTAAACACTTAGAAGGGACTAAAGGACTTTACGAAATAAGAGCTGAGATTGGCTCCGATATTTTTCGTGTTTTTTGTTTCTTCGACGAGGGAAGTTTGATTATTCTTTTAAACGGTTTTCAAAAGAAAAGTCAAAAGACCCCGACAAATGAAATTGAACTTGCTGAGAAACTTAAAAAACAATATTACGATGAAAAAAAAGGTAAATAAACATCTTACTTCTTTCTCTGATCATTTAGATGAGAAATACGGTAAGCGCGGGACAAAAAAGCGCGAAAAATATGAAGAAGGGTTTGAGGCATTTAAACTTGGTGTTTTAATCCAAGAAATGAGAGAGAAAAAACATTTGACTCAGGAGCAACTCGCCGAAAAATGCGGGACAACAAAATCTTACATTTCAAGGATTGAAAATAATGCAAGTGACATTAGGTTATCAACTCTAATGCGGATTATTCACGACGGACTCGGTGCACATCTGAAACTTTCCTTGACACTTTAACGCATAGCCGGTAACAGCGGCCTTGCGCCATTTTTTGCGGGTTAACGCTCAAATGCGTAACTTGACATAGCAAAAAACTGCAGGTAGCTGCAAAACGTTATGCGGCATGCGCCCCCGGACAACGGACGGACATTTCGTTCGGACAAGAACAAAGCGCTTCGGTCGATAGCATTTCGGCCTGGTAAGAACAATAGCAACCCGGTGACTGCTCTCGGTCCGACGAGAACAATAGCAACTCGGTTGACAAGCACTCGGACCTCAGAGCTTTTCGGACTGGACTCGTACTTTTATAGCAGCAGGCAGGTTTTTAGTTTTTTTGCCAACGCGCGGACAGAACTCTGGAAGCAGCACATTTGCTGGCCTCCGGAGACACCTTGGTAAGGCCAGTAAACAAGCTGCATCACTTATTAAATTTTTAATATCTTTAACTATAAATCCCAAAAATGGAAACAGAAAAAGTAAAACAAAGGGCACTCACCTATAGTCTTTTAGCACATATTAGAGGAAAAGCGAATTTAATAAGTGGTCCTATACAAGTTTTCATTCCTTTATTAAAACGCACCCTATCAAAACTTAATGAATCCGGCACTTTTAGTGGTAAAAGCGTAATGGAAATTAAAAATCTAGCGGATAGTATGTACGGTCTTGATTTTCCAGTTCCCGTCTTACGCAAAATCCTTGCAAATATTGCAGCTGAAATAAATTCAGATACTGATAAGAGGTTTCTTCTATTTCAAGATGATGCTTTTCAAATTAAAAATTTTGCGTTTACAGAATTCGAAGAAACAATTGACATCTACAAGTTAGAAAGGCTTTGTTGCATGAATACACATCCAAAAGTGTATAAAAACAAGTGAAAGTACTGAATACCAAAAATAAGGCGGGGCATTTTTGTTTTATGCTGAAACAAAAAAATAAACCCCGCCGAAGGCCCTTT
>Ga0208492_1002179_pt1 | contig 10136 bp, 10 predicted proteins | sample Subbioar_CSW14AB_FD_184820 | JGI IMG/M metagenome (GOLD analysis project Ga0208492, IMG submission 184820) | Serpentinite rock and fluid subsurface biosphere microbial communities from McLaughlin Reserve, California, USA - CR12Mar_CSW14AB (SPAdes) | ecosystem: Environmental > Terrestrial > Deep...
ACGCTCAGGATCTCGCCCGGCCGCATGCGCTCGAGCCGGAGTTTTGTCCGCACGAAAGTCATCGGGCAGACTTCACCGGTAATGTCGATGTCATGGTCCGGCTGTATGGATGGCGGCTGTATGGACATGTCCCCAACTATACCCCGAACGCACTCCGGTGTAGGGTATTCGGACATGCCGGAACGCAAAGCCAAGCTCGAAGTCCTCTGCGTTGAGCGCGGTCTCAAGATGACCGACCAGCGCCGCGTCATCGCACGCGTCCTTTCCGACTCGTCCGATCATCCCGATGTCGAGGCGGTGCATCGCCGTGCCACGGCGGTCGACCCGAACATCTCGATTGCGACCGTGTACCGCACGGTTCGACTGTTCGAGGAAGCCGGCATTCTGGCCAAGCATGACTTCGGCGATGGCCGGGCGCGCTACGAGGAGACGCCGGACGAGCACCACGATCACCTCATCGACATCCAGTCCGGCAAGGTCGTGGAATTCCACAACAGCGAGATCGAGGAGCTGCAGCGGAAGATCGCCGAAAAGGCCGGCTACCGGCTTGTCGGCCACCGGCTCGAGCTGTACGGCGTGCCGCTGGACGGCAAAAACGATCGTCAAAAATGAGTGGACGGAGCCATCGCCACCCCGATAATGGACCGATGATTGGGGCGGCTCTCTGCGGATGAAGCATGCGCATCGACCGCGTTGACAGTGAGGCCGAACTTCTTGGGACTCCCGCTTCGAGTGCGGAGATCGTCAAGGTCGTTGCTGGCGACTTCGAGGTTCGGCTTGCCGAGAATGCCGCGGAGATCGAGGCGGCACAGGCGCTGCGCTTTCGGGTTTTCTACGAGGAAATGAAGGCAACGCCGTCGCCGGAAGTGGCGCTGCGGCGGCGGGACTACGATGCCTTCGATACGGTCTGCGACCATCTGCTCGTGCTCGATCGACGCCGGGGCGACGGCCCCAGCGGGATCGTCGGCACCTATCGTCTGATCCGGCGGTCGGCTGCCGCGAAGATCGGCCGTTTCTACTCTGCCGCCGAATACGACATCCGGCCGATGATCGATTATCCGGGCGAGGTGCTGGAGCTCGGGCGCTCTTGCATCGAACGGGATGCGCGCAACACCGCGACCATGCAGATGCTGTGGCGCGGCATCGCACTCTACGCCTTCCACTACAACATCCAGGTGATGTTCGGTTGCGCGAGCTTCCCGGGGACCGATCCCTCGCAGCACGGCCTGCCTCTGAGCTACCTGTATCATCATCATCTGGCGCCGCCGGAGATCAGGGCGCGTGCCCTGCCGAATCGCTACGTGAAGATGGATACGCTGGCGCCGGGGACCTACGACGCGCGCAAGGCGCTCGCCCGCGTGCCGCCGCTCATCAAGGGATATCTGCGACTCGGCGGCTTCGTCGGCGACGGCGCGGTGATCGATCCCGAATTCAACACCACCGATGTTTTCATCATCGTCAAGACCGAGCTGGTGACGGAGAAGTACATCCGGCACTACGAACGCGGGATGCGTGACCAGGACAATTGACGGTCCTGCCGCGACGATGTGGATCGGTTCACCCCTGCGCGGCGCCTTCCGGTTGCTGTGCTACCTGCTGCTGACGCTGCTGCTGCTGCCGTTCCACCTCCTGGCGCAGGCGCTGCGCATTACGTCGGTCGTGCGCTGGCTGCCGGTCATCTACCATCGTGCGGTCTGCACGATCCTGGGCATCCGCGTGCGCGTCCACGGTACGCGTTCGACCGTGACCCCGACCCTCTATGTCTGCAACCATGTCTCCTACCTGGATATCGAGCTGCTGGGAGGCCTGGTGCCGGGCAGCTTCGTGGCCAAGGCCGAGGTCGCGACCTGGCCGTTCTTCAGCACGCTCGCCAAGGCGCAGCGCACCATCTTCGTCGAACGCCGCTCGAGCAAGACCAGCACCAGCCGCGACGAGATGATGAGGCGCCTCAACACCGGCGACAACCTGATGCTGTTCCCCGAGGGCACCAGCAGCGACGGCACGCGCGTCCTGCCCTTCCGCAGCGCGCTGTTCGCCGTGGCCCAGCTCCGCCGTGACGACAGGCCGATCACCGTGCAGCCCGTCGCGATCTCCTACACGCGTCTCGACGGCATCCCGCTCGGCCGCTACTGGCGGCCGCTCTTCGCCTGGTTCGGCGATCTCGATCTCGTGCCGCATCTCTGGCAGATGGTCTGCCTGGGCGAGACCGAGGCGATCGTGACATTCTTCCCGACGGTCGATATCGACCAGTTGGGAGACCGCAAGAAACTCGCAGAGTACTGCTTCGAGCAGGTGTCTTTCGGCGTCCAGTCGGCCAATTCCGGCCGGCCCGAACTGCTGCCGCCGATGGCGGGTGCCCGATAGAAGCCTGTCCCGGGGCCTCGACCCTGGCCGTGGTCGATGATAAGAACCGGTCGTTCCAGCAACGGAGATCGATGAAGGACGTCCGCACCGACGGGCAGCGCAAGCGCGTGTTCATTCGCACTTACGGCTGCCAGATGAACGTCTACGATTCGGACCGCATGGCCGACGTCCTGCGGCCGCTGGGGTATGCCCTGACGGATACGCCCGAACAGTCGGACCTCGTCATTCTGAATACCTGCCACATCCGGGAAAGGGCGGCCGAGAAGGTCTATTCCGAGCTCGGCCGGCTGCGCAATCTCAAGGCCGAGCGCCGCCGCGACGGCGCCGACCTCACCATCGCCGTGGCCGGCTGCGTGGCGCAGGCCGAGGGCGACGAGATCGTCCAGCGCCAGCCCGCCGTCGACATCGTCGTCGGTCCCCAGGCCTATCACCGCCTTCCCGAACTTCTGGCCCGGGTGGCCCGCCAGGCCGACGCCGTGCGCAGCGGCGGCCGGCGACGCGCCGGCGCGGGCGTGCTCGACACCGAGTTTCCCGTCGAGAGCAAGTTCGACCATCTGCCGGCGCCGGTCGAGGTCCGCGCCGGCTCGGCATTCCTGTCCATCCAGGAAGGCTGCGACAAGTTCTGCACCTTCTGCGTCGTGCCCTACACGCGCGGTGCGGAGTATTCGCGCCCCGCCGCATCGATCCTGCGCGAAGCGCGCCAGCTGGTGGCGTCCGGCGCGGTCGAGCTCACGCTGCTCGGCCAGAACGTCAATGCCTATCACGGCGAAGGCCCGGATGGTTCGACCTGGACGCTGGATCGCCTGGCAAGAGCCCTGGCCGAAATCGATGGGCTGGTGCGGATCCGTTACACGACGTCCCATCCGCGGGACATGTCGGACGCGCTCATCGCCGCGCATGGCGAGGTGCCGCAGCTCATGCCCTACCTGCACCTTCCGGTGCAGTCCGGTTCGGACCGGATCCTCGAAGCCATGAACCGCGGGCACGATCGCGACCACTTCCGGCGCCTGGTGGACCGGCTGCGCGGCGTTCGCCCCGATATCGCCCTGTCGTCGGACTTCATCGTCGGCTTTCCCGGCGAGACCGATGCCGACTTCGATGACACGATGCGGCTGGTCGACGAGATCGGCTTCGCTTCGGCCTTCACCTTCAAGTACAGCCGTCGGCCGGGCACGCCCGGGGCGGCGATGGGCGGCCAGCTCGCCGAGAACGTCAAGACCGCGCGCCTTGCGGCGCTGCAATCGCTGCTCGGCCGGCAGCAGCTCGATTTCAATGTCTCGAAGGTCGGCGACGTCGTGCCGGTGCTGTTTGCCGAAGCCGGCCGCAAGCCCGGTCAGGCGCTGGGCAAGACCCCTTGGATGCAGTCGGTCTATGTCGAGGGCGGCGCCGAGCTGGTCGGATCGATCGTGCCGGTGAGACTGCTTGCGGGCTACGCCCTCAGCCTGTCGGGCGAGGTCGTGACCGGCCGACCGGTCGGAGTTGCCGCGTGAGCGCTCCGCTGGCCGGTGCCGGGGTGCGTGCCGCGGACGTGCGTCGCATGACCTTCGACGACAATGCCCTGGTGGCGGTGCTCTACGGCAACCATGACCGTCACCTGGTGCGGATCGAGCAATTGGCGAACGTGCAGCTGAGCGCACGCGGCAACCAGCTCGCCATTGCCGGCACGCCCGACGATGCAGCGATTGCGCACAAGGCGCTGGCCGCGCTCTGGGAGCGGCTGAAGCGCGGCCTGTCGATCGAGATGGCCGACATCGATGCGGCGGTGCGCTTTGCGCGCACCGGCGCCGACCGTGGCGGCGAGGACGGCATTCGGACGCGTCGCCGTACCGTGCAGGCGCGCTCGCCCGGCCAGCGCGAGTATCTGGCGGCCCTGAAGGAGCGCGACATGGTGTTCGCGTTGGGGCCGGCCGGCAGCGGCAAGACCTACCTGGCCGTGGCCATGGGCGTGTCGCTGCTGCTGGCGGGCAAGGTCGAGCGCATCGTGCTGTCGCGGCCGGCCGTCGAGGCCGGCGAGCGGCTGGGCTTCCTGCCCGGCGACATGAAGGAGAAGATCGATCCCTACCTGCGGCCGCTCTACGACGCCCTGCACGACATGGTGCCGGCCGAGCAGATCGCGAGCCGCATGGAGTCGGGAGAGATCGAGATCGCGCCGCTCGCCTTCATGCGCGGCCGCACGCTGGCGCATTGCTTCGTCATCCTCGACGAGGCCCAGAACACCACGCCGATGCAGATGCGCATGTTCCTGACGCGGCTGGGCGAGGGCTCGCGCATGGTGATCACCGGCGATCCCAGCCAGACCGACCTGCCCGGGGGCCAGAAGTCGGGCCTGAACGACGCGGTGGAGACCCTGCGGAACGTCGAGGGCATGCGCTTCGTGCGACTGACCGCCAAGGACGTCGTCCGCCACGATCTGGTGACCCGCATCGTTGAGGCCTATGACGCCCGCGACCAAAAAGCCAAGGCTTAGCTGCGCCGTCGTCGTGATGGACGACGGCTGGCGGGAGGCCCTGCCCGGCGTCGAACGGCTGGTGCGCAAGGCCGCCCGCGCGGCCGCGCGGCGCGGCAAGTCGCTCAACGTCGCGCTCGCCGACGACCGGAGCGTTCGTTCGCTCAACAAGCGCGACCGCAAGCAGGACAAGCCCACCAACGTCCTGTCCTATCCGTCGGGCGAGCGCGCGTTCCTGGGTGATATCGTGCTGGCGCGACAGACCGTCTGGCGCGAAGCCAGGGCGCAGAAGAAGTCACCGGCGGATCACGTCGCCCACCTGGTCGTGCACGGCGTCCTTCACCTGCTCGGCCACGATCACGAAACCTCGGATGCCGATGCCGAGCGCATGGAGGCGTTGGAGCGGCGGATCCTGAAGCGGTTGGGTATCGCCGATCCCTACGTCGCTCGCTAGAGTCTTTCCGACTGAGATGAATGCGCAGTCTGCGCCTCGAAGGCGATGTCATCCCGAGCGAAGCGAGGGATCCTTACCGTGACCTGAAAGATCCCTCGCTCCGCTCGGGATGACAAAGCGCGGATCGAGGCGCCCATGATTCGATTTCAGTCGGAAAAACTCTAGAGCATCTCGAGCGGTTGCTTGCCGCGCGGCGGCGGGAAGGCGCGGTCGAGTTCGGCCAGGACGTCGGGCGTCAGCGTCACGTCGAGCGCGCCGAGATTTTCCTTCACACGGGCGCGCGTCGACGATTTCGGGATGGTGACGACGCCGGGCTGTGTCAGCAGCCAGGCGATTGCGAGCTGGGCCGGCGTGCAGCCGATGTCGCCGGCGCACTTCTTCAGCGCGGCCTTGCGCAGCAGCCCACCCTGGTCGAGCGGCGAGTAGGCCATCAGGGGGATGGAACGCTCGCGCATCCACGGCAGCAGGTCGAACTCCGGGCCGCGCCGCGACAGGCAATAGAGCACCTGGTTGCTGGCGTTGAGGCTCCGGTCGAGGGAGGCCGCATCCTCCATGTCGTCGAGGTCGAAGTTGCTGACGCCGAAGTCGCCGATCTTCCCGGCCTCGCGCAGGCGATGAAACGCCTCGAAGGTCTCCTCGATGCGTGCGCCGCCGCGCCAATGCAGGAGATAGAGATCGATGCGGTCGATCTTCATGCGTTTCAGGCTGCGCTCGCAGGCAGCGATCGTGCCCGCGCGCGAGGCGTTGTGCGGATAGACCTTGCTGACGATGAAGGGGCGGGTGTCGCGACCCGCGATCGCCTCGCCCACGATCTCCTCGGCGCCGCCCTCGCCGTACATTTCGGCGGTGTCGATCATCGGCCAGCCGAGATCGAGCCCGTACTTCAGGGCATCGAGCTCCTCGGCCCGCTGCCGCGCGCTCTCGCCCATGCGCCAGGTGCCGAGGCCGAGCACCGGAATCGAGGCGCCGGAGGGTAGTTTGCAGGAACGCATCGGGAACTTCCGCGATTGCAACGCCGGGCCGATAGCCTATCTTATCCATCATGCCGGATTCCACAGCGCGCAGTACCAAGCCGGGCCAGACCGGCCCGGCTTCGACGAGCGAGCCCCCCGGGGCACCGCCAGCACCGCTGGCCGGGGCGCTGACGTCTGCGCCGGCGGCGGACACCCCTTCCACGGGCGGGCTGCTGCGGGCGATCCTGCGCCGGCTGCGCCGCCGCGAGAAGAACGAGGCGGTACGCGAGGCCATCGAGGAGCTGATCGAGGAGACGCCGGAGAGCGACACGCCGATCAGCGAGGACCAGCGGGTCCTGCTCGCCAACATCCTGAAGCTTCGCGACAAGACCGTGGCCGACGTCATGGTGCCGCGCGTCGACATCGTGGCCATTGCCGCCGATACCCCGCTCGACGAGGTGGTGCGGCTGATCCAGGCCGAAGCGCATTCGCGCTACCCGGTCTACCGCGAAGCACTCGACGACGTGATCGGCATGATCCACATCAAGGATGTGCTGGCCTACTGGGGCACGTCAAAGAAGTTCAACCTCCGCGACATACTGCGTCGTGTCGTGTTCGTGGCGCCAACGCTGCCGGTGCTCGACATGCTGCTCGACATGCGCCGCTCGCGGACCCACATGGCGCTGGTGGTCGACGAGTTCGGCGGCACCGACGGCCTGCTCACCATCGAGGATCTGGTCGAGGAGATCGTGGGCGAGATCGAGGACGAGCACGACGTCGCCGAGACCCCGACGGTATCCCGCCATCTCGACGGCAGCATCGACGTCAACGGCCGCACGCCCATCGAACTCCTCGAGCAGGAGATCGGCCGCGTGCTGTCCGATGACGAGCGGCGCGAGATCGACACCGTCGGCGGCCTGATCTTTTCGCTCCTCGGGCGCATCCCCGAGCGTGGCGAGGTGGTGAGCCACCCCTCCGGCGTGGAGTTCGAAGTGCTCGATGTCGATCCGCGGCGCATCCGCCGGCTGCGCGTGCGGCAACCGGCGTCGTCGCGATCCGCCGCCTGATCGTTACGCTGCGGGCATGAACCTCAACGGATGGCGCGCCGCGGGCGCGGCTTTTCTGGCCGGTGCGCTGGCGGCGCTGGCGATGCCGCCTCTTTACTGGTTACCCCTCGCCGTCATCGGCATGGTGGGCTTCGTCTGGCTGTGGGAGACCTCGCCCGGCCCGCGCAGCGCGCTGCTGCGTGGCTGGGCCTGGGGCATCGGGCATTTTGCCGTCGGTTCCTACTGGATCCTCGAGGCCTTTTCCGTGCCGCCGGCCCAGTACGAGTTGCTGGGGCCGCCGATCGTGGCCGGGCTGTCGGTGATTCTTGGATTCTTCCCCGGCATCGCCGCTGCGGCCGCGCGATGGGCAGTCTTGCGGTGGCCAGCCCTGGCGGGCCGGTATCGCCGGCTTCTGTTGCTGGCGATCGCCTGGGCGGCGGCCGAATGGCTGCGGGGCCACGTCTTCACCGGCTACCCTTGGAACCCCCTGGGCCACGTCTGGGCCTTTGCCCCGCCGCTTGTGCAGGGGGCAGCCCTGTTTGGTGTCTACGGTCTGGGCGCCTTCACGTTCCTCGTCCTGGCTGCGCCGACCGCGGGCTGGCGAGCCTCTCTCGGGGCCGTGGTGGTGGCTGTCGGGGCCGGCCTGGCGGGTCTGGCGGTGATGGCGCCGGCCGGCGAGAGCGGTTCTCCGCCAGGTCCGCTGGTGCGCATCGTCCAGCCGAACATCCCCCAGTCGGAGAAATGGCGGCCCGATACGCGGGCGCGTCAGTTGACCAGGCTGGTGGAGATGAGCCGGCGTGACGGATTCGATCGCCTTGCCGCGGTCATCTGGCCGGAGACAGCGCCGCCCTTCATCGTCGAGCCGGGTTCGCCGGCGCTCGAGATCATGGCGGCGGCCGTGCCACCCCAGGGTTACCTGCTGACGGGGGCCGCACGAGGTACCGGCCGGCGAGACGACGGCGTCTGGAACTCCCTGCTGGTCATCGACCGCGCCGGCGCGATCGTCGCGCATTACGACAAGGTCCATCTCGTCCCGCTTGGCGAATACATTCCCTTTCACAAGCAACTCGCGCCGGTATCGGGTTTCATCGGCCGCGGGTCCTTCGAGGTCGGCGAGCAGCGCGCCACGCTGGCTCTGCCGGAACTGCCGTCGTTCTCGCCCGTGATCTGCTACGAGGTGATCTTCCCCGCGGCGGTCACCGGCCCGGGCGAGCGGCCGCGCTGGCTGCTGAACGTGACCAACGACGCGTGGTTCGGTCTTTCGAGCGGCCCCCATCAGCATCTTGCCAGTGCGCGCTTGCGGGCGGTGGAGGAGGGCTTGCCTATGATCCGCGCCGCCAACACCGGCATCTCCGTGGTGATCGACGCCTACGGCCGAACGCTGGCGGCGCTCGACATGATGCAGGAGGGCATCCTCGATCACCCGATTCCGCCGGCCCGTGCGCCGACGCCTTACGGACGATGGGGCGATGGAACTTTGTTGCTGGTGCTGGCGTTCCTGGCCGGGGGCTTGTTGCTCGGTGCGATACCGAATCGCGGCCGTCGCCGCTGACCGAAACTGCGTAATTTCAAGGGCCTGAGGTTCAGCTTGCATTCTGTGCAAGAGGGGCTAATGTCATATGCAGCTTAGGCGTGTAGATATGCATTTTTGCACTGCTGGATCAATCAGCGTTCTGCATTTTTGGCGTGTTTGTCACACCGGGTTTTCAATCGCGTTGCCGTCTCGAATTCGTACGAAGAGGAACCTGGACCGATGGCAAGATCACATCCGGTTGACGTCCATGTCGGAGCGCGGATGCGCCAGCGGCGCACGTTGCTCGGCATGAGCCAGGAAAAGCTGGGCACGGCGGTCGGGCTGACTTTCCAGCAGATCCAGAAGTACGAGCGTGGCTCCAACCGCATCGGCTCCAGCCGGCTGTACGAATTCGCCAAGGTGCTTGACGTGCCGGTGTCTTATTTCTTCGACGAGATGCCCTCCAATGCCCTGTCAGGCCGTCCGATGTCAGGCCGGGGTCGCAAGGGATTCGGCGAGGCCGGTACGCCGTTCGAGCAGGAGAAGGACCCCCTGATCAAGCGCGAGACCCTCGAGCTGGTGCGCGCTTACTACAAGATTCGCGAGGCCCGCGTGCGCAAGCGCCTGTTCGAGCCTTTCTTCACCACCAAGCCGATCGGCAAGGGCGTCGGGCTGGGCCTGTCGGTGTCCTGGGACATCGTCGTGAACAAGCACGGCGGACGCATCGAGGTCGAGAGCGAACCCGGCCATGGAACCCGCTTCACCATCAGGCTGCCCATCGGACAACCTGCGTGACTCCTGGCGCGTCTGGCCGGCTTCGCCGGTCGTCAGCACCGCATTGATGGGCTCTCCCCGCTCCTGGCGACGCCGATCGCGAGCCCGGTGAATTTGATCGCATTGGAAACCAGATTCATCAGCACGGATTGCAGCAGGCCGATGTCGGCATGAACGGTCAACGAGCGCTTCGTCGGCAGGAAGAATCGCAGGTGCAGCCCCTTGTCGCGCGCGGCTTCGGCGAAATTGTGGTCGACTGCGAGCCTTATTCGTAGCCCAGCGTACGCAGCACGCGCGCGTCGTCGGCCCAGCCGCTGCGCACCTTGATGAAGACTTCGAGGTACACCTTGCCGTCGAACAGCTTTTCCATGTCCAGGCGCGCCTGGGTGGCGATCTCCTTCAGCTTCTCGCCCTTCTTGCCGATCAGCATCGCCTTGTGCGCCTCCTTGTCCACCAGGATCGCGGCATGGATGCGGCGCAGCTTGCCTTCCAGCTTGAATTGTTCGATCACCACGCTGGTCGAATACGGCAGTTCTTCGCCGGTGAAACGGAACACCTTCTCGCGCAGCATCTCGGCCGCGAGGAA
>Ga0208492_1002180_pt1 | contig 10133 bp, 7 predicted proteins | sample Subbioar_CSW14AB_FD_184820 | JGI IMG/M metagenome (GOLD analysis project Ga0208492, IMG submission 184820) | Serpentinite rock and fluid subsurface biosphere microbial communities from McLaughlin Reserve, California, USA - CR12Mar_CSW14AB (SPAdes) | ecosystem: Environmental > Terrestrial > Deep...
GACATCGAGCGCCGCGAGGCCGGCGCCGGCATCCGCGACGACACCGGCATCGAGGGCGAAATTGTAGGCGAGCCGCGCGGGCGATGCCTCGATCTGCAGCACCTTGCATCCTGCCGGGAAAGGCGAGCCGGGCGCATACCAGACCTCCTCGAAGAACGGGCCGCCGACCATCAGCACGAGATCGTTCGAGGCGAACTGCTTGGCGACTCCTGGCGCGTCGAAGGCAAGCGTGCCGCGCGCCGAGGCATGGTCGGTGGGAAAGGCGTTGCGGCCGCGCAGACCCTCGAACCACACCGAGGCGCCGAGCTTCTCCGCGACCTTGACCAGCGTGTCCTGGGCGCCGGCGCGCGCGATGTCGTCGCCCGCGACGATCGCCGGGCTCGAAGACGCCAGCAGCAGGCGCGTCATGGCGGCGATGCCCGCCGGATCGGGCCGGGTCGCGGCAAAGGAATGACCGGGCTTGCCGGCGGGAATGCTGGTTTCCTGCTCCATGACATTGATGGGCAGGGCCACGAACACCGGGCCGGCCGGCGCCTCGCTGGCGATCTTGAAGGCGCGCTGCAGGATCGGGCCAAGTTCGTCCGCCGTCTCGACCTGCACGCTCCATTTGACGACCGGCGCCGCGATGGCCGCGAGATCATGGCCCAGCACTGGGTCGCGCAGCCGCATGCGCGTGTCCTGCTGTCCCGCCGTCACCACCATGGGGGAGTTGTTCTTGAGCGCGCCGTAGATCATGCCGACGGCATTGCCGAGGCCGGGCGCGACATGAAGGTTCACGAAGGCCGTCTTGCCGCTCGCCTGGGCATAGAAGTTCGCCGCGCCGACCGCCACGCCTTCGTGGAGGTGCACGATGTACTGCATCTGCGGATAGTCGAGCAGCGAGTCGAGCAGCGGGCTCTCGGTGGTGCCCGGATTGCCGAAGATGCGGTCGACGCCGTGGGCGATCAACGTTTCGAAGAATACCTGACGACCGCGCATTGGCATTTCCCCCTGGCCATTTCTCGACAGGGCCGGCCCTGCTATTGAGAAGACCAGAAGGTGAGAAGCACGGCATGGTCGGTGTTGTCGAGAGTGAACAGGGTTTGGCCGCGCTGCGAAAGAGTGCGCACCACGACCTCGCGCAACTCAATTTCCCCGCGGCCAACTGGGTGCCGGAACGCACGGGCCCCGACGGCAAGCGGGTTCTGGACGTGCTTGTGGTGGGTGCCGGCATGTGCGGCCAGACAGTCGGTTACGGCCTGCTGCGTGAGGGCATCCGCAACATCCGCGTGATCGATCGCGAAACCCATGGGCGGGAAGGCCCGTGGAACACCACGGCCCGCATGCCGATCCTGCGCTCGCCCAAGCACCTGACCGGCCCCGACCTCGGCGTCCCGTCCCTCACCTTTCGTGCCTGGTACGAGGCGCAACACGGGGCCGAGGGCTGGGAGAAGCTCTACAAGATCGCCCGCCTGGACTGGCTGGCCTATCTCTTGTGGGTACGCGAGACCGTGGGCCTGAACGTGGAGAACGGCGTCGGGTTGCTGAAGATCGAACCCGCCGGCGATCTGTTGCGCGCGGCGCTTTCCACAGCCGAGACGGTCCATGCGCGCAAGATCGTGCTGGCCAACGGCCGCGACGGCTCCGGCGGCTTCCGCTGGCCCAGCTTTCCGTCCTTCGATCCCCAAAACCCCATCCGCCAGGGCCGCGTTTTCCATACGCTGGAGGACATCGACTTCAGCCGGTTCGCGGGCAAGCGCATCGGCATCCTGGGCGTGCTGGCCACGGCCATCGACAATGCCTGCACCGCTCTCGAAGCCGGCGCAGCCGAGGCGGTTTGCTACGCCCGCCGACCGCACCTGCCGCAGGTCAACAAGTCCAAGGGCGTGTCGTTTCCAGGCTTCCAGCGCGGCCAGGGCGTGCTCGACGACGACTGGCGCTGGAAGATCTATACCTACATGCTGTCCGCCGGCTCGCCGCCGCCGCATGAATCGGTTCTGCGCGGGCAGAAGCTGCCGGGATTTTCCTTTCATTTCGCCGAGCCGTGGGTCGATGTCGCCGTCGACAAGGATGGCGTGACCGTCACGACGACCAAGGGCACGGAACGCTTCGACGTCGTGCTGTTCGGCACCGGCTTCGATATCGACATGAGCCGCGTCGCGGAGATCGCCGCCTTCTCGTCCAACGTGAAGCTCTGGGCGGATGTGCGCAGCGCCGACGAGGTGAAGGCCAATGCCGAAGCGGCCCGCTATCCCTATCTCGGGCCGGGTTTCGAACTTCAGGAGAAGGTGCCCGGCCGCACGCCCGGCATCGCGAACATCCATCTCTTCAACTGGGGCAGCATCCTGAGCCAGGGCGCGCTGGCCGGAGACATCCCGGGCCTCGCCTTCGGCGTCAACCGGCTGGTGCCGGCGATCTCGAACGCGCTCTTCGCGGCCGACATCGAGCGCCACGTGCAGAACATGTTCGATCTCGAAGACCCGGAGCTGGCGCCCACCGACTATTTCGTGCCGCGCGCCAGCCGCGCCGGCACCCTCTAGGGAGACTGGAATGCAGGCGGACTACGTTGTCGTGGGCGCGGGTTCCGCCGGGTGCACCGTCGCCGCGCGACTGGCCGAAACCGGCGCGTCGGTGATCCTGCTCGAGGCCGGTCCCAGCGACTGGTACCCGATGATCCACATTCCGGCCGGCATGCGCTCGCTGCTGCGCAACCCGCTGGTCAACTGGAACTACACGACCGAACCGGAGAAGGGATCCGGCGAGCGTCGCATGGAATGGCCGCGTGGCCGCACGCTGGGCGGGTCGAGCTCGATCAACGGCATGCTCTATGTGCGCGGCGCGCCGGCCGACTTCGACGGCTGGGCCCAGATGGGCTGCCGGGGCTGGAGCTACGACGACGTGCTCCCCTACTTCAAGAAGTCCGAGCACTATGCGCAGAAGGGCGATTCGGAAGTGCGCGGCCAGGGTGGTCCCCTGAAGGTCGAGGACTACCGCACCATCCTGCCGCTGACTCACAAGTTCGTCGAAGCGGCACAGCAGGCGGGCTTTCCCTTCAATCCCGACCTCAACGGCAAGACCAGGTACGGCGTCGGCTATTCGCAGATGACGCGACGCGGCCGCTGGCGCGGCTCGACGGCGCAGACCTACCTGCGCGAGGCGCGCCGCCTCCCCAACCTTCGCGTCGAGACCGATGCCCAGGGCGGCCGCCTGGCCTTCGAAGGCAAGCGCTGCGTCGGCGTCGAATTCATCCGCGGCGGCAACACGACCATGGTCCGCGCCAACCGCGAGGTGATCGTATCGGGCGGGTCGGTGAACTCCCCTCATATCCTGCAGATCTCGGGAATCGGGCCGGCGGCGCATCTGCAGTCTCTCGGCGTTCCCGTGGTCCACGACCTGCCCGGTGTCGGCGCCAACCTGATCGACCACTATGTCGTGCGCTTCGTGCATCGCGTGCAGGGCACGCGGTCGGTGAACGAGCTGGCGCGCTTCCCCGGCGTGCTGCCGGAGATCGCGAAATTCTTCCTGACGGGCAAGGGCGCCCTCACCTTCGGCGTCACCACGGCCCAGCTCTTCTGCGACAGCCGCGAGGGCCTGGCGTCGCCCGACCTGCAGCTCCTGTTCACGCCGGGCAGCACCAACACGCTGAAGTTCGGCCAGCTCGACGACAAGCCGGCCATGAGCTGCGTCGTCTGTGTCGTGAAGCCCGACAGCCGCGGCACGATCATGGCGACCAGCGCCGATCCCTTCGCGCGGCCGGCAATCAAGCCCAACTACCTCACGGCCCGTACCGACGAGGCGGCGCTCCTGGGCGGCATACGCCACGTCCGCCGCATCTTCGCCCAGCCGGCCCTCGCCCAATACAGCCTGGGCGAGACGTCCCCCGGCCCGGACATCCAGAGCGATACCGATTTGCTTGCCTACGCGCGCAAGTTCGGCAACACGCTCTATCACCCGGTGGGGACCTGCAAGATGGGCGAGGACCCGCGCGCCGTGGTCGATTCGCGCCTGCGCGTGCGCGGCATCGCGGGACTGCGGGTCATCGACGCCTCGGTGATGCCGACGCTCACCACCGGCAACACCAACGCTCCCACCATCATGATCGGCGAGAAAGGCGCGGCGATGATCGCGGAGGACGCGCGCTAAGCCTCAGCGGATGGGCGGGGCGTACTGCAGCCCGCCCTGGGTCCACAGCTTGTTCTGGCCGCGCTCGACCTTGAGCGGGCTGCCCAGGCCGACGTTGCGGTCGAAGCTCTCGCCGTAGTTACCGACCTGCTTGACGATGTTGTAGACCCACTTCTCGTCGACGCCGAGCGCCTTGCCCATGCCCGGGGTGACGCCCAGGATACGCTTGATCGTGGGGTTGTCGCTCTTCAGCATCTCGTCGACGTTCTTCGACGTGATGCCGTATTCCTCGGCCTCGAGCATGGCGTATTGCGCCCAGCGCACGATGTCGGCGAACTGGTTGTCGCCATGGCGCACGACCGGCCCCAGCGGTTCCTTCGAGATGATCTCGGGCAGGACGATGTAATCGTCGGGATTGGGTGCGTTGGCCACGCGGGTGGCATAGAGGCGTGCCTGGTCGCCGGAATAGGCATCGCACCGGCCGCTGAAGAAGGCCGCTCGGCTCTGGTCGGGGTCCTCGAACAGTACCGGCTTGAACGTCATCTTGTTGGTGCGGAAGTAGTCGGCGATGTTGAGTTCGGATGTGCTGCCCGTCAGCACGCAGATCGAGGCACCGTTCAATTCCCTGGCGCTCTTCACGCCCAGCTTCTTGGGCACCATGAAGCCCTGGCCGTCGTAGTAGGTGATGCCGACGAAATCGAGGCCGAGGGCCGTGTCGCGCGTCAGGGTCCAGGTCGAATTGTTCGACAGCAGGTCGACCTCCCCGGCCTGCAGCGCCGTGAAGCGCTGCTGCCCCGACAGCGGCACGTACTTCACCTTCTCGGAATCGCCGAAGATCGCGGCGGAGACGGCGCGGCAGATGTCGACGTTCATGCCGGTCCATTTGCCCTGGCTGTCGACCGTCATGAAGCCACCGACGCCCCCCACCGCCACGCCGCAGATGAGCTGGCCCCGTGCCCTGACGGCGTCGAGGTCCTTGCCGGCCATCGCCTGGCCCGCTGAAAAGATGGCGGCGAATCCCGTCGCCATCGCGAGAAACGATCTCTTCATCGCACTACCCTCTGTATTCTTTCGGTCACTCGATCTTGGCGCCGACGGACTTCACCACCTCAGCCCACTTGGCGCGGTCGGCCTTTGCCGTGGCCTTGAACTGCTCGACGGTCTCGTACCGCGGCGTGTTGCCGAGCTCGATCAGCTTCTTCTGGGCGTCGGGATCGTCGAGCGCCGTCTTGATCGCGAGGTTCATCTTCTGCGCGATAGCCGGATCCAGACCCTTGGGCCCGAAGATGCCGAACCAGGTGTAGCTCTCGAATCCCGGCAGTCCCGCCTCGTCGATCGTCGGCACGTCGGGAATGGCCGGCACGCGCTTCTTGGTGGAGACGCCCAGCAGTCTCACCTTGCCGGCAGCGGCCTGCGGAATCGCGATCTGCACCTGGGCGAAAAGGCAGCAGGTGTCGCCGTTCAGGACGGACTGCACGGCGTCGGGCGATCCCTTGTAGGGAACATGCACCATGTCGAGCCCGGCCTTGGCGTTGAACTCGGCAAAGGCAAGGTGCGTGCCGGCGCCGTTGCCGGTCGAGGCGTAGTTGTACTTCCCGGGGGCTGCCTTCACCTTGGCGATGAAGTCCTTCACGTCCTTGGCGTCGATCGCCTTGGGATTGATCATCAGCACGTTGGACACGTCGACCAGGGACGAGATCGGCGTGAAATCCCTTTCGACGTCGAAGGGGAGCTTGCTGTAGAGCGCGGCGTTGATGCCGTGGGTTCCCGCCGTGCCCAGCAGAAAGGTGTAGCCGTCCGGCTTGGCATTCGCGACGAACTCGGACGCCACATTGCCCCCGGCCCCCGCCTTGTAGTCGATCACGATCCGCTGGCCGAGCGCCTTGTCGAGCAGTGGCTGGAGGACACGCGCCACGACGTCGGTCCCGGAACCCGGCGGGAATCCCATGACGATCGTGATGGGCCGCGTGGGCCAGTCCTGCGCCGCTGCCGGCAAGGCGGTCGATGCCGCGGTGAGTAAAAGCGTCGCGACGCCCAGTAATATTCTGCGCACTGTGGTCTCCTTCGAATTCGATACTATGCTTAAGCAAGAAACGGGGAAATGCCATGGGTTACATGACCGACGAGCGCCGCATGATCCAGGAGACGGCGCGCGCCTTCGCCATGAAGGAAGTGCTGCCGGTCGCCAACAGGCTGGATCCCGAGAAGGGCGACATCCCGCCCGAGCTGATCCGGAAGCTGGCCGACATGGGCTATTTCGGCATCGTGATCCCCGAGAAACACGGCGGGATGGGGCTTGGGGTGTTCGAATACTGCCTGATCACGGAAGAACTGGCACGCGCCTGGATGAGCGTGGCCTCGATCATCGCCCGCGGCAACGGCCTCTCGGCCGGACGCGGCATGACCGAGGCCCAGCGCAAGGTGTTCCTGCCGCGCGCCGCCCGCGGGGAATTCCTGGGCGCCGCGGCCATGTCCGAGCCCAACGTCGGCTCCGACCTCGGCAGCATCTCCTGCCGCGCCCGCAGGGACGGCGACGATTGGGTGATCAACGGCAACAAATACTGGTGCACCTTCGCCGACGGCGCAGACTACATCATGCTGGTCGCGCGGACATCGGACCCGCCCGACCCTAAGCGCAAGCATGTCGGCCTCTCCTCCTTCCTGATCGAGAAGCCACGCGGCCAGCTGCCCAGGGGCGTGAAGGGCACGCCCATCCCCAAGATCGGCTACTTCGGCTGGAAAACCTGGGAGCTGGCCTTCGACGAGTGTCGCCTGCCCGCGTCCGCACTGATCGGCGAGGAGGGCCGCGCCTTCTACTACATCTCCGCCGGCCTCGAACGCGCCCGTGCCCACACAGCAGCCCGCGCCATCGGCCTTGCCCGCGGCGCGCTCGAGGACGCCACTGCCTATGCCCAGGAACGGCGCCAGTTCGGCCAGGCGATCGGCGACTTCCAGAACACGCGCTTTCGCCTGGCCCGCATGGCGACGGAGATCGAGGCGGCGCGGCAGCTCATGTATTTCGTGTGCGACGAGATCGATCAGAAGCGCCGTTGCGACAAGGAGGCGGCGATGGTGAAGTTCTTCGCCTCCGAAATGGCCGAGCGCGTGACGTCCGAGGCGCTTCAGGTCTTCGGCGGCGCGGGCTACACGACCCTGCATGCGGTCGAACGCTACTGGCGTGATGCCCGCCTCACCAAGATCTTCGAAGGCACATCGGAAATCCAGCAGCGCATCATCTCCGATCATCTGCTCGGCAAACCCCAGGAACACCGGGGAACGGCATGACCATGGACGAGGTCGATCGCTTCATCTCGACGGCTCCCGATCTGTGCTTCGCCTTCGCCATCAAGGCCAAGGTGGGGCCGGTCCAGGATCTCGGCCAGACATCGCGCGGCCACCGCCGGATCATCGACATCCTGGGCGGCGAGGTGCGGGGCCCGCGTCTCGAGGGCGAAATCCTGCCGGGCGGCGCCGACTGGCAGATCGTGCGTCCGGACGGCACCATCGAAGTGGTCGCCCGCTACACGATCCGCAGCATCACAGGCGCGCTGATCTACGTGCAGAACGAGGGCTTGCGCGTGGCGAGCCCGGAGGTTCTTGAGCGCATGTCGAAGGGCGAGTCGATGCCGCCCGGCAGTTATCATTTCCGCACCGCACCCCGGTTCGAGACCGCCGAGCCATCGTTGAAATGGCTGGAGCGCGCCACCTTCGTCGGCGTCGCCACCCGCGCGCCCGACCGGGTGGCCATCGGCTTCCACGAAGTCCTGTGACCTCCGCTTTGCGGTTGCTGGCTTTCGCGGCAATATCGCCCGATCACCGTCGCCCGGGAGGCACGCCATGAAGACCAGAATCACCGAACTGTTCGGCATCGAGCATCCGATCATCCAGGGCGGCATGCACTTCGTCGGCTTCGCCGAAATGGCCGCCGCCGTGTCGGAGGCCGGCGGCCTCGGCATCATCACCGGCCTGACGCAGCGCACGCCGGAGGATCTGGCCAAGGAGATCCGCCGCTGCCGCGAGATGACCAGCAAGCCGTTCGGCGTGAATCTGACGTTCCTGCCTTCGGTCACGCCGCCGGACTATCCGGGCTATGTCCGTGCCATCGTCGAGGGTGGCGTAAAAGCCGTCGAGACGGCGGGTAACAATCCGCAGAAGTGGCTGCCGGCCCTCAAGGAGGCCGGCATCAAGGTCATTCACAAGTGCACTTCGGTGCGCCATTCGCTGAAGGCCGAACAGATCGGCTGCGACGCCGTGAGCGTCGATGGATTCGAATGCGGCGGCCATCCCGGCGAAGACGATGTCCCCAACTTCATACTGCTGCCGCGCGCCGCCGAGGAACTCAAGATCCCCTTCGTGGCCTCCGGCGGCATGGCCGATGGCCGCTCGCTGGTCGCGGCGCTGTCGCTCGGCGCCGAGGGCATGAACATGGGCACCCGGTTCATGGCGACAAAGGAGGCGCCGATCCACGAGCATGTGAAGCAGGCCCTCGTGGCGGCTTCCGAGCTCGACACGCGCCTGGTCATGCGGCCGCTGCGCAACACCGAGCGCGTGCTGCGCAACGCCGCCGTCGATCGCCTGCTCGAGAAGGAGAAGGCGCTGGGCGCGAACATCAAGTTCGAGGACATCCTGCCCGAGGTCGCCGGCGTCTATCCCAAGATCATGAAGGAAGGCGCCATGGACGCCGGCGCCTGGTCGTGCGGCATGGTGGCGGGACTGATCCACGATGTGCCGACGGTGAAGGAGCTGATCGACCGCATCATGCGAGAAGCCGATGAGATCATCGGCCGTCGCCTCGCCGGGTTCATGAAGGGCTGATGGCGCGATCCGCCTAGGGGAGCCGACGTTCCGGGCTCCCGTTTGCCCGGGGTGGGCATCCTGGTGCCACGTCCGTCGCCTTAGCGTCCGATCAGGCTCGACCTCAGGCTGGCCAGGAAGCCGGGGGCGCGCGGCGCCGACCGGCTGGTGGCCGCCATCTTGCGATAGATGTCGGCAAGCGACCGCTTGCCGGCGTGGGCCCGGAGCTTGGTGCCGTCGGCGCCGGGCACGAGGGTAAGCTCCCGGGTGTGGAAGGCTTCCAGTCCCGGCCGGTGACCGATGCTCACGACTGATGTATCGGGGAGCTCCTCGATCAGGAGCTTCATGACGTTCTCCTGGCCAGCCTCGTCCAGGGCCGAGGTCGCCTCATCCATGAAGATCCACTCGGGCTTGTGAACCAGCGCACGCGCGAAAGCCACCCGCTGCTGCTCGCCGCCCGACAGGATGTGGTCCCAGCGTTCGCTCTCGTCGAGCCGCTCGCGCAGGTGATCGAGCCCGACCTTGTGAAGCATCTCCTTCAGCACATCGTCGTCGATGCCTTCGGGGGCTGTCGGATAGAGCATGATGTCGCGCAGCGTGCCGAGGGGAAAATAGGGCTTCTGCGGCATGAAGGTGATGGCGCCCGTCGGCAGGTGAATGGCACCGCGGCCCCATGGCCAGACACCGGCCACGGCGCGCATGATCGTGCTCTTGCCGCTGCCGGACTGGCCGCGAATCAACACCCTCTCGGGGCGCCGGATCTCGACTTCGGCTTCGGCCACCAGCATCTCGCCGTCGGGTCGCGCAAGACCCAGTTCGCGCATGATCAGGCGGTCGGATTGAGTTGCCGGATGGACCACGATGCGTGCGTCATCGGGAGCCGCGGCATCGTCCTCGAGGTCGGCCAACACCAGATGGAGATGAACGACCCGGCCTGTCGAAGCCCGCCACTCGGCAAACCTCGGGAAATTGTCGATCAGCCACGACAGCGCCCACTGGACACTGGAAAAGGCCTGCGCCGTCTGCATCAGGCCGCCCAGCGCGATTTCGCCGCCGAGATAGCGCGGCAGGGCCACGATCAGAGGCACGACGGGCGCGAGATAGGCGAGCGAGCTGGTCAGCAGCGAGAGATTGCCCTGGCCGCGCGTCTGGACATTCCACGCCGAACGCAGATCGGACAGCGCCCCGCGCAGCCGTTCACGCTCGTCGGCCTCTCCGCGCATCAGCGCAATACCTTC
>Ga0208492_1002181_pt1 | contig 10133 bp, 7 predicted proteins | sample Subbioar_CSW14AB_FD_184820 | JGI IMG/M metagenome (GOLD analysis project Ga0208492, IMG submission 184820) | Serpentinite rock and fluid subsurface biosphere microbial communities from McLaughlin Reserve, California, USA - CR12Mar_CSW14AB (SPAdes) | ecosystem: Environmental > Terrestrial > Deep...
CAAACGCAGCAGATCCGGCTCCATCACGTTCATCGCGCCGATGTTTTCCTGCAGCGTGAACTTCTCGCCCCAGGTCACGCCACGGTCGCGTGAGATGCGCGCGGAGATCTTCGCGCGGGCCCAGTCCGACGACCCATCGGTATCGAAGTCGGTCCAGGCCAACAGGACGCGCCCATCGCGCAACACAACGGTATCGGCCTCGGAGTTGCGCATGTTTCCCGGCACAGCGGGCGCGAACATCGATTCAAACGGCAAAGCCGCCGCCAGCAGCATCAACAAGCTCACAGCGCCTCCACGATCGCCAAAGTCTGATCTACGACATCGCCGGTATGCGCGAATGAGATGTACCATCGCCCGTCGGGAAGCGCGTAGATGCCGCCGGCGAGCAGCGCCATCAGAAACTCCACGTACAAGGCTTTATCGCCGGCGATCGTGTCGCGATGATGCTGGAACCCTCGCTGGCCTTTTACGCCGCGCTGTTCGGCGCGATGAAGGTCGGCGCGGTGGCGGTGCCCTTGTTCACCCTGTTCGGCCCGGATGGCTTGCGTCTGCGCATGGCCGATTGCAGCCCGGCGCTGTTGTTGCTCGCACCTGAGAAGTACGAACTCGCCGCCGCGGCGGGCGCGCCGGTGGTGATTGCCGATGAGGACTGGCTGGCGACGGTGGCCGATCTCCCGGTACGCGCGCCGATTGCCAGTCGCGCGGACGACATGGCGCTGTATCAATACACCTCAGGCACCACGCGCGAGTTGCCGGAAGCGGTCAAGCACCGCCATCGCGCCATCGTCACGGTCGCCATCGCGGCCTTGTACGCGACCGGCGTGCGCCCCGGCGAGCGCTACATGTGTCCGTCCTCGCCGGCCTGGGGGCATGGTCTGTGGCACGGCACGCTCGCGCCGCTCGCGCTGGGCGTGAGCATCGCCGCTTATGCGGGCAGGTTCGATGCGGAGCGACTGCTGCAGGCGATCGCGGATTACCGCATCACCAATATGTCGGCCGCCGCGACCCACTATCGAATGATGAAAAACAGCGATGCCGCCGCGCGTCACACCTATGCGATAGAGAAACTCACGTTCACCGGCGAACCGATAGACAGCGCGACGGCGCAATGGGCCGAGGGCGTGTTCGGCACGCCGGTCTGCAGCATCTATGGCACCACTGAAGTGGGCGTGATCATCGCCAACTATCCAGGCGCCGACGATCTGCCGGTCAAACCCGGCGCGCTCGGCAGGCCGGTGCCGGGCGTGGAAGTGGCGATACTCGACAGTGCCGGTCAGCCCTGTGCACCGGGCGTCATCGGTGAGATCATGCTGCGTCGGGGCGAGGGCTGGTTTCCGACCAAGGATCTCGGCCACCTCGATGAGCAGGGCTACTTCTATCACAACGGGCGCGCCGACGACGTCATCATCTCCGCCGGCTGGACCATGAGCGCGGTTGAAATCGAAGATACCCTGCTCAAGCATCCCGATGTCACCGAATGCGCCGCCATCGGCGTGCCGGACGCGACCCGCGGGCAGGTGGTGAAAGCCTATGTGGTGAGCTCACGCGCGCCTTCGGATGTGTTCGTCACCGAGATCCAGCAGTTCGCGCAAGCGCGTCTGAGTCGTCATGAGTATCCGCGCCAGGTCGAGTTCGTCAGCGAACTGCCCAAGACGCCGGCCGGCAAAGTCAATCGCGGCGTGCTGCGCGCACGCCTGCAAGCAAGTTCGTAAGGGGAGTCGTCCAACATGAGTGCAGTCCAGGGGCGCGAGGAATTTCCGCGCATCACCGAGCAAGGTCTCGAAGACCTCCAGCGTCGTATCAATGTGCGTATCGCGCTGGAGCCCGAGCCGTGGTGCCATGAGGCGACGCGCGACAACATCCGCCACTATGCCCACGGCATCGGCGACGACAACCCGCTGTGGTGTGATCCCGAGTACGCGCGCAGCACCCGCCATGGCGGCATCATCGCCTGCCCGTCCTTCCTGTTCGCCTGCTCGCGCATCGCCTCCGGCTATGTCGGCGGCCTGCCGGGCATCCATGCGATGTGGGCCGGCGCCAACTGGGTGTGGCACAAGGCGGCGCGGCGCAACGACGAGATTTCCACACAATCCTGGTTGAAGGATCTGATCATCCACGAGACCCGCTTCGCCGGGCGTGCCGTGCAGCAGATCTATCACGTCGAGTATTTCAACCAGAGCGGCGACCGACTCGCCGAGGTCGATAGCTGGTGTTTCCGTACCGAACGCGACACCGCGCGCGAACAGGGCACCAAGTACACCGAGGTCAAGGCGCGCCCCGAAAAGCGCTACACGCCGGACGAACTGGCCGAGGTCTACCGCACCTATGCCAAGGAGGAAGTGCGCGGCGCGACGCCGCGTTACTGGCAGGACGTGCAAGTGGGCGAACGCCTGCCGACGCTCGCCAAGGGGCCGATGACCGTCACCGGTTTCATCGCCTACGCGCAGGGCTGGGGCGGTCTTTACATCCGCGCCAACAAGCTCGCCTGGCGCATGATTCACGCCCATCCGGGCCTGGGCATCCCCAATCGTTTCAATATTCCCGATTGCCCGGAGCGGGTGCATTGGGAGCAGGAGTTCGCGCTCAAGGTCGGTGCCCCGGGCGCCTATGACTATGGTCCGGAACGCTGTTCGTGGCTGACCCATCACCTCACCAACTGGATGGGGGACGACGGCTTCCTGGTGTCTTCCTCGAGCCGCATTCGCCGCCACAATCCCGAGGGCGATGTGCTGATGTTCAATGGCGAGGTGACGCGCAAGTTCGTCGACGAACAGGGCCGTCATTGCGTGGAGATTGCGCAGCGTGCCGCCAATCAGGATGACGAGGATTCGATACTCGGCAGCGGTGTGGTGGCCCTGCCGGCGCGCGCCTGAGCGCGACGACAGGGTGAGTCGCGCGGTGAGTCACGCCGATTCGCCGCGCGTTGTCTGCCCCTTTCGTGAAGCCACTGCCCGGAGTACGCGCGATGCTTGAAGACTTCAACCCGAACGCGCCGATTTCGGCGTTGATTGCCTATCACGCCCGCCACCGTGCCGAAGCCGAGGCGCTGGTTTTCGAAGACCAGCGCCTGTGCTGGGGGGCGTTCGAGCGCCAGGTCAACCAGGTCGCGAACGGCATCATCGCCGCCGGTGTGCGGCGTGCGGACAAGGTCGCCATCCTCGCGCACAACTCGCCCGCCTACTTCGTCACCCTGTTTGGCATTCTGCGCGCCGGCGCCTGTGCGGTGCCGCTGTCGGGCATGGCGGACACGCTCGCACTGCGACTCATGCTCGAGGACTGCGGCGCAAAGCTGCTGTTCGCCTGCGCTGCCCTGCTGCCGCTGGCGCAAGCGGCGAAAGCCGGCAACGCGCGGCTGGGCGATGAACATTGCATCGCCTTCGATGGCGAGCCATCCGGCTGGATGGATTTCACGGCATGGCGCGATGCCCAGGAGGCGACGTCGCCGACCTTGGCATGCGATCCGGGCGACCCGTTCTATCTCATCTACTCATCGGGCACGACGGGTGTGCCCAAGGGCATTCTGCAGAATCATCAGTCGCGCACCTCCTATTGGGCCGCTCGCGCCGGCTATGGCTTCAGCACGGCAACGCGCATGTTGCTGTCCACGCCCTTGTATTCGAATACCACGCAATTCGCCTTGCTGCCGGCGGTGGCCTGGGGCGGCACCGTCATCCTGCTGCGAAAATCCGACGCGCTGACCTATCTCGAACAGGCCGCGAAGGAGCGCGCGACCCACACCATGCAGGTGCCGGTGCAATATCGCCGGCTGCGCGAAGTCGCCGATTTCGATAGCTACGATCTGTCGTCCTTCCAGTGGAAATTCTCGACTTCGGCGCCGCTGTCGGCCGATCTCAAACGCTGGATACTGGACAAATGGCCGGGCAAGCTCACCGAGGTCTATGGCATGACCGAAGGTGGTGTCGGCTGCGTGCTCCATGCCCACGAACATCCCGACAAGCTGCACACCGTAGGCACGCCGACACCGGGCTCGGAGTTCCGTATCGTCGATGAGACCATGAACGAAGTGCCGCGCGGTGAAATCGGCGAACTCATCGGCTGGTCGCCTTTCATGATGGACGGCTATTACAACAAGCCCGAGGAAACAGCGAAGTCCCGCTGGGTGGATGGCGCGGGCCGAACCTGGCAGCGCAGCGGCGATCTCGGCCGCATGGACGAAGACGGTTTCGTAATCCTGCTGGACCGCAAGAAGGACATGATCATCTCCGGCGGTTTCAATATCTACAGCGCGGACCTCGAAGCCGTGCTGGCTCAACATCCGGAGGTGCGCGACTGCGCGGTAATCGGCGTGCCGAGCGACGAGTGGGGTGAAACGCCACTCGCTCTGGTGGTGCCGGCACCCGGCGCGCAGACGTCCGCCGTCGACCTGCGTGCATGGGCCAATGCGCGACTGGGCAAGCTGCAGCGATTGTCGGCGGTGGAGTTTCGCGAGGACTTGCCACGCAGCACCATCGGCAAACTGCTCAAGCGCGAATTGCGCGAACCCTACTGGCGCGCGGCGGGCAAGCACATCGCCTGACGCAGTCCGCGCTACCGAACAGGGAATCGCGTGAGCACGATGAGAGGTTTACCGTTAGCAACCCATCAGCGACGGAGCAGGACCCATGCAATTCGGCATCACCATCGCACCCCACATCGAACGCTGGGATTTGATTCAGTACGCCGAGGAACTCGGCTACGACCGCGCCTGGGTGCCCGATTCCCAGATGATCTGGTCCGACTGCTATGCCATTCTGGCGCTGGCGGCGGTCAACACCAGACGCATTCAGATCGGCACCGGCGTTTCGATCGCCGGCACGCGCATCGCGCCGGTCACCGCCCATTCCATCGGCACCATCAATCAGCTTGCTCCGGGGCGGGTCTTTCTCGGTCTCGGCACGGGACACACCGCGATGCGGGTGATGGGTCAGGACCCGATGCCGGTGTCCGAGTTCCGCGAATATCTGCGCGTGGTGCGGGCGCTGCTCGATGGCAAGGCGGTGGACTACACCTACCGTGGCGTGACGCGCGAAATCGAATTCCTGCATCGCGATCGCCACTACGTCAACCTCGACAACCACATTCCGATTTACATCGCCGGCAATGGCCCGAAAGCCTGTCAGGCGGTGGGCGCCTATGGCGACGGCTGGACCACCATCGGTCGCGATACCGATCAGATCAGCACCGCATTTCACAACATCGAAAAGGGCGCGCAGGCGAGCGGCCGTCAGCTCGACAGCAGCTTCCACACGACTTTGTTCTCCTGCACTTCGGTGTTGCGCGCCGGTGAGGATCTGCGCAGTGAGCGCGTCATCAACGAAGTCGGCAGCTGGGTCACGACGGAGCTGCATTTCTTCTACGAAATCTGGAACAAGGCCGGCCGCCGGGATGAACTCATTCCGCCCCACTTCCTCAACATGTGGGACGAGTATCTCGAGCGGGTGAATAATTTCAGTCTGCCGGAGGAATCACGTTTCCGGCAGATACACGAAGGCCATGCCATCTATCACGTGCCCGAGGAGCGACGCTTCATCACGCCCGAGGCGATACGCGCGATCTGCATGGTGGGCTCGCCCGAAGACATCATCGACCAGATTCGCGATGTCGAAAAAGCCGGCATCAAGGAGATCAACATCATGCCGGCCGCGGATCATGCCCGCGAGGCCTTCGCCGACTTCGCGCAGAAGGTGATGCCGGCTTTCCGTTAGGGGGTGCTTCGCAAGCCGGTGATGAAAGCGTCTCGCGCGGCGCCTTGAGCGTAGCGACAGTGGCGGGGAGAACAGCTCGAATTCGGCCGTCCGCAACTGCCCATGCGAGTCAGGCGTTAGGTGTCGGCCGTCACCAGGTCATAGACTTTCCGGGCCAAGGCATCGGGGGTAAAGGGCTTGGCCAGGAATTCATAGCCGATTGCGTCTCCGCCTTTGCGTAACACCGGGTGCTCGCTATAGCCGGACAGCAACAGACAACGACAACCCGGCCGCCGCCGGCGCAGCTCGTCAGCGAGATCGATGCCATTGAGCCGCGGCATCACGACGTCCGATACGAGCAAATCAATGACGCCTTCGTATGCATCGGCGATGTCGAGGGCATCGCGACCGTCAGCGGCCTCCAGAACCGTATAGCCGTGAGCCTCGAAGATATGGCGCGTCAGGACACGCAAGGTCTGTTCGTCTTCCACCAGCAGTATGGTGGCCGACGCCTGTTGCAGGCTCATGGGCTCGGTGCGGTCTGGAATGCTCGGCTGCTCGACACTGCGCGGCAGATAGATACGAACGGTCGTGCCCTTCTGCGGTGCGCTGTCGATAGTGACGTAGCCGTGGGACTGATTGATGATGCCGAGCACCATCGCCAAGCCCATGCCCGTTCCCTGGCCCGCTTCCTTGGTAGTAAAGAATGGGTCGAACACCTGTCGACGCGTATCTTCATCCATGCCGGAACCGTCATCCCAGACCGATAAGACGACGTAGTCGCCTGCGGGCATGGCGGCTGGCTCGCCGCTGTCTGTTCCGCGATGCTGAATATCACAGGTGCTGATGACCACCGCACCCCCGCCGGGCAGGGCATCGCGCGCGTTGACCAGCAGGTTGATGATGACCTGTTCCATCTGACTGCGATCGACTTTGACGAGCCCAAGCTCAGGTGCGGTCTGCACTGACAGCGTGATGTCCTCCCCGATGAGGCGAACGAGCATGCTCTCCACGCTGCGCACCACGTCATTCAGGTTCAGAACCTCGTGTTCCAGCATTTGCCGCCGGCTGTAGGCCAGCAACTGCCGAGTCAAATTGGCGGCGCGTTCCCCGGCATGATTGATTTCAATCAGGGACGAGCGTGCGGAGTCGGCGCTCGACATGCGCGACAACAGGAGTGCCGCATAGCCATTGATCACGGTCAGAAGATTGTTGAAGTCATGGGCAATGCCGCCCGCCAGCATGCCTATGGCTTCGAGCTTCTGTGCCTGACGCAGCTGTTCTTCCATGCGGCGACGCGCGGTGACGTCGGTCAGCACGGCAATGAACTGGGCCACAGTGCCACGCTCGTCGCGCACCGGTGCAATGGTGAGATGGTTCCAGAAGGTTGTGCCGTCCTTGCGATAATTCACCAGTTCGACGGTACATTCGCGGCCTGCACGATCCGCGGTGCGCATCTCCGCGATCACCTCGGCACTGCTGTCCGGCCCCTGCAGAAAACGGCAGTTCCTGCCGACGACCTCACGCGACGAATAGCCAGTCAGGGTTTCGAAGCCGGGACTGACATAAATCAACGGCCGTTCAGGCTGCCGGGCATCGGTGATGCAAATGCCTTGCGAGACGGCTTGCATGGCGCGGTCGCGCAAACGCAAAGCGGCTTCGTCACGACGGCGCTCCTCTTCGAGCCGCAGAGTATCCAGGGCGAAGGATACGCTGGGCACGATCTGGCCGAGAGTCTCCAGCAGATCATCACTGAAGAACGCGACGACGGGCGCATACAGCGTAAGTACCGCCACCACCTGTCCGCGTTCTCGCAACGGGAAAGCCGCAGAAGCCGCAAAGCCGTAGCTTGCGGCCAGCGCATGCCAGGGCGCTGTCATGGCCGCAGCCTGGTAGTCGTTGACGACCACCGTCTGACCCGTCCGGACAGCGTGGCCGGTCGGCCCGCAGGCCCGCGGGTCGTCGCCGTCGAGGCTGATGACCAAGGCATCGAGGTAGCCACTGCCGGGGCCTGCCCAGGCCATGGGCAGAACCCGTCCGTCATTCGGTACACCCACCCAGGCCAGCGGAAAGCGGCCGGTTTCGACGGTGATGGTGCACAGATCGCGGTAGAGTTCCAAGGCCGAGCGGCTGCGGCTGACGGTGCGATTGGTGCGCGCCAGCATTGCGTAGAGGTCGTTACGCAAGCGCAGGGCGGCTTCGGTGCGACGCTGTTCGGTGACATCGTCGACCACCATCGCCAGCGCGTTTACCGAGCCCTGCTCCCAGACCGGGTGGATGCTCACGAGCCAGTGCTTGCGAGACTGCGGCGCGCCATCGGTTGCGCCGAGCATTTCCTGCTTCAAGACCACGGCACCGTTGAGGCCGCGCTGACATAAAGGCATTAAATCGGGCCAGAATCCGGGAATGATCTCTGCCAGCTGGCGACCGAGGTGGGCCTCGCGCGGCATGGCATTCAGCGCGGCCAGCGCCGGGTTTATCTCCATGACGCGCAGCTCGCGATCGACGATTACCAGGCCAAAGGACCCACCCTGGGCGAGCGCCGTATAGACGGCGAGCTGCTGATTGACCTCAAGAAGCGGTTGGGGCACGTTCTAGACTTCCCTGTTCGCTTGATTCCATACGACTGTTGAGACGCGCGGACCCGGCGATGAAGACGCCCATCGGCAGGAATTCTGACCCGTGCATACACCATCGCGCGTGACGGCAGTCAATTCAAGCAGAAATCCCGCTGCGCGGCATCATTTGGGCGGGAACGCAACTTTCCGGTAGATGGGGCGCCGTCCTGGAATTCGGTCACTGACGCCGCGATCGGCCGTCATTCGCGCGCGTACTATCCGCCCCGCACTCGTAGTGCAGCACGCTCCGAACGGTAACGCATGACGGTGGCCACCGCCGGCCGGAACAGCGCAGGGGCTGGCGCGCTGAAGGAATCGTTTGGCTATTGATCTCCCTCAGCGGGCGCTGCTCGGCCGGGCCGACGGCAAACATTCCGTCCTCATGCCAAGCCGTGCACGCCATCGCAATTTCTGCTGGAAAGCCTCCTCAAATTTTCCCGGCGAGCGCCGCTACACCTAGCGACAGGGCCGGCCTTCGGCTGACCCGGCCCCTTAGTGCTGCCACCATTTCACGGGTATCGATATGGCCACTCCTGCCGTCCAAGTTTCCCTGCAAACGCGTCCCAACGAGCCGACCTTCGTGTTCGGCGCCGATATGAGCGGGGATTTCACCCAGGGCTCGGCGGCGGTGGCGGCGCGCCTGTTCGGCGCCGATACCGATGTCGGCGTGGGGCCCAGCGGACATGCCTACGCCATCCCCTATCGCAACAGCGATGCCGAACTGCTGGGCTACGCCGCCATGGGCGCGCAGATCAGTGCATTCCTGAGTCATGCGCGCGCCCATCCGGAGGAAAGCTTCCAGGTCGCGCGCTTCGGCTGCGAGAGTGGCGCGAGTGACGATGCGACCATGACCCGGCACTTCAGCCATGTGCCGCCCAACTGCCAATTGCCGGGCCTGTGGCAACGCCTCATCGATCCGAAGATGGCAGTGCGCCTGATGGTCTTCGACCCCTTCGCGCGCTTCAAGGATCCCTATTGGCAGGACAAGCTCAAGCGCTACCTGTCATTGAACGCAGCGACCTGCAACGGCGCACAGGTTGAACTGGTCAGCGTCGGCGCGGCGCGTTCCATCGTCGCCAACGACATGGCCGCCAAACGCCTCGGCCTCAAGCATCGGGTGTTCGGGCCCAACGAGGGCTTTTTCGGCAAGGAGGCAGTGGCCGCCGCCGAAATGAAGGCGATGTGGTACTCGACGCACTTCCTGTCGTTGTGTGATTTCCGTCAGACCGTGCAGCCGCAGCAGTTCCGTGTCACCGCCGAGGCCATCCGTGCCGGCCTCGTGGTCGATCAGCTGGAAGTCGAAGCGGACGCCTGAGCGGCGCCGCGCTCAATGGGCCGCGATGAATTCCACCAGCGCGCGGCATAGCGCGCTGTCCGCATCTTCGAAGCCGCCGATGGCCGTCAGGTGATTCTTGCCCGGCTGGGCGAACTCCGTGGCGCGCTGGCCGCGCGCGCGCCAGGCCGCGACATAGTCGGCCGACTGACGGTGGAACTCGCTCGATTCATCACCCCCCAGCGTCACCAGCAGCGGCGGCGCCTCGGCGGGAATGTGGAACAGCGGGCTCTGGCGCTCGATGAGGTCCGCATCGAGTTGCAGCTTGGCTTGCAGCCACGAATGGCGGAAGGGTCTTAAATCGAACAGACCGCTGATCGGCATGCCGCCCTTGATGATGTCGGCCGGCAAATCGTATTCACCCACCCAGTCGGTCGCGACCAGCATGCCGACCTGATGTCCACCGGCCGAGTGCCCCGCGACGAACAGACGTTCGGGGTCGCCGTTGTAACGCGCGATGTTCTTCACGATCCAGGCCACCGCCGCGCGGCTCTGGCG
>Ga0208492_1002182_pt1 | contig 10129 bp, 1 predicted proteins | sample Subbioar_CSW14AB_FD_184820 | JGI IMG/M metagenome (GOLD analysis project Ga0208492, IMG submission 184820) | Serpentinite rock and fluid subsurface biosphere microbial communities from McLaughlin Reserve, California, USA - CR12Mar_CSW14AB (SPAdes) | ecosystem: Environmental > Terrestrial > Deep...
TATTAAACTAGTGGATGGATTTACTGCATCGATAAGCTTGGTGAATAATAAGATTTTACTCAATCATGCAGATGCATTTTTCAATTATCCATTTGGGAATAAACATGTTTTTAAACTTGAAAACGGACCCATTGCAGTAGAGCGATATCAGTTTGTACCTGACCAGTTAGGGGCGATATATATTGAATACAAAATCTACAATAAGAGTCAAGATTCGCAAGCTTTGATTTTTGACTTTGAAGTAATATCCAACCTAATGCCTGTTTGGTTGGGGGAAAGAACGGGTATGATTGATTCAAAAGATAAAGCCAACTATGATGCGAATAATAAAAGATGGATGGTAAAAGATTCTCTGAATCCTTGGTGGCTGGTCTATGGTAGCTCATTAGTTGGTTCAGCAAACCCTGTCATTGGACAGTTGAGCCACAAAACAAACACAACGGTCTCTCAAACGAACTATGCATTAACCATTGCCCCTAATGAATCCGTATCAATACCTTTTGTGATTGCTGGTTCTGCTCAATCTAAAGCGCAAGCCATTAGCGCTTATGAAACAGTACAACAAAACATCCTTGTATTGTTGGAAACCAAGAAAAAGCGATTGCAACATTTGAATACGCTTGCTAAACTTTCGTTGAATGACACTTCTTTAACAAGGAGTTTTGAGTGGCTAAAATACAATAGTGATTGGTTGGTAGCAGATGTTGAAGGAATCGGGAGAGGAATTGTAGCTGGGCTGCCCGATTACCCCTGGTGGTTTGGAGGGGATATGGCATATACCTTAAAGGCTTTGATAGCCATGGGACACAAAGAGTTGGTATATAGTTCCATTGATTTAATACAGCGCATATCAGAAAAGCACAATGGCAATGGAAGAATTGTTCATGAAGTTTCTACTAATGGCGCTGTTTTTAATCCTGGCAATGTGAATGAAACGCCTCAATTTATTTCTTTGTTATGGGAAGTATTTTGCTGGACAGGTGAGTTAGATTTTCTTAAAAAGTATTTTCCTTCAGTTGTAAAAGGCTTGGATTGGATAGTTAGAGAGAATGATGCCAATAAAAACCTGTTACCAGATGGAGCTGGGATGATGGAAGTTCACGGGCTAACTTCTGAAATGATAGACGTTGCGACCTACACACAAAAAGCTTTTGCTGATGCTGCAAAAATGGCTTCTGTTTTACAAAAAGTGCATTTGGCAAAAGACTATCAAATAAAAGCGGATAAGCTAAAAAAGACTATCAACGCGAGGTTTTGGGTAGAACAAGATCATTCTTATGCAGACTTTATTGCAACAAAAGGACAAGCCCTGCAATTGATGTCGGATGCAATAGTTCGGGCGGATACGTTAGGAAACAAATGGGCAGTGAGCGCATTAAAAGAAATGCAGGAATTAACTACAAAAGATACCAGTAGTCAGCCTAAAGGTTTTGTGATGCATCATAACTGGGTAGTGAATACGCCGATGGAAACGGGTATTGCTCCCAAAGTCAGGGCCTTTAAAGCCCTGAATACAGCAAAGAAGTTCTCCAATTCATTTGGAATGTATGTAACCGGAATAGATAAGAATATAAAAAGGGATGAACAAGAATATTCCTATGCGGCGGCGGTAGGGAAGAATGATTTTACCTATACGGGTACTGTAATGACTTTACCGACTGCTGTTCAAATTATTGCAGAAAATAATTATGGAAGGCCTAATGAAGCGTATTCACTGTTGAAAAAAGTAGATAAAACTTTTAGTTATGCCTTGCCTGGTTCATTGTACGAGGTTTCTCCTGATTATGGAATGATGACGCAGGCTTGGAATGTATATGCTTATGGTATTCCCATCATAAAGCAGTTTTTTGGTATACAACCTGAAGCGTATAAAAAAGAGATTGTAATTGCTCCTTCTTTACCAGACTCCTTAACCTATGGAGTGTTGGAAAATGTAATTGTTGGTAACCAGACCATTAGCGTTTCATTTGTCAAGACATCCCCAAAGACGACTTATACCATCTCTCAAGATGCCAAGAATTGGGAATTGGTTTTTAAACAGCCTTCTAACATTGCTGCAAAGTGGTTTATTAACGGGAAGCGAGTTAAGCCTGTGTTGATAAATGGGTTTTGGCAAGTGAAATTAAGGAACCAGTTCACCGTTGTGGTTCTTGCAAAATGAAATTTTTTTAATAAAGGGGTATATTATTATATTAAATATTCGTAAAATCTTATAAAATTATACTTTTTATTTAATTGGTTATATTTCAAGTATTGTTTAGGGAATATTAGACCCATGGAATTGCGTTAACTTTGTAAACAATATCCAATCTTTTCTGAAGAACTATGTATCTTTTTTTTCATTACTTTAATATTATAGCATTTGCATTTTCCGTTTATTGCTATGCCATAGTATTGTCCAGAGGTGATCGCCAATTACCCATGTTCTTTTTATTTATATCGAATGTTGTTTTGGTACTCACATCGGTTTTTTATTGGCTTTTTTCTAGTGGACTTATCTATCAATATCCTCATTTCTTAAGAGTTCCTGCAGCATTTTATTATTTAGTAGGACCAGCAATCTATTTATTTGTTAGAACTTTATTTTACAAAGAAAAGACATTGAGAAAATGGGACTGGTTGCATTTTCTCCCTTTTATTTTACACCTTATTGAATTGATTCCATTTTATCTACAAGATGCTAGTGTAAAATTAGAGATGATTGATACTATAAAAAATAATTATTCTGCTCCATTTACCCGCTTTAATGAGGGGGTATTGCCAAGTAGTGTTCATACTGTAATAAAGGTACTAAGTTGGTGTACCTATATATTTCTTTCTCTAAGAACATTTAACCATTTTAAACGAACGATTAAAACGAGCGTTATCACTGATTACAATCGAAAATTTGCTTTTGTAAATTATTATTTGATAACAAAATATTTTGGCATTGTTGGCTTTTTAGTAGCGGTATATTTGGTCCAGTTTAATCCTTCGTTTATCATTTTTACTTTGATAGCGAATATCATAGGGGTTTCTAATGTAATTATTCTGGCATTTAAGTTTCCTGACTTGTTATACGGAGATAACGTATTTACTTCTATTGACAACAACAGAGAAAGTCTGATGAAAATTGTTAAACATCAGACGGAAAATTTAAACTTTTTGGAAAAAAGTAAGTATGAGGGCAATGTATTGTTAGACAGGAACTACAAGCTAATTTATATAAATAAACTTGGTGAAGAATACTTTAAAAGTATTTATAATCGATCGCTCCAATTAAATGATTTGGTAACGGATTACCTGGATACCGCTTCAAAAGCGCAACTGGAACAATATGTTTCGCTTGCCTTAGAAGGTAATCCAGTGCAGGTTGAACAAAAGTTTTTGCTTTTTGGGGACACCAAATTTACGTGGATGCAGCTAAACTTTCAGGCACATTATGCATCCAATGGAAGCGTCATTGGTGTGTCAATTGGAGTAAATAAAATAGATACTAAGAAGAAAATGGAATCGCTTCAAAAGCAATACCAACAGTCACTAGATGAATTAGCTTGGAGAAGCTCCCACTTACTTAGGGCTCCTGTTTCCAATATGATGGGAATAACACAAGTACTAAAAGCGTCTGATTTTGTAATAACGGAGGATGAAAAAAAATATTTTTTAGCTAACCTGTCAAGTGAAGTTGAAAAGTTGGATGCGGTAATCAAAGACATGGTGTTTAATGCACGAAAAAAAATTGATAATTAAAGGCGCTGATTTAGTTATATTTTTTGATCAGTTAGTGACTTCCTTTTGCTGTTACTTCTACGTGTAAATGTAGTTCCCATTGTAATTCTACAATACACTTATGAAAGCCCTGCCTTACATAAATGTTATACAACGTCCTATACGTTTCGAATCTAATAGTTCTCTTACAATCTGGAGTAGCTGAAATAGTATTATTTCTCCAATCATATGTTAACAAAGTTTTTTGGTATCATTCACCTAGATAACTGACACATTAAAGAAGTTTGAATCATTAATTACACTAAAACGAAAATTAGTGTTTACATACGAAAATTATTTTACTATATTTTTTGTTGAATTATTGATTTTTCTAAGCTAATATCCCTACATGTCCATGTAGGCTCTGTCATAATTTCGTAAAATTATTAGCAGCATAACATCTGCTGGTAATTGAACATCTAATATCCTCTACATGTCCAGTATTCTAAATACTGCTTTCAAAGCAGCGTTATTGTCTATTTGTATCCTTTTAACTTCTAAGTCTCTTATTGCTCAAAATCAACTGAGTGTTCCGTTTACTTATGGAGCAATTGGCGTTCAAAATGGAGTCAATAAAGCTGATAATTTAAAGACCTTTTCTACATTAAGTATCGAAAAGGCATATTTTATGCAAAATACATCAGGCTCTGTATTTACTTTGCAGGGAAACGACATTCCAGGTGTATTGAGACTTGTTACCACAGCAAAAAAATATGTTGATATAAATGGAGCATTTGTTTGGCGAGAAAATGGAGGGACAACTACCTACATAGGATTTATCCCAAGTTCTTCAACGGCTTCTTTTAATTTACAAACTTATGGTGGGGCAAATTATACGATATCGAACACCTCTAATTTATTAGTACGATATAATAACACTACAACTATTTTTACTGAAAATAGCACAATTAATGGTAATTCTGGTAACATTCAAGACGTACTCAATAGTTTAAACACTTATTTAGCAACAAGTATTTCATCCAGACCAGTCGGACCGGTTACCGCTAGTGCACAAACTACAGCAAGTACAACTCCAACAATCACTGGTACTGTCACTTTGCAACAAGGAGAAACACTTACTGTTGAAGTGAATGGCTTTGTATATGCTGCCATTGATGGCCTTTCGGTCACAGGGAATACATGGTCACTTAATATCCCAAATTCCGCAAATCTTTTGTCTAATACAACTTATTCTGTTACAGCAGTAATAACAAATTCAAGTGGCTTTACGCTTTCTGATAATACAACTAATGAACTGATAATTTCTCAGCCTCCTACAATCACCATTTCTGCTACAAATTCTTCAAATCAAAATATAAATAGTGGTTCTACTACGAATGATTCTCAATTATTATTGACTTTCACAACAAGTCAGGCTTCTTCTGATTTTCAAGAAAGTGATATTTCTATAACGGGGGGGATATTAAGTAATTTTTCAGGAACGGGTAGTGTTTACTCTGCTACTCTAACTCCTTCGGCAAATTCTGGAACGGTAAATGTATCTGTTGCATCCAATAAATTTACAAATTCAAGTAATGTTGGGAATACCGCCTCTAATGTATTTGTCTGGAATTACGATGTTCAGCCCCCAGCCGTAAGTATTTCTGCAAAAAATTCATCTGGAATAATACGAAACAGTGGATCAACGAGTAGTGATGCTAGCTTACAGGTTACTTTTGCAATAAGTGAGAACACGACTGATTTCACAATATCTGATGTAACAGTAACTAATGGGGTTTTGTCTGGATTTTCTGGTTCCGGAAATACATATTTAGCAACGCTTACGCCTACCAACCCAGGATCAGTAACAGTTAATGTTGGTGCAAATACTTTTACCGATAATACTTCAAATGGTAATACTGCATCTATTACTTATATGTGGAATTACTCAAATACAAGAGCGATCGATGATAGTAGGAGCTCGGTTACTTTTTTGGAGAATACAGTAAATGCAGAAGCCCAATTTTTGTTCCCTCAATCAGAAACCCTTTATTATACAAATAGCACTTCTTTTTTTGGTAGATCTTTAACCTTGACTTATGCAAATGGTGGAAGCACTTCTGATAGATTAAGTATTAAAAATGAAGGAACAAATTCTGGAGAATTGAATGTATCTGCGTCTCAGGTTCAGGCTCAAACATACTCTATAAAAATCGGGAATACCGAAATAGGAACTTATCCTTCTAGTTTAACTGGATCAGGTATAAATGGTGAATATCTTACTATTACCCTTAATGCAAATGCAACAGTTGCATACATCAATAAGATAATCAATAATTTTACTTATTTCAACTCCTCTAATTCCCCAATACTTTCAAGAACTATACGATTATCAATTGGTGATCCTTCTGGAACACTTACTAAAGATTTAATTGTAAAAGTTGTTGCTGAAAATGATGCCCCCAATATTGGTAGAGTTGATTCAACATTCATGGATGTTACCATGCCAGGAGATCAAATAACAAAAATTCCGATTTACTCAAGTTCACCTAGCTCTGAGCAAGTTCCTAATACAATTGATAATTCAGTTGCAACAAAATACCTCAATTTTTCTGGTGCAAATTCAGGCTTTATGGTTATTCCTGCTGCGGGCCCAACACTCGTAACGCAATTAACTTTTACAACAGCCAATGATAGTCCAGATCGCGACCCAATCACATATAAATTAGAAGGTTCAAAAGATGATGGAAATACCTTCACTACTATTGTGCAAAGTGCCGCAACAAATATTGTTTCTGGAACCAATCGATTCACAAAAGTTGTAGGGGCGGCTTTTTCAAATACAGAATGGTATAATGCATATAGACTAACATTCCCAACGCTTTTGACTCAATACAATAGTATGATGCAAATTGGGGAGGTTGAACTATTAGGGAAGCCTTTATATCGATTGTACTATGCAATGGGGGGGACTCCAATCAACGTTTATAGTATTTTGCCGATGGTTGATCCAGATAATGACAATATTCTAGAAGCTAGAGTAAGTATTTCACAAAACTTTACAGCAGGAGATTCTCTTTTTTGGACAATTCCAGCTGGTTCAGGAATAACAGGCACTTATAATGCACAAACTGGTATATTATCTTTTACTGGAACTTCATCTGTTGAGAATTACAAAAGCCTTTTGCGTTCTATAAAATTTCAAGCTATTGCTAATAATGTTGGTAAAGAACGAATCATTAAATTTAGGGTTACGGACGTTTATGGTGCTAATTCTGAGGAGGTTCAGTCTGCAATAGTAGTTTCGTTTGCTCCGACTTTAACATCCGTAAATAAGCTTTCTAGTAAGTATCTTAATTTTAATAATAAGATAACTTATGTTGATCTTAAAAATGCCTCTGTTAATTTCAATGACCAAGATCCTGAAGATTTACCTCTTTTGAAATATAAGGTGACTACTGTTGCTCAAAATGGCTCACTGCTTTTAAATGGGAATACAGCACTTGTTGCTGGTTCAGTGATTGGGCCTGATGATTACTTAATCTGGCAGCCAGTTGCTTCAGGTGAGAATATTACTTTGTTTACGGTAAAGGCATTTGATGGAAGTCTTGAATCTAACGATGCAATACCTGTTGTTGTAGATGTTCTGAATACAGTTCCTACATTGTCCATAATAAAGAGTGGAGATTTAAACAGTTTTACTGCTTACAATCAGAATAGCTCATGTGTTCAAAATATAACTATTGATGGTACGTATCTTACAGGTGATATAACGGTTACTCCACCTACTGGATTTGAGATTTCTACAACGAACAATTCTGGATTTTCAAATAACCCTATTGTACTTGCTCAAACACTTGGTTTGGTTAATGCTCAAAAAATTTATATTAGGTCTAGTAGTTCAAATCAACTAGGATCTTTTAGTGGTGACTTAGTGCTGTCTTCACCAAATACAAATAATCTCTTAATTCCTCTCGGTGGCACAGTGTCAACACCAGTTAATCCAACAGTTACTATTGCTTCCAGTGATTTAGACAATATAATATGTACTAATGGTTCAGTTACTTTTACTGCAACAGTTACTAATATAACTGGAACTCCACTTTATAAATGGTATTTAAATGGGAATTTGGTAAATGGTGTAACAGGAGCGACTTATACAACAAGTAATTTGACTAATAATGATGTTGTATATGCTATAGTAGAGAATAATGATCGTTGCGTTGTTCTTGCAAGTGGTAATTCTAATTCAATTACGACTGTCGTTAATGCTTTGCCTTCAGTGTCATTGATTACTGGCCCCTCAAGTGTTTATGTGCAAAACTCAATTTTATTGAATAATACCACTACTGGAGGCGTTTGGTCTACCCAAAATTCACAAATTGCGACAATCAATGCCTCATCTGGGCTACTATCTGGTCTAGGTGAAGGTTCTGTTACAGTGAGATATACATATACTGACCCACAGACTCTATGTTCTAATTCGGTAAACACAAATATAGTTGTCAATGTGCTCTCTCCTATTAGTATAAGTTATACAACGCCTAACGTTTATCAAAGAGAAACGACTATTTCAAATCTAAATCCAGTTGTTAGAGGCGGAACCCCTTCTTCATATACAATTTCTCCCAATTTGCCAGCTGGTTTAACTTTAGATCAAAATTCAGGGGTAATTTCAGGAACACCACGTGTAGTTAGTAATGCAATAGACTATACTATAACTGCATCTAATAGTGCTGGAACCGCAAGTGCAATTGTGAATATAAAAGTAAATGAAGTCCCGCCTTTAGGATTGTCTTATAATTCGCCTAACACCTACCTTAAAGGAACCCCAATTAGTCAATTAGCACCTGTTTTAGTTCGAGGCCCTGTTACGAATTATAGTATTAGCCCTTCGTTACCGCAAGGTCTGACTATTAATACAGTTACTGGGATTATTTCAGGCAATCCATCGGTTGTATCTGCTAATGTTTCCTATACAGTTACTGCATCTAATAGTGGCGGTTCTACTACGGCAAACTTGATTATTACTGTTAATGATTTACCTATCCAGAGTTTGACTTATAATACTCCAAATGTATTTAGAAAGGGTACTGTCATAAGTGCACTTACTCCTACAATAACGGGTGGTGCGCCTACATTATATAGTGTCAGTCCAACTTTGCCACAAGGTCTTTCCATCAATTCAGCTACTGGTGTGATTTCAGGGACACCAACAGTTATAAGTCCTATGACTACTTATATTGTTACTGCCTCAAATACAGGCGGCTCCATTACTTCTAGCCTAGTAATTACTGTAAATGATATACAACCATCAAATTTGCAATATACAACTCCTAATGTATTTACTAAAGGTGTCACAATAAATAACCTTTTGCCATCTGTATCTGGAGGGCCAGTTGTTTTATATAGCATTAATCCGTCATTACCTTCCGGACTCTCTTTGAATGCTCAAACTGGTATTATTTCTGGGACCCCTGTAGTTGTAAGCCCACTCAGTACCTATGTGGTTACAGCCACAAATTCAGGCGGCTCAGTGTCTACAAATATTAATATTACTGTGAAGGATGTAGCCCCAGCTAATTTAAGTTATTTAACTCCTAATACTTTTTACAAAAATTCGCAAATTGTTTCCTTACTTCCTTCAGTAGAAGGAGGAGCTGTTACTTCTTATACTATTTCACCTGCTTTACCTTCTGGCCTTATCTTAAATACCCAGACTGGTATAATTTCTGGAACTCCAACAGTTTTAAGTTCAGCAGCAAACTATACTGTAACAGCTACAAATAGTGGTGGATCAGTTACTGCAATATTGAATTTACGTGTAATTAATGAACCTCCTCAAAGTTTAAGATATAATCCTTCTGTTCAATCGGTATTGAGGAACACGCCAATAGTATCTATGTTGCCTATTATTACTGGGGCGGCGTCAATAAGTCAATACTCAATTAATCCTAATTTACCACAGGGTTTATCCATTAATAGTTCAACTGGAATTATCTCGGGTACTTTAAATCAGTTAGTAACAGGAACTGTTCAATATACAGTTACTGCAACCGATTTTGCTACAAGTGTGTCAGCTAACATCACTTTAATTTATAATAGTGCACCAACAGATATCAGTTTAAGTACACAAACTATTAATGAAAATAATGCCTTGAATGCAATTTTGGGTTCGCTTAATACTTCAGATCCTGATGCAGGTGATACTCACACTTATACTTTAGTAGCTGGTACAGGTGACACAGATAATGATGCATTTAATATTAGTGGCAGTGATTTAAGAATTTCAAGTTCTCTAGATTATGAAATTAAGAACACATACTCAATCCGTATAAGGACAACAGATGCGGGTGGTTTGAGTTATGAAAAAATCTTTACCATAACTGTAAATGATGTTGATGAAGATAGGGACGGAGATGGTGTATTAGATAGTAGGGAG
>Ga0208492_1002183_pt1 | contig 10125 bp, 13 predicted proteins | sample Subbioar_CSW14AB_FD_184820 | JGI IMG/M metagenome (GOLD analysis project Ga0208492, IMG submission 184820) | Serpentinite rock and fluid subsurface biosphere microbial communities from McLaughlin Reserve, California, USA - CR12Mar_CSW14AB (SPAdes) | ecosystem: Environmental > Terrestrial > Deep...
TGCAGAAGTTGGCGTTGGCGTCTAGGATCACGCCATCGAGGTTGAACTCGATGACGGCCTGGCTGCGATTGATCGCTTCAAGCTGGCCCGTTGCATCGATTGCCTTGTTCTTCTGCTCGGTGATGTCGGTGGCGAACTTCACGACGCGGGCGACGCGGCCGTTGGCGTCCATGATCGGGTTGTAGCTGGCCTGCAGCCAGATTTCCCTGCCGCCTTTTGCAAAGCGCTTGAACTCGCCGGCGACGAACTCGCCGCGGTTCAGGCGCGCCCAGAACTGGCGGTAGGCCTCGCTGGCGGCGTAGTCGGGGGAGGCGAAGATGCGGTGGTGGCGGCCCTGGATCTCGGCGAGGTCGTAGCCCATGGCGGTGGCGAAGTTGGGGTTCGCGCGGATGATCGTCCCGTCTGGATGGAACTCGATCACCGCCATGACGCGGTCGAGCGCGGCGACGAGGCCGGCATCGTGGGTGGACGCATTTCGGGGCTTGAAGGCGGTCAGCATGGCCCAACTTCTAGCTTGCTATGAGCACACTTTGTCGCAGGGTGGTTAACCGGACATTGCGCCGCGCTAAGGTTTGGCCGCTTCAGGGTTTTGCCGGCGGTGGCGGACTCTTTTCCTGCATGACGACGCGCAGCGGGTTGGGCGAAAGCGAGCAGACGCCAGCTGCAATGTCGCAGGACCAGGTGATGCGGGGATCCGCCGGCTTGATGTAGCCCTCGGGCGTGTTGAACATCATCTGGATTCCGGCGCCGTTCGGAACAAGGATATCGCAGGGCGAAACGCACCGGCTGAGCTTTGTCGTGCCGTCCCTGAGCGTGAAGCTGACCGCAATCATGACCGCAGATGGCGAGGTTTCGACCCTCAAGGGGGTCGTCCCGGCCGCCAGCAGGTCCCGCTGTGCGGAGAGGCAGCCGCCGAGCGCCAGTGCGCTGCAGACAGCAGCCATCGCTACACCGGAACGCCGCATATTTCCCCCGCAAGACCAGCAACTTGCCCGATTGGGCCACGCTAGGGGCAACGGCAATATTTGGGAAGACAAGACTGGTGTCTGGCGCGACGCGTCGCTAATGCTCCGCCGATGGAGAGCCCCATGACCGCGCCCGCCGCCAAACGCGAAATCCAGAAACCGAAGAGCTTTCAGGAGATCATCCTGAAGCTGTCGAACTACTGGTCGGCCAAGGGCTGCGCGATCCTGCAGCCGCATGACATGGAAGTGGGCGCGGGAACCCTGCACCCGGCGACGACGCTGCGGGCGCTCGGGCTGAAGCCGTGGTTCGCGGCGTATCCGCAGCCGAGCCGGCGGCCGAAGGACGGGCGCTATGGCGAGAACCCGAACCGGCTGCAGCACTATTACCAGTACCAGGTGATCCTGAAGCCGAACCCGCCGGACATCCAGGACCTCTACCTGCAGAGCCTCTACGAGATCGGCATCGATCCGACCGTGCATGACATCCGCTTTGTCGAGGACGACTGGGAGAACCCGACCGTGGGCGCGTGGGGCCTCGGCTGGGAAGTCTGGTGCGACGGGATGGAAGTCTCGCAGTTCACCTACTTCCAGCAGGTCGGCGGCCTCGATGTGCGCCCCGTTTCGGGCGAGCTGACCTACGGGCTTGAGCGGCTGGCGATGTATGTGTTCGGGCTGGATCGCGTGTACGACCTGCCGTTCAATGATCCGCAGAGCGAATATCCGCTGACCTATGGCGATGTGTTCCTCGAGAACGAGAAGCAGCAGTCGGCTTACAATTTCGAGCATGCCGATACTGAAGTGCTGCAGCGCTGGTTCTCGGATTGCGAGAAGGTGTGCAAGAAGCTGCTGAGCCTCGAGAAGCCGCTGCCGCTGCCGGCGTATGAGCAGGCGCTGAAGGCGTCGCACATTTTCAACCTGCTGGACGCGCGCGGGGTTATCTCGCCGACAGAGCGGCAGAGCTTTATCGGACGCGTGCGTGATCTCGCGAAGGGATCGGCCGAGGCGTGGGAGAAGTCGCAGTCCGTTTGAGGCGAGGGATAAGCGTTGGGGAAAATTTCGCTCAGGGAACAGAAGGCCTACTTCCAGAGTCACCCGCCGCGACTCCTGACGCCATTCGGCTTCGAGCGGATCGACCATCCTGACCTTGGTGGGGGCGGAGGCCATGGTGAACCCATAGCGGTCCACTACGCCGTTTCGTGTCTTTGCGGATCGTCGGAGCTGACGCTTTCCGCCATTCACGAGGCGGGGAGGATCGATGTCGCGCCGAAACCGGAGGGATGGGGCATCTCAATATCGGGCGAACTGACCAGCATCTGGTTTGACTGTCCTGCGTGCCGAGCCCGGCATATCAACACCGGCGGGCAGATGAAATGCGGAGCATGCGGAGCGCCCATCGCGCAGCCCACGCCACCCCGGCACGTCTCCGACTATCGTGCAGTCGTCTTCAAGAGCTCGCCGGTGAATTGTCTCTGTGCGGCGTGCGGCCGGGATGAAGTGTTGTTCGATCTCGAACGGCATGGGTCCGACGCCGAGGCGGGATACGCGCCGCCAAGGGCGGAAGGCGAGAGAAAATCGTTGGAGCCCCTCAGTGGAGACCGGCTGGTCGTTTCCCTGTATTTTCCCGATGACCTGCTGGATCCAGCACTGGATCGCCCAGAAGATCGCTTCACATGGATAGCGTTCTCACGCGTCGGTAGGCACGTTATTTCAATGATCGATTTTGAGTGCGCCTGAGACAGTTCTGGAATGATGATGTCTACTGCAATCTGGACGGAGTGCTGACCAGAATCCGGGTTAGCATGCCACCAGCGCCACAGCGATGAAAAGGGTGTCGTTCGCCTTGTCCATTGCACCCTACGCCGTCATTGCCTTCGTCCTGTTCATCGTTGAAGTGCTGATCGCGCTGTTCGTGACGGACGGGTTCGTGCGCGGCTATGTCGGTGATGTGCTGGTGGTGATGCTGGTGTATGCGGCGCTGCGGGCAATCACGCGGATGGGCGTGGCGGGGGCGCTGGCGCTGACCATCGGCTTGGCGCTGGCGGTGGAGATTGCGCAGGCGTTCGGACTGTTGCGGGCGCTGGGGCTTGCGGACAACCGCGTGGCGGCAATCGTGTTCGGCGGCGTGTTCGATGTGCTGGACATTGCGGCCTATCTCGCGGGCGGGGCGCTGGTGGTGATTGCGGAGATGACCTTGCGGCGGCGCGCCTGATCCCTTTTGCGGCCCATCCCCTTGCAAGCTGGGACGCATTGGCGGGATGCTGTGCGTTCAACGACAGACAGTCAGGGAGATGAGCGATGGCGGGGCGCGCGCTGGTTCTGGGCGGGGGCGGGACGCTGGGTGTCGCGTGGGAGACGGGGCTGCTGGCGGGGCTTGAGGCCGAGGGCGCAAGCGTCGGCGGGGCGGACCTCTTTCTCGGCACGTCGGCAGGATCGATTGTCGGCAGCGCGATCGCGCGGGGCGTGTCGCCCAACATGATGGCGGAGATGCAGATCGCCGTGGCGCGGCAGCAGGCGGAAGCGGGCACGGGTCCGGCGGCAGGGCCTCCGCCGGACCTGTCCAAGGTGATGGCGTTCTTCATGAGCCTGCCGGAAACGGGCGAGCCACCGGTCGAGAAGCGGCGGGAGATCGGCGAGGTGTCGCGCACATCCGCCACGATGCCGGAAGCGCAGATGCTGGCGCAGTTCCAGACGCTGGGCGTGGCTGGCGACTGGCCGAAGAATTTCGCGTGCACCGCCGTGGATGCCGAGAGCGGCGACTTCAAGGTCTGGCGCGAGGGCGATGGCGTGGAGCTGACGCGGGCGGTGGCGTCGAGCTGTTCGGTGCCGGGGATCTATCCGCCGGTGACGATCAACGGGCGCGTCTGGATGGATGGCGGCATGCGGTCCGCCACCAATGTGGATGTCGCGGCGGGGCATGAGCGCGTGCTTGCGATCGCGGTGATCCCGATGGCGATTGCGGAGCCGCGCATGCTCGCGCGCATCAATGCAGAGGCCGAAGCCGTGCTGGCGGCGGGCGGCAGGTTCCACGTGATCTCGCCGGACGCGGAGACGCAGGACGTGTTCGGGATGAACATGATGGACCCCTCGCGCCGGATTCCGGTGATCGAGCAGGGCCTGCGGCAGGGCAAGGCGATTGCGGCGCGGGTGAAGGCGTTCTGGGACTGACGCAGGCGGGCTGCGGGACCCCGCTGGCTGCAAGGCGGGCTTTCGGATAGAGTGCGGCGTCTGACGGGGGACACGTCATGCTGCGCGTTTTGCCGATTGTCGTATTGATGCTGTGCGCTGCGCCCGCGCTGGCGCAGACCTGCAAGATCACCCGCAAGGCCGATGGCCTCACCACGCTGGGGCAGGTGACGGTGACGGGGACGGTTGCGAAAGACCTGATGCTCGACACCGGGCCGCTGCGGGCCGCGATCAAGTTCGATACGAAAGCCAAAGGGTATTCGATGAAGAAGGGCGAGACCGCATCGCTGTTCCTGTTCAGGACCGGCAGGTCCGTCGAGGGCGCGGACTGGCGGGCGGCCGGGTCAATCGCGACGGAGGACGCAGGCTTTGCGTTCGAGTGGCCGCACATCCTGCTCAATGGCAAGCGGCTCGAGCGGGTCGGCGTTGCATTCAGCAGCGGCGAGTCCGGCGATGAGTGGAGCATGTCACAGGGCGAGAGCCGCACGCGCGAAGGCGTCGCGCTGGTCGACCTGACGGCGGTGGTCAAGGTTCCTGACCACGGCTTCAAGACGTTGTTCTATGGCGCGGACGAGGACGAGGCGTACGACATCTGGTACGACTGGCAGGCCGAGCTACAGAAGCGCCAGCCCATATCGGTCAAGTTCTCCGATCCCAAGACCAAGGTGGTGATCGCGGAGCTTTCGTTTACGCAGCCGACCCAGGAAGCGATGCAGGCGCGGCTGGTGGCTGATGTGACGGCTTTGCGGCAGGCTGTCGCCGAAGACCGGTGCAACAAGGACTGACCTGCGCCCAGTGTCTGGTTCCGATGCTTTCCTTCGCGCTGTCGGTGAGGGAGGACTTCTCCCCGCCACACGATATGCTAGCCAGTGTGCGTTCCCGCTGACCAGATGGCGTGTTGATGAAGACGGCCTACAACATCGTGCTTCACCTGCTGGGCCTCGGCTGCATTGCCGTGTGCCTTGCGATTGTGGGGTCCAAGGGCAGCCTGAACATCCACTGGTCAGGCTGGATCGCGGTGGCGTTCTTCATTGTGCTGTCGGCCGGCATTGTGTGCGGCTGGTTCCCGTGGCGGGGACAGCCGCTGCGGGTGCTGGTGAAGGGCGTCTATGTGATGTCGGCGCTGGCGTTGATCGGGTTCGGCTTCACGATGGACGATCCGGTGCGGCCGCCGATGTGGATGGTGCTGGCGTGCGTGGCGCTGGCGATCGTGGCGCGGATCGTGATCCGCGTCGTGCTGCGGGTGTGGGGCGGGGACGATGACGACATGGCGGCGGAAACGCCGTGATCGCGCAACGGTTCGGGAGACAGCCATGACGCCGCGCCCGGTCTCCATCGCCGACAAGTTCGCGCTGTTCTCCGAACCGTGGAGCCCGAAGCGGGTGGGGCGGGTCGATGACCATGATGTGCGGCTGGTGAGGCTGCAGGGGGAATTCCACTGGCATAGCCACGCCGATGCGGACGAGATGTTCCTCGTCGTCGGCGGGACGCTGCGCATGCATTTCCGCGACCGGTTCGAGGATGTGGCGGCGGGCGCGTTCATCATCGTGCCGAAGGGGACGGAGCATAAGCCCGAGGCGCTCGGCGGGGAGTGCCAGGTGGTGCTGTTCGAGAAGGCCGAGGTAGTGAACACGGGCGACGGCGTGGTGAACGCGCGCACGGTGGCGGACCCGGAGTATATCTGAGGGCTGCGTACGGAGTCATTCTCGGGCTTGACCCGAGAATCTTTCTTTCACGCGCGTTGATGGGAAGAAAGGTTCTCGGGTCGAGCCCGAGAACGACTCCGTGAGCGTGGCTTAGCTCATTCCACCCACACGTCCCACGCCGAGCAGGGAGAGGCCGCCGTCGCAGGGGATGATGGCGCCGGTGATGTAGGCGGCGGCGCCGGAGGAGAGGAAGAGGGCGAGGTCGGCGACTTCGTCTTTCGTGCCGAGACGGCCCATGGGATTGCCCTTGGCGCTCTTCTCCATGGCTTCGGGCGTCGGGGCGAGGCGGTTCATGCCTTCGGTGTCGGCGATGGGGCCGGGAATGATGGAGTTCACGCGCACGCCGAGTGGGCCCCATTCGACGGCGATCGTCTTGATCATCATGTCGGCGCCGGCCTTGGCGGCGTTGACGTGGGCCTGGAAGGGATAGGGGTGGAGCGATTGCGGGGCGGAGATGGTGATGACCGACGCGCCCGGCTTGCGCAGATGCTGGAAGCCCTGGCGCATGACGTTGTAGCAGCCGACGAGATCGATATCGATGACAGCGCGGAAGCCGTTGTAGGAGATGCCGTTGAACGGGGCGACGAAGTTGCCCGCGGCGCCGGAGACGAGGATGTCGATCTCGCCATGGGCCTCGACCGATTTTGCGAAGGCGGCGCCGACGCCGTCATGGTCGCGGACGTCCTGCGCGATGCCGATGCACTTGCCGCCGGTGTCACGGATGCCCTGGGCGGCGGCTTCGATCTTGTCGGGTGAGCGGGAGAGGATGGTGACCTTCGCGCCCTCGGCGGCGAGGCGGGTAGCGATCTGCAGGTTGATGCCGCTGGACGCGCCGGCGACGAAGGCGGTTTTTCCGGCGAGCAGGTTGGGCGTGAACGTGGCCATGTGTGTCTCCGTTTATTTTACGACGTAAATATAACGAGATTGCGAGGCTGGCAAGTGTGCCGTGAACGTCACTTGCGGGATCGGGTGGAGCGGGTAACGGTGCGGCCACACACAGCCCCCGGCAAGCGGGGCGTCGGGAGAGACGTGACCATGAGAATTGCGCTTCTGGCGGCCGGTCTGGCGCTGGCGGCCGCGCTGGGCGGTTGCGTGTCTGCGGCCAATTCCGGCGAGGCGGCGACAGAGCAGGCGGGAACGCCGATGCCGCCGATCACGATCTATCACCTCGAAGGCCGCCGCTCCGAGCGCGTGGTCTGGCTGATGGAAGAACTCGGCTTTCCCTATGAGCTGAAGTTCGTGAACAATAGCCTTGGCGCATCGCTGGCGGAAATCCGCAAGGTGAACCCGAAAATGCCGACGGCGCCGACGGTGATCTATGAAGACCAGGTGTTGATGGAATCAGGCGCGATCATCGATGTGATCCTGCGCCGCCATGCGCCGGGCAAGCTGATGCCCGTGCTCGATAGCAAGGACTACCCCTGGCACCAGATCTGGTATCAGTACGCGGAAGGTTCGCTCCTGCCGCGCGTCGGCACGGACTACAATGTCTGGCAGATCAAGCCGCCGGAGCGGCGCTCGCCGCTGGTCGATTCCGAGAACACCATCAGGTTTGCAGAGGACTGGCTGGGCGCGCATCCGTATTTCGGCGGGGCGGAGTTCACCTCGGCCGACATCATGATGGAATTCGCGCTGCGCTATACGCTGCTGCTCAACATCGTCGACAATGAGAAGTTCCCGAACATCCTGAACTGGCTTGACCGCATGCATGCGCGTCCGGCCTATCAGCGCATGGTCGCCAAGGCGCGGCCCAACGGCATGCTCAATCCGCCCGTGCCGCTGCCGGACGAAGCGCGCCCGCCGCCGCGCTGAGCTGGAGTGTTCACGACATAGCGTCTCGCAGCCTGCGATTCTGCGTGCTAGGCCGAGTGTAATAAAAGTTATCGGGAGAGACTCATGAAACGCCTTCTACTGGCCACCGCGATGCTGGCCGCGCTCGGCGGGTGCATGTCGATCAACGCGACGGAGACGACGGTTGCCACGGCGGCTGTGCGTCCGATGGAGATGCCGACCATCACCATCTACCACCTCGAAAATCGCCGCTCCGAGCGGATCGTGTGGCTGATGGAAGAACTCGGCCTGCCTTACACGCTGGTGTTCAAGCGCGGCGACCTCGCGGGCTCGATGGCGGAAATCCGGAAGGTGAACCCGGGCATGCCGGTGGCGCCGACTGTGACCATCGGCGACCAGGTGGTGACGGAATCGGGCGCGATCATCGAGACGATCCTCAACCGCTACGCGCCCGGCAAGCTGACGCCGGCGATGGATAGCGTGGACTATGCCAATCACATGATGTGGATGCACCACGCCGAAGGCTCGCTCGCCGGCCGTGTGATCGCGGACTATCGCGTGTGGATGATCAAGCCGCCGACGGAGCGTTCGCGCCTTGTCGACTCGGAAGCCGAATACCAGTTCGCCGAGGACTATCTGGCCAAGCATCCGTGGTTCGGGGGCGATGAGTTCTCCGCCGCCGACATCATGATGGTGTTCCCGCTGAATTTCGGGATGGCGCTCAACGTCGTCGACAAGACGCAGTTCCCGAGGATCAACGCCTGGAAGGCCAAGATCGAGGCGCGTCCGGCCTACCAGCGCATGCTGGCCAAGGCGCGGCCGGATGGCATGGTTGGCGCCCTGCCGGCCCTGCCGGCGCACGCGCCGTCGGGTCCGCGTCCGGGACAGCAATAGGTCGCTGATGTGAGTGGGGAGGGGAAAGTCCGCCTGCTTCGCAGGCGGCCCCTTCCGGCCCTTCGGGCCACCTTCCCCGCTTCGCGGGGCAGGACTACATGCCGCCAGCAACGTGGGGAAGTCCTCCCTCGCCGAAGGCGGGGGGGTGGCGCGAAGCGACGGAGGGGGCTGGCTGCGAAGCAGCCGGATCAGCCCCGCGAGGTGAGCGAACGACTTCCACCCGGGGCGATACCGTCTTAGAAAGCGCCCCATGAGAATCCTTGCATCGCTTGCCTTCCTTGCCGCTTTCGCCTGCTCGCCGGCCAATCCGCCAGCGGCGACAACGCCCGACGCGCCGCCGGCCATACCGGTCTACGGCTTCGAGGTGGTCTCCACGCTGCCGCACGATCCCAAGGCCTTCACCGAGGGCCTGCTGATCCATGAGGGCCAGCTGTGGGAGAGCACGGGAGAGGAGGGCTCGTCGTGGGTGCGCAAGGTCGATCTGGCGACGGCGCAGCCGCTGAAGCAGTTCACGCTCGATCCGAAGTATTTCGGCGAGGGCATGGTGATCTGGGACGACCGCGTCATCAGCCTGACATGGCGCGACCAGGTGGGCTTCATCCTCGACAAGGAGACGCTCGAGAAGAAGGGCGAGTGGACTTATCCGGGCGAGGGCTGGGCGCTGACGCGCGACGACAAGCAGATCTACATGAGCGATGGCACCAGTGCTATTCGCAAGCTGGACCCCGTGACGCTGCAGGAGACCGGCCGCATCAACGTGACGATGAATGGCCGTGCGATCGACAAGCTCAACGAGCTGGAATTCATCAAGGGCGAAATCTGGGCCAACGTGTTCGAGACCGACCGCATCGTGCGGATCGATCCCGCGACGGGCAAGGTGAACTCGGTGGTGTTCCTGCGCGGGTTGTTGACGCCGGAGGAGCGCTCGAAGACGGACGTGCTGAACGGCATCGCGTATGACGCGCCGAACGACAAGATCTACGTGACCGGCAAGTACTGGCCGAAGATGTTCGAGATCAAGCTCAAGGACCCGGTGGCAAGCGGGGCGCAATGAGGGCGCTGCTGGCGGCATGCGTGCTGGGGCTGGCCGCTTGCGGCGAAGCGCCGGAGGCTGATCCGGAGGCGGAGTTCCAGCGCGAACTTGCGGCGGCGAAGGAGGCGGCGAAGGCCAGCCTTTCCGTGTTCTGGGATACGTTCGCCGCGCCCGGGGCGGACGATTACGATTTCTCGCTGAAGGCGGCGCTGCCACGGCGCGACGGGCAATCCGGCGTTGAGGAGGCGTGGGTGGAGAATGTTGCGCGCGCGCCGGACAAGATCGTCGGCGAGCTGTCGGCGCAACCGCGCTATCTCGGCGATCTCAAGGAAGGCGCGATCGTGGAGTTCCAGCCGGGGCAGATTGTGGACTGGGCGTTCATGCGTGGGGACAAGCTGCTGGGGCACTACACGACGCGCGTGATGCTGCCGCGGATGGACTCGACGCAGGCGGAGTGGCTGCGGCCATTGCTGTCGGAGACGCCGGAGGGCGGGGCGGGGGAGTGATCCTCTTCCCCCGCTTGCGGGGGAAGTACGGCGAAGCCGGGATGGGG
>Ga0208492_1002184_pt1 | contig 10114 bp, 9 predicted proteins | sample Subbioar_CSW14AB_FD_184820 | JGI IMG/M metagenome (GOLD analysis project Ga0208492, IMG submission 184820) | Serpentinite rock and fluid subsurface biosphere microbial communities from McLaughlin Reserve, California, USA - CR12Mar_CSW14AB (SPAdes) | ecosystem: Environmental > Terrestrial > Deep...
AACCCGAAAAGCTGCTTTTAACAACGCTTCCTTTTTGTCGTATTCATATTGGAGCTGGGTTTTAACTGCAGCTTTTCGGGTTTGTTGATTATGTAAACTGTCGCGCATCTGCACAAAAAGTTCAAACATTTTAAGCGCGTTAGCCGGATCACCTTTTTTGAGGTAGATCGCTTTAAGATTTTCCGCCGCTTTTGATATGGATTCCGGGTTAGAGATTTCCTGCGCAAGACTTAAGCCTTTGTTCCCAAGTTCCAATGCCTCACTTATGTTTCCCTTTAGCAGCATCACTTTTGAGAGGCTTGTTAAAACGCGCGAAAGGGCCTGGTTATTATTGATTTTTGTACTTATGGTTTTTCCTTCATTAAGATAGATAAGCGCAGAATCCAGTTTATTTGTCTTAATGTATAGGTTTCCGAGATCATTATAAACGGTGGCAAGCATGTCTTTTGCCTGAACCTGTTCAGCGGAAGCGATGGCTTTCTTAAAATAGATCAAAGCTTGCTCGTATTTTCCATCATTGAAATAAATGACCCCGATACTTCCTGAGATGCCTCCCATCCAGCGACGATTATCCAGGTCCTCCATTAATTTATAGCTCCTGAGATAATAATCAAGGGACTCTTTTTTCTCACCTTGCTTATAAAGATTAGAAGCGATGTTCAACAAAGACATGGCGATACCGTTTTTGTCTTTTTTTAGTTCGGAAATATTCAGGCATTTTTTGTAATGATTGAGCGCCTCTACAATATTCCCCGACAAGGCGTAAAAATATCCCAGGTTGTTCAGGGAACTGATCATGGCCATGGTATCTTTTATTTCCTCCCTCACCTTTAAGCTTTTTATTCCATACGCGATTGCCTTGGCATAATTTTCTTCCATTTCATAAACTGAACTCAGGTTTGCATAATTATCTCCCAGGGCATCTTGATCGTAGATGCCTTCAAGCAAAGCGGCGCCTTTGGTGAGATAAAAAATAGCAGAATCTTTTTCACTCAGATATTTATACAATACACCAAGATCATTGTACGCTACAGCGATATGATATGTATAAGTAAGATGCTCAAAGGTTCCTTTTTTGACTTTTTTTAAGGCATTTTGCGCGATTGGAATCACAGACCTGTAAAGGATCAGGGCGGTATCAGGGTTGTTATCCTGCACTGCGTTACCCCATTTTTCAAGAGCCAAGCAGCGGGTACTGTCGCTCTTCGCCGCTTTAAACAATAGTTTCAGCGAGTCAATATTTTGTGCAGAGTAAAATCCGCTTAAACAAATAGAGAAAAGCACCATAATAAGATAAATGAGCTTTTTATGAGTAGTGAAATGAAGAAATGAATTCATGTTGGGTTAATTTATGGAGCAAATATTATTTTTTCTTTAGTTCATTTAAGTGTGGACCCGAAATTAGAATAGCTGTATTGCTTGCCTAAGCATGAACGTTTTTTACGCAATGGCTACTCTGGAACAAATAAAAAAATCGGAGCGGGTATTTTTTTGGACAAGCTAAAGTATGAATTTAATTTAAACTCTCTGAAAATCTTTCTTTAATTAAATTGCAGGTGATTATTCAAACAGATCAAAATATTTTCACAAAAGAATTTAGGGTTTTCACAAAGTTATTCTAACCATCTGCAAAATATCATTTTCCCTGCGCATTTTAAATATAGAGTTTAGCGTAAAACCAGAGTTAAATCCTAACACTATGAAAAATGTACAACACACATTTCCCCAAGGTACAACCAGACTCATCACGATGATGTTACTTGTTTGTGTGATGGGGTGTAAAAAAATCAAAAAACCGGATGCCTGCATAAGCGGGCCGGAGACTGTAGAGGTTGGTCAATCGGCCACCTATACCTGGTGTGGAGATAAGGCGGACAAAATCAAGTGGAATTCGAGCGGAGGTTCAGGCAATGGGTCTACGTTTACAGTAGAGTTTAAGAACGCAGGAGTGCATACTATCTATGTAGAGGCTTCAAACAAGTATAGCAGGGATAGTAATAAAAGTATAAGCGTTAACTGTATCAGAAAATCCTACGTATGGTGTAGTATAGACAATTACTGCCTCACGGGCGGATCAACCATATACAATGGTCCAGATGTTACAAATTATAAAGCATACCTGTATATTTCTAAAAGTGATTGGATTATGGATGCCGATAACGGAACCCACGCCAGCTGTATTGATTCCGTGAGCTGCGCCTATTCTCCGGAAAAGCAAAAGGTAGGAGCCCATTTTAAAAAAGAGTTTATAACAGGTTCGGTTGTCTTTGTATGTATAGAATACCGCAATCCACAAAGCCCTGACAATCTGTTAAGTAACTGGAGTGAGTTACTTTCAAGTGGGGCATCAGGAAGTGCCGTCAATATTAACAACAGTACATGGTCCGACAATTCGGGTTATGCAGGGCTATACAGCGCGCCAAGGAAAATACTGAGCGGGAAATGGAGGTTAATCGCTGCCACTATAAATGGCACATCAGTAACCCTGGCGGCATGTAACCAGGACGATTATATTAAATTCTCAACAAACGGCACATGGAAGTATTATGTAGGAACTGACAATTGCAATGGTTCGTCGCAGGAGAGCATAGGTAGTTATGGAACTCTGCCGGCCTGCATTAGCGGTTCAGATATTGGCCTCAGTATGAACTGCACCTCAGGCCCTCTCGCTGGTACCAGTTCAGGGTATTTTTCTGAATCCTGCACAAAACTTAAGGTTAATTTCAGTTCGGGGTCCACAAGTGGCGTCTTCGAATTTACAAGGGCCCAATAAACAAATTAAAAATTAAACCTAAAACCATAACAATGAAAAAGATAAACCCAAAACGGGCAGCTGTTGCTTTTATTTTGATAGCAGCTCTATCGGCCTGCACAAGCCTTAACAAAACAATGAAGGAAAGCAACACGCTGGTAGAATTAAAGAAGGACGATTTTACTTTAACCGAACAGGTTTCAGGCACTGCGAAACAAATCAAGATCCTGGGTGTAGACTGGGGACGACTCTTCCGGAAGGAAAAAGGAAAAACCGTTTTAACGCCGCTTATTGGCAGTAAGGGAGATCCAGGCCAGGTGGAATCTTATGCCATTCACGATATGCTTTCCTCAAACATGGGTTATGATGTTGTGTTTTACCCTTCCTTTGAGACCACTAAGCTAAAGATCCTTTTCCTGTTCTCAAAAAAAGAAGTTACTGTAAGGGCAAGGTTAGGAAAATTAAAATCCACACAGCAATAGGCAACGCCTGCATCCACGGATTAAGAAACATAATATAAGAACAAACAGTTCTATAAGTATCTGCCAAGTACAGATCCCAAAAATCGGACAAAAGAAAAGCACAGGATATTCCTGTGCTTTTCCAATTATGACTTTATTTTTTTTCATGGCATCAGGCATTTTTCAGGACTTCAATGTCAAATTTTTTCATTTTCATAAAAGCCTGCATAACCCGTTGTCCTTTTCCCGGAGTGGACATGAGCTCGCCCAGGATGGTTGGTACAACCTGCCAGGATAAGCCGAACTTGTCTTTACACCATCCGCAGTTACTCTCACTGCCCCCGTCCGCAATGAGTTTGTACCAGTAATGATCAATTTCCTTCTGGTCCTTGCAGGGAATCACAAAAGAAACGGCTTCATTGAACTTAAAATTATCGCCACCGTTTAAGCCCATAAAAAACTGTCCGTTGAGTTCAAAATTTACAACCATTCCGGAGTCCTGAATGATCTTTGAGTTTGGAAAAATTGTGCAGTAAAAATCTGCTGCTGCTCTGGCCTGACCATCAAACCATAAACAGGGGTACACATGTTTTGTCATTTTTGTTGCTGTTTTTTTATATTACATCACAAATGTAGGAGCAATGCCAAAACTAAAATAGTATAAAACCGACACACTGTATTTTTAAGAAGATTCGGACAAGGGGTTGGAAAAAAAATCCCCTTTCCCGGATCCGGAAAAGGGGACTGATACTATTTTGGTTCAGTAAACTATTCTATCAGGAGTTTTTTAGTGACAACCTGGTTGTTTGTGGTTTGAATTTTCACAAGATAAGTTCCTTTGGAAAGCGATGGGGTATCCCAATTTATCGTTGATTTTTTATCCCTGGTTTTTACGTGTTCAAACGTTTTAATGGCTCTCCCGGTAATATCCGTAATGGTGATATTAAATTCTGAATCCGCGAATGTTGTAACATTAAAAGAAACCTGGTCCTTTGCCGGGTTAGGAAAGATCGTCACCGTAGCATATTCCTGGGGAATGGCGGATATGCCCGCGGTTTTTTGTCCCGGTGGTAAATTCGGATCACCTCCTCCGTTAGGGTCGAGGCAGTGACTGTTGCAGATGCTTTGTGCCGCACACACTGCTGCGCAGTTTCCGTTGCTGATGGAGTGTGTTACGTAATAGCAGCTATAGTTTCCCGGCAGCGTGAGCGGACCGGTCGTGTTAAAAACGCCGAGGTTAACATAACTTCCGGGATTTCCATTCGTGCTTCCCCAGACATGCCAGGTGCTGTTCCCGGTCCCCAAAGGTGTGGCAATACATGAAGTGCCCACATAACCAAGGTTGAAGGAAGGATCCAGGGTGAGCCCCCAGATGCTGATGGTGCCTTTCCAGATCACCCCGTGGTGTGTATTATTGTTCGGATTGCAAACCTTGATCTCATTAGATCCCGAAGGATTAAGATGTGCCGGATTTACAAGGAATGTTCCGCCACTTCCCATATAAGGAAAATAGTAGATCTGCTGGTAAGGATGGCCGTTGATAAAAACGGTGTCTATCCTGTCGTCGCCACCAATGTGTGTAAATGTTACCCTCGCCGAATCGATGAAACAGGTTGTCGCATTAAAATTCATCTTGTAGTAATAATTTCCATAAGTGCCGGTGGCTAAACATCCTCCACTGCCGGAATAAAGATGTGGACACAACCATCTTACAGTAGGGTCCATCCCTGCATACACAACAAGATCTTGCCAGCCGGGAGGGTTTGGAGACGGATAATGAAAGAGTCCGTTACTTATTGGTGCGGGTACGTATGGGCCATTGCAGGGCGTTGGCGAGCAAGGACTGGATACCAACCAATCATCATCGGTGGCTGGCCAGGTGATCAGGCCACCTGAGCTGTTAACTCCGGTAGAGATGTCGATTACCTGCGATTGTAATTGTGTGACTGCCAGCAGGCATTGCAGGGCAAGGATGAACTTGATTTTTTTCATAGTGTGAGGTTTTTAATGAAATAGTTGGATGAACCTGATCAAAAATACCGGAGTTAACATGAAAAAAATCAGTCACCGGGTGAATTGGCTTTTTTTCTTTATATGTGGCCGGACCCGCTTATCGGTTAGAAAAACCAAATGTTGGACTGTTTGGAAATTGCTTACGGCCAGGGCCACCTTTGGTTCTTACCAGCCAGCCAAATACGCTGCGGTAGAAAGAGATATCGTCGAAGGTGCCTGAAACCTTTATGTCGCCTGTCTGAAATGTCATGCTACAAAGGTAGGTGCAAAGCGGTATCAAAATTACACCAATTAGTTGGAGTGTATGGAGGACTGAGGGAAAATGTATGAGAGACCGAGGGAATACAATTTACATCAGGGCAAAAGACGGGATATGTACGGGATATGTATTCAGTATCCGTAGAGTATCCAGGGAGTATTTCCGGGAGAGAAATACAGATTGTCAGTCAGAATAACTCAAAACTAAGAATTGTCCTGTTTACTCCACAGGTTTTGGCCTTGACCCAAATTATGAAAGATTTCGGAACTCACCGAAATGAAAAATCCCCTCCGAAATGCTCGAAGGGGATTTTTCGTTTCAGTAGAACCAATGAGGGACAGGTCGAACTTTCACCCAGAAGATTTGATTAAAATCTTTGAATTTTTAGAAATTGTCGAAGGGGCTGGTGAATTTTAATGAGAGTGGTATTTAATCTGAAATAGTATCTTCAACAATATTCAAAGGCATCAAAAAGCCTTTATATTCCATTTTTTCAAGAGTTGTCCGAAGCATTAACTTAATTGCCTTCTTGCCCATTGTCGTTTTGAAATACAATTCTCGCTTCCTCGCATCCTCTTTAAAAAGGTAGAACTCACAAAAAATTAATTCAAGAGGGCCTCGGTATGATGTACTCTTAGTACCGCCAGAATTGTGATCTTTGAGTCTCGCTTCCAGATTTGAAGTATAGCCTACATATAATGCAAAATCTTTCTTACTAAAAAGTATATAAACACAATAAGGTAAAGGCATAGTATAAAAATAAGGAAAATTCTGACCACTGAAGTGAAAAAGCCCCTCCGAAATTAATCGAAAGGGCTTTTTCTACTTCAGTGGCTCCGGCGGGAATCGAACCCACATCTAAAGTTTAGGAAACTTCCATTCTATCCATTGAACTACGGTGCCTGTAATTCGGGATGTAAAAATACTTAAAACATCCTGTTTAATAAAATCTATTTGAATATTTGATTGTACTGGCTGGGAACCATTCTGTCCTTGCTCAAACAACGTTCTGTCGGGTGGGCATTGAACTACGCTGTCCGTTTTAAGGGATACAGAAGTAATGAAAACATGTTGCTTAAGGAAAGTTACAGCTTATTCTTTAAAAACCTTCTTCCGGCGGCAGTTTTATAGTGTTTTCACGCTTAATAACATCTTCCAGCAGAGTAAATTTCTCAAAATAAACCAGCTTAAATGGAATTTTATGTAGGTTCAGCGCAAGAAATATACGTAGCGAAACGCTACGTCCAGCGCTCCTGTTGTTCTACAATGACGAGTTGGCTTTTTTATTTAATGGTTGGACCGCATTATTCCCTGCAGAATGCTCTTGATCTATTCCTTGATCAATTTGAATTGTCCTGAGTTTCGGCCTTTTTCCCGCAATATGACAGTATAAATGCCATTTGCCTTGTTTTTAAGGTCTATAAATGTATTTAAGTCCAACAATTTTTGGCGCAGCACCAGCTCTCCCAGCGAATTATAGATTTCTATCAGTCCGTTTTCGGAAACGGCATTTAGCCTTATCATAAATTCTCCCTTATTGGGATTCGGGTAAATGGACAGGGCATGCTGGGTCATGTTGAATTCTTCCGCTCCCACACAGTCCTGCACATTCAGCGCAAACATGACTGTAGTCGAAACGCATCCGTTCGTATCTGTGCCATTTAGCAAATAATGTGTCATTGGTACATTGGTAGGAGTGTGTATGATCGTTGTACCGGTTAAATTACCGTTCCAGGTATAGGTACTGGCGCCAAAAGCTGTTAAGCTTACCGCTTCCCCGCTACAGATCACCGCGGAAGAACTGGTATATGTTAGAATGGGTAACGGATTTACAATTATGGAAACCGCTGCTGTATTACTGCAACCGTTAGCATCAAAACCGGTAACGGTATAGGTTGCGGAACTTGCGGGGTAAAACATTGTATTATTTTGGACATTGCCGGTCCAGCTATAAGTTACCGCACCCAGTCCGCTTAAAACAACACCATCCGATACGCAGATGGTTTGATCGTTAACACTGGCAGATACTGTTGGCAGACTGTTAACCGTTATGATCTTGCCATCAGTATTCGTGCAGCCATTGCTCCCTGTAACAGTTACCGAACAAACTGTGTTTAAGGTCGGATTCAAAACAACAAGGTTGCTGGTTGAACCATTGCTCCAGGTATAACTTATTGCCGGGGTATTTACAAGCAGGGTAATACTGCTTCCCTGGCAAAGAGAGTTGGCACCACTTAATGTGAGTGTAGGCAATGATTTTACCTGTATGTTAGCCATGGGGGAGTTACTTGAAACGCAGCCTTCATTGCTGTAGCCTGTAACCGTGTATGCAGTGGTAACCACCGGATTTACTATCATGTTCCCGCCGGAAATAGTAAACACAGGCGCTCCAACAGGTGCGATGGTGAAACTCTGTCCCTGGCAGATTGCCCCGCTGTTAACCGCAATAGTTGGTGAAGGATATACGGTAACAGTGGTCGCCGCTGTATGACTGCAACCTGCCAGGCTTGCACCGGTAAGGGAATAACTTGTTGTGGTTCCCGGGCTTGACATGATAGTTGCTGACGTTGAACCGGTACTCCAGGTATATGAGTTTGCTCCAACTGCACCAAGGCTCAGCGTTATGCCGCTGCAAACAGTGGCCGATGAAATAATTGAAACGGTTGGTGTGGTATAAACGCTTACCGTTGCAATAACTGAGCTTGCGGCCGGGCATCCTTCGGCGCCTGTTCCATTGATCGCGTAAGTGGACGTAACCACAGGAGCAACAGTGGCCAACCCACCCGAAATTGAATATGAAAAAGCGCCTGCGGGTATAATTGTAAATGAATTTCCCGAACAGATCGAGCCACTGTTTACACTCAGGGTTGGAGTAATATTCACTGTAAAACCTATTGGCAGTTTTGAAGAACTTGGGTTACATAAATTCGCTTCTGCAAAAAATGTATAATTTCCTGCTGCCAGGGGAGGAGAGAAATAGTTTGTCCCGGTTCCTACAATCATATTGGAACTGTTATACCAGATTACCGGCGCTTCGGACGAAACCTGCAATGTTACAGAATTGCCACTGCACATGGAGAAATTATTTGAAGCGAGATTTGTTGGTGTTGCTGGTGTTGAGCAAGACTCATATTTCCATATATCATTCAGGTTAACAGTGGTAGTAGCAGATGCATCTATGCAGCTTCCTCCAAACATCCATAAATTCCCGGAATTGTCTTTCCAGGTTCCCCCATGCATTCTTGCACCTGGGGTATTCGACAGGGATGCAACCCCCTGTAAGCCATATACGCCAGGCTGAAGTGTTGAAGAGCTACCCCCTATCCAGGTCCATTCATCTAAAGTGATGTTATAACGCCACATATCATTGATCAGGTTGGCGAAACTGTTAGAGGCATATGAATATCCTCCCAATACATACATATATCCATTTCCTCCATCCCAGAAATTTGAAGCTGTTCTTGAACCAGGTGAATTAGTCGAACTACTCACTCCCAATGTGCCATATACACCAATATTATCAATCCCCTGCGAGCCGCTCATCCAGGTCCATTGGCCGGTTGACTGGTTGTATTTCCACAGATCGTTCAGGCAACCATACGGAGAGGAAGAACTGCCACAACCAGTTCCACCAAAGATCCAAACATTGCCGTTAGCATCTTTCACTACGCCAGCTCCTTTTCTGCTACCTGGAATATTTGTGACAGAAGCTGTTCCTTTTGTACCATAAACCCCGCCGGCAGTATAGACCGAGCTGCCGCTAATCCAGGTCCATTCATTTGTGCCGGGATTATATTTCCAGAGGTCGTTCAGGTAATTTGGCATTAACGATGCTGTAGTGTACCCGTGACCACCAAATAGCCATAAATTACCAGAGGCATCAGTCCAGGTAGCTGCGTCCACTCGTGATCCGGGATTATTTGAAGTGGAAGCAACGCCCTGCGTACCATATACCCCAGCCTGGTTTATTCCGCTGCTTCCCTTTATCCAGGTCCATTGATTTGTTCCTGGATTATATTTCCAGAGGTCATTCAACACTCCACTGCTGCTTGAAGACCAGCCATAGCCTCCAAATAACCATAAATTACCAGCATTATCTGTCCAGGTACTTCCATCCCCTCTCGCACCTGGTGTATTGGCATTGGCTGAAACACCAATCGTGCCATAGGTTCCGCTTTGATTGTTGAGATTACTTCCTTTCATCCAGGTCCACTCTGAAGTGGTAGGATTATATTTCCAGAGGTCATTATTATAACCGGTACCACTTCCCGTAATTGGGCCAAAGCCACCAAATACCCAATAATTTCCCGCAACATCTTTCCAGGAAGACTGGTAGCTTTTCCCGCCAGGAGAATTTGTTGTAGTTGCCACTCCCAGGTTGCCATAGAGTCCTCCCGGTGAGGTTGTAGAGGTTGGATTTGTTCCGCCAACCCAGGTCCATGTTTGGGCTTTGCTTTGGTGGAACGCAAGAACGGAAAAAAAATAAGGGGAAGGATTTTTTTGGGTCAGGTTAATTTTCTGGGGAGTAATTGATTAAGCAAATAGTTTTTCAAGTCTAAAAAGGAAGAAATTCACGTCAGTTACGCCTCTTAAATTAGCTCTAAATCCTTTTATTTTAGAGTTGAAGGA
>Ga0208492_1002185_pt1 | contig 10109 bp, 12 predicted proteins | sample Subbioar_CSW14AB_FD_184820 | JGI IMG/M metagenome (GOLD analysis project Ga0208492, IMG submission 184820) | Serpentinite rock and fluid subsurface biosphere microbial communities from McLaughlin Reserve, California, USA - CR12Mar_CSW14AB (SPAdes) | ecosystem: Environmental > Terrestrial > Deep...
CCGGTTTTATTGTTTTTTCTTCTCTTTGTCTTTGCGGACAAAGACATGCCACTCTTTTTCCCCGGTCTGCTCGATCTTCAAGACCTTCTGCCCCTCGTTCTCCATGCTCTTGGGCACATTCTCGATCGCAGGCTTGTGATCGAAAATGATCTCAAGGACCTCGCCGAGGTTCATCTTCTCGATGGCAAGTTTGGAACGAACAAAGGTGTAAGGGCAGACCTGGCCTTTGAGATCAACGGTCTTGTCGATTTTGATGTCGTCGGACATGAATAACTCCATTTCGGATTCGCGATTGCGGAATAAAATCGGTTCTGAATTTTTTGCCTTTAAATCCGCATTCCGAAATCCGCAATTACTGCTTCCCTTCTTCCACCCTGATCACCATGGTCGGACCCGCCACGCAGTCCATCTTATCGATCTCGTCCAGCGCCTTGCGCACATCGCGCTCAACAGCTTCATGGCTCATCATCACCAGGGGAACAGCCTCCGTGGCCCCGCGGCCTTTCTGAATGACGGACGAAATGCTGATATTGTTCTTCCCGAGCACCCCGGAGATCCGGGACAGTACCCCGGGCTTGTCCATGGCCGCGAACCGCAGGTAGTAACAAGAGGTGATGTCGTCCATTTTGCGTATCTTCAAAGGAGCGCGCTCGCGGAAAGCAGTCACCGGCGAGCGGTGCGCGCTGCCCGACAGGATGTCCCTGCCGATGTCGATGATGTCGCCGACCACCGCGCTGCCCGTGGGCATGTCACCGGCCCCGCGTCCATAGAACATGGTGGATCCGACAGCGTCTCCCACGATCGAGAGCGCGTTGAACACGCCGTCCACCTGCGCGATCGGATAGTCTTCGGGAAGCATGGTCGGATGCACCCGGGCCTCGACCTCATGATTCACCATTTTCGTGATCGCCAGGAGCTTGATCTTGTACCCCAGCTCCTTCGCAAAATCGATATCGAGCGGCGTGATCTTCGAGATGCCCTCGGTATAAATATCGTCGAACTTCACCGGGGTGCCGTAGGCAAGCATGGTAAGGACCGCGAGCTTGTGCGCCGAGTCGATGCCTTCGATGTCGAACGTCGGGTCCGCCTCGGCATAGCCCTTTGCCTGGGCTTCCTTCAACACCTCGTCGAACTTCCTGCCTTCGTTCGTCATGAGCGTCAGGATATAGTTGCACGTGCCGTTCACGATGCCGTAAATGGACTTGATGTTGTTCGCTGCGAGCCCGCTCCTGACGGCGGCAAGGATCGGGATGCCGCCCGCGACGGACGCCTCGAATCCGACCGTGACGCCGGCCTTCTCTGCCGCGGCGTAGATCTCCTCGCCGTGCACGGCCAGGAGAGCCTTGTTCGCGGTCACCACATGTTTCCCGTTCTTGATCGCTTCCAGCATGAACTCCTTGGCCGGCTTGTACCCGCCGATGAGCTCCACCACAACGTCGATATCGGGATCGTTGATGATGTCCTTCACGTCCGTCGTGAGCTGAACTCCGCCGAGCTTGATGCCGCGGTCCCGTTTGATATCGAGGTCCGATATCTTCCTGAGCGCGACCGGGGCGCCCAGCCTGCGCCTGATGATCTCCGCGTTCTCGATCAGGATGCGCGCCGTGCCCGTGCCCACGGTGCCGAAGCCGATGATGCCTACGTTAATACTGTTCTTGGTTGCCATGCTCACCCCGTAATGTAGGGTCAAGGGTCAAGTAGCATGCAGCAAGGAACTGCCGAAGCATAACCCTTGCCCCTTGCTACTTGCTGCTTGCCACTAACTTTGTATCGCCTGCTTGATCCCCTTCGCCGCCTGGCGCAGGCGGTGTTCGTTCTCGATCAGCGCGAACCGGACATGCGAGTCCCCGTACTCGCCGAACCCTATCCCGGGCGAGACCGCGACCTTGGCTTCCTTGATGAGGTGCTTCGCGAACTCGATGGAGCCCATCTTCTTGAACGGCTCCGGGATCTCCGCCCAGACGAACATTGTGGCCCTGGGCTTCTCGATCTTCCAGCCCGCCTTGTCCAGGCCGTCGATCAGCACGTCCCTGCGGGCCTGGTACATGTCCGAGATCTCCTTCACGCACTCCTGCGGCCCGTTCAGCGCGATGATCGACGCGATCTGGATGGGCTGGAACATGCCGTAATCAAGGTAGCTCTTGATCTTGATCAGCGCGCCGACCACGTCCTTGTTTCCGCAGCAGAACCCCACGCGCCAGCCCGCCATATTGTAGCTCTTCGTGAGGCTGAAGAACTCGACGCCCACGTCCTTGGCGCCCTTCGCCTGCAGAAAGCTCGGGGCGCGATACCCGTCGAAGTTGAGGTCGGCGTATGCCAGATCGTGGACCACGATGATGTTGTTCTCTTTCGCGAAGTCCGCGATCTTCTGGAAGAACCCGAGGTCAACCACCTGGGTCGTCGGGTTGTTCGGAAAATTGATGATCAGCATCTTGGGCCGCGGCCAGGTGTTCTTGTACGCCTCCTGCATGTCCAGGAAGAAGTCCGAGTCCTTCCGGAGCGGAATGGACCGCACTTCGCCGCCGGCGATGATCACGGCGTACGGATGGATGGGATAAGCCGGCGTGGTCGTGAGCACCACATCACCCGGCTCGACCGTGGCAAGGGCAAGGTGCGACAGCCCCTCCTTGGATCCGATGGTCACGACGGTCTCGGATTCGGGGTCAAGGTCCACGTTATAGCGGCGCTTGTACCAGTCGCAAATGCCGGTGCGCAGCTTCGTGATGCCCTTCGAGGCCGAATAGCGGTGGTTCTTCGGGTTCTGCGTCGCCTCGACCATCTTGTCCACGATGTGCTGCGGCGTTCCCTGGTCAGGATTGCCCATGCCGAGGTCGATGATGTCCTCGCCGCGGCGGCGCGCCTCGATCTTCATCGTGTTCACGATGGCGAAAACGTAGGGCGGCAACCGCTTTATCCTGCCGAACTGCTCAGGCATTCCCAATCCCTTCTTTTTCAAGGAAAATATTCTTCTAACCGCCCAATTTCAAACGTAAAATTGATAATAGAACAGTAGGCCGGTTTTGTCAATAAAAAATACTGGCAGAACGCCGTCAACAGCGGGTTTTTGACGCCTCAACGCCCGAGAAAACGCTTGATTTTTCCTACTATCTATGATATTGTTCCATTTCTCAAAAACGAGTAAGGTCGATTCCCGCACGCGAGACAAAACGGGATTACTCCTTGCTCTCTCCAATATAAACTCCCCTCACCCCGCCCCTCTCCCCTGGAGGGAGAGGGAAAAAGGAAGAGGGGGCTTTATCGGCGGGAGGGCTATAACCCATGAGGAGGCACACACCCATGCACATTTACGAATCGATTTTCATCATCAACCCCAACCTCTCCGACGAGGAGACCGCGGGCGTGATCAAGAAGATGCAGGACGTGGTCGCGAAACAGGGCGGTGAGATGCTCAAGTTCGAGGACTGGGGCAAAAAGAAGCTTGCCTACGAAATCAAGAAGCACAAGCGCGGTCACTATGCGTTCTTCCAGTTCAAGGCGGGCCCGACGGCCGTCAGCGAGCTCGAGCGCACGTACAAGCTCACGGATTCGGTGATCAAATTCCTGACCGTGAAGCTTGAAAAAGAACTGCGCACCAGGCCGGCCCCCAAACCGAAGAAAAAGGACATTGCCAAGGCGGCGGCATCCGGCCAGGCCACGGCGTAGCAGCCGGGTACTTAAGGAACAACGCTCCGATCCTTCCTGCTCCCGACGCGCCGCACGAGGACATCGGGAAGAGACGAGGTAACCCATGACCAGCTTCAATAAAGTGATCCTGTTGGGCAATCTCACCCGCGACCCGGAGGTCCGCTATACGCCGAACGGCATCGCCGTGGCAAGCTTTGCCATCGCGGTAAACCGTAAATACAAGCAGGGCGACGAGACCAAGGAAGAGGTCAGCTACATCGACATCGTCGTGTTCGGCAAGCAGGCCGAGTCCTGCGGCCAGTATATCGGCAAGGGGGACTCGGTCCTGATCGACGGCAGGCTCCAGCAGCGGCGGTGGGACGATAAGGACACCGGGCAAAAGCGGAACAAGATCGAAGTGGTGGCGCAGTCGGTGAACTTTATGCCGAAGCGCTCATCATCCGGAGCGGGCGGCGGCCATGCGCAGCCGGAGCCCACGCCTGAGGCGCCCGTCGATGAGGGAGAGATCCCCTTCTAAGGCGAGGTAGCCGCAGTCATTCAAAACTACACACAAGGAGTTCACTATTATGGCAGAATATCCAGCAAGATCATCCGAACGGTCTGCTGATTCGAGAGGCAGAGACAGCAGGGACAGCAGAAGCCCGGACCGCAAGAGACGGTTTCAGGTCCGGAAGAAGGTATGCCGGTTCTGCGTGGACAAAACGCCGTTCATCGATTACAAGGACATGAAGACGCTCAGGTTTTTCGTGACCGAGCGCGGCAAGATCCTCCCCCGCCGCATATCCGGCAATTGCGCGCGGCACCAGCGGGAGGTCACGGTCGCGGTGCAGCGGTGCAGGAACATCGCGCTGCTGCCTTTTTCTGGCGAAAAATAAGTTTACACGGGAAGGGCATCCAGCCTGACGGCTCAAACAGGGAAACTCAGCGGTTACGCATACGTGACCCTGCGTTTCCCTTTTTTTTGGATTGCTTGCAGCAACGGGGAGACCTCAATGAACTACCGTTCTCTACTCATCGCAACAATGCAGACCGTGGGGCTGTTCGTCGCGGGCGGCCTTATCCCCCTGCTTGGACAGGTCCTCGCCCTGTTTACGCCCGTTCCCCTCATCCTCGTCTCGGTACGGAACAACAGGAAAGAAGGTATCATAACGCTCGCCGCTGCATGCGCCCTCGTCTCGGTGATCGCCGGATGGCAGGCAGCCGCGGCCCTCTTTTTCAGCTTCGGCCTGATGGCGCTCGGCACCGCGGAAGGCATGCGCAGACGGATGAAACCCGAGCGAATAGCGCTCCTGGGGGGGCTCCTGCCGATCGCGGTGGTTGGGGCCGCCCTCACGTTCTATTTGCTCAAGGTCGGCAAGAACCCCTTCACGGAGGTCGACGCGTACCTTCGGGAAACGATTGCCACGGCTGCAAAGACCTATTCCGATCTTGGATTGAAAGAAATGGCGACCATGGTCACTTCGATCCCGGACGCGTTCGTCCATTACCTGGCACGACTGCTCCCCGGCATCACGATCGCCACGTCCGTTGCGCAAGCGGCCTGCTGTTACGGCATCGTCCGCGCCGTCATCGCCCGGAATCAGGGAACGGGCGAGACCCCGCTCGCGGCATGGCACGCGCCGGACTCATGGGTCTGGGGCCTGATCGCGGCGCTCACCTTCATCGTGGTTCCGCAGGAGACCGTACGGCTCATGGGATGGAACCTCGCGATCCTGTTCGGCGTGGTATACCTGGCGCAGGGCGCCGCCATCGTTGAGCATTACTTTCGCAAGGCGCGCATCAAAACCTTTATGAGGGGACTCATCATCGGGCTCATTCTCGCCATGCCGTCCATCGTGTTCGTGATCGCCCTCGGCGTCGTGGACATCTGGGCGGACTTCCGCAAGGTGCGCGCGCCGGGGCAGGCGGCGTAAACCGCTCACCAGAGAGGACGATCGAATGCCGCAGATACACACAAGACCGATGAATAGCACGGGACTGACCGCAATCAAGAACACGCCTCTGCCAGTCGCATTTCCGTTCCTGGTTGCCCTGCTTTTCTTCGGGTGCGCCGCCCCGGCCGCTTCTCTCGATCCAAAGCCTTTGTTTGACCCGAATCCCCTTCTTGCCCTGGACCCGCTTCTTGCACCTGCGCATCTTCTTGCTCCCTCCCCTCTGCTTTCGCCGCTCCAAATTCTTGACCAGACCCCGCTCCTTGCTCCGATCAAAATTCTTGAGCCGGCCCCGCTCCTTGCTCCGCCGGCCCTGAAATAGCGCGACCGGACTTCAGCATCGTCTTTGCGCCCCTGTATTCATGCTCCCGGACACCCTCTTGACCCCGGACCGGGCTTCCGGTATGATTCATACATGCCGCATCCCATTCAGGTGACCCCATGATAAAAAACAAATCCACGTTCGGCATCCGATTCGGTTCAAACGAGGAGCTTGCGCCCTCGCCGGAGGACCTCAAGGCGTTTCTCCAAAGCCCGAAGAGCGGTCGCGGGCGGGAAACGCACGGCAGCGACCTTGCGGCCTATGAAAAACTGCTGGCAAGCGTCCAGTCGTTCGAGCGTCATCAGAACCAGCACGCGATGCCGGATTTTTCGCAGAAAATGTTTTTTCAAACGCTCAGTCATTCCCAATTTTTCAATCCCGGCCTCTCCTCAGCGGTAGCGCAGTACAAATACCACCTGCACACGCTGAACACCCTCGATTTCCGGAAACCGGCGGCGTTCATCAAATCCGCTGAAGAGGAGATGAAAAAACTCAATCCGAAAAAAAATGCGGACGCCGTCAAGCTGGCTAAGTTTCAGGACATGGTCGAGGAGCGCAACCGGGCGATCGCGACGCTCAAGAGAAGCCGGACGGCCATCGCCGGGGAGCTTATCGACATCGCGCGGTATATAAGGGACAATCTGGTCCAGATCGGCACGCACTGCGAAGCGTCGATCGTCATCCTCGTGGATCTCCATATCTCGCGAAAAAAGGAAGACCAGCTGGTCAAAGACCTCAAGACACATTTCAAGGAACATCTTCGCGATTCCCTGCAGGCCGGCCCGGTCACGCGGCAATACGCGGAGACCGTCAAACAGGACGTCTCGGTCCTCTCGAAGGAGCTGTCGGATCTTGTGCGAAACGATATTTACGCCGTGACACGGCTATTCGAGTCCATTCATGACCGTTCCAAGAGCATCGTTCATGAGATCGAGTCCCTCCTCGCGACCCATAAGGCAAAGACGGGCGGCAATATCGAGGACGACCGGACGTTTTTCTCCCGGCTTGAACAGACCCTCCTCTCACTGGTCTCGGAATGCCGCTTCGATTTCAAGCCTGCCGCCGTCCGCAGCGAAACACCTCACGAGCAACTCCTCACTGAAAAGAGGAAGGAGCTGCTGGACCACGTATTCGGCTTGCTGCAAAAAGAGCGCCGGGCGAGAACGGACCGTCGAGCAGGGGAAGATCGCAGGGAATTCCATGATCCCGCCCGCCAGGGCGTGGAGCGGCGGAGCGGGACAGAGCGGCGGTCCGGAAAAAGCCGGAGACAATGAACGGACTTTTTTCCTCACCACGTCCTCTTCGTTTTCTGATATAATGCCACGCAAGGAGTTCTCATGCGCCTTCCCAAAGAAATGATCAAACACATTGCCGATGAGATCGCCGCGAACCTCGAAAAAAAGGGGCTCGCCGGGTATGAAGTTCCCCGGTCCGCGATCGCCGGGAAGATCGCGGAGGTGATCACGGCGAACATGCTGGAGGAGGACAGGCTGAACAAGGACGTCGAAAAGCTGCTTTCCGCGCACGAGGCGGAGATATCCAGGGGACAGATGGATTACCGCAAGGTGTTCGAGCTCACCAAGCAGAAGCTCGCCAAAGAACGGGGAATGGTATTATGAGGTTGAGTGAAGATAGGATATCCCATATTTCCCACCTGGTCCTGGACATGCTGGTCCGTGACCGGACCGTCGACGTGCTCCAGGCCGAGGAACGACTCCTGCGTGAAATCAAGAGGACCATCGCCGACGAGCTCAAGTTCGAGGACGAGGCGGACACGGCCGCCCGGCGCACCATCCAGTCGCTCTCCCGGCGCGTGCCCGAGGGCAGCCCCGAGTGGGACGTCCTGTATCGCAAATACCTCGATGAGGAAATGCGCAGGAGAAAAAAGATTTGAATACCGTCGTCATCCCCGGCCTGATCCTCTACACACTCTCTTCCGGCCTGGGCTTGTTCATCGGCCCAGGCCTTTCCAGCACCGTCCTCATCCCCTGGCTCATCGGATTCGTTTTTCTCGTCCTTATCGTTTCCTACCTCGCCGTGTTCGGCAAAAAACGCCCGCCGGGCTTCGAATTTCTCATTCTCGGCATTGTCGGCCTGAACTTCGTGATACAGTTAACAGGCGGGGCGGGTTCCCCGTTCCATGCCGTCTATTTTTTACTCGGCACGGCGGCCACGTTTCAACCGCGGCTCCGCGCCTATTATAGCGTGGCGATCATTCTCGGCATCGAAGCCGGGAACCTGTTCCTGTCGGGACAGCACCCGGCGCACGGATGGCGGTCCTACGCAACGTTCGCGGCGTCCCTTGCCGGAATGGTTTCCATCATCACCCCGTTCACCGGCAGGATGAGGGACCATGCCCGCATCGCGCGCGAGCGGTATCAAAAGCTGCTCGCCGACGCGCACGCGGTCGACCCCCTTGCCGATGACGGCGCGCCGGACGCTCTGTCGGCACAGAAGCGACAGGCGGCCAACATCAGCACCGCGGTTGAGCGCGAGGGCGCCTTCAAGGGACTCATCAGCATGATCTACGAAATGGTCCCGGCGCATACGTATGCCCTCTTCCTGGCTGAACGCGAGGACAACGCGTTCATCCTCCGGGCCATACGGAGCCAGAGCCGGCACCTTGCGGCCGTCGGCGACGCGCGGATCGTGAAGGGCAGCGGCCTGCTCGGCATCGGCATCGAAAAAAATCAGCCGCAGTATCTGCCGGACACGGTGGTCTCCGCGCGGAAGCTCGGCTACTATACGCAGGATGTCCCGGTGAAGTCCCTGCTCGCGATCCCGATCGCCCAGGAGGACCGGATCGCGGGAATGCTGGTCGTGGACAGCCTTGAGCGTGATGCTTTCTCTCCCGACAACCAGGACCTGCTCGCGCGTTTTGCGCCCTTTTTCGGCCAGATCATCGAGAAGATCCGTTTCTCCCAGGAACTGGACCTGCGCGCGAAGAACTTCGCGGCGCTCCACGACATGAGCTCGACCTTGAACAGCAGTCTCGAGATCAACGAGGTCCTGGACAAGCTCAGCGGCCAGATCAAGTCCGTGGTCCCCTATGACTTTTGCGCCTTCCTGCTCCATGACGAGAAAAGCGGGGATGTCGTGGTCGCGGCGCTCCGCGGATACGATGCCAAATTGATCGGCAACCGCTTCCCTCTGGAGCAGAGCGCCGTCCTTCTGCTTATGCACAAACAGTGGCAAGAGCGAAGCGCCGCAACGGTCCACTACGACCCGCATCTGGGGGACAGGGGCAAAGACATCAGTCTGTTCCCCATCAAAGACATGCAAAAGCCGATTCAGTCCCTCTACGGCCGGCCCCTCATCACCCAGGGCAGGTTTGTCGGCGCTGTTGTTCTCGGCTCCATTCGGCCGAGCGCCTTTTCGGAATACCATCGCAATTTCATGGACACGCTCCTGAACCAGGTCGCCATGGTGGTTGACAACAGCATGATGCACCGGAACATCCGCGACTTGGCGCGCAACGACGGACTCACCGGCCTCTTGAACCACCGGACCTTCATGGAGAAGCTCTCCGAGGAATACAAACGCATCGACCGTGAACCGCGGCCTTTTTCCATCCTGCTCATGGACATCGACAAGTTCAAGAACGTCAACGATACCTATGGACATCCGGTGGGAGACGTAGCGATCAAAGCCGTTGCCAAAGTCCTCAAAGACACGGTCCGCAATACCGACTTCGTGGCGCGCTACGGAGGGGAGGAGTTTACCATCGGGATGGTGGACACCAGCAGCAAGGGCGCTGAACAGATGGCGGAGCGGGTCAGAAAGATCATGGAAAAAACCGTCGTAACCAGAGTCGGCGGGAAGGACCTGATGATCACCCTGAGCATCGGGGTATCCTCGTTTCCTGACGATACCAGGAACACTGCGGACCTTGTGGCCATGGCCGATAACGCACTGTACCAGGCAAAGCGCTCCGGCAGGAACAGGGTCAGCCTGTTTAGAGACATCAAAGACCAGACCATGGTCCCGGCCAAGCCAGGCAGATGACCAGGACTCTTTGAAAATGTTCTGTCGGCGTTCAACCTTTTCCCCCGGCTGGGGTCACACTAAGCAGAACACGGCGCGCGTATGGATGAAGACCTTGACCTCATCAACAGGACGCGGGCGGGCGAGCGTGAGGCATTCGACGACTTGGTGCTGAAATACCAGAAACCGCTCTATTCCCTGCTGTACCGCATGCTCGGCAACCCCGA
>Ga0208492_1002186_pt1 | contig 10106 bp, 19 predicted proteins | sample Subbioar_CSW14AB_FD_184820 | JGI IMG/M metagenome (GOLD analysis project Ga0208492, IMG submission 184820) | Serpentinite rock and fluid subsurface biosphere microbial communities from McLaughlin Reserve, California, USA - CR12Mar_CSW14AB (SPAdes) | ecosystem: Environmental > Terrestrial > Deep...
CGCCCGCCTCAAGGCCATAGGCGTTCTGGAAGGCGGCCTCGTTCAGCTCGGCCATCAGGTGCTTCGGGGCAATGCGTATTTCTAGGCCGAGCGCATCGCAGATTTCCTTCGTCCTGGCCAGGGTCGGGCCCGACTGCTTTTCACTTCGCAGAACGTTCCGGATCGCATCCGGCGGCAAGCCAGCCGCGTTCTCCGCCGAGAAGGCGTTGAGCCGCAGCTCGCTCAGGCGGTCGCGAATGAGATCGCTGAAAGTTTGAACGAAGGTTTCCACGAGTCGGGATTATTACCGAATAGAATGCTGCTTGACTATCGGGAATGTTACCGGCTAGATGATCGGTAACAACACCGAAAGACGGCAGTATGGAAACCCTTACCCTGATCAGACTGGCCGAGGCCTACGCCGAGCACTGCTCGCTCACGCTGTCGACCGTCTCGACCTATGCGCGCAAGGACGGCAAGTTCTTCGGTCGTTTGAAGTCCGGGTCGGGATGCACCCTGAACACAGCAAATACGGTCGTCCTCTGGTTCGCGGACAACTGGCCCGCTGACCTCGCCTGGCCGAAAGACATTGCGCGTCCGTCGCGCGGCGCTCGGAGGGCAGCCTGATGCCCTTCACCCCCACATCCTGGAGAACCCCCATGCGCAAGCTTTTGGCCGTCTGCCGACGGCTGGACGACCATTGGGTCGGCGACGTGATCGGCGTCGTCTTCCTGTTTGGTCTGATCCCGATCGTCCTCTTCATCGGCTCCCTGTTGGAAGGGGGGCGGTGATGAGCATCGATATCTTCGACACTCTCGCGTCGCGCCTGACCGCAATCGAGCTTGAACTGATCGCATCCGCCAAAGCCGCGAGGGCCAAGGCCGAAGTCCTGCTGACTGCCATAGACCGGGTCAAGGATGCCAGAGCTTCCATCGCAATGGGCGGGCTTTCCGAAGCAGCCGAATACCTGGCGCTGCAGGAGCTGAACGCCGCCGAAGATGCGCTGATGGCGATCTTCCTGCACCCGGATTACGCCGCCACGCTGCGGGAGGACCTGAAGGCGACGAGCGCGCTGATAGAGGCCGGGGCATGAGCGGCCCGGTCCCCGAGGAATGGACCCGCATATGTGGGAACCGCGCCGCCGCCGAGGTTGCCAAGTCGGTGATGCGGTCCCCGACCGCGACCCAGATCGAGCGGGATGAGGCAACAGTCCGCTTCTCGCGGGCGGCGGACGCAATCATCGCCGACCTGGACGCCCTGTCCGAGAAGGGCGAGCTGGGCCGGATCACGCTGCTTCTGGCGAAGAGGGAGCGCAAGTGATGGGACATGTTGCCAAGCCCGCCCATGTGCGCTGGGAGGTCAGGTACGCGCCCCCGCGCGGATACATTGTGGTCGCCCCTTCGGGCGAGACGCGGGGACCCTTTGCCTGCAAGGACAATGCCGACACCTGCCGCGACCAGCTGGAGGCCCGGGAGAACCTGGACCGCAAACGGATCACGCGGCCCTGCCTGTGCTGCCAGCGCCCCTTCGAGAGCGAGGGCATCCACAACCGGATGTGCGGGCTGTGCCGCCTGCGCGATCCGGACGACGTGACGCCTTATGGCCTGGCACCCCGGTCGGGGCGCCCGAGATGAGCCGCGCCACCGGCAGCATCCATGCAGCCCCGCTGACCAGCCCCCGGCTGCGTCGGGTGCTGCAGCTGCTGGTGGACGGCAAGCCCCGGACCACGCGCGAGATCGTGCGGAAGGCCCGGGTGGTGGCGGTCAACGCCTGCATTTCCGAGCTGCGCGTTCACGGGGCCGAAATCTCCTGCGTCAAGCAGGCGACGCCCTACGGATGGCGCTTCTACTACACCATGACAAAGGCCCCTGACCCAGCATGAATGACCAGCCTGCCCCTGTCCTGCAGCGTGTGACGCTGGCCGACATCAAGGCCAGCCCGCGCCTGCGCCCGGTGTCCGACGCCGGGGTCGAGGCGATCCTTGCCTCGGTTGCCGAGATCGGACGGGTCAAGGACCCGATCCACCTGCGGCGCAAGCGCGATGGGCTTTACCTTCTGGCCGGGGGGCACCGACTGGGGGCCTATGGCAAGCTGGGCATTGCAGAAGTCGAGGCCTGGGTCTGGTCGAACATCACGGACGACCGGGCGAAGCTGATCGAGATCGACGACAACCTGGCCGGGGCCGAGATGTGCGCGCTGGACACCGCCGTCTTCCTGGCCGAGCGCAAGAAGGTCTACGAACGGCTGCACCCGGAGACTAAGCAGGGGGTGGCCGGAGCGCTGGCCCGGCATTCTGCAACGGACATTATGTCCGTTGCATCTTTCGCCGCGACGACAGCCGAGAAGTTCGGCTTGTCCGAACGCCACGTCCGTCGCCTGGTCGAGATCGGCACTTCCCTATCAGCCGACGAGCTGCGCTGGTTGCGCGCCGCGAAGGGACCGATCCGGCTGGCCGACCTTCAAGCGCTCGCAAAGATCGGCGATGGGCGGGCGCGGTCGCAGGTCTGCATCCGGCTGTCGAATGGCGCGAAATCCGCCGCCCATGCCTGGCGGTCGCACCGCCATGAGCGCGATGGTGAAGCCCCCCCAAAAGACGCTGTTGAAGAGGCCGTCATCGCCTTGTCCAAAGCCTGGGCTCGCGCGCCGCTGGCCGCGAAGAAGCGGTTCCTGATGCAGCACCGGTCAGAGGTCTGGGAGGCCCAGAACAAGGGCGCGTCGCTGGTCCAGTTCCTTGAGCCGGAAGGGGACAAAAAGTGACCCCGACCCCCGCCCAGGAATGGTGGACACCAGCGCAGATCGCCGAGAGCGGTCTGCCGGACTTGCCCGCGACCCGGCAGGGCGTCGATGCGCTGGCCGACCGGCTGAACTGGCGCGGGGCCACGAAGTTCGCGCGGCGTCGGGCGGGCAAGGGTGGCGGCTGGGAGTACAGCTGGAAGCTGTTTCCGAATGCCGCGCAGCGCGCCCTGATCAAGCAGGCCGTGGCCCCCAAGGCCGCTGTCGCAAAGGCGCGGGACGAGGTCTGGGCCTGGTACGAGGCGCTGCCGCAGGCGGTGAAGGCCAAGGCGGAAGCCCGGCTGCTGGTGATCCAGAAGGTCGAGGCGCTGGAGGGGGCGGTCGGGCGGTTCCTGGCCGTCGAGCAGGTCGCGCAGCTGGACAGTGTCGGCGCGCGCACGGTCTGGTCGTGGCTTCAGATGATCGAGGGCATTGCCGCGCATGATCGGCTGGCTTACCTCGCCCCCCGGAATCGGGCCGCCGAAAAGCGGCCCCGCGCCAAGGACTGCGCGCCTGAGTTCTTCGAGGTCCTGAAGTCCGACTTCCTGCGGCTGGAAGCGCCGCCCTTCACCGACTGCTACCGCCGCGCTTGCCGCGTTGCCCGCGACAAAGGCCTGGACATCCTGCCGGAGCGGACGATGCGGCGGCACCTGGATGCCCAGGTCAGCCGGGTCAGCCAGGTGCTGGCGCGGCAGGGGGTGGACGCGGTCAAGCGCCTGTTTCCGTCGCAGGTGCGCGACAAGACCTGTCTGCATGCGCTGCAGGCGGTGAACGCCGACTTCCACAAGTTCGACGTCTTCGTGCGCTGGCCCGCGCCTTTTGGGCAGAACGAGCCCGGCACCGTCGTGCGCCCGCAGATGGTGGCGTTCCAGGACATCTATTCCGGGCGCATCCTGGCCTGGCGCATCGACCAGACCCCGAACTCGACGGCCGTGCAACTGTGCGCGGGCGACATGATCGAGACTTGGGGCATCCCGAAGCATGTGCTTCTGGACAACGGACGGGAGTTCGCGGCGAAGGCCATCACCGGCGGCTCGGCGACCCGCTACCGATTCAAGGTCAGGGACGACGACATTCCGGGCCTTTTCACCGCGCTTGGCTGCACGATCCACTGGGCCACTCCCTACTCTGGCCAGTCGAAGCCCATCGAGCGGGCGTTCCGCGACATGTGCCAGTCCATCGCGAAGGACCCGCGCCTGGCTGGGGCCTATACCGGCAACACCATCGACGCGAAGCCCGAGAACTACGGCAGCCGTGCGGTGCCGCTGGAAGAGTTCCTGAAGGTGGTGGCCGAGGGCATCGAAGAGCACAACGCCCGAGAAAACCGCCGGTCGGAAGTGGCCTTCGGGCGGTCGTTCAACGCGGTCTTCGACGAAAGCTACGCCAGCGCCCCGATCACCAAGGCCAGCGAGGCGCAGCGCCGCTTCTGGCTGATGGGGGCGGAGGGCCTGCGGGCCGAAACGAACACCGGGAAGATCAAGTTCCAGAGCAACGAGTTCTGGGAGCCCTGGCTGACCGAGTTCGCGGGCGCCCGCGTCGTCATCCGCTTCGACCCGGCTGATCTGTGGTCCGGGGTCCACGTCTACACCCAGGACAATGCCTATCTCGGCCATGCCAAGTGCCACTCGAAGGTCGGGTTCTTCGACATGGACGAGGCCCGCATCCACGCCCGTGCGTACCGGAGCTGGCTGAAGGCAGAGAAGGCCGAAGTCGAGGCGCACCGGGTCTTCAAGGCAGTGGAGCTGGGGCAGGTGCTGGACGGGCTGTCCACCATGCCCGCGCCGAAGCCGGAATCCAAGGTCGTGCGAGCGAAGTTCGGCAAGCCGGTCCCGGACGCCCTGGCGCGGCCCAGTGGATCACCCCCGATCGACGCGGCGACCTTTGATCGGCTGCAGTCCGGCGTCGTGGCCAACCTGGATGCCGCGCGGGCGGGCAAGTCCCCGGCTGACATCAGGTCAGAGGAGACCGCGCGGGACCGGTTCAGGCGTGCCTTGGACATCGAGCGCCAGCTGGCTTCGGGCGAGCCCGTGACACGCGACCAGGAGCGCTGGCTGAGCGTCTTCCAGAACACCTCGGAATACCGGTCAGAGCGGCTGCTCTGGGACGATTTCGGGGATGCGATTTTCGGATGAGGAAAGCCGCCGGGGGCGGTCAAGACCCCACGGCGGCGGATAGTGAGCAGGAGAGAAAATGACAGATCGAGGGGAACTTTACAACACGGTCGCGCCCTTGGCGAACGTGACGCGCCTGGTGGCGCTGATCGACCGGGCGCAGAACCGGGGGCCGGGTCTTCCGGGCATGGGCTGCTTCTTTGGCCGGGCCGGTCGGGGGAAGACCACTGGCGGGATCTATACGACCAACACGATGAACGCCTGCCACGTCGAAGCGATGCCCTTCGGCGGCTTGAAGAAGCTGTTGAACATGATCGTGACCGAGCTGGGGCTGCGGCCCAAAGGCACGATCCCGGACATGTTCGACCAGGCCGCGCAGGAACTGGCCGTTTCAGGACGCCCGCTGATCATCGACGAGGCCGACCACATTCTGGCAGCCAAGACGATCGAGGCGGTGCGGAAACTGCACGACGTGTCCGGCGCACCCCTGATCCTGATGGGCGAAGAGCTGCTGCCGCAGCGACTGCAAGCTTGGGAGCGGGTCCACGGTCGCATGCTGGCCTGGGTCGAGGCCGAGGCCGCCACGCTGGATGACGTGGTCCACCTGGCCAAGGTCTATGCGCCGGGGGTCGAGATCGTGCCCGAGCTGCGCCAGACCCTGCTGGAATCGTCCCAGGCTTCGATGCGCTACATCAGCACCAACCTGGCCGCCATCGCTGAATTCGCCGCCGTCCGGGACCTGAAGCGGGTCACATCCGCCGACTGGACCGGAGCCTTCCACACTGGCGAGCCGCCGACCCTGCGCCGGGGTGCCGTGCCCGCCCTGACCCGCAAGGGGAGGGCAGCATGAACATCAGCCCAGTGAACGCGCAGTCGACGGTGGATGCGGCCTTCGCCTTCGCCGCCAGTCAGGACAGCTTCGGCTATGCAGAGATCGCCATGAAGATGGGCGTGACCGAAGACCATGCCCGCAAGATCGTCCGCGTCTGGAAGCGGGACGACCTCTTGGACGAGGTCCAGTCCGGCCACCGCATCCGGTCGATGTGGAAGGTGAAACCCGGGGCGAAGTTCGCCCTGGCCGCCAAGGCCCGGTCCCCTGAGCAGAACATGTGGACGGCGATGCGCCAGATGAAGGGCGGGTTCACACCCCGCGATCTGGCCGCCCATGCCGCGACCGAGGAAACTCCGGTCACGCTGGAGGCGGCGCAGGATTACTGCCGCACCCTTCTGGGGGCAAACTACCTGGCCGTCACCCGCAAGGCCGTGCCCGGCAAGACCGAGGCGATCTACCGGCTGACGAAGAACACCGGTCCGCGCGCGCCCCGGGAAAAGCGGGTCCGCGCGGTGGTCGATGACAACACCGAGCAGACCATCCTGATCGGGGGTGGCCAATGACCCCGGACCTGATTTCCGCCGCTGAGGAGGCTTGGGGCGCGCCATTGCCGGACTGGATCAGGTCGCTGGCGCTGGCCTGCGACCGGTCAAGCCAGAGCCGGGTTGCGGCCCAGCTGGACCGGTCGCCTGCCCTGGTCAGCACGGTGCTGCGGAAGAAATACCAGGGATCCTACGAGCGGATCGAGGAGCGGGTGCGCGGTGTGTTCATGGACGGAAAGCGCGAGTGCCCGGGCATGGGGCTTATCCCAAACCACGAGTGCCAGGACTGGCGCGAGAAGGCCAAGACCTTCAATCCCGGCAATCCGACCCGCACCCGCATGTTCCGGGCCTGCAACCGCTGCCCAGTGTTTCAAAAGGAGGGCGAGTGATGGGACCCGCACTTCTTGGCGTTTTGAATGTGCTGAACGGTCGGCCTGCAAAGCCCACCATCGACCGGATCATCCGCGCCTATGCCGAGCTGACCCAGACCAGCATCGAAGACCTGGCGGGACCAAGCCAGGCCGCACCGATCACCCAGCATCGTCATCGGCTGATGTACCTGATCCGCAAGCTCGACCCGGTGGCGTCCTACGAGCTGATCGGACGTCACCTGGGCGGGCGGAACATGGGGACGATCCACGAGGCCGTGGCGAAAGTTGCCGCGGCGGCGAAGGCCAGCCAGGGATCTGCCCGCGACCTGTGGACCCTGGAGCAGAAGATCGTGGCCAGGCTGGCGGGTGAGACGCTTTCCAGCCCGCGTGGCATGCCCTGGCAGATCCTCGCGACGCTGCAGGTCCTGCGCGACGAGCAGATTACCGACGCCGAGGCCCGCAAGGTGGCGCTGCAGTTCCTGAGCCAGCTGGAGGCCAGCCATGGCCAATGACCTCAAGCCCTGGTCCGAGCGCGAGATGCTGGAGATCGCCTCCCGCGCGGTGGGCCGGGTCTGCCGCGACGACGTGCGCGGCATCACGCTCCTCTCGATCGACGAGATCGCGGCGATGACCGGCACCCTGCTGGCCTTTGGCCTGATCGCCACCCCGCCGGGCGAAGACCCGCCCGCGCGGCTGATTTCAACGCCAACCAAGGAGGCCGCTGATGGCCAGTGATTTTCCCCCCGCCCCGATCCCGATGGCCATCGCCATCGTTGACGGCAAAGAGTTCACCTACGACGCCAAGGGAAACCTTGTGCCAGTCAGCACCATCAAGCCGCAGCATCGGCTGGAAGACGAACTCGTGCGCAAGATCGTCGGTTTCTTCATCGACGAGAGCGCGCGGATCACGCGCCTTAAGCAGCACACGTTCGACGACCTCAGTGGATTCGAGGCACTGCTGGCGCAGGAGTATGACGCGCGCCCTGGTGGGGCGAAGGGTAACAAGACCCTTCTGAGCCATGACGGCCTGTTCAAGGTCAGCGTTCAAGTGGCCGACAGCGTCGTCTTCGGCCCCGAGCTGCAGATTGCCAAGGCCCTGATCGACGAGTGCCTGAATGAATGGGCAGCGGGAACCCGCGACGAAATCCGGGCGGTCATCACCCGGGCCTTCAACACTGACAAGGAAGGCCAGGTCAACCGGGCGCAGATCTACATGCTTCTGCGGCTGGAGATCGAGGATGAGCGCTGGCAGCGGGCCATGAAGGCGATCCGCGATGCGATGCGGGTGGTGGGCTCAAAGACCTACGTCCGCTGCTACCAGCGCCCGGCGTTCGACGCGTCCTGGCAGCCGGTCAGCATCGATCTGGCGAAGGTGTAGCGATGTCCGACTGGATCATCCTCGCAGCTGGGTTTGCCGCAGGCACCTTCGTCAACCAGCGGGACCTGCCGCTGGCAGCAATCGGGCTGGGCAGCGCCCTGCTTCTCGCAGCCCACCAGCTCGGCGTCTTCACCCCCTGACCCTTTCCCCGGCGGGCTGTCCGCCCGGGTTCACCCCGCGCCCTGACTGCTTTGAAGTTCGGGCGCGACCATCACGAGGAACTGCAATGTCTGCACCGCAAGCATCCAAGACCGACCTGATCAAGAAGGTGGCCATTCAGCTGGACACGACCGAGACCGCAGCAGCGAAGGCCGTCGAGGCCGTGCTGGAAGGCATCGGCATGTGGGCAAAGTCCAACAAGCTGATCATCCGGGGCTTCGGCACCTTCGAAGTAAAACACAAGCCCGCGCGCACCGCGCGGAACGTCCGCACCGGCCTGCCGGTCGAGGTCGCCGCCCGTGACGTCCTGACCTTCAAGGCCGCGAAGGCGAAGGGCTGAGAGAGCTCCGCCGCGCCCGGGCTGCAACCCCAGGCGCGGCGGTGAAGGCAGGCGGCCGGCCTGCGTGGAAGATCCGGCCAAACCAACCTTCAAGCCCCATCTTAAAGGACCATTGAAATGAACGCTGCCGCAATCGCCGCCGCCCTGCTGATCGCCCTGCTGAAGACCAGCGGCGCAGACCGCACGATCATCCTGGACTACCCGGACACCGCCGCCTGCGGGGCCGCAGGCATGCGCCTGGAGGCCCAGGTCCAGGCCCTTGTCCTGGAGGGCCGCGAGCAGTCCTCGGTCGATGCCAGCCCGCGTGTCGTCTGGACCTGCTTCGACACCAGCAACTGATCGCCAGTGGCCCCGCCCATGCGGCCGGGGCCCTTTTTCCCCGCAGGAGACAAACATGACCCGTTCCCCGATCCTTGCCATCCTGGCACTGGCTTTCCTGGCCGCCCCCGCCCTTGCCTGCGGCAACGGCGAGTGTGAGCCGCCGCCCCCGCCGCCCGAAAAGCCACCTGTGGTAGAGCCGCCGCCGCCGCCGGAGAAGCCGCCCGTGGTAGCACCGCCCGCCGCCGCGCGGCTGGTCCCCGAGGGGGACCGCGATCCGGCCCCGGCCAGCGTCACCATCCACTACGGTTACTGCTGCCAGATCGACGGCGCGATGCAGGTCAGCACCGGCTGGCTGCGCGACCCGGTGACCGCCCTGGAACAGTGCCGCGCCCGCGAAGTGCGCCTGCAGTCGCTGCCGGAATGCCCGCGCCATGTCCGCCGTACGGAAGGGGGTGAGTGATGGTGGCGCTGAACTTCGATCCCCGCTTCGAGACCGCGATCCGCGAGGGCTGGAAGACCCAGACCATCCGCAAACCGCGCGAGAATCCGATCAAGCCCGGCGACAGCCTGCAGCTGATGACCGGCCAGCGGACCCCCGACTGCCGCCGCATCTGCCACGATGTGCGCTGCACCGATGTGCTGAAGGTGGAGATCACCTTCGGCGAGGACGGAGGCATCGACCGGATCGAGACCGACGGCATTGTGGTGATCGACCTCGACGCCTTTGCAGTTCGCGACGGCTTCACCGACAGCGACGACATGGCCGCGTTCTTCAAGCTGAAGCATGGGCCGATGGAGGTGTTCCACGGCTTCATCATCGAATGGTCGATGCCCCGCTCTGCAGCGTTGGAAAGCGCGGTGGCGGCATGACGCACCGGGGTATTCACGTTGACGGCCGCCAGACCTTTGCACCTGAACCGGGCCCCGCGCCGATGCTGACCTGGCTGCCGATCGAGAAGCTGATCATCGACGAGGCCTACCAGCGCCCCTTGGGCAAGAACAACTGGTCTGCGATCGAGAAGATCGCCGCCAATTTCCAGTGGTCGCGCTTTGCCCCGGTCCTGGTCGCCCCGATCCCGGGCGGCCTCTACGCGGTGATCGACGGCCAGCACCGCACCCATGCCGCCGCGATGTGCGGGATCAGCGAGGTTCCGGCGATGGCCGTCCAGGTCGGGCTGGAAGAGCAGTCCCGCGCCTTTGCCTGGGTGAACAGCCAGTCGATCCGGGTCACAATGTTCCACATCCTGAAGGCTGCCCTGGCCGCGAAGGAAGACTGGGCCGTGCGCGCGGACGCCGCCGTA
>Ga0208492_1002187_pt1 | contig 10100 bp, 9 predicted proteins | sample Subbioar_CSW14AB_FD_184820 | JGI IMG/M metagenome (GOLD analysis project Ga0208492, IMG submission 184820) | Serpentinite rock and fluid subsurface biosphere microbial communities from McLaughlin Reserve, California, USA - CR12Mar_CSW14AB (SPAdes) | ecosystem: Environmental > Terrestrial > Deep...
GAAGCGATCCCACGGCGCGCGCGACTTGCCATCGCCGCCCTCGCCATCGGGCTGCACCAGCAGCCCCGCCTCGATCAGCTCCTCAACCTTCGCGCCCTGCGCGGTGAGATGATCCGACAGCGCGCGCCAGCCATTGGGCGAAAAGCCCATGCGATGCCGCGCCCACGCATCCGGGCCAAACCCCCGCTTCTGCAGGTAGTCCCGCGCTTCCGCGCCCGCCGGCTTGCGCAGCTGGTCCTCGAAGAAGACGCACGCCTTCTCCACCCATTCGATCAGTGTCGTCCGCCGCTTGTACTGCTGCTGCTCCGCCGCCGACTGCGTCGGCAGCTCCAGCCCATAGTCACGCGCCAGCTTCTCGACCGACTCCGCGAACGTCAGCCGCTCGGTCTCCATGAGAAACGTGATCGCGTCGCCCGACTTCTGCGTCGAGAAGCATTTGTAGAAGCCGCGATCGTCATGGACGTAGAAACTCGGCGTCTTCTCCGACGAGAACGGCGACAGCCCCACCCAGTCCTTGCCCCGCTTCTTCAGCTGGACCTTTTTCCCAACGACGTCCGACAGCCGCACGCGCGACTTCAGCTCATTGAGAAATTCCTCCGGGAACCGCATCGCTACTCGTCTGCATCCGGGGGCAGCTGCCTGCCCCGACCATCGGCGCTAGCCGCCACGCGCTTCCCGCGCCAGCAACCGGCAACCCGATCCTGTGGACGATTATACACCCACTTGTGCGCTGATTCGCCGGATTCAAGCTGTTGCCAGCTAACCAACTGAAATCAGGCGAGTCCGTCTCTCCGGACCGCCGGGCTCCCGCCCGGCAGTCGCGGCGCAGCCGCGAACCGCTTCCCGCCGGAAACGAGGGAAACGCGCTGTACAAATCCGGGGGAAACGGACTCACCCATTCCCAATGATCCCAAGCACTTGGCCCAGAAAGATGAGGGAAACAGGACTTTGGATTCAATGGCATCACGCGCGGCCGTAGAATGGTCGCCATGACACGAGCACGACCCCTCGCATCTGGCTTAGGCAACCCGCCGCCCCTCCAGCGTTTGCTGGACGCGGTGACGTGCGCGTTCGTGTGTCTCGTGCAAGGCGTCAGAGCGACGTTCGGGATGCGCTTCAGACATCAACCCCGTGATTGGCACACGGATGAGATGCGCGAAGCTCTGCCCCAGACGAAGCCCGGCATTCATCTCAAGGAAGACACCCCGCCCGCGGAGTCACTCTCGGCCTTGTGCCGAGAGTCTCTGTTGGCAAACCCGAGGGGACTCGCAAGCGATCCCCTCGAAACCCTCAACCGGGATTCTCGGGATGCGCTTCGCTTATCCGAGAATGACACCGTTGATGGCGAAGCACCTGCAGGTGCACCACTGGAAGCGTGCCCTTTGGCACGCGTTCCCGGCGCAGGCCGGGATCCAGTCAGCGCGCAACGCGCGCTCGCCACACGCACAATTCTCAAATTCGGTTTTCCAGCAGGCTTGCGCCTGGGCGCATCAGGAATGACAGGAATTGTGCGTCTGAAATCCGCCTGACCTAACTCAGGCCCACATCCCACACCCCACCCCCGCGGCCCCGCCGCGAGGAACGCATCCTCATGCGAACCGCTTCACGCTCCGCACATCCCCCGCAATCGGACGTATCCGGTCCACCGCCTGCAGCAGCGGCTCGACCTCGACATGCATGTCCCGCGCGCTCGCATGCAGCAGGAGATCAGGCGTCGACATGATGCCCACATGCCCCTTCCAGAAAATCAGGTCGCCGCGCTCGAGGTTCGTGAAGTCCTCATCCGGCGTGACGGCCAAACCGAGCGTCTGCTCCTGCATGTCGCTATCGCGCAGCGGAAAAACCCCCGTCGCCTGCAACGACACTTGAACCAGACCCGAGCAATCAATCCCCGCGCTCTCCCGCCCACCCCACAGATAGGGCGAGCCGACAAAGCGCTGCGCGACGGCGACAAAATCCGTCTCTGTCTCTTCAAGAGGCGCCACATGCCGGAAAAACACCCAGCCGCCGCCCACGATCTCGGCAAAATTCCCGACGACATCGCCCAGCGCCAGCCGCGCGTTCATCGACGCAGCACGAGACGGCCGGCTTTTCATGTCCGGCCGCTCGTAGATGAACGTGCGCAGCACGCGGACCCGGTGCGTCGGCTCACGGCCCTGCGGTGCGAGGCTCGCAAGGCGCATCCAGCCGACATACCGGTCCAGCCCAAGCTGGACATAGGCCCAGTCACCGTCTGTTTCGAAAACCCGCACGGGCTCGCCGAACAACGCCTGGTTCACCTGTTCCGCCGAACCGTCCGGCGTCAGCCGCAAAGCGGCTGAGCCGGCAGCGACGCGCATGGCGTCACCCTCGGTCGATACGGATTTCGGAGTGAGGCGGGGTTCTTGAGCCCAGCGGTCAGGCGGCATGCGAGTTTGAGTCGTTCCCCGTGGCAGCCAGGCTCGGCCACACGAGGGTCGGCATGGTCACGCCGTTCTTGGTGATCGCACGCTCGCACGCGAGAACGCGGTCCCCAAGTCCGGCCAGGACTATGCGGCCACGCGCCGTCACCTGGACAAGAACACTACGCCGGTCGCTCTGGTCAGGCATGCGGGCGGCGAGCCCGAGACCTTCCAGTGCATCGAGCGCACGGCTTACAGCCGGCTTCCCGAGCTGCAGCGCTTCAGCAAGGCCACGCACGGTGTGCGGACCCGGCTCCAGCGCGACACGCAGGAGAATGGCAGACTGTCTTACGTTGAGATCAGGACCGTCAGCACGAACTGTTTCGGCAAGAACGTCCTTAAGCAGGGCAAGCGCGGAATCGCGATCCATGTCAGCTCCAAGTCAGCCGGCCCCGATAGAGAGTCGCGCGTTTTTATCCGTTCGGCAAGTGAAACCCGAACGGATCAAACATATCGTTTTTTCAACATTTCCCACACCGCGCGAAGACCGCACGCAGCAGCCGCCGCCGGGCGTCCATAACGTGCCGGCCGCCATGCCCAGATGTCGAAGTGCGCCCAGCTCGGCGTGTTCACGAAAGCCTTGAGGAACAAGGCCGCAGTGATGGAACCACCCATCGGACCATCGCCAAGGTTCTTCATGTCGGCGATCGGCGATTTCAGTCCCGCTTCATATCCCGCCCACAGCGGCATCCGCCACACCGGATCGCCCACAGCCTTCGCCGCCGCAAGGATGTCGCCAGCCAGCTTGTCGTCGTCTGTATAAAGAGGAGCGAGATCGGGCCCCAGCGCCACACGCGCCGCGCCCGTCAGCGTCGCAAAGTCAATGATGAGTTCTGGCTGGTGCTCGCTCGCGCGCGTCAGCGCATCGGCGAGGATCAGCCGACCCTCCGCATCGGTGTCTTCCACTTCCACGGTAAGGCCTTTGCGCGACTTCAGTATGTCGCTCGGCCGGAACGCATCGGGACCGATCGCATTCTCCACCGCCGGCACGCAGCAGATCAGCCGCACTGGAAGCCCGGCGCTCATCACCAGCCGCGCCAGCGCCAGCGCATGGGCCGCCCCGCCCATGTCCTTCTTCATCAGCGCCATGCCGCTGGTCTTGATGTCGAGGCCACCGGTGTCGAACGCCACGCCCTTGCCGACCAGCGCGATCTTCGGGTGGCTCTCATTCCCCCAGTGCATCTCGATGAAGCGCGGCCGGTGCGTCGCGCCAGCGCCCTTGCCCACCGCATGAACCATCGGGAACCCGCGCTCCAGGGCCGCTCCCTCGGTGATCTCGATGCTCGCGCCGAATTCCGCCGCCAGCGCCATGGCTTCCGAGGCAATCTCCCCCGGCCCCAGGTCGCAAGGCGGCGTATTCACGAGGTCGCGCAGCCAGTCGATCGCCTCGGCCTGCCGGTCGACCTCCACCTGGTCCACCGACTTCGGCAGCATCAGCCGCCGGGATTTGTCCGCCAGCTTGTACTTCGTGAACCGGTACGCCCCGTCAGCCCAGCCGACGGCCAGCGTCACCCCGTCCATTCCCTCGGGAACCTCCGCCAGCGCATAATCCCCGGCCGGAAGGCTGCCCGGCAGGCTGGCCAGAACCAGCCCGTCCGTCCCCTCGCCCAGCCCGGCCAGGACCGAGGCCAGCGACCCGTCCTCGCCATGCAGCAGCAGGATTTTCCCGGCATCGCCCCGGAAAGCCGCCGCATCCACCAGCCGTTTCACTCGGTCCGGCTGCTCCTTTGTCCACGGCCCCAGCCCCTTGGCGGTCACCAGAACCAGCGGAATGGCGGCATCGGGATGAGCGTGGAAGCCTGGGTGCATGGGAAATCCGGTCCTCGAAAGCGCCAGACCCCCTTAACGAATCCTTGATCCGGCGCGCAGCAAGCTTCCCGTATTACCCGGGAACCGCCCATGACCGCCACCCGCCTCATCGCCTCCGCCGGCCTTGCCGCCCTGCTCTCCGGCTGCATGACCGCCGCCCCGCCGACCCCGCAGGAACTCGCCACGATCAACCAGGCGACCAGCCCGCTCCTGCCCGCCACGGCCGCCGACCGCGCCCTCGCGGACAAGCAGGACCTGCTGACCCAGGCCAAGTTCTGGGCCCAAGAATACGACAAGAACCCCAATGAATACGAAGCCGCGCTGAAATACGCCCGCGTCCTGCGCGCCATCGGCTCCTCGCCGCGCGCCGCCGAAGTGGCCCAGCAGGCGCTCACCCTGAAGCAGGGCGATGTCGATCTCACGCTTATCTACGCGCAGTCCTCGCTCGACGCCGGCAAGGCGGAAGACGCCGCCTACGCCCTCGCCCGCGCCGAAGCCAACGGCCAGACCGACTGGCGCCTGATGTCGATCATCGGCGTCACCATGGACACGATGGACATGCATCGTCCGGCCCAGGACTACTACCGGAAGGCCCTCGCGCTTTCCCCGGACAATCCCAAGATCCTGTCCAACATGGGACTCTCTTACATTCTCGAAGGCAAACCGGGCCTTGCCGAGCAGACGCTGCGCGAAGCCGCCGCCCTGCCCGGCGCCGACAGCCGGGTGACGCAGAACCTGATCCTTGCCCTCGGCGTGCAGGGCAAGTTCGACGAGGTCGATGCGGTTGCCGGTTCCGAGCTGCCCAAGGCGCTGATCGATTCCAACCGCGAGTATTTCCGCGCCATGCTGAACGCCTCGCGCTCGTGGGACACCCTGCGGGGAACGCAGAACTAGCCCCAGACCTGGCATCTGTGACAGCAAAATAATCCATGCCCGGAACAGCTTCAGGCGCTCGCCAGAGGCTGCAGGAATGGCTATGTGACCCTCCAGGCTTAGGAGGGACGTATGCGTAGGTTTGGTGGGGCACTAACTGCGCTGGCATTCGGCGCCAGCCTTGTTGTTTCCGGTTGTAGTCAGGGTTCAGGCGCCGTCAGCGCCATCGACGTCGATCCGAAGGCGATCGAGGCCCACGTCACGAAGCTCGCGGCCGAGATGCCGAAGGGCGAGAAGACCACGGCCGCGAACCTCGACGCGATCAAGGCGCTGCTGCCGCCCGAGGTGCAGCTGACCTGGGGCGCGCTCTCGTTCGACGCCGCCACCAACTCCACGCTGGTCACCGATCTCAAGATCGTCCCGCGCGACATGCCAACCGTCGGCGTGCAGATTGCCGAACTCCGCCTCTGGGATTTCGATGCTGACCTCCTGAAGGCCCGCTTCACCGGCCAGCGCCTCTCGGAAACCGCGAAACTCGCCAAGCGTATCGACGCGAAGAACGTCTCCGTGTTCGGCATTGCCGACGCGATCAACCAGCAGATGCCGGGCGGCAGCATGACCGAGCCGCCAGCCGCGGAAGAGATCCCCGGGGCGGTTCCCGCCAACCCGACCAAGTTCCAGCCGGCCGATCCCTCGGCGCCCGTAGAAGCCGCGCCGGAAGACTGGCCTCCGGCGACGGAGCCCGACTTCCATTTCGACGATTCGTTCTACGCGACGAAGATCGATCGTTACGACGTCTCGATCGGTCGCATCATCATCGACGACGTGATGCTGAAGCCGTACGTGGCGCCGCCTGCGCCCAAAGCCGGCGCGGACCCGTACGATCCGATGGCCACCTTCATGCCGGTGCTGCAGAACCTCGTCGCGGCCAGCCAGTCCTACGGCATCGACACCGCCGCCTACTTCGACTTCAAGGTCGGCATCGACATGACCGAGGCCGGCCAGAAGATCGGCGGCGAATTCCTCATCAAGTCGATCGGCGCGCGCGGCCTGCGCGGCGGCGACGTCGATGGCATGTACATGCGTGACATGACCTACAAGGCCTCGGGCGACGTTGCTCCCGGCACGCCGCTCAACATGAGCTACACGCTGGGCCTGATGACGCTCGAAGACCTGCGCCTTGAGAAGGTCATGGGCTTCCTGGCCAAGGGCGAGGTTCCCAAGCGCACCGAAACCAACCTCATGGGTCTTGGCCTGTGGCGCACCGAGAACGAAAGCCTGAAGATCGCCGACAAGGAGATCTACTCCGTCGCCGAAGGCATGGCTGATCTGCGTGGCTGGCACTGGTTCATCCCGACCAACCTGCAGGGCAGCGCCAAGAAAGTGACGCTCGACCTCGGCGCGCTCATGGATTTCGGCGCGCAATTCGCGCAGGCCGGCATGGGCGAAACGCCGGATGAATATGCGGCCCAGCAGGTTGCCGAAGTCCAGCAGGCCAAGGCGATGCTCGAAAAACATGGCCTGACCAAGATCACGCTCGACACCGAAGCGGGCTGGAACTGGAACGCCGGCAATGGCGACACCAAGCTGAACTTCGCCATCAACAGCCCGACGCTCTTCGACATCAGCGCCAAGTACGAAGGGGCCTTCCCGACGTTCAAGGCCGTGTCGGACCTCATCCCGGAGACGAACCCGGAAGAGGCCAACCCGATGGCGATCGCGGGCGTGTTCCAGACGGACTCGTCGCTCAAGCTGATCGACCTGAACGTCAAGGACAATGGCGGCCTCAAAACGGTCTATGGCATCGTCGGCGAGATGGCCCCTGAAATTGGCATGGGTCCGGACGTCATGACGGCAGACCAGGTCCGCAGCATGGTCGCCGGCATGGTCAAGCAACTGTCCGATCCGCAGGCGACCGGCATGCCGGAAGTCGCGGCGCTGATGACGCCCGTCGCCAGCTTCCTCGAAGCCGGCGGCAAGCTGCGCGTTGCGGTGCAGCCGTCCAAGGCGATGCCGTTCTCGAGCCTGATGGGCACGCTGATGGCGGCTGGCATGGGTTCGCCCGCGCAAGCCATCAAGGACCTCGGCCTCAAGGTCGAACATTCGAAGTAAGCCTACCGGGCTCGGCACGATGCGCTTCACCACGCGTTTCGCGCCGAGCCCAACAGGCCGCCTCCATCTCGGCCACGCCTACTCCGCCCTCCTCGCTTACGAAGCCTCCCGCTCGGTGAACGGCGACTTCCTCCTCCGCATCGAAGACATCGACACCACGCGCTGCCGCCCCGAATTCGAGGCTGGCATCTACGAGGACCTCACGTGGCTCGGCCTCGACTGGCCCACGCCGATCCGCCGACAGTCCGATCACTTCGCAGACTACGCTGCAGCCATCGAGAAGCTACGAAGCCTCGGCGTCCTCTATCGCTGCTTCCTCACGCGCCGCGAAATCGCCGAGCAGGCCGCCTCCGCGCCGCATGCTCCGGGCGAAGGCGCGGACGGCATCGTCTACTTCGGCCCTGCTCAACCGATGAGCACAGATGAAGAGCAGGCGCGTCTTGCGCGTGGCGATTCTTTCGCGTGGCGTCTGTCGCTCAGATATTCACAGGACCTGCTAGGCGAAGAATTCCCGCGTCTGGTTTTCGTCGAGCAGGACCAAGCAACGAAGGCAGAACATGTCATCGCCGCGCGACCACAAATCCACGGCGACGTCATCCTCGCGCGCAAGGACACGCCGGCCAGCTATCATCTCTGCGTCGTCCACGATGATGCGCTGCAGGACGTCACCCATGTGATTCGCGGCGAGGACCTGCGCAGCGCGACGCACATCCACGTCCTCATCCAGAAACTGCTCGGCCTGCCGACGCCGATCTACCGCCATCACGCGCTGCTCACCGGCCCTGACGGCAAGCGTTACGCCAAGCGCGACAAGTCGCTCACCCTTGCAGCGTTGCGGGAAGCAGGCGTATCCCCCGCGGAAATACGCGCCCGCATCGGATTGCCTGCTTGAACACGCCCGCCGCTCCTGCAGTGCCCTCTTCGAGCTGGGTCGGGCCGTTGATGCTGGTGGCCGGCGCCATCGCCATCGGCTTTGCGCCCATCGGTCTCCGCCTCTCCGAATTCGAACCACAGGCGACCGGCTTCTGGCGCTTCGCCTTCTCGCTCCCGCTGATGGCCATCGTCATCAAGGCGCAGGGTGGAACGATCGGCCGCCCCTCGCCCATGTCGCTGCTGGCCGGATTGTTCTTCGGTCTCGACATCGCCTTCTGGCACGCCTCGCTGGTGATGACGTCGGTGGCCAACGCCACCTTCCTCGTGAACCTCGGCAACGCCGCTGTCGGTCTCGTCGCGTGGGTCGTGCTGCGCGAGAAGCCCGCGCGCATCTGGCTCGTCGCGCTGGGCATCGCGCTCGTCGGCGCCTTCCTGCTCTCACGCGGCGCAAACGATGGCGGCGCCGCAAGCCTGCCCGGCGACATGCTGGCGCTTCTCGCAGCGGTGATGGTCGGCCTCTATCTCTTCTTCGCCAAGCTTGCCCGCCGCGATGCCGGCGCGATGCAGGTGCTGTTCTGGTCCACCGCCGCCACGCTCGTGGTCTCCACGCTGGCCAGCCTGTTCCAGCAGGAGACTCTCATTCCGCCGGACGCCAGCTGGTTCCTCTGGCCCCTCGCTCTCGCCGTCGTGGCTCATGTGGTCGGACAGGGTCTCATCGTTGCCGGCGTTGGCCGCACCCCGGCAGCCTTCGCCGGATTGCTGCTCCTGATCCAGCCCGTCACGGCCGCGCTGATCGCCTGGTGGCGCTTCGACGAGGCCCTTACGGCCGTGCAGCTGACGGGCTGCGCGCTGGTCCTCGCCGGCGTCTGGCTTGCCGGGCGGCGTTGACGGGCCCGCCGGGCACGGTTACCGATTCAGTGGGATCAGGATCGCCGCAAGGCGATAACGGAAATTGCAATGCCGGACCACCAAGCCGCACGCAAAGTCGGCACGGATCAGGCTGTCGCGGAGCTGCGCTCGCTGCCTGGCGGCGCCTCGCCAGACGCCTGCATACTTCGCCACGTTTCACGCGCCTCACGCGCCGTCGTCGCCGCATACGACCCCGCGCTCGTGCCCTTCGGGCTCACGGGACACCAGTTCAATCTCATGATGACGCTGGGGAACATGGGGGCGATGACCGTAGGCGCCCTTGCGGATACGCTGGGAATGGACGCCTCGGGCATTCCTCGGGCGATACGTCCGCTCACAGACGAAGGCCTCGTTGCGGTCGAGCGCGGGGAGGATCGCCGCCAGCGCCTGCTCAGCCTCACGCCCATGGGCCGCAAGCGCCTCGACATGGCCACTCCGGCCTGGAGCCGCGTCCAGACCGAGCTGCTCGATACGATCGGGGCGCCGCGCTGGCAGTCCCTGCTGGTCGATCTCCGGCTCGTCCACCGCGCCGCCAACGCCTGCTCAAGCCGCAAACCGGCCCAGCCGGTGAAAAAGAAATAGGCAGCTAGAAAAGTCGGCCGCCCACCGGCGTCGCCAGGTCCGGCGCGATCAGCACCACTTCGCCCGCCTCATCCGGCACGCCCAGCGTCAGCACTTCCGACATGAACTTGCCGATCTGCCGCGGCGGGAAATTCACCACCGCCAGCACGCGCCTCCCCACCAGCTGCTCGGGTGAATAGTGTTTCGTGATCTGCGCCGACGATTTCTTCTCGCCGATCTCCGCCCCGAAATCGATGCGCAGCTTGATCGCCGGCTTCCGCGCCTCCGGAAACGGCTCGGCCGCCACGATCACGCCGACACGAATGTCGACCTTGAGGAAATCATCGAATGTGATGTGCGCCGTGCTCATGATCGCGCCGTACGCCGTTGCATTCGCGCCCGCAACTTCACGGATCATGCAGGCGCGCTGAACTCCGCCAGCCGCGCATCCAGCCCGTCGCGCACACGCGGCCACTCCTCGCGGATCACGCTGAACCACGCCGTGTCGCGCAGCCGTCCGTC
>Ga0208492_1002189_pt1 | contig 10072 bp, 7 predicted proteins | sample Subbioar_CSW14AB_FD_184820 | JGI IMG/M metagenome (GOLD analysis project Ga0208492, IMG submission 184820) | Serpentinite rock and fluid subsurface biosphere microbial communities from McLaughlin Reserve, California, USA - CR12Mar_CSW14AB (SPAdes) | ecosystem: Environmental > Terrestrial > Deep...
TTGCGATGGCAATACCGCCACATAATGTAATTTTCATATCATTATATGTTAAATCTCCAGTAAGTCTCTTATTCAAAATAGCAGTTGAACCTTTATCATATCCGGTATCAATAATTGCTTTAGTGGATTGTCTACGTCCGACAAATCCAGTAAGAGCATCTTTAACGTCTTGAACTGCTCCAAAGTCATATACAAAGTCTACAAAATATTTATATTCATTTTCCAATATCTTGGTTGCTTCTTCTTCAAAAGAGTCAGCAAGCCTAGTCATCATATTAGTTTGTCTTTCAGCAACACTTGATGCAAAGTTCCCATCGCTACCTTTTTCGAATGGGATTCCACCGACGGCTGTAAAGTCAACCGAAGTTCCAAGAATGACATAATCCGGATATGCTGTACCGTCTTTCTCTTTTCCAAAGAAGATATCGGGCTTGGTTACTTCAGCAGCCGGAATATAATCTTCTATATCGGCAAGGAATAGTTTATAACCAGCCAATACATTAAAGAAATAATCTGGTGCAGTTTCATCAAATATATCATTAGAATAAATAGATATTCCATCAAGCATGGCATTAGAATCTAAAGAGAATCCAGTGTTAACCGGCACAGCCGATGTGGACTCTTTAATCTCAGTTTGATATGTTTTTACATCAACCTCTTTATCCATACCTTTATTCGGAAGGAGTCTAAAGGTAAATTTGTTTCCTTCGATTCCCGACCAATTCATTCCGATGATTGCTATCGGGAATGTTTTGTTACCATCCTCATCTGGGGTTGCACTATAAAGAGCTTCAGCATCAGTTATCATTGTTTCAAGATTGACTGAAGCTGCTAATGTTTCAATTCCAAATGTAACATTATATTTATCTGTCACAACTTTACCTTTTGCTACAATTACTGCATGTGCATATGCAGAAGTAGCAGAGGTGATTCTACGGAGATAAACATCACCGCCACCACGAAGGAAATTGTAGGCATAGTACATCGGAAGCATGGTGGTTGCAACATTTGGAGTACCATATTTCCTTACAAGAGCGGTCTGTGTGAATGCCTTAAAAAGTTTGATCTCTGAGTCTTTACCGAACCCTCTTTGCGAGAAGATTGGTATAAAAGCCCTTGGCCGATTAGGGCTTAGTACAACATTCTGTTCTATCACATCCGATTCGTCGATGATAATGATCTTGTCGAACATTGAATTTCCTCCTCTATTAGTTAGATTTTATTAAATTGTTCTATTATCGTAATCCTCTTATTGCTTTCTCAATTCTTCCCATTGAAACACTATTTTTATCATCTCTATTATCAGCAACTGTAAGCATAGATTTGATATCTTCGAAACTAACACCAGCTAATGTAGAAGTAAATGCAGAATTTTCTCTCATATTTAATGCCTTTAATTTAAAATTATCTTCATCTTTAACAGTCATTACCAGTCTTGCAGGTTTTGAATAATCATTCTTATCTCTATATATCTCAGATATTTTAGTTTGTTGTATATATTGAGGAACATTTAATTTTACATCATGTATTTTTTGTGCATTATTAGTAACATCATTGATTTTCTTATAAGGGGCTCTGATTTTTCCATCATTTAATAACATCTCATATCTTTCGACAATACCGGCTGTTTTTATTATATCTCTATTGTGAATAATTTCTCCACCTTTATAATATTTAAAAATAACAAAGTTTTCTTCGAATCCATATAGATCCATTGAAATTTTAAGTATATCATCTGGTTTAGTTACTATAAATGTTGGTAAAAGAAAATCATGTATTGGTAATTTAGCAATATCACTTTTTTCATCGTGTATAAGACGATACTTTACAATAAAAAATAATTCATACAAAGCACCATCCTGTATTGCCAATTTAGCCTCAAAATAATAAGAGGGTATATATATTTCACAACTATATGTATTAAGGATTATTCTCGACTCTTCTTCTGTAAAATATCTTTTATTTAACTCATCCATTATACATAACCCACCTTTCTTACTAAAATGTTAAAAAAGAAATAACGGATAGGAAATTTTCCTATCCGTTTATTATAATTATTTCTTTATAATGTTAACTATCTTACTAACTAGTTCATTAAACATCTCAGAGTATGGCTCTTTTAATCCTTGAGATAATATATTCATCGTATATGATAACACATACTTATCATAAGTTGATTTCATTCTGCCCGGTTTAAATGCTTTTGCAAGAAAATATGTTAAAATAATAGCCATCTTCTTAGAATCTTCTACATTTATCTTAGCGATTTTATTATCGATTATAAATTGATTTAGAAATTTGGATCTTTCATCGGTGATATCATATTTACCGGTGATTAGTATCTCTGATATCATATAGTAATCAGCATGCGTTATTTGGTGCAACACACGAAATTTATTACGCATATCAATAAGCTCTAAAAATAACAACCAGACACCTGTAAATTGTTCAATATCTTTAGATAAAGTATCCATCATATGTTTTGGGACAGGGAATGATATGACTATATCTGGATCTGAATTTAATTTACCAATAAAGTCATGAATAAGTTTCTTTAATCCATTTTGATCTTTAAAATCTTTAATTATTTTATCATTATTATTTTTAGCCCTGTTGATTATTCTTTCAAAACTCAGAGCTTCATTAACAGCTTTAATCCGATCTTCAGATATTTTAATTTCTTTTTTAAGAGAAACATCATCCTGATGATCTTTGTATGTTTTTAGTTTATCAATATATAATTCAAGATAATGAATATATTTATGAAGTTCAGTTACATATTTATCTGATTCACTATTCACAGAATTCCTTATATCTTTCTGAACTTGTTCTATACCCAATTTCTCAAAAAATGACATATGATTCTTAATTTCATCTAGTGTGTTTATCAATCCATTTGCTTCAACAATAGAATTTTTCATATCCAAAAGAAATTGTCTGGATGTTTTTACAACATGAGATTTTGTATTTACTTTTATTCCTTCATATACTTCTTTTCCGATAAATTCTTTTATTTCATCGGAAGTCATTTCGTTGATTTGTTCATGTGTAGTATTGATAAGTTTTTCTTCCAATATGGCTATTATCTTTTCAACTTCTTCATCCGAATATTTATCTGGTATTAGAAGTGTCATATGGGTTTTTGCAATCTTGTTTAATTGTCTCCTAATTTCTTCAGGAGTAATATCTTGTAGAGCCTCCACATTTGGAATAGAATCGTCATCTATTTTTTTAGCAGGATATTGCTCTCCAGTTATACCATCAAGCATTATCTTACCTTTAACTTTTTCATTATCTGTTTCTTTTAGATTTAATTCGTCAAGAAGTTTCTCTTTAGGAACACCAGCGAGTATGTCATCATCCGGATTAAATGCTTCAATTTTTGTATTATCATATTCCAAAATAGAAGGTTGAACAACCTTTAATTCATCAAATTGCTCTATCGTTGGAAGTTTTTGCCGATTCTTCATAGGTATAACAACACCGTTAGTTTTTACAGCCATAAAATTCTAACATCTCCTTTATTATCGATTACCGATGTATTATTTTAGTCCTATTGGGTTATTTCTCTATACGTCTTTGAAATATATTTTACAACATTTCCATTTTTAGCAAATAATCTACTATTTAATCAATATTATTTTCATACATTTTTTCTGGTATTGTCACATCAAGAGTTGCTGATAATAGATCAATAATATCGGATGTCATAGTATGATCATATATATTATTTCTTATTTCTTTCATAAGTTCCTGAACTATTCCTTCACTACCGCTAACAGCAAGTACATGATTACCATTGGCGATTTCTGATACGCTTAATATATCTCCACTTCTTGATGCGTATTTTATAAATTCATCAAAACTTATATCCATCCCAACCACTTCGTCTATAATCACGCCTATATTTGTGAGAAGAAGTAATTCTAGTTGATTATCTTTAGATATATTGGGATTTAGTTGAGATGTATTAAATTTTGAAATGTCTATACTTCTAATGACAGTTTTATAGTTTTCTTGTAAATAATGAGTTAAGAATGAGATCATGACTTCTTTGAGATCTATTACAAAGAAAATATAAAGATTCTTTGCTATGGGTAACAAGTTTTCTTCATCATAATCGATATTTATATCATACTTATCTCTAATCCACTCTATTATATTACGATGTAGTTCTTCTTGAAAGATTACAGCATCCCTATAATCTGACTCATCATAATTTTCTTTAATATTTTCAATTTTAACATTTAGTTCATCTAGATAATTTGTAGTTATACCATCTAGCCCTGAGTGAATTTGCTCTTTAATTGATTCAGTAAAAAAATCATTATCTATCAGATTAGCAATCTCATAAAGCTTTGCTTCATTGCTGATAGATTCTTCATCCAATATGCTCATTTAATTATTCTCCTTTCGCTCTTTGATCATTGAATAAATTTCTTCGTGTGAAACTGGTGAATCATTCGGTTCCCATTGAAGAAGTAATTCACGACGAATTGTAGTCCAATTATAGTTCAGTAGTATACATTGTTCATCAAACCAATTAATATCTCTTCCTAATTCGAAAAAGAAATATTTTATATATATATTATTATGTATTCTTTGTAAATATTTAAAAAGCTGTTCTTCTGTTGCATCATATATAATTTCATCGAATGTTGATAATTTTTGTATAAAATCATATGCATATTTTCCATATGGGTTCCTTATATTGCCTGGAATAGCTGTTATATATATACTACGTGTATGACATTTATGAAGATTATGCATATACTTTTCAATAGCTGAATGTATAATAGCATTATGTCTTATAAAACTAAAATTATTAATCCAAACATAATGGGTATTTTTTAGAAATACGAGTAAATCAGTTTCAGTTTTGTTTGCTTCTTGATCATTTCTCACATGTACACTTTTTGCAGTGATAATATTATTTTGATTTTTTCTCTTAATTTTATTGGTATTTAAAATATATTCTGGTTGTAAATATTTGGGTAATGTTAATATGGCCTTTTTTAATTTATTTAAATTATTAATAGCCTCTGAATTAGATAAATCTATGATTGCAGAATTTACATCATCAGATCCGCATATAAAATCCCATATATATCTTTGAATTACACCCATCTCTCTATAGCATTGACGCGATGATTCAAGATAATGAGAAATATTATTTTCAAAACACCAAGCTTGTGCTAAAGTGCCGCGATGTAGCATAAAATATTGTCCACATCCAACATCTAAACGTTCACACATCACAGGAATTCTTGCAATTTCTCTTAAATAATACCAATAATTTTTAGATATCTCAGATTTAATTCTTTCAATATTCTCTTCAGATATATCTGGATCAAATGGATCAACATCAACCAGTTTTTGATCATATAATTTTAAAAAGAAGTCATTATTTTCTATCCCTCTTTTTTTTAGAAATTCATACATATCAATAAATGATTTATTTTTTGTATCATAATCAAAATATTCACTAGAATATGACAATATAACACAACGTCCTCTCTAATAAATTTATTGTATTACTGTGCTGTTCAATTCAAATTTAAAAAAATAATAAAAAGATGGATTAAAAATATCCATCTTTTTATTTATATTAATTCCATTTTCTCCCAGTGTAGTTGTCACCTATTCCAAAAATCTCATTAGTAGTTTTATTTAAACCATTTAATCTACCAAAATTTATTTTATTTAAATTCTTGATAGCATTTGGTTTCATTACTCGTCTATGTCCAAATGAATCAGTTTCATATATAGTATTAGATTCACCGTAATCATTAACTTCCAAGTCAATTATTTCTTGATCTAATTGTTTATCCAGATCGGTTGCAGTCACTAAATCATGAAACAACCCTTCTAGATATGGATTAGATTCTATAGCTTTCCTTAGTTTGGATTTATTAAGGATTTTCTTGAGTTTATCTTCCCTGACTTCTTTCTCAGCAATTCCTTCTTCACTATCGAAATTGAATTTATTGAATAGACCAAATCTGCTTAGGTTTTTACCATAAAACATTATGTAAATACCCGCCAGGTAAGCCATCACTAAGTCATCATGGTGTCCTGAAGCATGATCTATTCTGGTAGCAGCTTTATTGTATTCAAGATGTCTAATTTGATCGACAAGTTCTCTAACAGCAAGTTTTTTCTTATGCTTAGAAACAAAACCAAGAAGAAGTTCCATCATCTTCGGTCTAGTTGCAACAGTTACTTCATGACCATACATTAAACGAGTCTTCTTCCGTTTCTGCACAAAACCATCTTTATGTTCAGTCTCAGCTATTCTTTCTACAAATTCGCAATACATGTAATGTTTTAATGGTGTATGTAATAGATCTTCTATTATAGCATCACCAATATTATTATTTTCGATAATTAGCACAGCATTGGGTAGATGATCTAATATAAGTGTATGTAAGAATCTCTTTAGTTCTCTAGAACGTATTGTATTATTAATGAACGATCCCACAATCTCGAGACTATCTGGATCTGTAATTGCGATTGCTGTAGAGTCACGTCCTATACCTTTCGATACGTCAACCGTTATAAGATATTTTTTGTATGGATCTAATTCTTTATATAATAATATTTCATAATATTTATTAATTTTTAGTTTACCGATAGCTGGTACAGCCATTGCATCTAATTCATCTATATCTTGAGGATCAAATGGTGAATTACTGGACGACTTAATCCATTGGAGGAGTAGCTCACGACGAATCTTGACCCAATTATTATTCATCAACCTACATTGTTCTTCGAACCACTCCATCGTCTTACCTAGTTGTAAGAACGAGAAAGAAATATATACAAGTTTATTACTAGAATTCTTTTGTAACCAGATATGAATTTCATCTGGATCATAATCATATAATGATTCTGTAAATTTGGCAGCTTTTTCTTTTAAATCAAATGCAAAAGCTCCATGTGCGGTATCTAAATCACCGGGAGTTGTTGTTATAGAAATAGCATATGGTTTATTATTACTGGCTGCGTTTTCTGAGGCTTTAGAAAATGCCGGAATAGCAGCTGTCCAGATCGTGTCATTGAATAAGGTATGTCCAAGTTCGTCGAACCATAACGAACCTACAGTTAAACCACGACCAATACGTTCAGCATTTTGTACATTTCTTGCAGACGCTTTGGTTATGATTGTATTTTTAAGTTTCTTATTCTTTATCTCATTAACATTGTCAATATCCTTTTTCAAATTACCTTTATCGTCTAGAGTATATACCATTTGCAAATATTCTGGCAATAATGCACGACTTTCTTTTAAACGCGTTAAGTTGCTCACAGACGCTGCTTTGTCCATATTCATAAATATTGTAGTTGATGCAGTCGTGCCATATGAAAACTGCCATTCATATCTTTGAACGCTTCCAGTAGTTTTACCGAACTGACGAGGTGCTTCAAAGAAATGAGATATGTTATATTCATAACACCAAGCTTGTGCTAAATTACCACGATGCAATAAAAATGGGGAGCCACCACCTACATCAGTAGAACTACCTTCAACAGGAACCCTTGCAATTTCTCTTAAGTAATACCAATAATTCTTAGACATTTCAGTCACGACTTTACCCATCTCTTTAAGAGATATGTCAGGATCATATGGATCTATATTGATTAAATCTTTGTCATATAACTTTAACATAAAATCGTAGTTTTTAACTCCAGCACGTTTTAATAGTACAGCAGTTTTAATAAATGATACATTGGTTGTTTCCGAATGTATATAATAGTCTTCTTGGTATTCATACGACGGTCGTTTTAACACTCGATTTTCACCTGCAATTCTATCGTAGATTATTATCTATATTTTAATGTTTTAAACTATACACATATCTTAATCATGATCATAAAAATAAAATTAAGAAGATCCAAATAGGATCTTCTTAATCTATATTATTTATTTTTTATTGTATATCTTGGATTTAGATAGAATCCAGGTATATATGCAGAAAGTTGGATTTTATATTGTGGGGCAATATTTATAATTCTATTATATACCAGACGATTATGAAATGGTATTTGGGTTGCTTCAGTGAATATAAAATATTTACTGGATTCTACAATACTCTTCAGTTGGACTAATAAATATTTCTCATATTCATAAGACCTATATCCGCCATATGGTTCTTTTAAACCATATTCGAGACTAGGATTATTCTTTAATTCATCTATTTCTTTAAATTTTTCCCTATCGATAAATGCTATTGGCATAACAATCTTGGTGCCTTCAAGCAGTATACCTTTATTATTATATTGATTGAGAACCGTAATAGGCTTAGAAGAATGTTCTTTAATTATGGCTTTTAATCTTTCAATATTTATTCCTTTATCAAGATCTTTATTTATCTTAGTAATATATTCTTTATATTTATATGAGTCAATAAAATTCATTATTCTTTTTCGCATATCATTAAGATCAGTCAAAATATCCTCAATATTAACTTCTATCTTCGAGCTAAAAACACCTTCGCGAATAAGTTGTAATTCGTATTCTATATTCATCTTCACACACTACCCTTCATAGTTTTGAGGATATTCAACGAATACCCCATATTTTCGTTTAGCAATCTTAGCATCTTTCAATACTGATGTGAGTTCATTAAATTTCTTCAGATAAGAATTGATAGATTCATCATCAGGGTTTTGTTCAAGATATTTTTCAATAACGAAGATATTATCATATATTCTATCCAAGATAGATAATCTCTCATAATTACTTCCGATTGCTTCAATTTTAAAGTTAATAATATTCAACTCTTTTTCCATTGCCGAAATACTTGGCCTGTTTTGTTTGAATACGCTTTCCAACAAAGTAGATGCATATGATTGTTTATTAGTAATATGGAAGATAGCATTCTCTTGTAACATACTGAGTTCATAAGGTTTTAATGTTTCGATATCTGATACCTTTTCTCCATATTTTTCATCATCAACTTTTACTTCTATTGATGGATATATATTGAATACCTTAGTGTCATATCTATCATTAATATAATTACTCATTTGATTATACGTAATTTCAATTCCCTTAGCTTTTTCCCTTACCATTTTTATGGCTTTAGTGCCAATATATACGTCATATGTATCTTGATGATCAGGATTGCTCATATCATCGATATCTATTTCTTTTCTGATCTTTTCTATGGCTGAGTTAAAATATGCACATATATTCAAATCAACCAGTATTCTGTCAGGTTCATACATTTCTAAATCAGGAATAACACGTTCCTTGTAAGTGCGATTGCTTATATCTAATATTATGAGGTTTCTTATCCTATTATCTATATTATAAACAATCTCCGCCATTCTCATATTAGACATTTTGGCAGATTTATATATTGCCATTTTCATTCTTTCTATGACTGTATTGTACAGAATATTATGACTTATATCATGAAGCAACATGGCCATTAGTTCTTCAGGTTCTAGTATATCCAATAATTGTTTCTGAATTTCAACTGCATAGCTCTCAATGTCTAGTTCCTTATTCTTATTCAATGTCACTTTGGGATATACTATCAAACCATAGAAAGAGTCTGCCTTGGATGAATCATTTATAGCAACACTAATACATTTGCGAGATGGGATTTCATTATTTAATATATCCTTGATTTTATCAAGATTGGTATATTCTTTAAAATTTTTAATTTCCTTCAGATATTCAGATATAACTGTAGTAATAAATTTATTCATTATATAGTAATCCTCCTTTATTATATACCTTTCTTTAAAGTTGATAAAATCCGAAAATAAAAAAAGCCCATAGCCCTTATGACGGGGCTATGGACTTTACAGTATTGATTTATTTCAATTAGGAGGTAGCATAGAATCCTTCATATAGGTTGGAGTAATTGCTCTTGACGTTTACTACTGCCATAACCGGAACATAAGCATGGGCTTTGTACCGGCTGGAGACCATCACGGTCGGCAGGGCGGGGTTGCGGCTACTACGATACTTGTTTGATACATAGTTGGCATACCGGTAATGGTTAAAGGTCATGATATTGTTTTCGATACTGTTCGGGATCAGCAGGATGTACATTTT
>Ga0208492_1002190_pt1 | contig 10071 bp, 7 predicted proteins | sample Subbioar_CSW14AB_FD_184820 | JGI IMG/M metagenome (GOLD analysis project Ga0208492, IMG submission 184820) | Serpentinite rock and fluid subsurface biosphere microbial communities from McLaughlin Reserve, California, USA - CR12Mar_CSW14AB (SPAdes) | ecosystem: Environmental > Terrestrial > Deep...
CTCCTGGGCTGTACTCCGACACCGTGAGTGAGCTCGTCGCGAGCATCTGCAATCACAACGAAAACTAGCCCCCACATCCTTGAAGGATCACGAAACGGTTACACCACTCCACGGGACTTGACCCTTGCATCCGGCCGAGAGTGGGATCGAGCAGCTCATCGAAGAGATAGTCGGCGCTCTGCAGCTTCGTCAGCCGCTCGAGGTCGGAGTGGATGCCCCGAGCGAAGAACGTGCACCAGGCGACCGTTCCCTCATTGCTCAGCGAGTCGGCCGATTCGAGTGCCGCGTAATAATCGTCTCGGTCGTTTCCGAAGACCGCCGTGGGGTTGACCGTCCGAAAGCCGATCGGGCTGACGAACCCGTTCCGTCGGATCATGGCGTAGCTGAGCAGTCGGGATACGCGCCCGTTGCCGTTTCGGAAGGGGTGAATCCACAAGAAGCGGTGGTGCGCGAGCGCGACATGGATCATCTGCTGCGACGTCGGAACCTCGCGGTTCGCGAAGTCCAGGAACTCGTCCATCTCCGCCTGGAGAAGCACGTGGCTCGGGGGGATGTGCGATGCGCGACTGATCTGCACGTCGACGTTGCGATAGCTTCCAGGCCGCTCGTCGCCCTCCCGTGTCAGCTCCTCGACGGTCAGGCGATGGAGTTCCCGAACGAACACATGGGTCAGCGGCTGATCTGGTGGAGTCGACTCGATGAAGGCGATGGCGCCGAGGAGGTTCGTGATCTCGCGCTGCTGCTCGGACGCTCCGCCGGTCGTGGCGTTCGCGTCGCGGATGGCATCGAAGATCGTCGTCCTGTTGCCTTCGATGCGTGCCGAGATGACGCTCGACATGAGTTGGAACAGCGCGTGCAATTCCCCGAGGAGCTCGGTGCGCGTCGTTCCGTACCCCAGGTTCCCTCGTAGACGCTCGAGATCGACGATCAGCTGTACGAGCGGAGAGTCGAAGTCGACGCTCGGCAGTCGGTACTTGCCGGGTGTCATAGGACTACTTTGAGCATACTGCGGAACTAATTGCAATGCTTCCGCATAAAGCCCAGATCAACCAATCATAATCCTGTCGCACAGTCGGACATCTATTTCCGTGTGCGTGAAGTGCTTCTTGCGGATGCCGCTCCATTGAATCCCCCTTGCCCGAAGATGACGGCGAGCGACGGCGCGCTCGTGCGCGCCTGACCGCGCGCACCTGCTCGCGCGCGCCTGACCCGCGGGCGCAGGCGCTTCGCAGGGGCGTCGCTCTACGCTGGACGCATGAGCGACGCCCCCGTCCGCCCCGCGAACACGGCCGTGCGCGCCACGGGCGTCCGTCAGGTCCGGCCGCAGACGGAGGGCTGGCAGCAGAAGAAGGACGAGACCGGCCGCCCGCTGCTGCAGTTCGCGAGCCCCAAGCGCGGCAAGCCGCCGGTGCACCTCGCCGACCTCACGCCCGAGGCCCGCGTCGAGAAGGTGAAGGAGCTCGGCCTGCCCGGCTTCCGCGCCAAGCAGCTGGCGAAGCACTACTTCCAGCACTGGACGAGCGACCCGGCCGACATGACCGACCTGCCGGCCGCGGGCCGCGAGGAGTTCGTCGCCGGGATGCTGCCGAACCTGCTCACCGAGGTGCGCCGGCTCGAGACCGACAAGGGCGACACGATCAAGTTCCTGTGGCGCCTGCACGACGGCGCGCTGGTCGAGTCCGTTCTCATGCGCTATCCCGGCCGCATCACGCTGTGCGTGTCGTCGCAGGCCGGATGCGGCATGAACTGCCCGTTCTGCGCCACCGGCCAGGCGGGGCTGACGCGCAACATGTCGTCGGCCGAGATCATCGAGCAGATCGTGCGCGCCAACCGGGCGATCGCGAACGGCGAGCTCGGGCGCCGCGAGCACGCGGACGAGCGCGTCACCAACATCGTGTTCATGGGCATGGGCGAGCCGCTGGCCAACTACGCGCGCGTGATGCACGCCGTGCGGGTCATGGTCGACAAGAAGGACGGGCTCGGGATGAGCGCGCGCGGCATCACTGTGTCGACCGTGGGCCTGGCCCCGGCCATCCGGAAGCTCTCGGACGAGCAGATCCCCGTGACGTTCGCGCTGTCGCTGCACGCGCCCGACGACGAGCTGCGCGACGAGCTGATCCCGGTGAACTCGCGCTGGAAGGTCGACGAGGTGCTCGACGCCGCGCGCGAGTACTTCGACAAGACCGGGCGCCGCGTCTCGATCGAGTACGCGCTGATCCGCGACATGAACGACCACGCGTGGCGCGCCGACCTGCTCGCCGAGAAGCTCAACGCGCGCGGCCGCGGCTGGGTGCACGTCAACCCGATCCCGCTGAACCCGACGCCGGGCTCGGTGTGGGATGCGTCGGAGCGCTCGGTGCAGCAGGAGTTCGTGCGCCGCCTCAACGACGCCGGTGTGCCCACCACGATCCGCGACACCCGCGGCAAGGAGATCGACGGCGCCTGCGGCCAGCTGGTCGCCACGGAGGAGGACCAGGCCGCCGCCGCGGCCGCCACCACGGCCTGAGCCCCCGCCGCCTGAACCACGTTGTGTCGTCCTGTGTCGCGGTCGCACCGTGCTCACGGGCGCGGCTTGGCATGATGCTCTGGTGACCCTCGTCCGCCTTCCGATGCCGCTGCGTGTCGTCTACGGGCTCTTCGGGGCCGCGACGCTCGCGCTCGGCGCCTTCGTCGTCGTGTTCCTCACCCGCTGGATCGCCTCGCTCGAGCCGGTCGAGGCGTTCCTCGCCGCGTACCCCGGCACGGCGCCGATGCCCGAGGGGATGGGCGTCGGCATCCCGGCCTGGCTGTCGTGGACGCACTTCCTGAACGGGTTCTTCCTGCTGCTGATCATCCGGTCCGGCATCCGGATCCGCGGCGAGAAGACCCCGAGCGGGCTGTGGACGTCTCGCCGCGTGAAGAAGCGCCGGATGAGCCTGACGATGTGGTTCCACATCATGATCGACCTGCTCTGGATCGCCAATGGGCTCTTGTACGTCGTGCTGCTGTTCGCGACCGGGGCCTGGGTGCGCGTGATCCCGACCAGCTGGGACGTCTTCCCGCACGCGCTGTCGGCGCTCATCCAGTACACGTCGCTGGACTGGCCGACGCACAGCGGATGGACCGGCTACAACGGCCTGCAGCAGCTCTTCTACTTCGCGATCGTGTTCGTGGCGTCGCCGCTCGCGATCATCACGGGCTTCCGCCTGAGCGCGTTCTGGCCGCGCGATGCCGAGAGGCTCAACCGGGCGATCCCGTTCGACCTCGCCAAGGCGCTGCACTTCCCGGTGATGCTGTTCTTCGTCGGTTTCGTGATCGTGCACGTCGGGCTGGTGCTCGCGACCGACGCGCTGCGCAACCTCAACACCATGTACGGCGGCCAGGACGTCGTGAACTGGACCGGCTTCTGGATCTTCGTGCTGTCGCTGCTCGCGATGGCCGCCGGATGGATCGCTGCGCGGGACCGGCTGATCGCCCCGATCGCGCAGCGCTTTGGCGACGTCCGGATGCGCCCCACCCGCTGACGCCGGCGCACGAGCACCGCAGGGGCGGCGCCGGCGCACCGCAAGACAGGGAAAGGCCCCCGCCGTCACCCGAAAACGGCGGGGGCCTCATCGTCCGGGGAGTGCCTCACCCGGACCACTGCGTCGTCAGCGCGCCGAAGGCGCGACCCCCTGTCGACGACGCAGGAGCGGTGTCACGGGGCGGTGGTCCCGCTGACGATCGCGCGACCGAGCGGCGCCGGGTCGACGACCTGCTTCGCCTCGAAGTAGTCGACCGTGGCCGACAGGTCGACGAGGCCGGAGTCGGCCGTGCCGGCGCCGTCCGCGAGGGTCGCGAAGCCGTCGCCGCCCGCCGCGAGGAACGAGTTGGTGACGATCACGAACTCGTCGGTCGGCGCGATCGGCGCACCCTGGTAGCTCATCGACACGATGTGCTCGCCCGCGGGCGCGTCCTCGACGTACTCGTAGGAGAAGCCCTCGGAGACGCCCAGGTGCAGCTTCGGCCGCTCGCTGCCCGGCTGCCACTGCTCCTCGAGCACCTGCTCGAGCTGCGCGCCCGTGAGGGTGAGCGTCACGAGCGTGTTGCCGAACGGCTGCACGGCCGCGACGTCCGCGTAGGTGACGGTCCCGTCGCCCTCGAACCGCAGGTCGTCGCGCAGGCCGCCCGGGTTCATGAGCGCGATCTGCGCGGGCACGGTGCCGCCGTAGTTCTCGTACTCGCTCGTGGCCCACAGGTAGATGTCGGCGACCAGGTTGCCCATGGTCGACTCGACGCCGCGGTCCGAGCCGGCGGGGTCGCCGCCGCGCAGGATGTCCGCCGAGATCCTCCCGACCTCGACCGAGCCGAGCACCTCGGCCTCGGCCACGGCCGCGTCGACGATCGCCTGGACCTCGGGGTCGGGCGGGTACACCGTGCCGCCGCCGACGAGGTCGACCGTCGAGCCGGTGACCGACACGACCTTGTTCTTGTCGTTCTTCGTGTCGACGACGATGTCCAGCGCGCCGAGCGTCGTGCCGTACTGGTGGGCCTGGATGACCGCGCGGTCGGCGATCTCGCAGGCGTACAGCTGGTGGGTGTGGCCCGACACGATCGCGTCGATGCGCGAGGACGCCTCGCGGACGAGCTCACCGTACTCCGACTGCTCCGCCGCGATGCTGGCGCAGTCCGTGCTCTCGGCGCCCGAGTGCGACAGCAGCACGATCACGTCGGTCTGCTTGTCGATCTCCTTGGCGACCCGGTCGGCGGCCTCCAGCTGGCTGCCGAACTCGATCTCGGAGATCCCGGCGGGGCTCACGAGGATGCCCGTGTCGGAGGTGACGGTGCCGATGAAGCCGATCCGCACGCCGTCGACCTCGCGGATCGCGTACTCCGGCAGCGCCGGCTCCTTCGTGCCCTTGAGGTACACGTTGGCGCCGAGCGCGTAGTCCTCGCCGCCGTAGCTCGGGATCACCCGGTCGATCAGGTCGTCGTAGCCCTGGTCGAACTCGTGGTTGCCGACCGCGCTGAGGTCGAGTCCGGCGGCCGCGAGCGCGTCGATCGTCGGCTCGTCGTCGGCGATGAACGACGTGAACGTCGACGCGCCGATGTTGTCGCCCGCCGACACGAACAGCGTGTTCGGGTTCGCGGCGCGGTACTGGGAGACCGCGCCGGCGAGCACGGCGGCGCCGGCCTCGTCGCGGTTGGCCTGGATGCGGCCGTGGAAGTCGTTGATGGTGAGGACCTTCACCTCGGTGATGTCGTCCTCGCCGGTCGCACCGTGCGCGGCGAACGGCACGAGCGCAAGGGCGCCGGCGGTCGCGGCGGCGGCCGTGGTGGCGAGCAGGCGGCGGCCGAGAGGCGATCGGCGGCTGAGGGAAGATGGCATCGCGGTCCTCCGGGGGTGGGGTGGACGCGCGACCGATCGGACGCGCGTGTCCAGTCTTACGTCCCGGAGGTTTCGTCGAGGTGAACGACGCGACACGGCACGGATCCGGGCGGGCGGCCCGTGGGGCATGCTGGACTCGCACACTCAGCGAGGAGGCACGATGACCGACACCCCGTACGAGACGATCCGGGTCGAGACGCGCGGCCGCGTCGGATGGATCACGGTCCACCGTCCCGAGGCCCTGAACGCCCTGAACGCGCAGGTGATGCGCGACATCGTGCACGCGTCGCTCGCGTTCGACGCCGACGAGGGCATCGGCGCGATCGTCGTGACCGGCTCCGAGCGCGCGTTCGCCGCGGGCGCCGACATCAAGGAGATGGAGGGCCTGCGCGGGCGGGACATCGCCGTGGGCCACCACTTCCAGGGCTGGCAGACGTTCGCCGACATCCGCACGCCCGTGATCGCGGCCGTCTCCGGATACGCGCTCGGCGGCGGGTGCGAGCTCGCCATGATGTGCGACGTCATCCTCGCGGCCGACACCGCGAAGTTCGGCCAGCCGGAGATCACGCTGGGCGTCATCCCGGGCATGGGCGGCACGCAGCGCCTCGTGCGCGCGGTCGGCTACTTCAAGGCGGCGGAGCTCGTGCTGTCGGGGCGCATCATCGACGCTACCGAGGCCGAGCGCATCGGCCTGGTGTCGCGCATCGTGCCGGCCGCGGAGCTGCTCGCCGAGGCCGGGAAGCTCGCCGAGGCGATCGCCGGCAAGCCGCTGCCCGCGGTCTACGCGGCGAAGGAGGCGCTCGACGGAGCTCTCGAGGTGCCGCTGCGCGAGGGGCTGCGGCTCGAGAAGCACCTGTTCGCGGCGATGTTCGACACGGAGGACCAGAAGGAGGGCATGGCCGCCTTCCGCGAGAAGCGCGCTCCCGAGTTCAGGCACCGCTGAGGTCCGGAGCGCGCGGTCGCTCGGCGTACGTGCGTTGACTGGTCCCGGGGCCCGAGACTGGTGTCGCCGACACCAGTCTCGTCACCCGTGACCAGTCTCGTTCGGGCACCGACGCCGCCGCCGGGGACGACGGAGGGGCCGGGCATCGCGCGCCCGGCCCCTCCGCGGCGGGGATCAGTCGACGACCGCGAGGGCGTCGACGTTGCGGGCTCCGTAGAAGCCGTTGCGGGCCCCGCCCTGGCACTCGGCCTGGTACTGCGGCAGGCCCGGGCGCGGGTCGTACACGCCCTCGGGGCACGGCAGCGGCGTCGCCTGGCTCTCCACCAGCGCGCTGAGCTGTCCGGCCGACAGCCCGGGGTTCGCCGACAGCGCGAGCGCCGCGACGCCGGCGGCGTGCGGGCTCGCCATCGACGTGCCCTGCTTGTAGCCCCAGCCGTTGACGCCGGTCGCCGCGTTGTACGTGGTCGACAGGATGGCGTCCGCCGGGTTCGACACCGCCGGGTTGCGCCAGCGGCTGTCGCCGCCGGGCGCGGCCACGTCGACCACGCCGATGCCGTACGACGAGTAGTAGCTCTTCAGCTCGGCGGGTCCGACGGCCGACACCGTCATGACGCCGGGCGCCTCGGCGGGGAGGTCGCGGCACGCGCCGGTGATGGTGCGGTCCTCGACGGGGTAGCTGCCGTCGTTCGGGCTGTGCGAGTCGGTGAACGTGTGCGCGAGGTCGACGTTGCTGTTGCCGGCCGACGCGATCGTCAGCGCGCCCTTCGCGGTGGAGTACGCGATCGCGCGCTGCACCGCGAGCCACACCGGGCGCTGGCGCGGGTCGTTCACGCAGTTGAACTCCCACGGATCGATGAAGTAGCTGTTGTTGGTGATCGGCATGCCGTGGTCGGCCGCGATCTGCGAGGCGAGGTCCGGGTGCGTGGGCGAGATGCCCGAGTCGAGCACGCCCACCACGATCGACGAGTCGCCGGTGGTCACGGCGTGCGCGTCGTCGACGTCGATCGGCCGTCGGGTCGCCGGGCGTGAGCGCCGCCGGGTCGACCGCCGTGGTCTCCTCGTCGTCGAGCGGGGTGCCGAGCCCCTCGGTCGACGCGACCTGGAGGCCTCCGCCGACGCGCGACGCGAAGTCCGGCGCGGTGGACGTCGCCACGACGACGCCGATCTGGTCGTAGGCGGCCACGACGGTGCCGCCGGCGGCCTTGACGTGGGCCTGGGCCGAGGCGGTGCCGCCGCTCTGCGGACCGACCACGAGGTAGTTCTGCTCCGGTCCCGCGGCGCTCGCCGGGGCTCCGGCCAGGCCGAGCAGTCCGGCTGCGAGCGCGGTGGCGCACGCAGCTCCGATCACCTCGCGATTCATCCCTGTCTCCGGTCGAAGGGCGAAGCCGGCCGGGTTCGACCGGCTCGGCCGGGCCCGCTCTTCGGGGAGGACGCCTCGTCGCGCCGCCGGCCGATGGCGGCGAGTATCCAGCGCGATGCGCGCGCGGGAAGGTGCTCCGTGCGGTGCCCGGACACCCGCCGCCGCCCGCCCGGGCAGCTCAGCCGCGGACGACCGCGGGCGACCAGGCGTGCGGCAGGAAGAGCCGCGGCTCCGCCGACGGATCCACGCGGATCGACCAGACGTCGGCGGCGCCCGGCTCGTCGGGCCGCGGCAGGCCGTAGAGGAGGGTCTCGTCGTCCAGCCACTCGAGCTGATCGTCGACGGACCGGGCCTCCGGCAGGATGAGCTCCTCGCCGGTCTCCAGGTCGAGCACCGCGATGCCCCAGTCGCGCTCGCCGCGGTCCTTCTTGTACGCGAGCCGGGTCCCGTCCGGCGAGATCGAGGGGCACTCCGCGTCCGGGCGCACGGCCGTGAGGGTGCGCTCCGCGAGGTCGCCGCGGACCAGCCAGGTCCGCCCGCCCGAGGCCGCGGTCGCGTAGAACGCGTCGCCGCCCGCGAAGGTCACGCCCCACAGGTTGCGGTCGGCCGCCGTGAGCGGACGCCCGTCGACGAGCAGCGCGAGCTCCTCGAGATCGCCGGCCACGACCTCGCCGTCCCTCGCCGAGCGGATCTCCGTGCGCGTCGAGAACCCGGATCCGGCGTACGAGTGGCCCGTCACGAAGGTCGTCGTCGCGACGAGCGCGCCGTCGTCCGACAGGCGGGTGCGGCTGGGCAGGCCGGCGAGCGGCCAGGATCCCGCGACCCGCCACCCCTCGTCCAGCAGCTGCGCCGCGAACGTCGTCACGACGCCGCGCTCGGTGCGCAGGCAGGCGACGCGGTCGCCGCCGACGTCGACGCGTTCGCACGTCACGTCGGTGAATGCGCGGGGCCCGACCGGATCGGCGAGCGGCACCATGGCGACCCTGCCGTACTCCGCTCCCGGCGCCGTGCTGCGGAACACCACGCGCGGACCGTCCTCGACGTCCGCGACCTCCATCCGCGGGACCGGCGCCGCCGTGTCGCGGACCGCGACGTGGTCGGCGTAGGCGCCGAGGCCGACCGCCACGACGCCGGCCGTGGCCGCGACGACGACCGCCGCCACGAGCAGGCCGCGGACCCGGTCGCCCGGCGTCCGCGCGCTCACGGAGCCGCCTCCGCGGGGCGGCTCCGCCTGGCGAGGCGGGAGAGCGCGATCAGGCAGCACGGCACGGCGAGCGCCAGCAGGATCGCGACCACGAGCAGGGATTCCGTGCGCCCCAGCGCGAACCAGAGCGCGCCGAACGCCGTGGCGGCGACCATCCGGCACACCGCGACGACGGTCTGCGCGGCGCCGATCGCGCTCGCCCGCGCGGCCGGGTCCACGAGCGAGCCCGCCACGGCGGCCAGCACGCCGTCGGTGGCGGCGTAGAAGGCCCCGAGCAGCGCGAGGCACGCCAGCGTCGGGCCGGCGCCCTGGGCAGGCACGAGCGCGCACGCGTACGCGCCGAGCAGGCCGAGGTGGCCGAGCACGAGCACGCGGGTGCGGCCCCACCGGTCGGCGAGCCGCCCGAGGGGGACCGCGAGCGCGATGTACACGGCGTTCGTCCCGACGTAGAGCAGGGGGAACCAGTGCGCGGCGAAGTCGTCGCGGTCCTGCAGGGACAGGTACAGGAACCCGTCGCCGATCGTCAGCAGGCTGAGCGCGCCCACGACCACGAGCAGCCGGCGCAGGCGCGGCTCGGCCAGGTGCCGCCAGCGGAACGGCGCGGGCCGCGTGCCGGTCGCCGCGCGCTCCCGTCGCGGCCGGCGATCCGGGACGAGCAGCCCCAGGATCGTCACGCCGACGACCGCGGACCCCAGCGACAGCACGAACACGACCGTGTATCCGCCCGGGACGACCGCGAGGATCACGAACGCGAGCAGCGGGCCCAGGGCCGCCCCGACCGTGTCGAGGGCGCGGTGCACGCCGAACGCGCGCGCCTGGTCGTCGGGATCGGCGCTCGCCGCGATGATCGCGTCGCGGGGCGCGGTGCGGATGCCCTTGCCGATCCGGTCGATCGTGACGAGAGCGGCCACCGCCGCGAAGCCCTGCGCCGCGACGAGCCAGCCGCGGCTGAACGCCGACAGCAGGTAGCCGCAGAACGCCACCCACTTCGGCCGGTCGGTGCGGTCGGAGACCCAGCCGCCGCCGATGCGCACCACCGCGCTCGCCCCCTGGAAGATCCCGTCCACGACGCCGTAGGCCAGCAGTGAAAGCCCCATGGCGCTCGTGAGGTACAGCGGCAGGACGGCCGCCACCGACTCGGACGAGATGTCCGTGAGCAGCGACACGACCCCGAGCGTGACGACGGTGGACGAGACGCGCCCGCGGCGGGCGCGCCC
>Ga0208492_1002191_pt1 | contig 10064 bp, 10 predicted proteins | sample Subbioar_CSW14AB_FD_184820 | JGI IMG/M metagenome (GOLD analysis project Ga0208492, IMG submission 184820) | Serpentinite rock and fluid subsurface biosphere microbial communities from McLaughlin Reserve, California, USA - CR12Mar_CSW14AB (SPAdes) | ecosystem: Environmental > Terrestrial > Deep...
CATATTACATTTTTAAGTTATGAGCAGAACAATATTCTACTCCTGGCAATCTGATTTGCCTAATAGTACCAATCGTGGCTTCCTTTCAGATGTACTTAGTAAGGTTATCAAAGGAATTCATAAATCGGATGAATACAATCTTGATCTCAATTTGGATCGAGATACGTCGGGTATGACAGGCAGTCCTGAGATAGCAAATGCAATTTTTGATAAAATCCAAAATTCAGAAATTTTTGTATGTGATATTTCTATTATAAACAATGGAAGTTCAGAGTCGCGAAAAGTTCCGAATCCTAATGTTATGATGGAATTGGGATATGCTGCGGCTGTTGTTGGTTGGGACAACATAATTTGTTTATTTAATGAGAGTTTTGGACATATTAAAGATATGCCTTTTGACATTCAACAAAGACGGGTAATTCCTTACCGTTTAGAAAACGAAGATTCCAAAAAAAATGAAACCAAAGAAAATTTGGTTCGCCGGCTAATTAGTGAGGTCACAGAAATTGGGGTGGAAAAAGTTTTTCGAAATAGAAAAATAATTTCAGCTTACAGAAATGAAAGTAGTCTTGCTATGAAGATAGCATTGAACAAGCCATCTATGTGGGAATTTAAACTTTCTGAAGCTCTTATGAGAGATAAGTTGGCGGAGATCAATTCTCTCGTTGAAATGATTGATGATGGCAGTTACTTTATACCTTCAATAAAGAAGGATGGAAAAACTCTAATGCATTGGGCTCAGGAGCAGATACGCGATGCGGGGAGTCTAATAAAGGCAACAGAATCCTGCTTTAAAATAGGGTGGATGAAAGCGGTTGGCGAACCTGGAGTTGTTGGTGACGAAATCAGAATATTGCAGTCAATAAATCGTATTAATCAACTTATGTTGGATATGATTAATTGGGAAATAGGAGTTAGAGCAATTTATCCACCTGAAGAATTAAAGACGGCATTTTTCGAAATGCGACATGTGTTTAGACCAACGTTGAATGAATTCAATGAATTTCCGGAGCAACTGGCAAGTATTTGCGCTACCAAAGAGAAGAATTTCATATTCACAATATCTACCGATTTTGCGCCTTCCTTTACAACTTCATTCAATACCTTGATTAGTTATTTTAAACAGAACGGTATTAATGCCAATTAGAGTCATGTGTTGGGCTGAACTATAATAGAGAGACTTTAAAAATTATACATCATGAGTGAATTACTAAAAGAATATCAAGCTTCTGTTGACCAATCGGATTTCGATGTTTTGGCAACGAAGAATAAAATCAGAACCCTACTGAAAAATACCGGAGAGAGCATGAAATCGATAGAGGATCTGGAAGGGCAAAAAGCACTTCAATTGGAAGGTGAATTGCATTTAATCTCTAAGGCTGTAAGCACCGGATTGAGCCCAACAATGAGTTCAAAATCTAAAACTGAAGAGGGTGCTGAAATAACTGAATTTTGGCCAGATTTCCGTAGATACGGGAAAGATGAATTTGACTATTTCGAAAAGCGATATTACGATACTAATAATTTGTTCTTCAAGACAGAATATGGATTATTAATTTTTTTGAATCGTCGCTTACAACGCAACGAGCAGAAGATTGAATTGGTTAATCTTCTTGTAAAGCTTGTCAAAGAATACAAACTTAAAATAACTGATTCTGAAAATTGGGGGTTGTATTCCCATGCATTTCATACCAGAATTGATGATATCTTGTCAATCTTATCTGGCGCTAAAGAACTATCATCGGAGTTTACGTCGTTCGTTCAATTGATCGAAAACTGGTTTCTTAACTGGCCGGTTACGGAACGCTCCTTCTTTCCATATTCTTCTTTATTGATGAATAGTTTGATTGATCACAAAAGGAAGATCCAATCTACTATAGATATAGGAAAGATTATTGCAAAACTGGATGAGGCGATCCAAAATAAAATTACCGATGATCGTAGGTTGGCAATCAGTTTTTCGGAGCAAGCCTTGCGTTTCAGCTCCCATTTTGAGCGGAGCAATAAGCAAAAGTATATAACAAGTCTCGCAGAAATGTACGAGGCAGAAGGAGATTCCGCGGTACAATTGGATAGATCTGTTGAGGCTACCAAGAACTTTGAGGATTCCTTATCCTATTTCCGCTTACTCAAAGATGCAGATTCAGTTGACAGAGTCAGTAGAAAGTTTGAAGAACACAAAGGGAAATTTAAGATGGGTACAGTCAGTGTTGAGGCTGATGAAGAAATGATAGCCAGAATTACTAAACATATCGAGGGTATAATTGAAAAAAAGGAAGCGATGCTGGTAATTGCCAATTTAGCAGGATACGGTGTAATTGGTTCCGCAGATTCATACAAGCAAATGGCTAAAACGGTCATGGGTAGCAACTCAATCATCAACTTTGTCACTCTACAAAGCATGGATAAATATGGCAATACACTGCGAATTTATACAGAACCTGAAGAGCGGGAGCAATATCATTTGATTGAGAGTGTGAACAGAGGGCATCAGATTTCAATCCAAGTGCTCTGGGCAATTCTTATGAAGTCTTTAAGAGTAAATTTTTTTTTCTTATCATCATGTACAAATGCTTCTTGAGCATACATGGCTGAACCAGCCACTTGAATGGTTGAGGCATGGAGAGGCACATGAAGTAATTCCACTGAAAGCAATTTTACCTGGAATTAAGAACTTTTTTGACGAATTGGATAAAGCAATCAAAGATGAATCTTATAGACCTGACCTTACTTTATGCAGTGATAGCATGGGAACAAAAATAGAGATGATACTTCGATTTATTTGTAAAAAGATGGATATACCAACGTTCAATTATACTGAGCACAAAGGTCATATTTTAACAGATGAAAAGACTTTAGGAATGCTGATAAGTAATCTTGATGACGTGCTGCCTGCCAACGACATGATTCTTATTAAATATCTTCTGAACGAAAAAGCAGGTCTTAATTTACGCAATAGAATTGCACATGGATTGATGGACTCGGATGAGTATAATCCGTCTGTTCCACTGACTTTGCTAATGATCATTCTCAGATTAAGTCAATTCAAATTTGAACCGACAACAAATTAATAAAAGCGCTTATGACAATTTCAAATACATCCTATTTTCGACGACCTCCAGTTATGCTGGAACCAAAACAAGTGATAGCCTTTAATGGGATCACTTACAGTATCGATATTTGTGATCTTGCCTTTCAACGACTTCAGGAGAACTTATATTTTTCTTCATATCCTGAAGGATGTGAAATCAGATCGACAGCTATTTTCTCCGATGTATGGACCATAATAAGTAACGCTACGATTTTCCAAAAGCTCGTATCTACACAATTCAAAATTGATAAACGTGATCTATTGTTTCAAAAGCTTGTTGGCATTGACGCCCTTCGAAATTCAAATCAACACATTGATGAGCGAATTGACGAAGTAATTTTAGACAATGAACTTCCTATTTATGGATCAATTTCATGGTATTCAAGAGAACATGAGCAGCCTTCCTTCGGAAAAGTTATATCTCTTGACTCAGGAAGTTTCAGTTATAAAAAGCAAATTACAATGAAACCTGTAAACCCGGTCGGAAGATCTAACCAACAGTTAGTAAGCGCCATCGAATTTACCAGTGTCATTAAGGAGAATTTAAAATTTGTTCAGAAAACCATTGATCTAAATGATCTCATGGAAGGCTTAAAATTCATTGTCGATTTCTTAGAAAAGCAGATTAACGATCAGCTTGTAAATAAAGAACCCTTGGAACGGCACAGTCATGAGCTTTCGGTCACGCTCTATACAAGGAAAGTTATTTCTGAGGTAATATAATTTTTGTCGTTTCAGAAATGTTGGTTGCTATGATTGGAAAAGAAATAACGCTGAAGTTTGTTAATACGCAGGCATTTCTGGTGCATGGAATTCCGGTTGTTTGTGTACAAGATGCCGTTTCTGAAAGATTGAAGGCATTTACCTCTACCTCGTATTGGCTAATCCGCATTCTGAATTATTTTCCTAATGAAGGAAGAATATTCGCAGAGATTCGTGCTTACACATCTACCGAAAAGAATTTTGAATCCAATAGCATAAATTTGCACGAAGGATTGAAAGAAGCTAAAATTGTAACATTCAAAAGTATCAATACTTATCAGCTTTTGGAGACATTTGGAAAACATTCAGTTACAAGAACACCTGCTCCGTTAGTAATAAAACCTCATGAGCCAAAGAAAGGTTTTATACCCGAAACATTCACAATTCCAATCAAAAAGCTGAAGTTTAAAAATGGTTGTATTTCCTTTGAAAGGAAATTGGCTTGGATGAGGTATAGTGAAGAATTAGAAATTGCTAATCCGGATATACGCCCTGAATTTGACGCAATAAAAGATTATTTCGCGAATGTATTGGGTACAAAGAAAATTCAAGTCAAAGTTGTAACTCATACTTTGGATGAAGATATCGAATCAATCGAAATAGAATCTCCCGAAATTGAAAGAATCACAGGGGATTTAATCGAAAACGTGAAGTTAGGATTTATTACAAAAACTTTGAGAAACAGTCACAGAGTTTCGGATAAATCATTGTTCTCAATGAACGATTTTTTTGATGAATTCGCTGAAAAATTCAAGCCGGATGTTTTTTACAGTAATGAACAACAATTCATCGAGGATTTAATTAAAATTTCAAACTCAAAGCACTACAACCAGCTTAGATTCTTGTCGCGCCGCCATTCTTTTGGGGTGTTGAAAATTCAATTTGTTCCTAAACCGGTTTCTTTCGTTTTTCTTATTGTCGGAAAAACAAACGACTATCTTGTGTGGGAAACATTAGATACCGAAGAAGCTACTTACATCTGGAGGATTCAAAAGGACGAAGGTACATTAATCAGTTCATTGAAAGATCTGGAATCGGCCATCTGTGACATAAAATCTAACGGAAAGATTGGATTTCTGCGCAAAAATGACGAAAATTTTGATAGAATTTATCACGATTATTCTGATGAGATTGAAGGCTTCGTGAAATGGAAAACTGATTTAGAAAAGTTGTTGAATTAGATGGTCTCCGACATGCACTTGGACGAGATGCCATTAACCAGTTCGGTTGGGTCATCACCGTCTATCAATTAGGTATCAACAATCGATCAAACCCAGCACTCAGCCATTATTACTCCTCGTTCAATTGCAGTAATAACAATGCTTTTCAGGGTTGACGGATAATTTGGAATATTAGTACAAATTTGCCCTTTGAAATGAAGATAAGAGCTCAAAGCAATCCCAATAACCACAAGACTTATAAAGGTTGACGGATAATTCGCGAAAACGAGAGTTTTACTTCGAGTCGTTAAGTAAATCCTTAATATTTACATCCAACGCTTTCGCAATTTCAAGCAACATCGTTAAAGATGGTTGACGCTCATTTCTGCAAAATCTTTAAATCGTAGTTGGAGTCTTTTTCATTTTCAGAGCAAGGTCTTTGATAGACATATTTTTCTCCGCCAAGACAATTTTGATCCGGTTAATCTTCACTTTAGTTTTTTGTCCTTGGTGGCATAATGGTAAATGGTTATGTCTTTTATGCCGGATTCTAGCGTTGAGGGAAAACCTGCTCCCAGCGCAGACCACGAAGCGCCATCCCATGAGGCAATGTTCTTGCAATTTAAGGATCCTGCATTCGTAAAGCCACCGGCGATAATCAGGTTTCCTTGATAAGCGGTCATGCAAGATACATTTTCATTTAAGCTCTGCGGTATAGAGAACCATTCCTGCGTTTGGCCACGAGCGTTCAAGAATAGCGCAGAAAAAAAGTAAAGACCAAGCAAATACCTCATAGCTTTTTAATTAGGGAAAGTTATTATTCTTTCTCCGGCTCCATTTTCATCCAACAAAATCAAATCCCTTCGATAATAAATTTCATTATTCACAGAATCCTTCCATCTGCTTCGAACTAATGGCATAATTAATTTTCCAGATTCAGGACTAACATCCCCTTTGCCATATTGATAGCTGGGAGCAAGTTCTTGAAGGGTCGTAATAACGCCGGTATTCAAATCAAATTTCATCCAGTCGGAACCACCTTCACCGTTTTCTTCCCCAATAAATACCAAAAAATGTTTCCGATCAAAGATTTTAGTGCAAACGTGACACACTGGTGTCGGTTGAATTTGAATTTTTTCACCAGTTTGAAAATTGAATGATTTGAAAACACCGTCTTGGACAATAAGGAGCCTTTCTTCGTCTATCCAATCGACAGCATTAAATACTGGTAGCCCTGAGGTTGAATAAAGCTCATTTCCTGAAAAATTCAAAATTTTAAGTGATCCGTTGATCATAAAAAATTTTGACCCGTTGGGCGACCACTTACCAGTATTATTTATTCCGCTTTGATTTGTAATTTGCGTAATACTATCTCCATCTTCTTTAATTCTGAAAATTTGATTATTAGTTGCGGTATAAAGTAACCAGCCGTTTATACTCCAATCAACAAAGTGAGAGAAATTATTTGCAATAAATGTGGATTGTCCATTACAGAAATTGAACTTCCAAAGTTCCTCGTCACCAGCGGAATAAACTTCCTTTTTGGCGTAAATAATTTCATACGGATTACTTGGATTAAATACAGGTTCAGAATAGAACGTACTACAATTGGGCTCAATAAATCCTGTTGGACTGGTGAGCGCGTCGGGATTAACCAATTCCTTTAACTCCTTTTCATAATCTGAGATTGAAAAATCTGAATATGATTCAGCGCAAGGGTTGAAGGGATTAGAAGGGTTAATATCAATCAAAATAGGCGGTAACGGATCCTTGCGGCACGATGCGAGTGCCGCAAGGACTATTACCATTTGAATTATATATTTACTTTTTCCCAGCATTGAGCTGTCTATTCCTTAATAAATTTAACATATTGAATTTCATCTCCAATAAGTATTTGATAAGATACATACCGTTTGTCAAATTTACTATTTCTGATTTTACGATAAACTCTCTATCATATACGTGTCCAGAATATACAGTTTCGACCAGTCGGCCTGTGTAATCAATTAGTTGAATAGTCACTTCTGCAGGATCAGACAGATTCAATTTAATCGACTGTTCTGTTTTCCCTGGATTGGGATACACCTCAATACTATTAGTTATAGACGTATTTTCTTCAATTTGGGTTGTAACATAGCTTGTATCGCATCTTACGAGCGTGTAAGTTAATTTTGCCTCAGTGCTTGCAGAGGTAACAGCATAAGGCCACCAGCCAAGAAAGCTATAAGGTGAAGTGTTCTGATATACCTTATAAACATAACCATGCATGTTGCAAGAATTATCTGTATAATAGTCGATTACACCATGTTCAATTGGACTTTTTTATTTGTTGGATTTGAACTGAACTTGTTCGTGTGAAAAATTGGCGAACAAAAAAGCAAAGCACGCAACACAAGCCAGTCAAAAGGAAAAGAATCGTGGTTTCGAAATATGTATTTCTCATTTCTAATTCCTTTCTTAATCTTAAGAGCGTCGCAATCAAAAATAACGGATCAAACCAAAAAATTCTTCACCGAAATCGTTCATCAGGCAAAACGCAAATACGCTTTCAGGTTTTTAACGAAAATCAGTCTTTAGAGTTTAATGAATTTTTGTACACAACCTAACTCATCGTTACGTAAATAATACGTTCCGCCCGGAAGTTGGATGGATGAAATAGTTGCACAACCGTCTACCAAAATAATTTGATTAATTATTGAACCCGAAGAATTTAAAAGGGTTGCACTTTTATATTCAGCATTGATCGTTTTGGATTCAATCGTTAGTTCGTTTTGAATAACTGGATTGGGGTACAAAATAAAGCACTCACCATTGCCCGACATATACGGATTGAGATTTATACCATTCAATTCGGGTATAGCAATCTCGATATATGCAACAGCATTTGCAGGCAAATGAAATGAAAATAATGAATCCACAAATGTAGCAGGTACGGCATTTATCATTTCGGTAGCCGGATACAGAAAATTGACTGCATCTAAACGTGTATATCCATCAGCAATGAGTGAATCAAAAACGGATATTACATTATTTGTAGAGGAATCAACGAACGTAAAAGATCCGGTGTGCGTACCGGTGATACCAGCTAAATTTAAATGGATTGTGCGCCCTTCATTGTACACGGAATCCGCCACATGATAAAAAGGAATTGCCTGGTTTATCTCCGCTGTCAGCGAACTTGTTACAGGAAGTGTAATCAATCCCCTGAATATGGAATCCAGATGCGGTTCATTGGTAAGGTTTTCTAAAATAAAGTCGTTTGAATTGAAATGCTTTTCGAAGTATAAATACATAATTGTTTCGTAGAAAGCAGGCAATTGATAATTCGAAACAAGTATTCGTAATGTATCATTCGCGGTCGCTGCAGCTAAGGCCATATTGGTGCTGTCATCTATTTCAACGGGAATCAAATCCCCTTCCAGCTGAGCCAGCAAATACAATGATTTCCATGCTGGTTTTTGTAATGCGCCCCAACTAAGCAGCCCGTAATCATGATGGAATTCGGCATTGGAAGAATCAAAATCGTGCCAGGAAGCAATGGATTGTGTTTGAATACCATATTTGGACGCATTTAAAACGTAATTCGTCATAAAACCGATCGAAAAATCCGTGTCACGCAAATCGGCAGGTTGATTCCATTCAGAAATAATGAACGGAACAATTCCATGACCGGAAGTGATTAATTTTTGATTCAGCCAGGTTACTTCCCCGGGCATTGAATGCGGAAATGGGTCAAACTCGTGCCAGCTGATAAAGTCAAGTGGCATATCCCAACCCACACAACTATCAATGAGCTGCGCGATAATGGTCTGATCAAATTGGGCATTGTCCAGGTGACCTTGTGGCAGCGTGCTTCCAAAGCATGAAGTAAATGATGCGGGGGCAGGGCCTCCGATTTTCACGGTAGGATGATTGCTCCGGATTGCATCATACGTATTTTTAAAAAAAGTGAAATATTCCTGCGGGGTACCTTGCCAATAAAAATTATCCGGTTCATTCCAGATCTCATAGTGAACATCCAGTCCCCATTGATTAGTGATTTTATCAACGATGCTATCTACTACTATTTCCCACAGGTTATAGTCAGCCGGCGGTACAGCATGATATTGAAGCCAATTAGGGTCACCGGCTCCCGGAATCGGAGAATTATCTGCAGACGAACTTAACCAGTCTGGCATTTTAAGAATGGGCATGATCAGCTTGTCACAATGCTCAGCAGTTAGAAGAATTTCCGGCTTAAGCGCTTCCAACACCATCATGACCTCAGCAATGGAATTAACTCCCGGATAATTCAACGCCCTTTCTATGTCAAATAACCGAACAGAACTATACGTAATTCCGTTGGTCAAAAAGTAATAGGCTGCGGCATAGGTTTTTGGTGTATAATTTACACCGGGTTGATACAAATCAGGTACAGCAACGGTTATGTTTGCAGGATCGAGATTTATAGTCTGAGCATGTAAATAGGATTGTATTGCAAAAAAAAGAACCAGTATTCTTAAATAAAAAGCATGCGGGGAGAATTTCATATTCAACAGGGTGTAATCCTTATAGTCAAATGTAAGAATTAATCTGTCGTGATTTAATACTCAATCCCTATCAACTCAAAACCTCTTTAATCTCCCTGGAGAATCATCCGCATTTTTTTTAGCCAGTCTTCTGAAATTATAGTCTGAGTCATGCGAAATTCTTTTTTGCAGCTCATTTATTTGACGCGTTCTGTTGAATGCGTGACGCGAATCTTTTTTGTCTTTTTCGTCTTTGGAATTTGAATGAGGTATCATACGAACTGTTTTTTCAATGAGTACTTCTTCAAAGTTCCTGAATCAACCGAAAATAACTATTACATCTTTTTAGAAATCGTTACAACATCTTTGGATGTTGGCTGTCGCTGCGTTCCACACTACCTTTCAAATCTCATTTCTCTAACCTCATCGCCCACAACCACAAAAACCCTGCTCCACGCATCTTGCTTAACCATAAACAAGCCCGTCAACCCACCAAATGCCGGGAGTGTAAGCACACCCTGCGAATAATGAAAACATGGCAAT
>Ga0208492_1002192_pt1 | contig 10060 bp, 7 predicted proteins | sample Subbioar_CSW14AB_FD_184820 | JGI IMG/M metagenome (GOLD analysis project Ga0208492, IMG submission 184820) | Serpentinite rock and fluid subsurface biosphere microbial communities from McLaughlin Reserve, California, USA - CR12Mar_CSW14AB (SPAdes) | ecosystem: Environmental > Terrestrial > Deep...
ATTAATATGGTCTTTGAAATCACCTTCAGCATTTGCCACATCTTCCACTTTAAACAGACGATCGTATAATCTTACTTCTGCTTGGATGGCATGTGCAGCGCTAACCCAATGCAGGGTACCTTTTACGTGAATTCCGGAAGTATCCGATCCACTTTTGCTTTCTGGTATATACGTACAATGTAAGGCGGTAATATTGCCCTGATCATCTTTAATGACTTCCTCACATTTGATGATATAGGCGCTTTTTAAACGTACCATCTGTCCGGGGGCCAATCTGAAATATTTCTTTGGTGGATTTTCCATGAAATCTTCTCTTTCAATCCAGATTTCATTACTGAAAGGAACTATTCTAACCCCACCATTCAAGTCTTCAGGATTGTTTTCACTTGTCAACTCCTCGGCATCCTGCGTGTAATTGGTAATGATTACTTTGATGGGATCAAAAACCACCATTCTTCGCTGTGCAGTCTTATTTAATTCTTCTCTTACACAGAATTCCAGTAATCCCACATCAATCAGGTTATCTCTTTTGGCAACTCCTATCCTGTCACAGAACTCACGTATGGCTGCTGCCGGATAACCTCTTCTGCGCATACCACTGATGGTACTCATTCTTGGGTCATCCCAACCGTTTACCATTTTTTCATTTACCAATTGCAATAGTTTACGCTTACTCATAACTGTATACGTCATGTTTAAGCGTGCGAATTCGTATTGTTTGGATGGAAATGTATTCAGATTTTCAATACACCAATCATATAGGGGACGGTGTGGTACAAATTCAAGCGTACAAATAGAGTGCGTTATTTTTTCAATGGAATCACTTTGTCCATGTGCAAAATCATACATGGGATAAATGCACCATTTATCGCCAGTTCTGTGATGCTTTGCGTGCTTAATTCTGTAAATAATCGGATCTCTCAATAACATATTGGGAGAACTCATATCTATTTTAACTCTCAGCACTTTTGATCCGTCAGGAAAATTGCCGGCTTTCATTGCTTCAAACAAAGCCCTATTTTCTTCGGGTGTTCTTTGTGCATAAATATTCCTGATTCCGGGTGTTGTAGGTGTCCCTTTTTGTGCTGCAATTTCTTCACTGGTGCTATCATCCACATAAGCCAGGCCTTTATCTATCAGTTGTAAGGCCATTGCATAAAGCTGATCAAAATAATCGGACGCGTATAATTCCTGAGCCCAGTTAAATCCTAACCATTTAACGTCGTTTTTGATGCTTTCTACGTATTCGGTATCCTCAGTTACAGGATTGGTATCGTCAAATCTTAAATTAGTGGATCCACCATACTTTAATGCAAGACCAAAATTCAGTACAATGCTCTTGGCGTGTCCAATATGCAGGTATCCGTTCGGCTCAGGTGGAAAACGTGTGGTAATGGATGTATGTTTTCCGCTGGCTAAATCAGCTTCAATAATTTCTTCTATAAAGTTTAAACTCTTCTCTTCGCTGCTCATTCCTTGTTTTTTCTTAATTATTTTCCTATTTCAACACTGTCAAAAAAGCCCTGTGCATCTGATGCTTTGGCATCTTTATTAGTAGAGTAATACAATACCTGGTGTAAAACAGGCCCCATAAAGAATATATATCCAAATGCTTTTTTGCCTTTGAGGTTTTCATCAGATGAATTGGTTCCGTCAATTTCAATATAAAGGCTGTTCTTGTCCTTGAATTTGGTAATCATGTCTTTGCTGATATTGGCTCCTGCCATCTGACTGCTCATTCCTGCTTTTAATTGCTCCCAGAATCCCTCACCCATCATTTCAATCGGATCGCCCATCAGCCCCATGGCACTTAAATCGAAAACCAATGCTCCATAAGATTTGGTACTGTCTTTATCTGACGCAAAATAAATGGTTGCACCATTCGCAGATTTTTCACCTGGCTTAGAAGGGAATACTACAGTTACCTTTTCAGATAATTTTTGCGGAACATTTTGTCCATAGGACATTTGCGCGAAAGCAAATACAACAAATGCTAAAAGTATTCTTTTCATAATCTACAATTTCCCGGTTTCATAACGGGCGATAAAATTAATTGAATTTACCATGTCAGTATGTAAAATTCTATCCGCATCGTTAAAAGCCACTACTTCCCTGAATTCCTTCATTAACATTTCGAGAATAGGTGAACTGGTTGCCGGTCTTCGGAAATCCATAGCCTGAGCCGCGGTCATTAATTCAATGGCCAGCACTTTCTCTACGTTTTGTATTAAGCGGAAACACTTGGTTGCCGCATTGGCCCCCATGCTAACATGGTCTTCCTGATTATTAGAGCTGGATATGCTGTCAACGGAAGATGGGGTACAAAGCTGTTTATTTTCGCTAACAATGCCGGCAGCAGTATATTGAGGAATCATAAACCCGGAATTTAATCCTGCGTTTTTAACCAAAAAAAGCGGAAGACTGCGCTGACCTGAAATTAACTGATAGGTTCTTCTTTCTGAGATACTGGCCATTTCACTCATGGCAATACACAAATAATCCAGATTAATGGCCAGTGGCTGGCCATGAAAATTACCCCCACTTAAAATCAGATCCAATTCAGGAAAAACATTCGGATTGTCGGTTACGGCATTCACTTCCTGCATGAATACAGAAAGAATATATTCAAATGCATCCTTGCTTGCTCCGTGAACCTGCGGAATACACCGGAAAGAATAAGGATCCTGTACCTGTGATTTCGGCTGAGTAGCAATGGAGCTGCCATTCAAATAATGTCTGATTTTTCCAGCTGTATCTATTTGCCCCCTGTGTCCTCTAATTGCATGTATTGCTTCGTGTAAAGGCTCGGTAACACAGTCGAATGCGTCTATTGATAAAGCTGCAATCAGGTCGGCCATTTTTAATAAGTGTTCCGCTTTTTTTAAGCAATACAATCCATAGGCATTCATAAACTGAGTTCCATTAATCAATGCCAGCCCTTCTTTACTTTGTAAATGAATGGGCTCCCAGTTCATAATGGCAAGGGCTTCTGCTGAAGTCATTCTCTTTCCCTTATAATTCACTTCACCCAAACCCAGTAATGGCAGACTCATATGACTTAAAGGGGCTAGGTCGCCGGATGCGCCCAATGATCCCTGAGTATAGATAACTGGTAAAATCTGATGATTGTACATATCCATCAATCGGATTACCGTGTTGATACTTACTCCGCTGTTTCCATAACTCAGTTGCTTAATTTTTAGCATCATCATGAGTTTCACGATAGGCTCAGGTACTTCTTCTCCTAATCCGCAGGCATGTGATACTATCAGGTTGTATTGCAGCTGTTCAATCTGATCGGTACTAATTTGAACATTCTGCAGATAGCCAAAACCAGTATTTACTCCGTAATATTTGGATTCTGAATCCTTCATTTTTTCATCAACATAGCTTCTGCAGGCGAGAACCTTTTCATGTGCATCAAATGTGATGGAAACCAGCTGGTCAAAGTCTAGTAAATGTTTTATTTGCTGAAAATTCAGCGGTTTGCTGTCCAATGGAAGGTAGTTATAGCTCATGAAGGCAATCGTTTGCTGCAAAGTAAACTGATTTAGAATTTATCTGCCCAATTTGAAATGCAGTTTGATTTAGTAAAAAAAAATCCTTTATTTTGCACCTCCAAAACTGGTTCGGTAGCTCAGCTGGATAGAGCAACTGCCTTCTAAGCAGTAGGTCATTGGTTCGAATCCAATCCGAATCACCAAAGCCTCAAGGATACTTGGGGCTTTTTTTATTACTTTGCCTTATGAATGTTCAAATGGAAGAAGGCTGGAAAGAATTGCTCTCCAAAGAGTTTGAAAAACCTTTCTTTCAGAAGTTAGCACTTCATTTGCGAACAGAGAAAGCCACCAAAGCCGTTATTTACCCTCCCGGACCTTTGATATTCAACGCTTTTAACAGCACCCCCTTTACATCCTTGAAAGTAGTTATCTTGGGGCAGGATCCCTATCATGGGCCAGGTCAGGCACATGGTTTAAGTTTTTCGGTACCAGAGGGAGTAAAACCGCCGCCTTCACTGGTGAATATATACAAAGAGTTGCACCAGGATATCGGAATGCCAATGCCCAGTACAGGTAATCTTAGTGCCTGGGCTAAACAAGGTGTTCTACTTTTAAATGCCGTATTAACGGTAAGGGCAAATGAACCGGCTAGCCATGCAAAAATTGGATGGATGGATTTTACAGATGCAGTAATAAGGAAAATTTCTTCTGAAAAACAGGGGGTAGTTTTTTTGCTTTGGGGAAAATTTGCACAGGAAAAACAGGCACTGATAGATGAAACTAAAAACTATGTGCTAAAAGCAGCCCACCCCTCTCCGTTTAGTGCAGATAAAGGGTTCTTTGGATGTAAACATTTTAGTAAGACCAATGAATTGCTGGTTCAACAGGGATTGGATCCAATTGACTGGCAATTGCCTTAATATAAAAACATGAAAATAGTTAAATCAATATTTGGAAGAATCTGGGCTTTATGGGGACTTACAACTTTTGTTACCACCTTCCTGATAATCATTATACCTTCTCTGTTAACAGCATTGATTCCAGATCCCAAAGGCATGGGCTATTTCATTAAATTGGCAAAGCTTTGGATGAATACCTGGTTGTTTTTAATTGGATGTCCGGTAACGGTGAGGGGTAAATTTCATTTTAAGAAAGGTCAACCCTATATTGTAACCTGCAACCACAATTCGCTGCTGGATATTCCGCTGTCTTCTCCTTATATCCCCGGCCCCAATCAAACCATTGCTAAAAAGGAATTTACGAAAATTCCGATTTTTGGCTGGTATTATGAAAGAGGTTCAGTTATTGTAGACCGCAAAAGTGATGCAAGCAGAAGAAAAAGTTATGAACTAATGAAAGCCGCACTGGAGAAGGGATTCCATATGTGTATTTATCCGGAAGGAACCCGCAACAGAACCCAGGAACCGCTGAAACGCTTCTATGATGGAGCTTTTAAATTGGCAGCTGAATCCGGCTACCCTATAATCCCGGCTGTAATATTAAATACCAAAAAAGCATTACCAGCTAACCGTTTCTTTTATCTTATGCCTCATAAACTTGGTCTACATTTTCTTCAACCCATAGAGGTTGGCAATCGTTCTGCAGAAGAACTAAAAGAAGAGACATTTAATACGATGGCAGCCTATTATGTAAAGCACCAGGATTAAAATTAAGAACCATTAACCTAACGCAAAACCATTTATAAAATTTAATCTAAGTTGTTTGTTTCATCACAAACTTGAAAAAGTGCGGCTTCTGTTGATTCTTAAATCTCTGAGAATTCCCGATTTAGGACTTACCGTAATATTGAAGGAACGGAAAAGACCAACCGGGGTTACGTTAATAGACAATTGCCAGCAATGCATTTCACGGGTTATAAAAGTACTCAACTGCTGAAGATTTCCTCGGGTAATATCATAGAAGCCAGTAGCGCCAACTTTCCATTTATCTGTAAGACTAAAATCTCCATTAAAATTAAATGTTGAAAATGTCTGTGTGATAAATCCGCTGTAGTCTGGTTTTAATACCCGCGTAAAATTAAACGAATAGGCTATCGACAAATTCCATGGAATATTAAAGTCTGTGAACTCCGCAGGATTGGCCCTGGCAAATTGCAGTTGTCTTTGTTGTTCGTCAGGAGTCATGAATGGATCAATAGGGATATCTTTTTTCTCGTCTTTTCCATCCTTTGATTTGCTTCTGAACGAAGTAGAAACTGCTACATTACCACTGGTAATTCTACCAAACTTGAATTTGGATGGATCCCATAAAATTTGCTTTTGTCTGAACCCTCTTTTGTCTACGTCATAAGGATCTAGGTTTGCACTGGCAGTGATATTAACTTTTTCAAACAAAGTGCTTCTGGCATAAAAATTAAAATTGCCTAACTGAAAACTATCTGCCAGAAAATTGTAATTGGAGTTAAAACCGAATCCATCAATCAATTTTACTTTTTTGCCTGCTTTATCAGAACTATCCTGTTTGTTTTTGGTCTTCATCTCAAGGAGGTTATCTATTCCAAAACCAATTCCACCAAAAGATCCTTCTCCAAAGGCCCCCAGAATTCCCCCGTCAAACTGTGAAACTCTAACGGTTCTATTACTGGTGTCAACCTTTAAATTATAATAGTATTTGGCATTCATATCAGGCTGATAATTAATAGATAAGGTAGGCCTGATTTCATGTCTGATGGCAATGATATTGCTGCTTGGTTTGAATTTATAGGTACCAAAAATCCTTGTATTGGCAGCCAGTCCAAAACTCATTTGTCTTGCTGCATAAAATCCTCTTTGAATAAGGGTATCTACCTTATTGGTTGTATTATTCCATGATCTCAAATTGCGCTGTCCATACCATCTCTCTGAATAAGATACACTGGGAGCAAGTGTAATGGGACCCAAAGAAGGCAATGAGAGTGTAATGGGGATACTGTGTTGAGCTCCGTATTGAAGCGTATCCAGTATTCTTCTCAAACTAAATGCGGTGTCGTAGAATGAGATTTGGTTTTGAAAGTTACCGCTGTAGCCAATACCAATTTTTTCATACCATTTACCCGCACCTACCTGGTCTTTTTGTTGGAATGGATAAAAAGTAACTACGTTAAAATTGACTGTAGGCAGGTTCATATTTACCAAACGCAAATTATTGTTCTGGTTATGATTCAGGTTCACAGACAGATTGTATTTCCCTTTCCAGTCTTTGCTATAACTAATGGATGAACTTAACTGGTTTTGAAAATTGACAAACGGGTTATTCAAAATGGTTCTGTTAAATCGGCTGCTACCAAAATTCACGTTTGCAGAAAAAGTGGTTCCTGGTCTGGCTCTGGAATCTCTGCTGTGAGACCAGTTAATCATGAAGGAACGGGTAGTGTTGAATTCGTCTTTGCTGGAAGTGCTTCTATTTAGAGTCTTGGTATTTTGTATAGTAATATTAAGGTTTCCGGTGTAAGCATAACGCTTAATATACTTTGAATTAATATTTAAATTCCACCCACCAAATGAGTATAAATTAGAGCGTAATGTCACATCCATTTTTTCACTCAATACAAAATAGTATCCCAGCCCTTCCAGGCCTAAACCAAAATCAGGACTTCCTGTAAAAGCTGGTGGTAACAATCCCCCATGCCTGCCCTTATTTAAAGGGAATATACCAAATGGAATTCCAATGGGCATGGGTACCCCTTCAAATTCAGGAAAGGAAGGACCGGCAATTCCCATCTTATTGTTAATGATTTTCATTTTACTAGTCCTGAAATTGTAGTGGGGAACGTCCAGATTACAAGTGGTAAAACGGGCTCTTCTTGCATACACTTCGGTGGTACTGATTTTTTTTAAGTCGATTGCATTCACATAAATCTCGCCCTCCTGAAAAAATGTGTTTTTGGTTAACCCCTTACCCGACTTCATGTTATAAAAAATGGTATCGCTGATCGATTTCATTTCTCCCTGAATGAATTGAGGCTTACTGTCAGGCTTTCCAGATGAGTCTTTGGAGCCATATGCCTGTACCATTTGACTACGCTGGTCGTACTTAATGGTTGCAGCATCTAATTTCAGGTCTGAATAATCCACTTTTGCCTTCCCGTATAAAAAGAATTCTCTGGTTGAGATTACCAGAACACCAGAGTCTTCTGCGTTGTATTTGATTGGAGCATCAATAGAATCTTTGGAAATTTTTAACGTATCAGTTTTAATCTTAATGCTGTCTTGCAGATTTTTCTTAGATGCAGTATCCTTAAGGCTTTGCGCATTTCCCTTCGCAATTGTCTGAGCAGCCATTTCTGTGGATAAACCAAGGAATATCCCTAAAAAAAGGAACAGAACAATAGCCAGCCTTGATTTTACGTTAATTTTACTAATTCTGTTCATGGTGCTATTGACAAAATTAAGGTCTAAAACTGTGTAAATGGAATTTTAAGTCTGATTCCTCAATGAAAATGATATGATTAAAAGATATATTGCTGCTTGGCTCTGCTTACCTTTTTCTTTTCTTCTGTTCGCTTCGTTTACTGAAAATAAGCCAGGAACCCAGCAAAAACAACCCCTTAGAAGAATTGTGATTGATGCTGGTCACGGTGGAACAGATGTTGGGGCAAAGGGAAAATACTCTACGGAAAAAGATTTATGTCTTGCTATTTCATTGAAGTTGGAAAAAATGATGCGTCAGGAAATTCCTGATGTTGACGTTTTCATGACAAGAACCACAGACGTTTTTGATGATGTTGTGAGAAAAGCGGAAATCGCCAACCAAGCCAAGGGAGATCTTTTTTTGTGCATTCACGTAAACAGCGCAAGACCCATTAAGCAAACCGAATTTATTGGGTATAAAACGGTAACTGCTTACAGAGGCAAAGGGAAAAGAAAGAAAAAATATACCAAACAAGTAAAAGAATATAGAACCTGGTACACCCCTAATCCTGCCAAAGGGACAGAAACCTTTATCTACAATGTGAATAAAACAAGCGGTAGAATGAAGGCGTTGAGCCAGGGGGATGACTTTGCCATGGACAGTGCAACGGAACAAGAAAGAAAACTATTTGAACAAAATGATCCCGCTAAAATGATGCTGCTGAGTATGAAAACCCAAACTTATTTTCAGCGCAGTGCCGATTTAGCCCTTACAATTGAAGATGAATTTAAAAAAGTAGGTCGAATCAGCCGGGAGGCAAAACAGCGAAATGAAGGGATTTTTGTATTACATGCAGTAAACATGCCTGCGGTTCTGGTTGAAACGGGTTTTATATCTAATCCAGAAGAAGAAGATTATCTGAACAGTGAAGAAGGACAACGCGAAATTTGTGAAGTCATTATAAAAGCGGTAAAGCGCTATAAGTTTTCACTGGAAAAGCAACTTACTAGTACTGGTAGCAGGTAATATCCGATAAACGGCTGAAGTACCTTAAATTTGTATCAGCCATAAATAATCTTTCTCAATGACTGTATCGAATGAAACCAAGGTAGGTGCGCTAACAGCAGTAGCAATCACTCTGCTTATTCTAAGTTTTAACTTTCTGAAAGGGAAAACGCTACTGAAAACGGGTAATTATTTGTATGCAGTATATTCAGAGACCAAGGGTATCAAAATTTCAAATCCAGTATTTGTAAAAGGTTTTCAAGTTGGTGCGGTTGCTGATATTGAAAATGCTGATCCGAATATTGCATCCATAATCGTCTCCATTAAATTAACTGATGCTTATAATATTCCTGTAAATTCTGTTGCTGTTATTCGTGAGAATCCACTTGGGACTCCCAGTATTGACATACAATTGGGCGATCAGAAAATTTATTTACAGCAAGGGGACACATTACAGACCGCAGAATCAAAAGGCATGCTTAGTGGTATCATGGATAAAGTTGCCCCTGTTACAGCTCAATTGGAGAAAACAATTCAAACGCTTGATGAAGTACTAAAAAATATCAATACCATTTTTGATCCTGCAACCAAAAACAATCTACAGGCTGTTATAGCAAATGTTAATAAGACTACCGAAAGTTTGGTTGCTTCTTCCGCTTCTTTGCAGCAAATGTTGAATCAACAGACGGGTAGTATTGCTCAGAGTATGAATAACGTGAATAAGTTCACTAAAAATTTGTCGGAAAACAATGAAAAGATTACGCAAACGCTGGGAAATGTTGCTAAAGCATCCGACAACTTAGCTAAGACAGATTTGGCAGCCTCTGTAAATCAGTTAAAAACAGCTGTAGCCAATTTAAATACTGTGGTAGAAAAAATAAATTCAGATCAGGGCAGTATGGGTAAATTATTGAATGACCCCAGTCTTTACAATAATCTGAACAATACCATTAAAAGTGCGAACATTCTTGTAGATGATTTAAGGGTGCACCCCAAACGTTATGTGAATATTTCTGTGTTTGGAAAAAAGGATAAGACAGGTCCTTTAATGAAACCATTGGCTGATACTCTTAAAGCAAATCAGTAAATGAAAAGCTGGCTAATTCTTCTAACAAGCATCACTTGTTTGTGCAGCAATTTATTGGCACAAAGGCTTCCCTCTGATTCACTTGCACCTGATGGAAAGAAAATTGATATTTTATCTG
>Ga0208492_1002193_pt1 | contig 10053 bp, 6 predicted proteins | sample Subbioar_CSW14AB_FD_184820 | JGI IMG/M metagenome (GOLD analysis project Ga0208492, IMG submission 184820) | Serpentinite rock and fluid subsurface biosphere microbial communities from McLaughlin Reserve, California, USA - CR12Mar_CSW14AB (SPAdes) | ecosystem: Environmental > Terrestrial > Deep...
GATAGTCTCGAGAACGCGCAAATCATCCTGATCATAAATATCGCCCGACTCCTTCGCACCCAGCCCGAGAAAACCGATCTGTCGAGAATTGATATTCAATGGCACGACTACCTCGATTCCCAACTGTGTCAAACGCTTCACAGTGGCGCAGATCGACTCGTCCGCGCAATCACGACGCAGCTCTTCGCACACGACCAGCTTGTCTTGCGAAATGAAATCCGCCAAAGTTTTTTCATCAAACGCGAAAGTCATTTTCTTGTCAAAACCGAATCCGTCGCTATAAAAAACGCCATAAATATCTTCACCGTCGCGAAAATCAAAGAAACAAAAACCCTTGAAGTGGAACGCTTTGTACAATACGTCATAAAGCAATAAATAATTTTTTTTCAAATCGAAAGAACTCTTCAACTCATCGCCGACCGCCATCGCCAGACGCCGATCGTCATACGCCGAGACAAACAGATAACGACCGGCCACATGATCGAAAAATTTCTTAATCCCAGGAAATGCTACAGCCACCCCCAAAATAATTATCGAATGAAAGACCAACTGAGAGCGGCCAAACAGCACGATCAATGATTTCTCCAATAAAAAAGCCGCCAGCAACAGAAAAAGCGCTGACACGGCGAACACGAAACTGCGGCGAAAAACGGCGCGCAAATCCGCAAAGCGTTGCGACAGCAACGCATCGGCCATCAGAAACAAAGACAACGAAAGTAAAATATTTATGACGGGGAAAAACTTAGCTCCGAACAACGGCAGAAAGTTCAGCAATAGAATCAGAAAAAACGGCACGAATGACAACAATAAAAATCGTACCTGCGCTCGCAGCAATCCGACGGCTTTTCGATACGCTCGAGACAATTCAAAATAAATAAAAATCATCGCCACCGACCAGAGGAAAATGAACAAAGAATAAATATTGAAAATATGCGGCTCGGTAAGATTCCGGCCCAGGAAAAACGAACGAGAAGCCTCGGATTGTACCAGTAAATCAACAAGATTCAAAACCGAAAATACGGCCGCTAGCACATACGTCAGACGCAAAACTACGCTCTTTTTCACGTCCAACAACGAATGAATGAAATGCAAAAAAAGCGCCGGCATCAAAATCAAGCCGATATGCGCCAACCGCCAAAGGGTCAACGAAGCCTCACTGGCAACACCGGCTAAGCCCAGCCACCACGTCGAAAATCCCCAAAGCGAAACACTGAGAGCGAATAAAAAAAACAAATCCTCAATCCGGCCACGCTTGTTCTTGACAAAAACATAAGTTCCGAAAACAACACTGGACAAACCGGTCAGAAGACCGGAAAATGCGAAAAGAGACATAAATAAAAATTATTATTTCAAAATAACAAACGACAAGCATAAAAAATCCAAAGGCTTTTTGCATAGTCAGGAAGTCAAAATTCCTTGACTGAAAAAATCCGCGTAACTATACTTTTCCCAAGTCCAAGTAATTATCAATGCGGATTTGGCTGACAAAATCCGGCATATGGCTCACCATGATCATCGCGCCGTCATACCGGTCAATCGCTTGCGCAATAACCGGAATATGGCGAAAATTGATGTGATTGGTTGGCTCATCCAGTATCAGCAAGCCCGGACTCATGATGGTCAGGCGCGCGAAAGCCAAAAGCCCCTTCTGCCCTTCCGACAAAGCGCCGATTTTATTGGCCAAAAGCTCACCGGTCAAGAGAAAACCGGCAGCAATCGACCGAACCTCCTGTTCGCCGAGTCCGTCGCGCTTGACACTCAACAAAGAATCGAAGGCGGTTTGATTGAAATCCAGATTCGCGAAATCTTGGCTATAGTAACCAACCTTCACACTGTCAAGAATCTTCGCGCCTTCATGCTTCTCAGAAACCAGATTGCGCAAAAAAGTGCTCTTCCCGATACCGTTCGGTCCGGTAACCAACAGGTGCATGCCTTTGCGCAAAATCAATTCATATTCCTTGATGACCGGCTCGTGATTGTGTATCGCCTTGACGTGAGTAATGGTAACGATGTGGCCGGCAATATCCTGGCTCTCAATCGTAAAATCGCGAATCGTTTTGTCTTCTTTGCGGACATCCACCATATTGTCTTCCATTTCTGCGGTTTCATCCTTCAACTTCTTTGCCAACTTGCGCATCTTGCCGCCTTTGTGTGCGAAGAAATTGACCTTCTCCTTGCGATCAATGATCGATTTGTGCAACTGTGCGTTCTTGCGCTGTTCGCGTTCCACGCGATTGGCTATCTCCTCCACCACCGAATAATAATCGCCGACATAAGTCTCAGTCTTGTGCGTAAAAACATCCAAATACAAAACACCCTCGGTAAAGCAGTTCAAAAAATCGGCGTCATGCGAAATCACAATAACCGTTTTGTTGTACATCACCAAAAATTCGATCAAATGGTCAATGCCGGCTTTGTCGAGATTGTTGGTCGGTTCGTCAAGCAGCAGAATATCCGGGTTCTGAATCAGAGCGAAAGCCAAAAGCAAACGTGCTTGCTGACCGCCGGACAGGTCGCCGACTCGCCGATCGGTCGGAACGCTCAGATTGACAGCAGTCATCGCCTTGTTGATTTGCGAAGCAATATTTACCGGTTGAACCTCGAATGCCTTGGCAAAATATTCATTGACATCCAAATCCAATTCATCGCGCGCGATCACTTGCCTCGCTGTCGCGATCGTGGCGCCGCCGGCAATCGATATTTTTCCGCTCTTCGGCTTCAATTCGCCTTTTATCAAGCCGAAAAGAGTGCTTTTTCCGGCACCATTCTGTCCCATCAGGGTCAATTTCGCTCCGCGACGAACGCTAAAACTCGCTTCGTCAAGGGTAGGTTTCTTGTGGACATATTCGAATGAAACTTCATCGAACCGTAGTACTACTTCTTCTGCCATTCGTTTATTTTCTTTAATATTAATGATATGATATTAGCCTGTTTTTATCAGAATGTCAAACATACCAATTCCCCTCTCAAGAGGGGAATTAAATCCGCCATTGAATCAGCTTTTATAGTTTCTCCCACTTCATATTCCCTTTCAGCTGCTTTTACTATTTGGTTCGTGATTGTGCATTTGATTTTATTATATCAAAAAATGTGGGGTTTTGGCAAATAAATAAGGCACAAATCAAGCAAATTGTCAAGCCTTGTCAGAAGGAAAAATTTAGGCTATATTGATAGAATCAAATTATTAAATTTAACTCGATAATATAATGGCAAATCAAAACGATATTATGAAAATCCCGCCGCAAAACCTGGAGGCCGAAGAGTCTTTTTTGGGTTGCCTATTGCTCGACAAGGATGCGATTATCAAGGTTTCTGACCAGGTCAATCCGATTGATTTTTATAAAGACGCGCATCGGATCATCTTCGAAATCATGCTAGATCTATATTCCAAGCATGAACCGTTTGACATCCTCAGCCTCTCCAATCGTCTCAAAGAAATGAAAGAACTGGAAAATATCGGCGGTCGATCATACCTGACTCACCTCTCCAACGCTACGGCAACAGCCGCCAATGTCGAGCATTACGCCAAAATCATCCAGCGCAAGGCGACTTTGCGACGGCTTCTGTCTGCCGCCAGCGAAATCACGGAACTTGGCTATCACGAAGAAGAAGACATCGAAAAACTTCTCGATGAATCGGAGCAGAAACTTTTCGGCGTTTCCCAAAAATATCTGAAAAATGTTTTCTCTCCGGTCGACTCGTTGCTTGCCGGCGCTTTTGAGCGTCTCGAAGAATTACATCGCGGCGGAGGCAAAATGCGCGGCATCCCCACCGGCTTCACCGATCTCGACAATCTGCTGACTGGATTGCAGAAGTCCGATCTGATCATCCTCGCCGCTCGACCTTCCGTCGGTAAAACTTCGCTGGCCATGGATATCGCCCGCCAATCTGCCGTCAAATACAAGACTTCTGTCGGCGTTTTCTCGCTCGAAATGAGCAAGGAACAACTGGTCGATCGTCTGCTCTGCGCCCAATCAAACGTCAGTCTCTGGAAGATGCGCTCCGGAAAACTATCCGATGCCGAGGGTGATAATGACTTCACAAAAATAAACAACGGCATGGGACAACTAGCCGAAGCGCCGATTTACATCGATGATACGCCGAACTGTTCCATCATGGAAATCCGCAGCAAAGCACGCCGCCTGCAAATCGAAAAAGGGCTTGATCTGATCATCATCGACTACTTGCAACTCATGGAAGGACGCGGCCGCTACGGCGACAACCGCGTGCAAGAAGTCGCCGACATCACTCGCGGCCTCAAAGGCATCGCTCGTGAACTGAACATACCGGTCATCGCACTTTCACAGCTGGCGCGCGCCGTCGAACTAACCAAGCCGGCCATTCCGAAACTGGCCCATCTCCGCGAATCAGGATCAATCGAACAAGACGCCGACGTCGTACTGTTCATCTATCGTAAATCCGCCGATCGGAACTACAACCGCGAAGAACTGTCACCGGAAGAATTGCGCAGCGCCGAAATCCATGTCGCCAAACACAGAAACGGACCGACCGGAAAAGTCGATCTGTTCTTTGACGGAGAAACGGTAAGCTATAAAAATCTGGCAAAACATATGTAATTGTCATTTCGAACGGAACGGAGCGCAGAGAGAAATCCCTTCAGACACGACAATACTTGGCAACATCAACAATACTTCAACCCTGGAGCGATATCTCACCCGAAAGGGATTCGATATGACAAAATGCAAAAAAAGTATAACTAATAATAATTTAAATTACAAAAATGTTCAACAAGTTAAAACAACTCAAAGATCTTCGTGATCACGCGAAGAAAATGCAATCAGTCCTATCCGAAGAAAACGTAACCGTCGAGCGCAAGGGCGTAACCATCGTCATGAACGGCAACATGGAAATCGTCAGCATCAAGATCACCGATGATGTCGCAAAAAGTTCTCTCGAAGGCATCATGAAAGATGCTTTCAATGATGCTATCAAACAAATCCAGAAGATCATGGCGAAAAAAATGCAAGAGATGGGCGGATTTCCGGGGATGAATTAATATTAATTCAGAAACTTGTTTCGCGAAACTAATAGAGACTCATAGAAATTATGTAAATTTCTAATTTTTGTTTTAAAAAGTTTCTAAGAGTTTCTATGAGTATCTAAGAATTTTGACATGAAGTATCCAGTACACATTGAAAAATTAATTCGTCAATTGACAAAATTACCAAGCGTCGGACCGAAAACGGCGGAACGCTATGTTTTTTCACTGCTCAACATGAGCAACTCGGATCTGAAAGATTTTGCCGAGTCTGTTTTGGTTTTGAAAGAGAAAACTATCATCTGCCGCGAGTGTTTCGCTGTCTCCGACCGAACTCCCTGCGCTATTTGCAGCGACAGCACCAGAAACAAAGAAACGATATGCATCGTTGCCAACACCAGGGAAATGCTCGCCATCGATGCCTCCAAGGAATACCGCGGCTACTACCAAGTACTCGGCGGCCTCATCAACGCTATCGAAGAAATCGGACCGGAAAAATTAAAAATAAACGAGTTAGTAGAAAGAATCAAAAGAAATCAAGCACAAGAAGTGATTATCGGACTGAATCCGAACATCGAAGGCGAAACGACTGCCATGTATCTATTCAAACTGCTCAAAGAAAAATTCCCCAACCTCAAAATCAGCCGCCTCGCCCGCGGTCTGCCGATGGGCGCCGATATCGAATACGCCGACGAATTGACGATCGCCAATGCACTGAAATATCGGAATATACTATAGATATCCGTAGAAACTCATCGAAATTCGTAGAAATTTCTAGAAATAAAAAAGCTAAAGGCTTTTTGTGCCTCAAGGGCATATCTATTAATTATATCCCCCCAAGGAAAAAATGGTCGGGAAATTAAATTTCCTTAACCATAAAAAATCGCAGCTTTATTAAGCTGCGATTTTTTTTAGTCTCTATGAGTTTCCATGAGTTTCGCGAAGCTAATTTCTTTGTAATAAAAAATTTTAATATCCTACAAAAATCGCGCTCACCGACCAAGCCACCATGGAAAAAATCATCATCACTGAAATGATCGCCCAAACTACTTTGACTATTTTTTTTCTTTTTGCCATATTTTTTTAAATTTTAAATATCATTATCATCGCTCCGAGCGGACCGGCGCGCCAGCCGCCCCTACTTCTCCAGTTGCAAAATATATTTCTCCGCATAGTCCTTCACAGTCGGATCAGCAGTGATTGCTTTTTTGGCAGCTGTAACCGCTTTATCATTATCACCCATTTTTTCATAGGCTTTTGCCAGCTCAATCCAATATTTAACCACTTTCGGATTGGCGTTCGCCAAATCAACGTAAATATTCAACACTAGATCGTCTCTCTTTTCTTTTCTATACTTCTCGACTAACGCTTCAGCTTTGGCAGCACCAAGCAAATTGGTGCCATGCAATTTTACGCATTCGCCGTAATATCGATCCTGATCTTTCGGATCACGACCGAACATTTCCAAAGTCTTAGCGATATAGCAGGCAGAGTCGTAATAAACAGGATTCAAGCCATAAGCGTATTTCAAAGTCTCCAAGGCTTTATCTTTATCACCGGCAGTCAAGTAAATCTGCGCTTTAGAGTAATACGTCGGCACGCGCCCGGGACTGGCTGCGATCGACTTATCGATTGCCGCCAATGCGCTTTTGATATAATAATCGAATTTGACGCTGTTACCGGCATTATACGAAGCTGCGACCGCATACGCTTCAGACAAAGCCATTTGGCTCAAACTATCTTCACGATTGTACGCCACGTTTTTTTCAGCCAGTTCGATGTTGTAATCGATTATCTCTTGGCGCTTGCCGGCCTCGATGCCGTTCATCGCCGCTCCGGCGTTTATGAGCCGATTAAAACTGGAACGACTATCGCGATCCAACACGGTGTCTGCGTTCAAAGTCTTGCGATATATCTCATAAGCCTCTACCGGTTTTCCAGCTGACCAAGCAATTTGTCCGTCTATCGTACCGATCAGCATCTTCCACGGCTTGATATTGAACTGATACATAATTGTCAAAACAATAAAACCGGCAATCACGAAAACATAGATTTCCGAATTCTTCTGCGCCTCCGCCGACAAAAAGCTATCTTTGACGCGCGCCGTCGCTCTGTCGGCGGCACCATCATCACCTTGTCGATAAATCCAATAAACAAGCGCGAGCATCATCATTAGGCCGACGTATGTAACGAACGAATCGAACACCGCCAAGTTCTGCACGAAGTAGGCTGTCGACAAGCCACTAATCAACACGAACTGATGTAAATCGAAATAACGCTTCCGATAACCACGAATCAGATAATACCCGAGAGCCCCGAAAATCGACAAATACGCTGTGATGCCGATTGCGCCATTGGTGGACGCAATATCGACAACGTTATTATGCGCCCGATCGAAATAAGTCTCAGCGCGAGTGTAGTTGTAAAATGTCGGGTCGAAATATTTATCGAAAGTAATAGCGTAATTGCCAAAACCGGTACCTAAGAATGGATGATTGTGAAAATCCTGAAAGGCCGCCTTCCATGATAAAACGCGGGTCATGAAAGTCGGTTTTTTCAAATTTATTTCGCCGACGATCCGCAAAACTTGATTGCCGCGCACGAATTGCGAGTCCTTGTTTATCAGCAATAAAATCGAAGCGACCGTCAAAACAGCTGTCAGCGACAAAATAATCGTTTTCATGCGCCCGCGAGACATCAAAAGGCTATACAGAAAAAAAACCACCAAGACGCTAAAACCCAAACCGACAATCGCACCACTGGTATTCAAACGATAAAAATGCGGAATGAAGAGCAGCCAAGGCAAGAGATATAACCAGCGCAATGATTTGACATTTTCTTTAAAAAATAAAATCAATGAGAAATACAAATTAAAAATTATGTAAGCGCTGACGTAAGCGGTATTGCCGATCTGGCTATACGGCGCCGGTGTATTCTGGCTCAAACCGATCATGCTAATGATCACTCCGACACCCAAAGAAATGATGAAAAACACTTTCCAATCCGTCCACGACCGCATCACAGTAATCAAGATCAAATAAAAGACAAAGAAATGCAGCAAATGAAAAACACCGAGCATCCGCTCGACATCACCCCAAAAACTGAGATTGAAATCCACTCCCGCTATCGCTGAGACGGTAATCGCCGTAAAAAATGCGATTAGGCCACCGGTTATATAAGAAAAGCTCGGCTGAAAACGAGGATACTTCACGATCAACACCAACCAAAAAACAAACAAGACTTCCATCAGGATGTTGAACGGGATTTGCTTGGAAGTGATGTACGGAAACAGTAAATTCTTAAAAACGAATAAAACGATGAACAGCGACAAGCTCAGCCCTGCTTTCAAGATGAATAATAAACTTTTTTCTGACATAGGATTATCACGCAGCATGGAACATACTTACCTACCGTAGCTTTAGCAAAGGAGGGGAACATGTAACATGAGGGCGTTATCTGATTATTTTATTAATATAATTTCTATAAGTTTCCATGATTTTCTACAAATTTCAGAATTCTTATTCCCCTCTTACTCCAAAAACCAATCCGCCGTTTCGACTGACATGATTCGCCGTCGACATATTGCGCCATCCCAAATCACATAACTTGGCTGCCGGCACTTCCGTCACGCCGAAACCGAAACGTGTATTAAATATCATGTACATCGCGATGTTAAAATCAGCCGCTTTCTTTCGTCCGTCGGTTTCGTAGCCCTCCAAAGCCGTAGTCCAAAAATAATCCCGATCTTCAATCGGCTCGATTTTCGAAACTCCGAAAAAATGCACCGCATCTATGATCAAGGAATTCGTAACGCTGGCGTCAAAAGACTGATTCAGCGTACCGGCCTCGGCATACTTCGTTTTGACGCCATAGAACGGGTCAGTTTGATTCACGGCACCGATCAAGACCGCATTGACCATTTTGCCGCTATCCTTATCGTCAAGACTTACAGATATATTCATATCACCAAGCGGCGGATTCGTCAAATAGAACGCTTCGATCATATCGTTGTAATTTTGCGCATCATCATAAAATTCCTGTCCAGCCAGTCTGACGAGACTGGTACTCGTCCCATTAGCCAAGAGCAAGACGGACTGCGTATTGCTCGCCTGCCACACATCTTTGTAATGAGATATGAATACCAACAATAGATCGTCCTCTATACTCAAATCATTATTGATTTGGACTTTGACTAAATCAGGATCTTCGTCGGAAGGATAAGTACTATGCGCCGTCCGATAAACATACGGACTCGTCGGATCGGATTGCAAAGTTCTGACTGGCAGCTGATTCGAAAGTAGCGACCAACCGTCATTGACCTTATGCATGACCCCGAAACAATATTCCGTATCCGGATTCAAACCGTCGACAACGGCGCTGTAAAAATATTCGATATCTTTGTACAAACCGATCCAATTTCCGCCTCGATAATCCATATGGACTGTCGCCGACGAACTGGATGCCGTCGACCAATTGATCTGCAGGTCGCAAGCCGTACCGTTTTTCCTCTCCCGATACCGGATCATGAAGTCTTCGGTTTCCGGCGCCGGATAAGGGTGTTTATCAGTATCCAATTCAGCAAGAATATGACTGTTTAGCACAGACCATTTCAAGCCGACGTTCATACTTCGGACGTGATTGATGTCGAAATTCAAATTGCTTATCAGCTGCAAAGATGAAGGTGCTGGTGTCGACGGCGACCATGAGCTCTGTGGTGCAGAGCTGGTGGACACAAAATCATCAGCGTTATTATCACTATCAAAAACGACTCTGACTCCGTTATTGTCGCTCCATTTTCGCATCAACGACTGCCCGGCACCGACATTCAATGAGAATGATGAGCTCTCAGATCCGGTTGCCGTTCCCCAGGCAACCTTGTCGACAATCACTTTCTTCCCCTGATCGGCATAAAGAATGACGGAGTTATCGTCCGCCAACGACTGGCTTGTCGAATAGGCGCCATCAGCCACTCTTCGACCTTTATAACCATCCGGATGAACGATCAAAAATGATGATCGAGAACGCAATTCAAAATTCGGAAATGCCGTCAACAG
>Ga0208492_1002195_pt1 | contig 10046 bp, 7 predicted proteins | sample Subbioar_CSW14AB_FD_184820 | JGI IMG/M metagenome (GOLD analysis project Ga0208492, IMG submission 184820) | Serpentinite rock and fluid subsurface biosphere microbial communities from McLaughlin Reserve, California, USA - CR12Mar_CSW14AB (SPAdes) | ecosystem: Environmental > Terrestrial > Deep...
CAGCCACGAAGCCATCTCGCTGGCCGGCCATCTCAAGCTGAACAAGCTGATCGTGCTGTTCGACGACAACGGCATTTCCATCGACGGCCCGACCTCGCTGTCGGTGAGCGACGACCAGCTCGCGCGCTTCAAGGCGTCCGGCTGGAACACCGCCGCTGTCGATGGCCATGACGCGGAAGCGGTTGCCGCCGCTATTGCCGCCGCGCAGAAGAGCGACAAGCCGACCATGATCGCCTGCAAGACGGTGATCGGCTTCGGCGCGCCGAAGAAGGCTGGCACCTCCGGCGTGCATGGCTCGCCGCTTGGCCCCGACGAGATCAAGGGCGCGCGCGAAAAGCTCGGCTGGCCCTATGCGCCGTTCGAGATTCCGGCCCCGATCCTCAACGCCTGGCGCCAGGCTGGCAGCAATGGCGCGGCATTCTCCGCCGCCTGGGACAAGGCCTTCGCCACGCTGCCCGCTGCCGACCGCGCCGAATTCGAGCGCCGCATGACGGGCGACCTGCCGGTCGAGTATGACGCCACGATCAAGGCCTATATCGCCAAGCTGGTGGCCGACAAGCCGAAATGGGCGACCCGCAAGTCGTCACAGATGGCGCTGGAAGCGATCAACCCGGTGGTGCCGGAAGCCATCGGCGGCTCCGCCGACCTCACCGGCTCGAACAACACCAAGACCGCCGGCCTCGATCCGGTGAAGCCCGGCGACTTCAAGGGCCGCTACATCTATTACGGCGTGCGCGAGCATGGCATGGCGGCGGCGATGAACGGCCTGGCGCTGCATGGCGGCGTCATCCCCTATGGCGGCACCTTCCTGGTGTTCAGCGACTATTGCCGCAATTCGATCCGTCTCTCGGCCCTGATGGGCCAGCGCGTGATCTATGTCATGACGCATGACTCGATCGGCCTCGGCGAAGACGGCCCGACGCATCAGCCGGTGGAACACACCGCCTCGCTGCGTGCCATCCCCAACCTGCTGGTGCTGCGCCCGGCCGACGCGGTGGAAACCGCCGAAGCCTGGGATATCGCGCTGCGCTCGAAGGACCGCCCCGCCCTGCTCTGCCTGACCCGGCAGGACCTCGCAGCCGTGCGCGTTACCGAAACGGCTGAGAATCTCTCGGCCAAGGGCGGCTATGAGCTGCGCGCGGCGGAAGGCAGCGCGAAAGTCACCCTGCTCGCCACCGGTTCGGAAATCTCCATCGCCATGGCGGCGCGCGACCTGCTGCAACAGCAGGGGATCGGCACCCGCGTGGTGTCGCTGCCTTGTTTCGAGCTGTTCGACGAGCAGCCGGAAGCCTACCGCAAGGCCGTGCTCGGCCCGGGCACGGTGCGCATCGCCATCGAGGCCGGTGTGCGCCAGGGCTGGGATGCCTATATCGGCGATAACGGTGCCTTCATCGGCATGAAGGGCTTCGGCGCTTCGGGTCCGTTCGAGAAGCTCTACCAGCATTTCGGCATCACGCCGGAAGCCGTGGTGGCGGCCGCCAAGGCGCGGCTGTAAGGGCGCAGCTCTTTCCCTACAAGGCGTCATCCTCGGACTTGATCCGAGGATCTCGTGCCGGCATGGCTAAGCAACCGATGTCATGCTCGAAGAGATGCCCGGATCAAGTCCGGGCATGACGATGTGGGGGCGCGTCCCTACCGATGCAGCCTGCGGTCCAGCGCCAGCAACCCGGCACTGACCGTGACGGCGAAGGCGAAGAGTATCAACGCGATGGCCATGATCATGCGCACATCGTTGATGCTGATCGCGTTCATCAGCAGGAACCCTAAGCCGCGCTGGGAGGCGAACATCTCGCCCAGCAGCACGCCGAGCAGGGTGAGCGAAAAGCCGATACGCTGGCCGGAAACGATCTCCGGCAGGGCGGCGGGAAGCAGCACGGTGCGCGCGGCGGTGAACGGATCCAGCCGTAATGTTTTGGCGGTGCGGATATAGACAGGGCGGATATTGCGCACGGCATTGAGCGTGAAGATCGTTACCGGGATGATGCCGTGCAGCGCGCCGAATGCCACTTTGGCCGAAAGCCCGAGGCCGAACAGCAGCAGCACCAGCGGGTAGAGCGTCACCTTTGGCAGGGCATAGAGGCCGACCAGCACCGGCTCCATCACCTGCCCGCTGGGCTTATGCGCGCCAAGCATGATGCCCAGCGCCAGGCCGCCCAGCGAAGCAATCAGCAGCGAATAGCCGAGCGCCCGAAGCGATTCCCAGAGATGCGGATAGAAGTTGCTGCGCCCCAGCAGGGTGACGGCGAAGCGTACCGTCTCCGCCGGGCTGGTCAGCGCCTCGTCGCCGGCCCACCAATGCATGCCCTGCCAGAATACCAGCACGGCAAGCGCCAGCAGCAGGAAGTCCGTGACCCGGCGCATTATCTGCCGCCCCGCATCATCTGCCACCCCGGCGCGCGATCAGGCGCTGTTCCCAGACATGCAGCACAGCGTTGATACTGCCGACCAGCAGCAGGATGAACAGCATCAGCGCATACATCGTGCGGTTATCGAAATTGTTGTAGGCATAGGCGATGGAATAGCCCAGGCCCCCGCCCGAGAGGATGAATTCCGACGCGATCACGCCGATGAAGCTGTAGGCCACGGAAAGCTTCACGCCGGTGAACAGATGCGGCAGGGCGGAGGGCAGCTTGATGCGCAGCGCCACGCTGAGCGGCGGCATGTGATGCAGGCGCGCGGTTTTCAGCAGCACCGGCGGAATGCGATCGAGGCCATTGAGCGTACTCACGATCATCGCCACGACACCGAACAGGAAGCCGATGACGATGATCGGCAGGCGGTTGAGGCCGAAGATGACAATGAAGATTGGATAGAACACGAAGAACGGCACCGCGTACCACGTCGCCAGCAGCGGATCGAGCACGCGGCGCAGCCGCGGCAGGCTGTGGATCACCACGCCGAGCGCGAAGCCGACCGAGACGCAGAGCAGGAAGGCGATGCCGACATTGCCGAGCGTGGCGGCGATATCGTTGTTGAGCTTGCCGATGCGCAGCAGACGCCACAGATTCTGCGCCATTTCGCTCGGCGGAATCATCGTCGCCTTCTTGATCCAGGCCAGCCGGCAGGCAAGCTCCAGCAGTCCGACCAGGCCGGCGATCAGCAGCAGCCTGATCCAGCCCAAGCGGCTCACCGCTTGCCCCCGCTGCCGCCACCCATGACTTTCAGCGATTCAGCGCGCAGATGCGACCATAGCCGCGCCGTGAGCGCACCGAAACCGGCCTCCGAAACCAGGGTACTGTCGCGCTCGCGCGGCCAGTTGGTTTCCACCAGGTCGATGAAACGGCCAGGCCTGGCCGACATCACGCCAACGCGGTCGGCCAGCATGGCGGCTTCATCCAGCGCATGGGTGATCAGCAGCACCGTGGCGCCGGTCTCACGCCACAGCCGCAGCAATTCATCGCCCATCAGCAGCCTTGTTTGCTGGTCCAGCGCACCGAAGGGCTCGTCCAGCAGGATCAGGCGCGGCTGCATCACCAGGGTGCGGGCGATGCAGACACGCTGACGCATGCCGCCGGAAAGCTGCGCCGGATGGGCTTTGCTGAAATCCTTCAGCCCCATGAAGGCCAGGGCATACTCGACGCGCCGCGCGATCTCGGCGGCATCGACGCCCTGACGCCGCAGGCCGAAGGCGACGTTATCGGCGACGCTGAGCCAGGGAAACGAGGCATCCTCCTGGAACACCACGCCGACACCATCCGGCACACTGTCGCCAATCGGCTGGCCCTCGAACCGCGCCACGCCTTCGCTGGGCCGGGCAAGGCCGGCCAGAACATCGAGCAGCGTGGACTTGCCGCAGCCGGATGGCCCGACCACGGCAAAGAACTCGCCGCGCTTCAGGGTGAGGTCAATCGGCCCCAGCGCATGCACCGGCGGCTGGCCGCCGATGGCCGGATAGACGCGGGTGACGCCGGCGAGTTCCGCCGCCGGCGCCGCGATGCTTGCGTTCACGAGGGCTTGCGCAAGTCAGCCGGCAGGAAAGAGGTATCCACCAGCTTCGACCAATCCATCGGGCCATCCACCTCGCCGATGATGCGCAGGCCTTCCACCATGCGGTCCATGGCGGCGAGGTCGATATCGCCCTTACCCCAATAGCCGACCGCGATCATGTTGCGCACCGCCTTTTCGCCCAGCGGGGTGTCGAGGTTATAGGCCTTGGCGAAGATCGCGCCGGCCTCGGCTGGATTGGCATTGAGGAAATCCACACCCTTGCGGCGGCCTTCGATGATCGCTTTCAGCTTGGCCGGCTGCTGCTTGATGAAATCCGCCGTGGTGATGCCGACTGTTTGCGTGAGGTTCGGCAACTCCTTCGAGAGTTCAAACACCGGGCGGTATTTGTCCGACGAACGGCTCCAGATCGGATCCATGGTCGGGGCCGCGACCACGGCGCCCTGGCCGAGCGCGGTGAGGCCGGCACCAATCGAGCCGGTGGAGATGCGCTCCACCTTGTCGAGCGCCACGCCATTCTTTGTCAGCACCATGATGCTGAGCATGTCGGTAACGGATTTCGGGCTGGTATAGGCGATCTTCTTGCCGACCAGATCCTTCACCGACTTGATCGGGCTGTCCGGCGTCGTCACCCACAGGATGTCGGCCACCGACACGGCGCCCGCATTCACGATCTTGATCGGCAGGCCTTCCTTGGCCGCCGCCACTGCCGCCGCCAGGCTCACCTCGCCATAAGGCAGGCCGCCGGCCAGCACATTGCGCACCGTGGTACCGCCGCCCTTGGAGGTCAGGATGCCGGTGATATCGACGCCGGCCTGCTTGAAGAAACCTTTCTCCATCGCCACCGCATACGGCGCGCCATACATCAGCGCGCCCCAATGGGTAACGCTGATCTCTTCCGCCTTGGCGGCGGGCGCGGCAAAACCGAGCGCGACGACGGCAACTGCAAAGGCCTTCACTGCCTTGGTGAACATGCCCAACTCCTCCCGTTTATTTTTGTCCGCAAAGCATAGCGGAGCGCGCGAGCAGGCGGCAAGCAATCGGTTGCAGTGGCAAATATGCCGGAAGATGCGGCTGGAAACCTCCCCGCAACCACCGGGAAATATTGTATAAAAAAATTATATATTTCCTGGAAAACAGCAAAAAAATATTTGCCTCCAGACCAAGCACCCGCCTAATGAGAAATATCAGCCAGGGTGATCTCCCCAGCCAACACATTCATTCGCGAAGCCTGTTCCTTCTGGGATGCTGCACCGTAATCACCCCCTCCTCATTGCCGGCCTGATCCTGCTGCAAACCACGAGTTGGGTGCTGGTGCCGTATCTCACGCTGCCGAACGCACCGCTGGATGTGATCGAAGGCGCGGTCTGGGGCCGGCAATTCGAACTCGGCTATCACAAGGGGCCGCCGCTTTTCGCCTGGGCGCTCGGCTTCGGCCTGCAATTGCTGCCCGGTTCGATGCTGCCCGCGCTTTTGCTGAGCCAGGTATCGCTCGGGCTTGCCTATTGGGCGGTGTGGCGCGTGGCACGGCGGCTTTATGGCACCGATGATGCGCTGATCGTGCTGTTGCTGATGACCACGATCTATTTCTATGGCTTCCCCAGCCCCGAGTTCAATCCGATCATCCTGCAGATGGCCTTTTCCGCCATTGCCGGTTCCTTCTTCTACACCGCCTTGCGCGACGACCGGCTGCGCGACTGGGTGATCGTCGGCATCGCCGCCGGGCTTGGCCTGCTGACGCGCTACTCCACCGCCATGTATCTGGTGGCCATGGCCGCTTTCGTGCTGCTGCAGCCGCAGGCACGGCTTTGCCTTAAGCGTCCTGGCCCTTATCTGGCAGCATTACTGGCAGTGCTGATCATGCTGCCGCATCTCTATTGGCTGCAGAACAGCAACTACGTCACCTTCGCCTATGTCGACCAGCGCGCCGGCTTTTCCAGTGGTTGGAACCGCCTGCTGCTGCCGGTGCATTTCATCGGCAGCCAGTTCCTGGCCTTGCTGCCGCCGCTGGTGCTGCTGCTGATCGGCATGGGCGCACGCGCCGAACCGGCTGCGGCGCCGGCCAGCAAGATCACCAGCTTCGACCGCTGGTTCGTCATCGCCATCGCGCTCGGCCCGGTGCTGCTGGTGGTGGTGCTGGCGCTGATCATGGGTCGCACGCCGCGCGCCATGTGGGGCGCACCGCTGTGGATCTTCGTCACCCTGCTGGCGCCGCTGCTGTTCAGCGATAAGATTTCCGCCGCCGGGCGGCGCTGGATCGCCCGCGCCTGGCCGCTCGCCTTCCTGCTGCCGCTGGCCCTCTATGCCAGCGCCATGGTGGTGGGGCCGCAGATGATGAACCGCAACAAGCGGGTTCATTTCCCTGGCCGTGAACTGGCCCGCGTGGTGACGGAAACCTGGCGGCAGGAAACCGGCCAGCCGCTCCGCTTCGTTGCCGGGCAGATGTGGCTCAGCGGCAATGTGGTGTTCTATTCGAGCGACCGGCCGCAAAGCTTCACGGCCGCCAGTTCTGTCGCCGCGCCCTGGATCGACCGAACCCGGCTGCGGCAATGCGGCGCCATGCTGCTCTGGCCGGCATCGCAGGATGAAGACGAGATTCCGCGCAATCTCGTAGCCGCCTTTCCCGAGGCACGCCTGCTGCCGCCGTTGGTGCTCAAGCCACCAGCCAATGCGTTGCAGCATCTGCCATTCCGCTTCGGCTGGGCAATTGCCGCACCGACGGGCGCCTGCCCGGAACGCCCCTAGAACAACAGCCCTGCCGCGACCCTGGGGGCGGTGGCGGGCAAGGGCCGCCCATGCTATAGCCTGCCGGCCCATGCAAACCCTCATCCCCTTGCCCGCACGCGCTTTTCGGTGATGCCCCTGCCCGCCACCTCCGTTCCTGCCACCACCACGCCACCCAGTTCCTGGATGCTGGTGCGCCGGCTGCTGGCCGAGCATGTGCGGCCGCATCTCGGCACCCTGGTGATCGCGGCGCTGAGCATGGCGGTGGTGGCTGCTGCCACCGCCGGCAATGCCTGGCTGCTGAAACCGATCCTGGACGGCCTGTTCGGCCAGGGCAATCCCGACTGGCTCTACCTCATCCCGGCCATGGTCATCGGTGTGGCGGTGATCAAGGGCTTCGCCGGCTATCTCGAAGGCTCGCTGATGGGCGGCTTCGGCGAGCGCATCATCGCCGATACCCAGGTGCGCATGTATGCCAAGCTGATGCATGCCGATCTCGCCTGGCTGCACCAGGTGCATTCCGGCAAGCTGATCGCCAGTTTTCTCTACGATGCGCATCTGCTGCGCGAAGCGGTGGGCAAGGCGCTGACCGGCATCGTCAAGGACAGCCTCAGCCTGTTCTTCCTCGCCGTGGTCATGTTCATGCAATACTGGCAGCTCTCGCTGATCGTCTGCGTGGTGTTTCCGCTGGTGGCGATCTTCTCGCGCCGGCTGGGCAAGAAGACACGCAAGGGCTCGAAGCGCAGCCAGGAAGAAACCGGCAAGCTGACCACCATCCTGAGCGAGACCTTCGATGGCGCCCGCATGGTCAAGGCCTATGGCATGGAGGAGCGCGAAACCGAGCGCGCCCGGCAATCGGTGGAGCAGCGCCTCACCCATGCCATGCGCGTGATCCGCGCCCGCGCCGCCGCTTCGCCCTCCACCGAGGCGCTCGGCGGCATCGCCATCGGCCTTGTCGCCTTCATCGGCGGCCAGCAGATCATCGCCGGCACCACCACGCCCGGCACATTGGGCAGCTTCATCGCCGCCGTGCTGATGGCCTACCAACCGCTGAAATCGCTGTCCACGCTCAATGTCTCGCTGCAGGAAGGCCTTGCCGCCGCCGAGCGTGTATTCGCCGTGCTCGACCAGGAAGCCACCATCCGCGATGCAGCGGATGCCAAGACCCTGACCGTGCAGGGCGGCGAAATCCGCTTTCAACAAGTCAGCTTCGCCTACGACCCCGAGCATCCGGCTCTGCGCGACGTGACCCTGCAGGTGCCGGCGGGCAAGAAGGCGGCTTTGGTCGGTGCCTCCGGCGCCGGCAAATCGACGATCCTGAACCTGATCCCGCGTTTCTACGATGCCAGCGCCGGCCAGGTGCTGATCGACGGCCAGGATGTGCGCGGCGTGACGCTTGGCAGCCTGCGCGGCAGCATCGCCCTGGTGAGCCAGGAACTCACCCTGTTCGACGATACCGTGCGCGCCAACATCGCCTATGGCCGCGCCGGCGCCACCCAGGCCGAGATCGAGGCCGCGGCAAGCGCGGCGGCGGCGCATGATTTCATTAAGGCTCTGCCGCAGGGTTACGATACCCTGGTGGGCGAGAATGGCGTGCGGCTTTCCGGCGGCCAGCGCCAGCGTATCGCCATCGCCCGCGCCATGCTGCGCGATGCGCCGATCCTGCTGCTGGACGAAGCCACCTCCGCACTCGACAGCGAAAGCGAACGCCTGGTCCAGGAAGCGCTGCGCCGGCTGATGCGGGGCCGCACCACGCTGGTGATCGCGCATCGCCTCTCCACCGTGATCGATGCCGATATCATCTTCGTGCTTGAGCGCGGCCAACTGGTGGAACAGGGCAGCCATGCCGAGTTGCTCGGCAAAGGCGGCGTCTATGCGCGGCTCTATGCCACGCAATTCGCCGCCGGGGCCTGATCGCCGATGTCGCCGCTGAAGCGCCTGCTGCGCAGCCGCGCTGCGGTGCGCCTCGCCGCCAATACCATTGCGCTCTATGTCCGCCTGGTGCGCGCCACCTCGCGCTGGCAGACCATCGGCGCCGAACACCCGCAGGCCCATTGGGACCAGCGCAAGCCCTGCGTCGTGGCCTTCTGGCATGGCCGCCTGCTGATGCTGCCGACCGCCTGGTATGACAGCCCGATCACCATGCATATGCTGATCTCGCAGCATCGCGACGGCGAACTTATCGCCCGCACCATGGACCCCTTCGGCATTGCCACGGTGCGTGGCTCCACGGCCAATCCGAAAAAGGCCGAGAAGGATAAAGGCGGTCGCGCCGCCCTGCGCACCCTGCTCGGCCTGTTGAGGGATGGTAACGCCATCGGCATCACCCCGGATGGCCCGCGCGGCCCGCGTATGCAGGCAAGCCCTGGCGTGATCGCCGCCGCCCGGCTCGCCAAGGTACCGATCCTGCCGATCACCTATTCGGCACGGCGGCGCAAGCTGTTCAATACCTGGGACCGTTTCCTGCTGCCCACTCTGTTCACCAGCGGCGTTACCATCTGGGGCGAACCCATCGACGTGTTCAGCAACAGCGAGGAAAGCCTGGAACAGGCCACCCTGCGCGTGGAAGCAGCACTCAACGCCATCACGGCGGAAGCCGACCGGCTTTGCGGTCATGCGCCGGTGGAGCCGGCGCCGCGGGGCGACTAGCCATGCCGCACACGCCCGATTTCTGGTCCGCCGGCACCACCTCGTCGCTGCCCGCCCTGCTGTCGCCGCTGGCCCTGCTTTATGGCCTGGGCAACCGCCTCAACCGCGCCATGGCACGGCCGCAGGAAGTGGCGGTGCCGGTGATCTCGGTCGGCAATCTGGTGGCGGGCGGCGCCGGGAAGACGCCTACCGCCATCGCTCTGGCAACCAGACTGAAGGCCATGGGCTATACCCCTGGCATGGTCAGCCGTGGCTATGGCGGCAGCGAAGCCGGCCCGCTGCGCGTCGATGCGTCGCTGCATGATGCGGCGCGCGTCGGCGACGAAGCCCTGCTGCTGGCCCGCGCGGCGCCAACCTGGATTGGTCGCGACCGGCCCGAAGCCGCCCGCGCTGCCTGCCGCGCCGGCTGCGACATCCTGCTGGCCGATGACGCGCATCAGACCTATGCGCTGGAGCGCGATATCAACCTGCTGGTGGTGGATGCCGCCCAGGGCTTCGGCAATGGCAGCCTGATTCCTGCCGGCCCCTTGCGCGAAAGCATCGCGGAGGGCCTGGCCCGCACCGATGCGGTGATCCTGATCGGGGAGCCTGTGCGGCCCTTCGATTTCGGTGACCTGCCGGTTTTCGCCGCCGCATTGCGGCCCCTGGCGGAAGATGCCGCGAAGCTCAAGGATGAGCGCGTGCTGGCCTTCGCCGGTATCGGTCGGCCGGAGAAATTCTTCAGCACG